>ERZ772876.2997-NODE-2997-length-12975-cov-3.158669_pt1 | contig 12975 bp, 7 predicted proteins | sample MGYA00580584_ERZ772876 | MGnify/ENA primary metagenome ERZ772876 (study PRJEB29015, sample SAMEA2737728) | human gut metagenome | biome: human gut; feature: human-associated habitat; material: faeces | place: China | collected 2012 ... | reverse complement strand
TTCCGGAGGAGGAGCGCAAGGAGTTTATGAAGCGCTGATGGGGAATGAAAATCGTTAAACTGTATTTTTATGGGTTTGCATTTTTATGTAAAGGTAGGCTTTCTTTTGGGGAACAGTAAATACTTTTCCATTTCTATACTTTTTAGGAAATAAATTAGTTCTTTTGCAGTAAGAACTATAAAACTGCTATGAAACGGGTCGATTCAGTCATATCACTGATATATTCTATGTCCAAAGCGGAAAAGAAAGCTTTCTCCGTCCAAATGTTGAAGGATAAGGAGGAAAAAGACTATTTGGTGATATATGATATCATTACCAAAAGCAAGCAACTGGATAGTAAAAATGTAAAGGGGGAATTTCATAAGCGCAGGCCTGGTGGTTCGTTTGAAGTCTCTATTCAATATTTGTATGAAAGACTGACGGATAGTTTGCTCACTTTGCGAAAGAAGAAAGATATCTATTATGACCTACTGAACAATTTGTGTAAAGCCCGTATGCTTTACGAACGTTCTTTATTTGAAGAATGTTTTGAGATACTTTCAGACACGATAGAACAAGCAACATATTATGAAAATAATGAAGTGCTGACCATTGCCTTAAAGCTGGAGTTGGAATATTTGCTGAGACTTAATTTCCCGAATTTGGCTGAATCTGAACTCTATCATAAACACTTTATGCAAAATGAAGCTTTAAAGAAAACCCGCAAAATTGTAGAACAGTCTTCTTTGCATAACTTGTTGAAGTACCGCCTTAGCCATATCGGTTCTATCCGAACTTCAAAACAGAAGCAAGATATGAATGACCTTATGGTTAATGAACTTTCCATAGCTGCTTCTTCCGGAATAGAAGGAAATTTTGAGTTAATGCGGAATCACAGACTTTTTCAAGCCAACTATTTGATGGGAGCTGGAGAATATAAAGCTGCCTTGAATTCTTATAAAGAGCTTAGCCGGCTGTTCGAGCAGAACCGGCAGTTCTGGTCGAATCCTCCTATCTACTATTTATCAGCACTTGAGGGGGTACTTGGCAGTTTGAGGGTCTGTGGACAATATGACGAAATACCTTACTTCCTGGACAAGTTAAAAAAGCTTATCTCGGATGCTTCTTCATTTGAATTTCAGGTGAACGCCATTTGCCTTCTCTTTCAGTATGAACTGTTTCCTTATTTAGATAATGGAGATTTTCTGGATTGTACAAAACTGATGGCATATTATCAGAAGTCACTTTATGATAAGGAAGCGTGGTTGAGCCCGGTGCGTAAAAGTGAATTGCTACTCTATACTGCACTTGTACATATAGGTAATCAGAATTACAAAGCAGCAAAGAAATACATAAGCAATGCCATTATTGATCATAATATAAAGTATCAACCTCTGATGAGGACTATCCGGCTAGTGCGCCTTATAGTTTATTATGAAATGCATGAATATGAGTTTGTATATCATGAATCACGTTCTATCAACCGTAGCCTTTCTTCTCCCAAAGAGCATACTTTCAAAACGGAGCATATCATTCTGTGGTTTCTGAACCAGCAGCATCTTCCAGTTTTGAGAAAAGATCGCGAAGCTTTTTGGGAGAAACTTCTTCCTGAAGTGCAGGCTTTGTATGATGATAAATATGAGAATCAGTTATTGCATCTTTGTGACCTTACTGCGTGGATAGAAGCCAAGATATTGAAGGAAAACTTGTCTGATGTACTGAAACGGCATATGCATATGAAAGAACTGCTTCAAAAATAGAATAAGTGGCAGAGTGCTGCCATAAAATACCTTCACTTATAGTCTCTTTTTCTCTCTTGTAATTATATAAATATGGGATAAGAATACCCATAAAATCTGTTTTATATCTATTTATAGAAAGATATATATAGTTTGTAATTATATAAATGAATTAATAATGTAAAGTTTTCCCTCTTATTATTTATTTCATTTGCATAATCTTAATTTTTAATATTATGGAGAGAGAATCTTTTATTTATAAACCAAAGATTGTAGTCATCGGAAGTTGTAATACGGATATGGTGGTAAAGGCTGGACGTTTACCAGTTCCAGGAGAGACTGTATTGGGAGGAACCTTTTATATGAATCCTGGTGGAAAAGGAGCCAATCAAGCCATTGCAGCTGCCCGATTAGGTGCTGAGGTTACATTAATTTCAAAGATTGGCTATGATTTGTTCGGGTTGCAAGCTTTGGAGATATACCGTTCTGAAAAAATAAATACAGAGTTCATCTTTACGGACCAAAAGAGTCCTTCGGGAGTTGCTCTAATTTCTGTAGATTCTTACGGAGAAAATAGCATCATTGTTGCACCAGGAGCGAGTCGTTCCTTATCGACCGAAGATATAGATAAAGCAAAAAGTAAATTGGAGGAGGCTGATATTATACTGATGCAATTGGAAGTACCCATTGAAACTGTAGAATATGCTGCTACTATTGCCAAAAGTTATGGAAAGAAGGTGATTTTGAATCCTGCCCCGGCTTCTGTTCTGAGTAATTCATTTTTGAGTTGTGTGCATACCATACTTCCAAATCGGATTGAGGCTGAAATGCTGTCGGGCATCAAGGTGATAGATGAGGAAAGTGCTTGGCGTGCAGCGAAAGCTATAGGTGAGAAAGGAATAGAGAATGTCGTCATTACATTAGGAAAAGATGGCGCTTATGTAAAGGAAAAGGAAGAATATACTATGATTCCTGCAAAGGAAGTAGAAACAATTGATACTACTGGTGCTGGAGATGTGTTTTGCGGAGCGTTTAGTGTCTATTTGTCCGAGAACCATACGCTGACAGAATCGGTGGAATTTGCCAATGCTGCGGCAGCTCTTGCAGTGACACGTATGGGTGCACAGAGTGCCATTCCTTATAAACGGGAGATAGCTTTATGAGATAAACCAACCTGAGTTATATTTATAAATCTGATAAAAATGAAAATTGTAGTTATTGGAAGTTCAAACATAGATATGGTTGCACAAGTCAGCCATCTTCCTGCACCGGGCGAAACAGTCGGAGACGCTTGTTTCATGCAGTTACTGGGAGGAAAGGGGGCAAATCAAGCTGTTGCGGCAGCACGGCTCGGAGCTTCTGTCACGTTTATCACTTCTTTGGGAAATGATATGTATGCGGATATTCTGAAAAAACAGTTCGAGAAAGAAGGTATCATTACGGATTACATTGTGGATGATGAATGCCATCCTACGGGTACTGCCCTCATCTTTGTGGCTGATAGTGGCGAAAATTGTATTGCAGTAGCTCCTGGAGCTAATTATTCTTTACTGCCAGATGCGGTGATGCGTTTCGAAAAAGTCATTGATGAGGCGGATATGATTGTGATGCAGGCTGAGATTCCTTATGAAACGGTGAAGAAAGTGGCTTTATTGGCTAATGAGAGAGGGAAGAAAGTTTTACTTAATCCTGCTCCTGCTTGCCCAATTGATAGGGAATTGATGAATTCCGTTGATTTGTTGGTAGTGAATGAAGTGGAAGCTTCCTTTATTTCCGATATGAGTTATACGGGAGATAATCTTGATGAGATAGCTACTGCATTAATGGAATCAGGAGCACGTAATGTTATTATTACGTTGGGTAGCTGTGGGGTATATATGAAGAATAAAAAAGAAACTGTCCGTATTTCCGGTTATAAAGTAAATGCTGTTGACACAACTGCTGCAGGTGATACCTTTTGTGGTGCCTTAGCCGTGGCTTGTTCGCAGAGAGGTTTGGATAGGGAAGCATTGGAATTTGCTAATGTTGCAGCTGCAATCGCAGTTACCCGGATGGGTGCTCAGCCATCTATTCCTACACTTGAAGAAGTCGGACGTTTCAGACTTGAGAGGGAAATATCTTTATCGTTTAATCTTTAATATTTGTACTATGTTTATTGTCAGCAGTTATACGTTAGCCGTTCTTTTCTGCTTTGTCACAATGATTTGCTGGGGCTCTTGGGGAAATACCCAGAAATTGGCGGGAAAGAGTTGGCGTTATGAGCTCTATTATTGGGATTATACCATAGGCATTCTGCTGTTTGCACTTCTTTTGGTATTCAGCTTAGGGAGTTTCGGAAGTCAAGGAAGAAGTTTTCTTGAGGACATTCGTCAAGTCAGTACGGAAAATATGGTCAGTGCATTTGTAGGAGGTGTGATTTTCAATGCTTCTAATATTCTTTTATCCGCTTCAGTTTCCATGGCGGGAATGGCGGTAGCTTTTCCGTTGGGTGTTGGACTGGCATTGGTTCTGGGAGTTTTTATCAATTACTTTAGTGCTCCGAAAGGTGATCCGCTATGGTTATTTGCGGGGGTTCTTCTTGTGGTGGTTGCCATTGTCTGTAATGGAATGGCTGCAGGTAAGAAGCAGAATAGTGGTACTATTGGGAGCAGGAAAGGGATTGTTTTAGCAACGATTGCCGGTGTATTGATGTCCTTCTTTTACCGTTTTGTTGCTTCTGCCATGGATTTGAATAATTTTATTTCTCCCACACCTGGGATGGCTACTCCTTATACAGCATTTTTCATCTTTGCTGTCGGAATCTTTTTCAGTAATTTTATATTCAATACTTTGGTGATGAAACACCCTTTTGTGGGAGTATCTGTTACTTATAAGGAATATTTTGCGGGAAAAATAGAAACACATTTGGTTGGTATCTTAGGTGGATGCATCTGGGGGCTGGGAACGGCTTTGAGCTATATTGCTGCTGAAAAGGCTGGTACTGCTATTTCATATGCACTAGGGCAGGGAGCTCCTATGATTGCTGCTTTATGGGGAGTGTTTATTTGGAAAGAGTTTGCAGGAAGTCCGCGCGGAACGAATAGACTTCTGGCAATAATGTTTGTCTTCTTTATTTTAGGGCTTTCACTTATTATATTTTCGGGAGGTAACTGATCTCTCCGATGATTTGAATATAAATTGGCTTTATTAACTTTATTAAAATAATATGAAACAGAAAAGTGTAAAATGGTGGCGGTATTTCTTTCTACTGTGTTTGATTGGAATATCAGTATGTATGTATGCTTCCGGAGGAAAAAGAACCTTAAACGGATTGGTGACAGATGTTGAGGGTGTACCTGTTATTGGTGCTAATATTCTTGTTAAAGGCCAGACTACTGGTGTGATTTCTGATGTTGAAGGTAAGTTCTCCATAACGGTTTCTTCCCCAAAAGATGTGTTGGTCATCTCATACATCGGTTATAATACCGTAGAAATGATTGTGGGCGAGAAAACAAGCATTAACGTCCAGTTGACCGAAAGTTTTAATCTTCTAAATGATGTGGTAGTTATTGGGTATGGCTCTATGAAGAAGGGGGAAATTACAAGTGCCATTACGAATGTGAAGTCTGAAGACTTTATTCAGGGAGTTGTAAAAGATGCTACCCAGTTGTTGCAAGGCAAGGTTGCTGGTTTGCAAATGGCAAGCCCATCGGGAGACCCGACAGCAGGAGTAGAAATCAATATCCGTGGTGTATCCACGATTTCTGCGTCATCAGCCCCTTTGATTGTTATTGACGGCATTCCCGGAGGAAGTCTGAATTCCATTGCTCCCGAGGATGTGGAAACCATTGATGTACTGAAGGATGGATCGGCTGCGGCTATTTATGGAACTAGGGGAACAAATGGTGTGATAATCATTACTACAAAAAAAGCAAAGCAAGGCAAAGCGTCTTTGGAATACCATGGATATGTAGCATTCGAGTCTATACAAAAGCAGACGGATGTACTGACAGCATCTGATTACAGAAGACTAGCACAGGACCCTTTGTTTAAGGATAATATCAGTGATGAAGGTGCTGATGTCAATTGGATTGATGCAATTACCCGTAATCCCGTAAATCATACTCATAATTTGTCTTTGCGTGGAGGAACTGAAAAGACAAACTATATTGCTTCGATAACCTATAGAAAGCAGGATGGTATCTTGTTGAATACAGGCAAGGAAGCTTTGACATTCAAGATTGGATTGAATCATTCGATGATGGATGACAAATTGAAAATACAGTTGAATGTCAACAATTCGACCATAAAGCAGGACGTTACTTGGTATAATGCTTATTTGCAGGCTTGCTTGATGAATCCGACGCGTCCGGTTTATAATGAAGACGGCTCCTATAAAGAATATGGAACTTCTTATAAGCCCTATAATCCGGTAGCTCTTCTGAATGAGGAAACAGACCAGGAAAAATGGAATCAACTTCTAGCGAGTGGGAAAATTACTTTTTCACCCATTGAAGGGTTGAATCTGAGTGCGATGGCGGCCATGCAGCGATATGACTCCATGAGGGACAAATGGAATACTTTCAACTATTTTACTACCACTATTGAAAATAAAAACGCTGAAGTAACCAAATGGGCAGCCGGCAGTATGGATCGGACTCTGGAACTGACAGCAGATTATTTTAAGACGATAGGAAAGCATGAGTTCTCGGGATTGGTGGGATATAGCTATCAAGATTTTGAAAGACAAGGCAGCCAGATGTATGCTATGGATTTCCCTACTGATATATTTGGCCCTTGGAATATTGGTACAGCCCAGTCTACAAAAGATGGTAAATCGACAATCAGTAGCTATAAAAATGGTAATAAGCTGATCTCTTTCTTTGGTAGACTTACCTATAACTATGATAACAAGTACATGCTGATGGGAAGTTTGAGACGTGAAGGGTCTTCAAAATTTGGCGTGAATCATAAATGGGGCTGGTTCCCTGCTATTTCAGCCGGTTGGAGAATTAGCGAAGAGAGCTTCATGAAAAATATCAGTTTCGTAGATGACTTGAAGTTGAGAGTTGGATTTGGTGTGACGGGAACAGAATTGTCAGATTCTTATCAGTCGCTGGTTTTATTGAACTATTCTGGTGTAGGCCAGATGAACGGGCAATGGACACAAGGAGTAGTACCGGCCTCTAATCCTAATCCAGATTTGAAATGGGAAACAAAATCGGAATGGAACTTAGGTATTGATTTTTCTCTTTTGAGTAGAAGATTGAATGGTACAATTGATCTTTATCAGCGGACAACTTCAGATTTATTGTCTGAATATCAAGTTCCTGTGCCACCTAACTTCATTAGTACGATGTGGGCTAATGTAGGCAAGATAAGAAATAGGGGAATTGAAGTAGCATTGGATGGAGAGGTTATCCGGACAAAGGATTTTACTTGGAAACTGGGAGGCAATTTCTCTTATAATGCCAACAAACTTTTATCTCTTTCCAATGACAAGTATCAAAGAGATTATTGGTATACGGGGTGGACTAGTTCAGGTATTCAGCAGACGACGCATATTGTAAAGGAGGGTGAACCGATAGGAAATTTTTACGGTTGGAAAGCAGTAGGACTTACCGATGATGGATTATGGTTGGTGGAAGGTGCTGATGGTAATCCTAAATTGGCCAGTGAAGCCGGACAGGAAGACAAACAAGTGATTGGTAATGGTTTGCCAAGTATGTATGCAGGTTTGAACACAACACTTTTATATAAAAATTTTGATTTGGGAATATCTTTGAGAGGAGCTTTCGGCTTTGAAGTATTGAATGAGTATAGAATGCATTGGGAAACGATGAAGCGTATTAGTGAAGGTAATTTGCCGAAATCTGTATTGAAAAAGCCTTTCGGGAGCCAGTCTTATGTTTTTGATTCTCATATGTACCATAACTATTATGTTGAGAAGGGAGACTATGTGAAGTTAGACAATGTTACGTTGGGTTATACTCTTAATCTGAATAATAAATATTTGAGAAGTGTGCGGTTATATGTGACGGGACATAATCTGCTTACTATCACTGGTTATGATGGACTGGATCCTGAAGTCAGTATTAAGGGTTTAGATCCTGGAGTTGAGCGTAAGGAGTTGTATCCTACAGTTCGTTCGTATACGGTCGGTGCTATTGTTAAATTTTAAAATGAAGAATGATGAAAAAATATAGTTTATATATATTGTTCCTGATGGGGTTGGGGGCAATGGCTGGTTCTTGCACAAATCTTGATGAGAAAATCTATGATAGGTTGGTAGACAACAACTTCTATAAAAATGAAAAAGATATCATTGCTGCCATTACACCGGTATATACGGATTATAGAGGACTTCTGGAATGGCGTAAGTGGTGGGACTTTGAAGAAACGACTGATGTGGCCGTAACACCGCGAGCAGCTTGGTTTGACGGAGGAATCTATATACGTCTGCATAAGCATACATGGAAACCGGAAGATCCCCATTTCTCAGATCTTTGGGGACAGGCCTACGGAGGAATCAGTAATTGTAATCGGGTAATTTATCAGCTTGACAATTTGGATTTCGAAGTTACTGGTAAGGAAAGTGTAATAGCTGAGTTGGAGGTAGCCCGTGCTTATTGGTATTACATACTATGTGAGGCTTTCGGTAATGTACCTATTGTAGACCGGTTTGATGTTCCGGAAGGTTTCTTGCCGGAAACCAATAGCCGCGAAGAGGTGTTTGCATTTATAGAGAATAGTATAAAAAATAATGTTGATAAGCTAAGTGACGATACAAAGACTTACTATGGCAGATTCAATAAATGGAATGCCAAGATGTTACTGGCACGTCTTTATTTGAATGCAGAGTCATGGATAGGGAAGAATATGTATACGGAATGCATGGCACTTTGTACAGAAATAATGAACTCCAATAAATATGCCTTGGAGAATGATTATAGTGCACCTTTCTATGCCCAGAATGAAGGCTCCCAAGAGATTATATTTGCTTATCCGGCAGATGAGGTGAAGACCGGAAGTACCATTTACATGGCTTTGCAGAAAACTCTTCATCCTTCAAACGTAAAAACCTTTAATTTGCAGACATGGTTGGATAATGGGGTATGTGCTGTTCCTACTTTTATAGATACTTATGAGGAAGGCGATAAGCGTTTACCGAAAACCTGGAGAATGGGGCAGCAGTATGGCAGTGACGGGTCTATCTTATATTGCACTGGACTTGTTCCTGGTTGGGAAGGAAAACCCTTGATTTATACAAAGGAAGTCAGCAATCTTGAAAATGGAGGAGAGGCTGAAGGTTACCGTTGCGGTAAGTATGAAATTAAAATGGGAACCTCGCGTGCGTTGGATAATGATTGGGTGGCTATGCGTTATGCAGAGGTTTACTTGATGAAAGCTGAGTGTATTTTACGTACAAATGGCAATGCGGAAGAAGCGGCACAGTTAGTCAATGAAGTACGGAAACGTGCTTTTGACGGTGACAACAAACTCTCTGGAGCTGATTTGTTGAAAACAACTAATGTAAATGGCGTTCCTGTACGTTTTGGAATTTTATTGGATGAATGGGGCCGGGAATTTGCTTTGGAAGGTTTGAGGCGTAGCCAATTGATACGTTTTGATAATAATTATACAAAAGGAGAATGGACTTTTCACGAACCTTCTAAAGAAACTTATTTAAACTTATTTCCTATTCCTTTGTCAGAGATACAAGCTAATAATAAATTGGAACAAAATGAAGGGTATAAATAGGGTGGTATATTGAAATATAAATTAAAAAATTAATTATGAAAGAACTTAGAATCTTTGGAATATGTATATGCGTGCTGCTGGGGACTGTAATGGGTAATGCAGCTTCAAAATTGCCTTCATCAGTGACGATGAGTAAGGCTCAATTAGAGGATAAGATAAAGGGAGGTTGGGCCGGCCAGACTATCGGGGTTAGCTTCGGTAGTTATACGGAATTTAGGTATCAAGGAACTTTTATTCAGAATTATCAGACGATTTCTTGGGGGGAAGGTTATGTGCAAAGATTGATGGATTCCTGGCCTGATTTATATGATGACATTTACATGGACCTCACTTTTGTAGATGTATTGGAGAAAAAAGGGCTGGATGCTTCGGTGAAAGATTTTGCTGTAGCTTTTGCTACGGCAGACTATAATTTATGGCATGCCAATCAGGCTGCGAGGTATAATATAGCTCATGGAGTGGACAATCCTGGACATTGGCTGAATAACCCACATGCCGATGACATTGATTATCAGATTGAAGCAGATTTTGCCGGACTGATGAATCCGGGTATGCCTAATTCTGCTTCTCAAATCAGTGATAAGGTGGGGCATCTTATGTGTTATGGCGATGGTTGGTATGGTGGTGTTTATGTCGGTGCCATGTATAGTCTTGCTTTTGTGTCTGATGATATCCAGTTTATTGTTACTGAGGCTTTAAAGACGATTCCGGAGGAAAGTGGTTTCTATAAATGTATTGCAGATGTGATAGAGTGGTATAAAATCTATCCTGATGATTGGAAACGTACTTGGTTCGAAATTCAGAAACATCATGCGGAAGAGATCGGTTGTCCGGATGGAGTATTTCATCCATTAGATATTGATGCCAAAATTAATGCCGCTTACATCGTTTTAGGATTATTGTATGGCAATGGTGATTTCACTAAGACAATGGAAATATCAACGCGGGCAGGTCAGGATTCAGATTGTAATCCGTCTTCTGCAGGAGGGATATTAGGCACAATGATAGGCTATGATGCTATCCCTGAATATTGGATGGAAGGTTTGAGAGGGGCGGAAGGCAAGAATTTCAAGTATACTTCACTCTGTTTGGATCAGATTTACACTATCAGCAATAAACATGCTTTGGAGATGATTCGCAGGAATGGAGGAAAAGTGGAAAAGGAGAATGTGACAATTGCTGTACAGAGGCCCGAGACTGTACGTTTGGAGCAGAGTTTTACAGATATGTATCCCACGGCTAAGGTTGAATTGTCTAAACACGATATAGATATACTGACTTTTGAGTTTGAGGGTACGGGATTTGTACTCCGTGGGGAAGCTGTTCGTAGGGACATGAATCGGCCGGATGCAGTACTGAAAGTTAATCTGTATCTTGATGGGAAGTTGGTCGAGAAGGCTGCTGCATTTCCGACTCACTTCCATGATCGGCGGTTAGATATATTTTGGAAATATCAGCTGCCTGAGGGTAAACATCAAGTAAAGGTAGAAGTCATAAAAGATGGTGCTAATGCTTTGTTGAAGTCTTGGGATTATATCGTTTATTCAAAAGGCAAGAAATGATTGTGAAATACTATGCTGATTAGGAACCATATCAAAAACAATAAATAGGTATTAATATGTAACATAGTATTGCATAGGGTAAGGTAAGCAAGATTAGCTTATGGATGATTTTAAGAACTGTATGAATGAGTTTTCTTTCATGCAGTTCTTTTTTGGGTAGGGGAGATAGCCATGAAAAAACTAACTTCTATCGCTTATATCAAAATAAATTAGTTATTTTGCAGAAAACAAAAAGTTGTGGTATGAAGTCACTGTACATCAAGAACTACAAAAATTTCAAGTAAAAAAACTAAGCCTCATTGGGGATAAAGACTACATGGGGAAATATTCCTTGTGCAGTCTTTTTTCATGATGTGTGATTGCATGTGAGCCGCAGAGGCAGAGTTTCTTTTCTGTATGAGTAAGCGGAGAAGGACGGAATGATGAAGCGAGGAAAGAAAATTAAGTGAAAAATAGATAGGGTTCATCAGTTTGTACTATCTTTGCTCAATAGAACCAAAATATGGAGACATGGATTGCGAGAAGCAGACAACCGAATATAAGAGTCTTCTGAAAATTAGAACAGGAGATAAAGGATTCAAAGACTTGTCCGTGACCTGTGTTGCTTTGGCAAATGCACAAGGCGGAAGAATCTTTATAGGTTACGATGACAAGAAGAAAGCCCCTTTGCCGGAACAGCATGTCACGCCCGATGAAGTGAATGAAGCAGTGACTAAATTGCGTAGCCTCTGTTTCAACGTCGGCCTTGTAGCTTCTGAAATATGTACTGATGATACCGGCAGCCAATACTTTATTGTTTCTGTTTCTCCTTCTATGCATTCTGTAGCTACTACCTCGGACGGACGTATTTACATTCGGGTGGCCGATAAATGTGAACCGGTGCGTAGCGAGGACTTGCAGCGTTTGGGCGAAGAGAAGGGTGCTTATCAGTGGGAATTGGTGAGGACCAAATACCTGCTTGATGGGGTTGCTTTGGATGCTTTGCGGCAGTTGGCGAATGATATTCGTAAATCATCCCGTGTGCGTCAGCACGTCAAGCAGATGGATGATGCAGAGTTGGCAGAGAACTATCATCTGGTTGATGAAGGTTATTTGACGAATTTAGGTGTTCTTTGGTTAGGTACAGCAAAGCAGAGAAGCTCTATCTGTTATCCTGCTACGGTTCAGTATATTGTTTATGATGTGCTTGAAGAATGGCATGATAATCGGCTGAATCCTAAAGAGCTGCTTCTTGATATAGAACAGAAGGCTGTTGAGTTGACTTATTCGTATGAGTTTCCGAATGGTTTGTTTCGTAAACAAATACGGCATTATCATCCTAAGTTGGTACGAGAGTTGTTGGTCAATGCTTTAGCTCATAAATCCTATACCATTTCCAGTGATATAATGATTAAAGTTTTTTCTGACAGATTAGAAATCTCTAATCCGGGGGGGTTGCCATTGGGCATAACAAAAGATAATATTTTGCATGCCAAGCATCGGCGTAATCCTAATATGATAGAGCTACTGAGCGCTTTGGAAATGATGGAAGGTGAAGGCTCCGGTTATGATTTGATTTATGAACTGAATGCTATGGAAGCAAAGAATCCGCCTATGATAGAATCTTCGTACAATGAAGTTACAGTGATTCAAAATGCAGGGATTATAGATACAGAACTGCTTCCTTTGCTGGACTTTGTTTTGCAGAATTATCAGTTGACGCAAAAAGCATTTACAGCTTTTGGTATCATAGCCCGTGAGAAGAAGGTGTTCAGTACGCGGCTTTCTGCCATACTTCAGCTTCAAGAAGAAGACCGTTTGCGCAGTTATACAGATAAGTTGTTGAAAGATAATATTATCGGGAGGAATGGTGTGAAGAAAGGTACCCAGTTTTTTGTGAATCCCCAGTTGATAAAGAACGCAAAGGTAAATTTGAAGACAACTCTGAAAACAGTAGAACCTTATGTGTTGAGAAC
>ERZ772876.2980-NODE-2980-length-13035-cov-28.908243_pt1 | contig 13035 bp, 14 predicted proteins | sample MGYA00580584_ERZ772876 | MGnify/ENA primary metagenome ERZ772876 (study PRJEB29015, sample SAMEA2737728) | human gut metagenome | biome: human gut; feature: human-associated habitat; material: faeces | place: China | collected 2012 ... | reverse complement strand
TTCAACGGTTTTTGCGTAAAACAAACCGTCTATGGTCTTAAGTTGATGACATTACTCTGAAGGGGTAAGTAATGTCGTAGTAAATAATACGACATTTATGATTAAAATGCAACGATTTTTCAAAGTATAATAAGCGAAAAGTCGTAGGTGGTGAAGCATGTGACAGACGTTCTGGGGCTGATCCGAAAAAACCGAGAGGCCAGAGGCTGGACGGAGTATCAGCTTGCCGAGCGCTCCGGCCTGCCGCAGTCTACCATTTCGTCCTGGTACCAGAAGGGCATGACGCCCTCGTTTTCCTCGCTGGAAAAGATCTGCGATGCATTCGGGCTGACGCTCTCGCAGTTTTTTGCCGGCGGCGAGACGCTGCTTGCTCTGACGGCCGGACAGCGCGATATGCTGGATAAATGGCTGCGCCTGTCCCCCGCGCAGCAGCGCGCGCTCGTCTCGGTGATGGATTCGATGCTCGAGGAATAGTAAAAGAGGCCGCTGCGTCACGCAGCGGCCTCTTATCGTTTACAGCGTAAATTCAAAGCGCATGGCAAGCGCCTTGAACAGCTCGTGCATGACGCGCTCGGAGACGGCGCGGATGTCCATGCCGCCGATGAAGTCCACGGCCTTTTTGATCTCGTCCTCCGGGACGTGGTACGACCGCAGGCTCATGGTGAGGAACGTGCGAAGCTTCTTTTCCAGCGTCAGCGCCTCGTCGCACGGGTGCGCCATAAAGCCCCGCATGATCCCGGCAGAGCCGATCTCCATAAAATAGAAGTCCTGCTCGGTCAGCTCCGGCTGATAGGGGCTAAAGATCTGGTAAAGCTCCTTTGCTGTCTCGCGGAAGATATAGTCCGACGCTTCCTTCTGCGTGTACGCCTCAATATAGATCTCGCGCAGATTTTCGTTCAGCTCCGTCAGCGTCATCTGAATGGCCGTCTCCACGGCGTAGACATAGATCGGCGGCAGCTGTGTGCCCGCCGTGCTGCGGGCCATGGCGAACTGATTGGAGAGCATGAACTGCGCCAGCTCGGTCAGTACGCCGTCCTTGGCGCGGAAAATGTTCTGAAAAATACTGTTGGAAACCGACGCCTGCTGCACGATCTGGGCGACGGTGGTTTTTTTATAGCCCTGCTCAAGAAACAGCTTGACGCAGACCGTCAGGATCCGTTTCTTGGACGGCCGGCTGGCATTTGTGCTTGCGATGAGGATCGCTTCCCTTCTGTCTGGCATTTGTCCGCACACATTGTAGCAAAGCCCCGCCGGAAACGCAAGAGGCGTGCGGTCTGACTATGCGCAAATTGCAGGATCCCGCAGCCTCAGACTACAGTATCGTACTCCCCCGCTCCGCCGCCGGCGAAATAGCGGTGCAGATCGAATGGGGAGAACACGCCCCGGTCGGTGACGATGCCGGAGATGAGGTGCGGCGGGGTCATGTCGAAGGCGGGATAATAGCCCTTCACGCCCTGCGCCGCCGTGCGCACGCCCATGGCCTGCAGGGTAAATTCCGGGTCGCGCATCTCGATTTTGACGGTGTCCTTTGTCTCGTGGCCGATATCCGGCGCGCCGGTAACGAAGGTTGGAATGCCGAAGTGATTGGCGCAGATGGCGATCTGGAGCGTCCCGACCTTGTTGACGACATAGCCGTCGAGGCAGATCGCGTCCGCCGCGCAGGTAAAGAGGTCCACGTGCTCGCGCTCCATGACGAATGCGGGCATATTGTCGGTGATGACGGTCACGTCGAAGCCCATATCATGGCAGACCGTGGCCGTGAGGCGCGCTCCCTGAAAATAAGGCCGCGTCTCCGGACAGAACAGGCGGAAGGTCTTCCCGGCCTGCCTCGCCTCCTTCAGCATCATGCCGACGATCGTTTCACCGAAGCACTGCGTCATGACCGTGCCGCCGTCTGGGATGAGCGGCACGAGATAGCTTGCGATCTCATTTACCTTGCTGTAGCGGCGGTTGTTGGCGTTTACGGCGTGCTCCCGGATGGCAAGATCGACGGGCCGCGCCTCGCGGAGCGCCAGCTTCGCCGCCTCCAGACAGCCGTCACAGACCAGCTTCATCCGCTTGTACGTGGTCGGACGCGCGTTCGAAATAGTTTCGTCCGCCGCCTGCAAAAAGCGCAGCTGCTCCTCTGCCGGTTTTTCCCGGCACTCATACGCGGCCAACGCCATGCCCATGGCCGCCGCCGTATACGGCCCCGCGCTCTGCGTGACCATGTCGCGGATGGCCTGCATGACCTCCACGTGCGTTTTGCAGCGGACAAACTCGATTTTCGCCGGATAGATCCGGCGGTCGAGAATCCGCACCTCGCCCGCATCGTACCACGCAACGTTTTCATATTGCAGCATGAAGGCCAGCCCTTCATCGGCCCGGAACTGTGTCATACTTCCATCTCCTCCAGAATTTTTTCAAGATAGCGGCTGAACCGCTCCGCGACCGCCGCGCCCGTCTCGTTGACCTCCTCGCCGGAGACGGCCTCGCCCGTGATGCCGGCGGCCATGTTGGTGATCACGGAAATGCCCAGCAGCGGCAGACCACAGTGCGCCGCCGTCAGCGCCTCCGTTACAGTCGACATCCCCACGGCGTCGCCGCCGAGCAGGCGGATGGCGCGAATTTCGGCAGGCGTTTCAAACTGCGGGCCGGGCATGAAGAAATACACGCCCTCGTGCACGGAAAAGCCGAGCTTTGCCGCGCAGGACTTCGCCAGCTCGCGCAGCTCCGGCGTATACATCCGCGTAACGTCAAAGAAGCGCGGGCCGAATTCGTCCACGTTCCGGCCCCGCATGGGGCTGGAGCCGTTGAGCTTGATGTGGTCGGCGATCAGCATGAAATCGCCGCGATGATAGGCAAGATTCACGCCGCCCGCCGCGTTCGTCACGATCAGCGCACGGACGCCGAGCAGCTTCAAAAGCCGCACCGGCTGTGTCAGCTGCTCGAAATCATAGCCCTCGTAGCTGTGAAAGCGTCCCGCGAGGCACACGAGCTTCTTTCCGGCCAGCTCGCCGAACATCAGCTTTCCGGCGTGGCCGGGGGCCGTGGAAACGGGGAAATTCGGGACCTCGTGATAGTCGATCTCGACGGTATTCTGAAGTCTTTCCGCAAACGGCCCAAGCGATGAGCCGAGGATCACCGCGATCTGCGGCGCAAACGGCATTCTTGTCCGGACATAGTCCGCGCCTGCTTCATAAAATTCATACGGTTCATTCATTGCACTGTCCGCCTTTCTTTTTTCTTTATCATACCGCGCGGAGGTGCGTTCCGTCAACCAAAACCGCAGCGGCGGCGCAATCGGCAGGGGTGGGTGCTGTCGAATGCGGTTGACTTTATGCGCGGCGTGTGATATAATTGTATCAATACGGTTCATACAGTTGGGGAGGAAAACTTCCGTGATCGCGATCAATTACCGGGATCCGAGGCCCATTTATGAGCAGATCCAGGCCGAGCTGCGCAGACTGATGCTGACGGGAGCGCTGCCGCCCGGCAGCCGGCTTCCGTCTGTGCGGGAGCTGGCCGGACAGCTGGCCATCAATCCCAACACCATCCAGCGCGCCTACCGGGAGCTGGAATCGGAAGGGTACATTCTTTCCGTCGCCGGGAAGGGCTCGTTCGTCGCGCAGGTCGACCGGCTTGCCGAGCAGCAGAAAAAGGAGGCCCTCAACGCATTCTGGGCAGCGGCGCAGCGGCTGCGCGCGCTCGGACTGAGCGCAGAGGCGCTCGCGTCACTTCTGACGCAGGAGGAACCGACAGATGATTGAACTTTCACACGTGACAAAAACCTTCGGCGGCGCAACGCGCGCGCTGGACGATCTGACGCTCACCGTGCCGCAGGGCGTGGTCTACGGGCTTGTCGGCTCAAACGGCGCGGGAAAGACCACCGTCATTCGCCATATTACAGGCATTTTCCGTCAGGATTCAGGCAGCGTGACCATCGGCGGTCTGCCGGTCTATGAAAACCCGGCCGTCAAGAGCCGCATCGGCTATATCCCGGACGATCTCGGCGTATTCGGCGGCGGGACGCTCCGGGAGCTGGCGGCTTTTTACCGCACGATGTACCCGCGCTTTGACGCAAAGCGCTACGCTGCGCTGCGCGACGTGTTCCGGCTGGACGAGGCAACGCCGCTGCGCCGGTTCTCCAAGGGGATGCAGAAGCACGCGGCCTTCTGGCTGACGCTGAGCCTGCGGCCGGACTATCTCGTGCTTGACGAGCCGGTCGACGGGCTTGACCCCGTCATGCGGCGGCAGATCTGGAGTTTGGTCGTTGAAGACGTGGCGGGCTACGGCACGACGGTGCTGGTATCGTCGCACAATCTGCGCGAGCTGGAGGACATCTGCGACCATGTCGGCATCATGCACATGGGCCATATGCTTCTGGAGCGGTCGCTGTCCGACCTACAGGACAATTTCGTCAAGGTGCAGCTCGTGATGGAGAATCCGCTGCCGCCCTCGCTTCACATTCTGCACGAGAGCACGCTCGGGCGGGTGCAGACGCTGATCCTGCGGGGCGATCCGCAGACCGTCGCGGACGAACTGGCGGCCAGCGCGCCGATGCTCTGCGATCTGCTGCCGCTGAGTCTGGAGGAGATCTTCATCTACGAGTTGGGAGGGACCGGCTATGACGTCAAAAATCTCGTGCTTTGACCACGCAGTCTTCCGGCGGGCACTGAAAATGACCGCGCCGGTCTGGATTCTATACACGCTTTACGAGCTGCTTCTGCCGCTGCGGCTGTTTTCCTTCTGCCGGGGCCTTTCGTCCGGTGCGGATAATTATATCGTGCAGATTGAAAAAACGCTCCTGAGCTATGCGCGCTTCAACGCCTCCATCGTTCCGTTCCTGCTCGGCGGGCTTCTGGCATGGGTGCTGTTTTCCTGGCTGTTCCGGGCGGGCACGGCCTATTTCTACGCTGCGCTGCCCGTGCGGCGCGAGACGCTGTTTTTAACGAATTATCTGACGGGCGTGCTGCTGTGCGCTGCGCCCGCGCTCTTGTCGTCGCTGCTTTTATGGGCGGTGGGCGCAGGCTTCGGCGCGGCGGCGTTCGTGCCCGCAATGCAGGTCTTTGCCGCGGCGATGCTGGGCTTTTTGCTGTTTTTCTCATTCGCGGTGCTGGTCTGCTGCGTTGTGGGGCAGATGGCTGCGATGCCCATCGTCTATGTGATCCTGAATTTTACGTTCTTTGTTCTGGAAGCCATCGTGCGGCACCTGCTTTTTACGTTCGTCTACGGTATGCCCTACAGCCAGAGCAGCACCATGCAGTCGTTTGCGCTGCACGCCACGCCGGTGCTGGGGCTGCTGCAGGGCGGCTTCCGCGTTGCGACGGACTGGGCCGAGCGCGACGGTATGTACTATATGGAATTGAACCCGCAGCTGGAGGGCTGGGGCTATCTCGGCGCGCTGGCCGCGCTGGGGCTGGTGTTCGCGCTGTGCGCGTTCCTGCTTTTAAAGCACCGTGAAATGGAACGCAGCGGCGACGTGATCGCGGTCGGCTGGCTGCGCCCGGTCGCGCTGTATGTATTCACGATCGGCTGCGCGCTGGTGCTCGGCGCACTGATGGCAGAGCTGTTTTCCAGCCAAACAGCGGATAACTTCTGGTATGTGCTGCTGTTTCTGTTTGTGGGTGCGTTCGTGGGCTATTTCGTGGGAAAAATGCTTCTGCAGAAGACGATCCACGTGTTCCGGTCTGGCTGGCTGGGGCTTGGCATCTGCTGTCTTGCGCTGCTGCTCGCCTTCGGCGCGGCGGAGTTTGACCTGTTCGGCTACTCGCGGTATTTGCCGGAGCGCGGCGCGGTGCAGGCTGCCGGGCTGACGCATTACCAGTCGAGCGGCCTGTATACCACGCAGGACGATGCGTTTGTGCAGGATGTTCTTGCCCTGCACACGGCGGCCATTGCGGAAAAAGGTGCGCAGGAGCACCGCAGACACGCATATCAGCTCGGCGCCGATTACACGGAGCAGTTTTATATCACCTACCGTATGGCAGACGGCACGCTCACCGAGCGCTATTACAGCATCGTCTACAACGACGCCGAGTTGAAAGACCCGGACAGCCTCATTTCGCGCTTTTCCGCGCTCTATAACAGTCCCGTCTGCGTCCGCATCCGCGCGGGCTTCGACACGCCGCGCACGGAGAAAAGCGTGCTCTCGTGCTACGTCTCCTCCTACGATACCGGCGCAAGCCTCGATTTGACCGGCAGCGACGCGTGGCGGGTCTACGAGGCCTGTCTGGACGATATCAACGCGGGACTCCTCGGCGCGGCAGACGTGAGCGGCAGCACAAAGCAGAGCGATGGCAGCAATTATACGCCCCTGTCCCTGATCTTCACCGTCAGCACGGACGTTCCCGGTCAGACGGACAGCTTGTATGTCGATTCCATCCCCCTGTCCGCCGCTGAGACGGTCAGCGCCTTGCAGGCGCTCGGCGCAGACCCATACTGGCGCGCCGCCGGATAATGCAGAAACGTAAAAACGCCAATGCCCGATGCGGCATTGGCGTTTTCTGTTATGGCTGATCCATGTCGGAAATGAGAATATTGTCCGTCCCGTGGGCCTCGAATTCCGCAATGTAGTCGTCCATGCGGGAGACAAGCTCCTCGTAATTGTCGTTGGATACCGGCTGATACTCCATATCGCGCCGCGCAAGCTCCTCGGCCAGAATTTCATAGAACACCGTGTCCTCATAGTCCATGATGGCCTCGTGGATGCCGCCGTCGGAAAAGGCGCGGGACGGCACATCCGTCCCCTCGTACCGTTCGACGAGCGTATCCATGCCCTGCTCCCGGCACAGCGCGAAGAGCTTGGATTCCAAATCGTCGTAATCCGCAAAGCGGTCGTCCCCGCGGGTCGAGTTGAGAATCCAGTTTCCGATGTAAACCATATCCAGAAGACGGCGGAACTCTTTTTTCGATAGATCGATCTGCATACCAAAAGCCTCCTCTGCGATGTTACTCTATTATATACACTTTGGTCTTCATTTTCCACTGTAAAAATATGTAGCAGCCGAAAATCATTGCAACTCAAGAACTTTTTATTTCAAATGTATGATATGCACGAAGTTCTGATAATCTGAAGCAAAACGCGGCTGCTGTCGTCCCTCATCTGTCTGCTCCGCTTCGCTCCGCAGCCAGTTTCCCGAGGGGAAGCCTTGGGCGCTCCCGCGCCGCAAAGCAGGAAGGACGCGCCCTGCGGCGCGCCCCTTGGCGGTTATAAGGTTCTTGTGCAGACCTCGCGGACTTTGGATTGGAGGGCCTTGAGATCTGAAAAGGTGTCCGGGCGCTTGGTTTCGTCGCGCAGGAGGGCGGAGGGGTGATAGAGCGCGGTGAAGAGGATGCCACCCTTTTCGGTGAACTGTCCGTGTTCGCAGGAGATCTTGAAATCCGGACGGATGAGGCGCATGGCCGCGATGCGGCCAAGGCAGACGATGATCTTCGGCTGGATGAGCTTCGTCTGCGCACGCAGAAAGCCGATGCACGCATCCTGCTCGGTCTGCATCGGGTCGCGGTTTCTGGGCGGACGGCACTTGACGATGTTCGTGATATAGCAGTTTTCCCGGCCCAGATCGATGATCGAGAGCATTTCGTCGAGAAATTTCCCCGCCGCGCCGACAAACGGCTCACCCTGCAGGTCTTCGTTTTCGCCCGGCCCCTCGCCGACGAACATGACCTCCGCGTCCTGCGGGCCGACGCCGAAGACGACGTTGTGCCGCGTCTGCGACAGCGGGCAGCTGGTGCAGGACAGGCAGGCGGTCTGAAGCGATTCCCAGTTCAGCATATGAATCGCCCTCCTTTACCGTTGTTCCAGCTCATCGACCGGCAGGTCGTAGCCCTCGCGGAAGCGGCGGCGCTGGTTCTCCAATGCGCGGCGGCGCTGCTCCATGCGCTTGCGGCGGTAGCGGCGCTTGCGCAGCTGGTACAGCACGATCAGCACCAGAATCACGCCGATGGCGGCAAAGATCGCGATCACGACCCACTTCCACCAGTTTTTCTGGATATATGCCTCCGTCCCGGCTGCGGCGGACGAAAATTCCGAGCGCGCCACATCGGTGATGGCAAGCAGCTTCGTCTGTCCAAGGATCTCCCCGGCATAGCTGACCGTGACCGAGCCGAGCACATCGCCCTCGCGGACGGGCGCGTCGACGCTTTCGCTGTTGAGCTGGATATCCGTGACCATCTTATCAGGGTCATAGTCGTTCGGAAGCAGAACCTTGATCTCGTCCTCCGGCGCAACGGCGACCGCCTCGGCGCCGGCGGAGTTGTTGATCTTCACCTGGTCGACCGGGTACAGAGGCGACATGATCGGCAGGTATGAGTAATTGTCAAAGCCATAGTCGAACAGCCGTGCGCACTCCGTAAAGTTCTCCATGAGCAGATCGCCGCTGTCAAGCACCGTCGTGGCTGCGCCGCAGACGATGCCCAGAAGATCAAGACCGTCGCCCGTCGCCTCGGAAATGACGCAGCGGCCTGCCTGACTTGTATAGCCGGTCTTGATGCCGTGCGCGCGCGAATAATAGAGCGTATTGGACAGGGAGCGGTAGATCAGCATATTGGTCGTCTTGAGCTTGGGGATGTTCTGCCGCATATTGTCGTCAGGCAGCTGATATTCATAGGTGTCGACGATCTGGCGGAAGTTCTCGCTCTTGAGCGCGGCCTGCGTGATGATGGACAGATCGTGCGCAGTGGTGTAGTGGCTCTCGTCGTGCAGACCGTGGGGATTGCTGAAATGCGTGTTGAGACAGCCAAGCTCATAGGCACGCTGGTTCATCATGCGGACAAAATCCGCCACGGAGCCGGCAATATGCTCGGCAATGACGTTGCAGGCGTCGTTGCCGGAGACGACCATCATGCAGTACAGCAGATTTTCCAGCGTCATCTGCTCGCCGACCTGCAGCCCCGCGACGCTCGAATCGGCGTCCAGATCGTCGAGCGCGGAGGCCGAAACGGTCACAACATCGGACAGATTGCCGTTTTCCAGCGCCAGCAGGCAGGTCATGATCTTGGTCAGGCTGGCAGGATACACGCGCTCGTCCGCGTCCTGCTCATAGACGGCGCGGCCCGTGTTGAGGTCGATGAGAAGCGCGGCCTTGGCCGCGACGGAGAAGCTTGTCCGCGAGGAAAGCAGCCGATCCTCCGGGACACTGTCGTCCTCTGCGGGAGCGTCCGCGCTGTCGGTCTGCGTCTGCTCCGGGTCTGCCGCCGTCTCGGCATCCACCGCAAGAAGCGGCAGCGTCAGGGAGGACAGCAGCAGGAGCAGGGAAAGCAGCAGGGAAAGAGCCTTTGTTTTTTTCATTTTTATCTCCATTTTATTCTGTTCGGATTGTACAGAAGCAAAAAAATATGGTATACTGTTTTACACATTATATAACAGGATGGCCCGGTATGTCAAATGGAGGCAGCTGTATGCGGAAAAAGCGTGTTGATCCGGCGCTGGTTCTATGGAGCGCGGCGATCGTTCTGTTCGCCGGCGCGTTCTTTCTCGGCCGCGCGACACTGCGCGGGCCGCTTCTCGAAACGCAGCGCACCGCGCCCGGCAGCACGGCGCAGGATGAATGGCGCAGCCGGGTCGAGGAAAAGGCGGCCACTGCCGCCGAAAAAAGCGCCCGCGTCTGCCTGAACACAGCGGCAAAGGAAGAGCTTCTGGCCCTTCCGGGCGTGGGCGAAAAGACGGCGGAGCGCATTCTCGCGTACCGGGACACGTATGGGAAATTTGTCACGGTCGAACAGCTGCTGGACGTCGAGGGTATTGGAGAGGGACTGCTGGAACAGCTGCGGCCATACGTCTATGTGGAGGAAAGCGAATGAAAATTCTGGTTGTAGATGATGAAAAGCTGCTCGTCAAGGGCATTAAATTCAATCTGGAAAACGACGGCTACGAGGTCGTGACCGGCTGCGACGGCATGGAGGCCGTGGAGCTGGCGGCGAGCGAAACGCCGGATCTGATCGTGCTCGATCTGATGATGCCCCGGCTCGACGGGCTGGAAGCCTGCACGAAAATTCGGGAGTTTTCGCAGGTTCCCATCATCATGCTGACCGCCAAGTCCGAGGATATGGACAAGCTGCTGGGCTTTGAGCACGGCGCGGACGACTATCTCACAAAGCCGTTCAACATTCTCGAACTCAAGGCGCGTATCCGGGCGCTTCTGCGCCGGGCCGGTACGGCAAAAAAACAGACGCCGGAGCAGACGCTCGTCTGCGGGCACATCACGCTTGACCGCAGCAGCCGCAGCGCGTTTCGCGAGGACGTGCCGGTCGATCTGACGGCGAAGGAATTCGACCTCATGGAGCTTCTGATGCGCAATCCCAACCGCGTGTATTCGCGCGAGACGCTGCTCGACGCGATCTGGGGCTACGACGTCAGCAGCGAGATCCGCACGGTGGACGTGCATATTCGGCGGCTGCGCGAAAAGCTCGAAAAAAATCCTGCCCAGCCGGAGCATATTCTGACCAAGTGGGGAGTTGGCTACTATTTCAAGTACTGAACGGCGCAGGCGGCTCATGCCGTCAAGCTCGCAGATCCGCAACGCGCTGGCGTATATGGCCGTTACGGTCCTCGTGCTCGTGTTTCTGAATATTTATTCCGCCTCCGCCTCGCGCGATCTGATGTTCAAGGCAAAATGCTCGTCCGCGCAGGATAAGCTGAAGGTCGTCACGTCCTCGTTCTCCGGCGTGGACGCGCTGACGCAGGAGACGGCGGAGCAGATCATCGCCGTCATCGGCGATATGAACGTCACGCGCCTGATCGTGACCGACGCGTCGGGCCGCGCGCTCTATGATTCCGTCCCCGGCCAGAATGCCGAGGGCAAATTCGTCCTGCTTGAGCCTGTCGTGCAGGCGCTGGGCGGCAGCGACTTTTTTCACTGCGTCTATGAAAACAGCACGCTCAAGAGCTACGCTGCCTCGCCGGTTCTGCTGCATGATACCGTCGTGGGGTGCGTGTATCTGATGGAATACGACGCCTCGCAGGGCAGCATCATCGCAAGTCTCGAGCGCACGATCTTCCGCGGCTCGCTGGTGCTGATCGGGATCATCTTTTTGTGCGCGGTCGTGTTTACCGTGACCGGTTCGAGCCGTATGCGGCGGATCATGACCTCCATGCGCCTCGTGCGCGAGGGCGAATACAGCCACAAAATTCAAATGCGCGGCTCGGACGAGTACGCGACGCTGGCGGCGGAGTTCAACAAGCTCACCGACAAGCTGCAGCAGACAGAGATCACCGAACGGCAGTTCGTCTCCGACGCCTCGCACGAGCTCAAAACGCCGCTGGCGTCTATCAAGCTGCTGTCCGACTCCATCCTGCAAAACGAGATGGACGCAGACACGATGCGGGAATTCGTCGCCGACATCGGCGCAGAGTCCGACCGGCTGACGCGCATGGCGCAGAAGCTGCTCACGCTCAGCCGGGCCTCGGCTGACGAGACAGAGGGCGGTGAGCACGAGGTCGTCGACGTCGGGCAGACGCTCTCGCGCGTGTTCCGTATGCTCGTGCCGCTGGCCGACCGGCAGTCAGTCAAGCTGACGGCCAGTGTGGAAAAGGGCTGCACGATTTTGTCCTTTGAGGACGATGCGTATCAGATCCTGTTCAATCTCGTGGAAAACGGCATCAAATACAACCGGGAAAACGGCAGCGTCCATGTCCGGGTGCGGCAGGAGGACGATACCGTTGTCATCGATGTGGAGGATACCGGCAGCGGCATCCCCGAAAACGCGCTGGAGTCCATCTTCAACCGCTTCTACCGCGTCGATAAGGCCCGCAGCCGTCAGGCCGGCGGCGCAGGACTCGGCCTTTCCATCGTGCATGAGATGGTCGGCCGGAACTTCGGCACGATCACAGTCCGCTCCACAGTCGGCGAGGGCTCGTGCTTTACCGTCACGTTTCCAAGCTTCGGTTCCGGAGAGGAGGGCGACCCGGATGCGTAAAAAGAAGCTCCGCCTGCTTGCCGTGCTGCTGGCGGCGTGTATGCTCTGCAGCTGCTCCGCACCGGTCTATCCCCGCAGCACCGATGAACCGCAGCTTCAGTTCTATTACTGCACCGGCGAAGGCGCGGATACCGGGATCGGCGCGCTTGCCGCACGTCCCGTGTCTGTTTCGGACGAACGCCCGGACGCTGTGCTGCAGCAATATCTGACCGCGCCTGCCGGGGAAGGCTTCTCCCTCCCGGACGGGCTCAGCAGCAGCTGCGCCTTTGATTCCTGCGAGGACGGCACGCTGACGCTGCTTCTGGACGAAACCACGCCAGAGGGTCTTCCGGCGTCGCTGGCGGCAGCCTGTCTGACGCTCACCATGACGCAGCTGGACGGCGTGGACCGTGTGCGCCTCGTGCGCACGCACCGGCAGACAGAGGCCACCTATACGGCAGATCAGTTTTTGCTGTACGATGCGTCCGCCGACCAGCCGGAATATGCCGTGCGCCTGTATTACCCAGACAGGGACGGCCTGCTCGCCGCGCGCGATGCTGTTGTCCGTACCGCTGACATGGAGCAGCTTCCGCTGCTTGCGCTTCAGGCGCTTGTCAGCCGCGAGGTTCCCGTGAATCTGACGCGGGCCATCCCCTACCGGACGCAGGTGCTCGATCTTTCCGTCACGAATGGCTCGGCCAGCGTAGTCCTGTCCGACGACTTCATGAGCTGCGACGTCTCCGCGCAGCAGGCAGCGAACGCTGTGCGCGCCATCGCCGCCACGCTCTGCGCACTGGACAGCATCACCGCCGTACAGCTGTCCGTCATCGGCGAAACTGGCCTGACCTATTACGATATCTCCCAGCCCATCACCCCGCAGGCAGATTGGTATGCGGAGTAGATCGCATCGTATAGCCGTTGTCCTGCGTGTGCAAAAAGCGCGTTTGTTTCAAATCTGTTTCAAAATAACGCGGGATTTATGCGATACTGTCTGCAACGGATATGATAGCATGACGATCCGGCAGCCCCCAAGCTCCTGCAAACCGTCTGGGGCGTAGGATACCGGCTGAACGCGGTGACAGGTTAAATAACAGATGCCCTGCAGGGCAATGTCATCAACTTAAGACCGGTGCATTTGTTTTATGCGAAAAAACGGCA
>ERZ772876.2978-NODE-2978-length-13045-cov-2.857583_pt1 | contig 13045 bp, 10 predicted proteins | sample MGYA00580584_ERZ772876 | MGnify/ENA primary metagenome ERZ772876 (study PRJEB29015, sample SAMEA2737728) | human gut metagenome | biome: human gut; feature: human-associated habitat; material: faeces | place: China | collected 2012 ... | reverse complement strand
AGGTATCCCTCACTACACAAGTGCAGATTCCTTTGCTTTAAACGGAGCATTCTTAGGATACGGCGTCAACTATGAGACACTCGGAACAAAGACAGCAGACATGGTTGCAGACATTCTTGCAAACGGAGCAGATCCGGCCACAACACCGGTAGAAACATTAGACAGCGGTATCGTAACCGTAAATACAGAGATTGCAGAAAAAGTCGGAATCGATTATTCTATCTTTAAAGATATGTGTTCCGAATTGATCGAGACAGTAACAGCAGAGGAGTTTAATTAAGGTATGGGTTCCATTATTACATTATCAATTGTACAGAGTGCATTAGAACTTGGTTTTATCTATGCACTGGTCGCACTGGCATTATTTATATCCTTCAGTATTTTAAACATTGCGGATCTTTCGACCGATGGATGTTTTACATTGGGATGTGCCGTCTGTGCATCGGTGACACTTGCAGGTCATCCGATATTAGGATTATTTGCAGCGATGGCAGCTGGTGTCTGCTCCGGTTTTGTGACCGCTTTCTTACAGACAAAAATGGGGATTCAGTCCATTTTGGCGGGAATCATCGTAAATACCGGATTGTATACAATTAATATTGCAGTAATGGGATTCGCTTCCAACATGAACTTATTCAACTGTGAATCCGTTTTTACCTGGGCAAAAACAGCAATCGGTGGAACGTGGTATAAACTGATCGTGGCTGCACTGATCGTTATCATTGTAGGAGTGCTGATCTCTTTCTTTTTAAATACAAGGCTTGGACTTTCCATCCGCGCAACCGGAGATAATCCGGATATGGTAAGAGCTTCCAGCATTAATACAAGTGCCATGATCACGATCGGACTTTGTGTTGCCAATGCCCTGACCGGTCTCTCCGGCGGACTGCTTGCGCAGTATCAGAAATCCTGTGATATCAATCTTGGAACCGGAATGGTAACAATCGCACTCGCCAGCCTGATCATTGGGGAATCTATCATTGGAAAAGGCGGTATGTTACAGCGTGTGACCGGCGTTATTTTAGGAAGCTGCCTGTATCGTTTTATCGTGGCAGTTGCCCTGAGATTAAATGTACCGGCAGAGTGTTTAAAACTTGTTTCTGCAATCATTGTAGCCGTGGCGATCGCATTCCCATATCTGAAAAAGCAGATGAATTTTTACCGGCAGAAACGTGCCGCAAAGGCTCAGAACCAGATATACGTTCAGGAGATTATGAAAAATGACAGCGAAGGAGGAGAAAGATAATGGCAGAGAAGAACGCAATGCTTGTGATGCGCGATGTCAGCAAAACTTTTAATCCGGGAACTGTCAATGAAAAATGTGCATTAAAAAATCTGAATCTCACCTTAAAGCAGGGGGATTTTGCAACGATCGTAGGAAGCAACGGAGCCGGAAAATCAACGCTGTTTAATGCGATAACAGGAGCCTTTTTTGCAGACAAAGGACTGATCATGCTGGATGGTGAGGACATTACCTATCAGAAAGAGCATGTCCGCAGTAAAGTGATTGGTCATTTGTTTCAGGATCCATTGAAGGGAACCGCACCACATATGACGATCGAGGAGAATATGGCGCTTGCCTACCTGCGCACGACTACTTCAAAGAATGCCTATTTCAGCCGGATCAAGGCAGCGGACAAGAAAAAATTCAGAGAGCAGCTCGCACTGCTAGACATGGGGTTAGAAGACCGTATGAAGCAGCCGGTCGGACTTTTGTCCGGTGGACAGCGTCAGGCACTCACACTTTTGATGGCAACGATGGTGACTCCTAAGATTTTGCTGCTGGATGAGCATACCGCAGCCTTAGACCCTGCCACCGCAGAGAAAGTACTGAACCTCACAAAAAAGATAGTGTCAGAGCAGAACATCACCTGCCTTATGGTCACGCACAACATGCATCAGGCGCTTGAACTTGGAAACCGTACCCTCATGATGGATTCGGGAAATATTGTGCTGGATGTTTCCGGGGAAGAACGGGAAAAGATGTCAGTGGATGATCTGTTAGAGCAGTTTGCAGTCCGTGCCGGAAAGGCATTGGATAATGACAGAATTCTGTTTTCCAAAGTGGAGGCATAATAGTGGTGTAGTAAGAATAGAAGCTATAAATAATTAGTATGTTTCAATTATATGAAAAAGCAATAAAACAAGGGAAAAGCCGTTGAAATCTAACGGCTTTTCCTTTATTATATAAAGTAATGCTAAAAAAATGTATATTTTCATAGGAGATTCGTGATTAAGGAAAACGATTACAGAGATGAAAAAGGCAGTGAGTATATACAAGGAGGAAAAACATGTATCCAATCGTTAGAAGAGAAAAACTGGCAGACAAGATCTATCTTATGGATGTCAAGGCTCCTCGTGTTGCGCAGTATTGCGAACCGGGACAGTTTGTGATTGTAAAAATTGATGAGGAAGGTGAACGTATTCCACTTACCATTTGTGATTACGACAGGGAAGAGGGAACGATCACGATCGTATTCCAGACCGTAGGAGCTTCCACAGAGCGTATGGTAAGCTTACAGGAAGGGGATGCTTTTGAAGATTTCGTTGGACCTCTGGGATGCCCATCGAATCTGATCCATGAAGATATCGAAGAATTAAAGAAAAAGAAAATTTTATTTGTTGCAGGTGGTGTTGGTACAGCTCCGGTTTATCCTCAGGTAAAATGGCTGCATGAGCACGGCGTTGACTGTGATGTTATCATGGGTTCCCGTAACAAAGATTTACTGATCTTAGAGGATGAGATGAAAAAAGTTGCCACAAACCTTTATGTGACAACGGATGATGGCTCGTACGGTTTCAAGGGAACCGGTACTGCACAGCTGCAGGAACTCTGGGATAATGGTAACCGTTATGACCACTGTGTGGCAATCGGACCAATGATCATGATGAAATTTGTCTGCAAACTGACAAAAGAATTAGGAATTCCAACGGTTGTTTCCATGAATCCGATCATGGTAGACGGAACCGGAATGTGTGGTGCATGTCGTCTGGTTGTCGGCGATGAAGTGAAATTTGCATGTGTAGACGGACCGGAGTTCGACGGACATCTGGTTGATTTTGATCAGGCGATGAGAAGACAGGCTCAGTACAAGACCGAAGAGGGAAGAGCAATGTTGAAATTACAGGAAGGTGCAACACATCACGGCGGATGTGGCAATTGTAACAGTTAAAAATCAGAAATTTGTCAGATCAGAGAGAATGCTGTCTGGTCAGTTACATAGAATCAGGAGGAAAAAATGGACGTATTAACTAGAGTTCCGGTTCGTGAGCAGGAGCCAGCCGTTCGTGCAACGAACTTTGAAGAAGTATGTTTGGGATATAATGAAGAAGAAGCAATGGCAGAAGCTGCCCGTTGCTTAAACTGTAAAAATGCACAGTGTATGAAAGGATGTCCGGTATCTATCAATATTCCGGGATTTATCGCAGAAGTAAAAGAAGGTAATTTTGAGGCTGCTTATCATGTGATCAGTGAGTCTTCCGCACTTCCGGCAGTCTGTGGCCGTGTATGTCCACAGGAGACACAGTGTGAGGGAAAATGTATCCGTGGAATCAAAGGAGAGCCTGTAGCGATCGGTAAATTAGAGCGTTTTGTTGCGGACTTGGCAAGAGAACATGGCATTAAACCGAAAAAGGCAGAAAAGTTAAATGGACATAAAGTAGCAGTGATCGGCTCAGGCCCGGCAGGTCTTACCTGTGCAGGAGATCTTGCAAAGCTTGGTTATGATGTGACGATTTTCGAGGCATTACATCAGGCAGGTGGTGTGTTAGTTTATGGTATCCCTGAATTCCGTCTTCCAAAGCAGAAGGTTGTTGCCGCTGAAGTGGAAAACGTGAAAGCATTAGGGGTTAAGATTGAGACCAACGTTGTCATCGGTAAATCTGTTACAATTGATGAGTTGATGGACAACGAGGGCTTTGAGGCAGTTTTCATTGGTTCCGGTGCAGGACTTCCAAGATTTATGGGTATTCCTGGTGAGCAGGCAATGGGTGTATTCTCAGCCAATGAGTTCTTAACAAGAAATAACCTTATGAAAGCGTTCTTAGACAATTACGATACACCGATCAAAGCTGGTAAGAAAGTTATTGTAGTCGGCGGTGGTAACGTGGCAATGGACGCTGCAAGAACAGCAAGAAGACTTGGCGCAGAGGTACATATCGTATATCGTCGTGGTGAGGAAGAACTTCCGGCACGTAAAGAGGAAGTACACCACGCAAAAGAGGAGGGTATCATCTTTGATCTTCTCCAGAATCCAACCGAATTATTAGTGGATGAAAACGGTTGTGTAAAGGGTGCAAAAGTGATCAAAATGGAACTTGGCGAACCGGATGCTTCCGGAAGAAGAAGTCCGGTTGAGATTCCGGGCTCTGAATATGAGATCGAGGCAGATACTGTGATCATGTCACTTGGTACTTCTCCAAACCCTCTGATCTCATCCACTACAAAAGGTCTTGATATCAACCGCAGAAAATGCATTATTGCGGAAGAAGAGACCGGTGCAACTTCCAAAGAAGGAGTTTATGCCGGTGGTGACGCTGTGACAGGTGCAGCAACTGTTATCCTTGCGATGGGTGCCGGTAAAGCAGCAGCTAAGGGTATTCACGAATATCTCAGCAACAAATAAAAACAGACAGGACAGGGCAGGTGCTGAATGAATCACACATTTGGCACCTGTTTTTCTGTGGCTATTCCGAAGAAAAACCAAAGTTTTATTAATTTTTTATGAAGAGGGTAGCAAAATTGTAGGGTTTATGTATATAATAGAACACGCTACGCAAGAAAGAAATACGAGAGAGGTTACCGATAGATGAAGGAGCAGAATCAGCGCCAGATACAGAATCAGACAGAATTAGACGAAAGAAGACTGAGACAGAAAAAGCTTGTACGGAAAAGAAAAATCGTTTTGAGTGTAATGCTTTTGACATCTTTTTTACTGGGATGTGTCTGTGGAAGATATTTTCCTGAGATCAAACTTGGAAAAACAGAAGAAGTGCTGGCATCAGCGCAGGATAACTCCGGTGAAGAGAAAAAAGAAAATCAAATTACAAATAACGTAGATAATGGAACAACAGCAGATGGAACGGAAAAAGAGGAACAGTCTGCTACAGAAACTGTCGAAGAACCGGCAGACAGCGAAGAAACGAATGATCCGTTTGCGGAGATTCCACAGGTTGTGTTATCAAAACCGGTAGATTATTCCTTAAATCAGGCAATCAGACAGTTAGAACAGATGGAAGCGTCAGATGAACGCTACGCACAGATCGTGGAAAATGCAGAGAAATATCCGGAAAAATTACTGATCAATCTGGCAAATAATCCGGAAATGATCGCATTTGTAGCTGATTACAAAGGGAATACAAGGGATTATGATAAAGCAGAACTGACAGAGAAAGAGTTACAGGAAGAATATCCGCTCTTTTTACAGTGGGATAAACGCTGGGGCTGCCTTGCATATGGGGATGACAGCAATGTCGCGATCAGCGGATGCGGTCCGACAACACTGGCGATGGCAGTAGTTGCGCTGACTGGAAATGAGGAGGCAACTCCGGCCGCAATCGCAAAATTTGCCATGCAGGAAGGGTTTTATATGTCCGGCACAGGAACGATGTGGTCGCTTATGAAAGAGGGGGCGGCAGCTTACGGTGTCCGCTCCGAGCAGATCAATATCAGCCAGACTGAGATCAAACAGCACTTAGATCAGGGAGATATCGTGATCTGCTCCGTGCGGCAGGGAGATTTCACTACAGGGGGACATTTTATCCTGCTCTATGACTATGATGATGAAGGATTTTCCATTAACGATCCGTTTTCTTTATACCGCAGTGGCCAGAAATGGGACTATGGAAAAATCAGAAGCCAGATCAAAGCTGTCTGGGCATTAAAAGCAAAATAAAGAACAATTAGCGATTGTTCAAATAGTTTAACAAAAAACAGGGCATACTAAAGCATCATAAAGTGAGATGGAGAGATGTAGAATGTGCCAGAATATGAGTGGACTGTCCACTGCTGAAGTGGAATTTCGGAAAAAAGCAGGGTTGTCGAATGAAAGCGTAGATTCTTCCACAAAGACAGTGGCACAGATCATCCGCTCAAATGTTGTAACTTATTATAATCTTATTTTTTTGATCATTACGATCCTTCTGATCGTAGTGGGGTCTTTTCGGGATCTTACTTTTTTACCTATTATTATTGCAAATATGTTGATCGGGATCATCCAGGAGCTGCGTTCCAAAAAGATTCTGGATGATCTTACGATATTAAACACACCGAAAATCACGGTCCGGCGCAACGGAAGTGATCAGGAGGTTTTGGCGGATGAACTGGTGCAGGATGATGTGATAACGCTTTCAGCAGGTGGACAGATTCCGGCGGACGCACTGGTGTTATCCGGCAATATCACAGTCAACGAGGCTTTGATCACAGGGGAGGCCGATGAGATTGTAAAAAAAGAGGGAGATTCCATTTTTTCGGGAAGTTTTGTGATATCGGGAGAGTGCCTGGCAAAACTCGAAAAAGTGGGAAAAGATTCTTATATTTCAGGACTGATGTTACAGGCAACGCAGACAAAAGAGGGCGAGCAGTCGGAGATGATCCGGGCGTTGAACCGCCTTGTGCAGACCGTGGGCGTGATCATTTTGCCGATCGGGGCGATCCTGTTTTTACAGCAATACTTTTTTTCCGGGGCAACGATGAAAGATAGTGTGACGGGCATGGTGGCGGCTATTCTCGGAATGATCCCGGAAGGCCTGTACCTTCTTGCAAGTGTGGCGATGGTGGTGTCGGTGATGAGGCTTGGAAAACAAAAGGTACTGATCCATGACATGAAATGTATCGAGACACTGGCGCGGGTAAATGTACTGTGTGTGGATAAGACCGGAACCATTACCGTGCCGGAAATGGAAGTGGCACAGTTTATCCTTGCAAAAGACCAGAACCTTGCAGCGAAAGAACAGGAAGCAGACCAGCAATCGGAAGACAAAAATAAAATTGCAAAGCTGCTCTCTGACTGTGTGCGTGCCCTGCCGTGCGACAATGCAACGATGGAGGCATTGCAGCAGTATTTTACGGAGCCGATGGAAAACAGTGCAGAAAAAATCGTCCCGTTTTCGTCTGCCACAAAATACAGCGGAGTGGTTCTGGCAGGAAAAGCTTATGTGGTCGGCGCACCGGAATTTGTGCTGCGGCAGGATTATGCGGCTGTTCAGGGAACAATCGAAGTATTTCTGGAAAAGGGATATCGTGTGCTTGTATTTGCAGAGTATGAGGGGAATCTGGATGGAAAAGAACTGACAGAAAATGCAACTCCCATTGCATTTATCCTGCTCAATAATGCAATCCGGGAGGGGGCAATGGATACATTCCGTTACTTTTCCAAGCGGGGAGTGGAAGTGAAAGTGATCTCCGGGGACAATCCGGTCACGGTATCGGAGATTGCAAAGAAAGCGGGAATCCGCCATGCGGAAAAACAGGTGGACGCAGCAACGTTGAAAACAGCGGAGGCAGTGCGGAAGGCAGCAAAAAAATACACGGTGTTCGGCAGGGTGACACCGGAGCAGAAACGTCTTCTGGTGCAGGCATTAAAAGAGCAGGGAAAGACCGTGGCAATGACCGGAGACGGCGTGAACGATATTCTTGCGTTAAAAGATGCAGACTGCAGCATTGCGATGGCATCAGGCAGTGAGGCGGCTTCGCATGTGGCACAGCTTGTGCTGCTCGATAACGATTTCAATAAAATGCCGGCGGTTGTCATGGAAGGGCGGCGGGTGGTGAACAACATCGGGCGCACTGCCAGCCTTTATCTGGTCAAGAACATTTTCTCCATGCTCTTAGCCGTATTTTCCATGCTGTTTCTGATTGATTATCCGCTGGAGCCATCGCAGGTGTCGCTCATCAGTGTTTTTACGATCGGGATTCCGTCATTTTTTCTGGCGCTGGAGCAGAACCGGAATCAGATCCATGGGCATTTTCTTACCAATGTCCTGATCCAGGCGCTTCCGGCTGGGATTACAGATTTTATCGTGGTGAGCGGTCTGGTGATTTTCTGCAGGGAGTTCGGAGTGGAAAAAGAGTGCGTTTCCACGTCGTGCACGATCCTGATCGCAGTTGTCGGCTTCATGATCCTTTATCATATAGCAAAACCGATGACAACACCGCATGCGATCCTGATTGCAGCGATGGTCATCGGCTGGTTATTTTGTATGCTGTTTTTCAGTGAACTGTTTGCAATCACGGCGGTCACAGGAAAATGTGCAATGCTCATGATCGTGTTCGCAGTCATCACGGAGCCGGTGTTCCGGTATCTGATACAGCTTGTGGAGACTGTTCAGAAGTGGGGTGGAAAACTAAAATTTTAGTCCGATAAACCGGAATGTTTTTTCCGGCTCTGTTTTTCCCAGATAAAATACGTTACGATCAGAAGGATTCCGGTGAACAGCCATGTGATCGGGCTTGCCAGACGGACTGCCCAGTAACCGAACGGATTTAAGGTGACGGCGATCACGATAATACGGCACACCATTTCCACAACACCGCTTAACATTGGAACAAGTCCGCGGTTTAAGCCCTGCAGGGCGTTCCGGTAAAGGAAAATCCATGCGAGCGGCAGCATGAAGAAACTGATGGTGTTCAGATACTGCATGGCATAGTCGAAAATTTCTTCAGAAGGATTGCTCACAAACCAGCTCACAATAAAACGTCCGCCGAATACGCAGATGGCAGAGGCAGCAAGCGAGATAAAAATGCAGATGAAAAATCCTTTGCGCATTCCCTCGTAGATACGTTTGTATTTTCCTGCGCCGAGGTTCTGACCGCAGTAGGTGGCAATCGCAGTGCCGAGTGTCGGCATGGTCTGGGTGGAGAGGTTTTCCACTTTGGAGGCGGCAGTGAAGGCAGCCACAACACTGGAACCGAAAATATTGACTGCACCCTGCAGGATCATGGTTCCGATAGCGGTGATGGAATAGTTGAGCGCCATCGGAATACCGATGGAAAGCATATTGAACACACCGTATCCGTCGAGATAGTAATCTTCCCGGCTGGTTTTTAAAATGTCGAATTTGCGGAACATATAAATAAAGCAAAGCAGTGCGGAGACACCCTGCGCAATGATCGTTGCATAGGCAGCGCCTGCGGTTCCAAGTTTTACGACGACGATCAAAAACAGGTCGAGCACAATATTTAAAAAGGAAGAGAGAATCAGGAAATACAGCGGTGTTTTGCTGTCGCCGATCCCTCTTAAAATACCGGCGGCAACGTTGTAGGACATCGTGAGCAGGATACCTGCGAAAATGACTTTAATATAAGAGTCTGCGAGTCCTAAGATATTGTCCGGTGTTTTCATTAAAATAAGAAACTGTCTGGAAGCTGCCACCGTAGGGATAGTCAGAAGTAACGATACAATGGCAGTCAGTATCAGGGAGAGTGCGACATAATGCTTTAACAGCTTGAAATCTTTTGCACCGAAGGCGTGGGAGACCATAACGCCAAATCCCTGCGCAATACCATTTGCAAATCCTAATACAAGGAACATCAGACATCCGGTAGAGCCTACCGCAGCCAGAGCATCCTCACCAAGATACTGCCCGACAATGATCGTATCCACCATGTTATAAAACTGCTGAAAAATATTTCCCAGTAAAACCGGAACGGAAAAAAGTAAGATCATTCTGAGCGGGCTTCCCATTGTCATGTCTTTTGTCATAATCTGTACTCCTTGATTTATAAAATAGTTAAAAATCTGTCCGTGTTTTTTAGCCTCAACACGCATATTCTTTACGTTTCAGCAACTTAGTATAAGGCATGGACCGCAAAAAGACAATGTTTATTTTTGCGAAAAAATATAAATTTTTTGTTTTCGCAAAAGAAAAGATTTTTTCGTGGGAAACTGTTATAATAAGAAAGCAATTATTTGCAAGTCACAGTAAAATCACGGAGTAAAATAATGCAGACAAACCTCGAATACTACAAAATTTTTTATTATGTATCCAAATACAACAGTATCTCCCTCGCAGCAGAGGCACTTTCCATCTCACAGCCGGCAGTCAGCCAGGCAGTCAAGCATTTAGAAAGTGATCTTTCCTGTGCTCTCTTTGTGCGGACATCCAAAGGCGTGCGCTTGACAAAAGAAGGCGGACTGCTTGCAGAATATGTGAGAAAAGGATATGAGACAATCCTTACCGGGGAGAAAAAACTCTCGGAGATGTTAAACTTAGATGCCGGAGAAATCTGTGTGGGGGCTAGTGACATGACATTGCAGTTTTATCTGCTTCCTTATTTAGAAGCGTTCCATGATGCATTTCCACAGATCAAGGTGACCGTGACGAATGCCCCGACACCGGAGACGTTGAAACATTTACAGGACGGAAAAATTGATTTTGGAATTATCAGTACCCCGGTGAACAATAAATATGATTTTAAAATGACACCTGTCCGCAAAATTCAGGATGTCTTTGTGGCGGGAAAAAAGTTTGAGTATTTAAAAGGCGGAAAATTAAGCTATAAAGAGCTTGAAAATCTTCCGGTCATGTGCTTAGAGGGCAGTACTTCCACAAGAAAATATGTGGAGGATTATCTGGCAGAGCGCGGCACATTTGTCCGACCGGAATTTGAACTTGCGACAAGTGATATGCTCATCCAGTTTGCAGTGCGCAACCTCGGTGTTGCCAGTGTCGTGTCGGATTTCGCAGAAAAATACATTGAAAATGGGGAATTATTCGTATTGAAATTTGACAGGGCGATACCGGAACGTGAGTTTTGCATTGTCTCAAACGAGCGTGCGCCGATGTCGGCAGCGGCAGAAAAATTATATGATTTTCTGCTTGTTCCGTAGTGAAAAAATGTCAGAAAAAGTTCATCAATTCTTCATCAATCTTAATAGAATATCAATGGGATTGCGGGCAGGAATATGATAAATTTATATGCAGGATCAGGATATTTAGGGGGAAACGTAAATGATGCGTTTATTATCGATCGGGATAGACTGTGTCTCGTCTGCTATTTTTGTGATTCCTGCTTTGGCTATTTTGCAGTGTACAATCTACAGGAAATGGGAATTTAAACCATTTTGTGTAAAACTGATATTTGCATTTTATGCGATTGCTCTGTTTTCGGTTGTGGGTGTCCCTGCGGTTGGGATATTTCAGATGGATTTTGGTCTGAATCTGATACCGTTTGCAGACATTGTAAATAGTCCGTTTGCATATATGAAAAATACGATTTTGAATATCATTTTATTTATACCGATGGGATTTTTTGTACCTGCGGTCTGGAAGAATTTCCGGTCTTTCAAAACTATGTTTTTCATGGGACTCGCTGTATCACTGGGGATTGAACTATTACAGATATTTACATTCCGGCTTACGGATATTGATGATCTGATCACCAATACGGCAGGAACCGTGCTGGGATATGAAATAAGCAGAAGATTTTCTTTTCCGTTCTCTTTAAAATCAGTGGATTCGAAAGGAATTTTGGTACGATATGAACCTGTCCTGATTCTGGCAGTTACGCTTTTGATTTCCATGTTTCTGAAACCAATCGTGTCTGATAGCATATGGAATATCATGATATAATGAGCGCAAGTGAGAAGAATGCATTTATGCATTCGGCGAACGGCGAATGTCGATCATGAAGCTTTGCTTCATGATATAATAAACAATTATATCAAATATAATGAATATTAATTTTACTTATGACAAAACCTATGATACTATAATAAACGAAAATGTGCAAGAATGGCTGCAGTTTTGCGCAGTCATCCAATTTTTTCAAAATGAAAAAGCACACCACACTATGATTTCACATTCACGAAAGGAGTTTTCCAATGAGTAACGTAAGACGAGTATACGTAGAAAAGAAACCATCCTTTGCCGTAAAAGCCAAAGAACTGAAGCATGAGATCAGCTCTTATCTGGGTATTCAGACTGTAACAAACGTGCGGGAACTGATCCGCTATGACGTAGAGAATATTTCTGATGATGTATTTGAGAAAGCATGCCATACCGTATTTGCCGAGCCTCCGGTAGATGATCTTTACCTGGAGAAATTCGAGGCAGCAGATGGCGCACATATTTTTTCTGTAGAATTCCTTCCTGGCCAGTTTGACCAGAGAGCAGATTCCGCTGTACAGTGCGTACAGTTCCTGGACGAAAATGCACAGCCGATCATCCGCTCTGCAACTACTTATGTGATCGAAGGTGACATTACAGAGGAAGAATTCGAGGCAATCAAGAATCACTGCATTAACCCTGTAGATTCCCGTGAGACAGGCCTTCAGAAGCCGGAGACACTGGTTACAGAGTTCAAGGATCCGGAAGATGTTAAGATCTTTGATGGCTTCCGTGATATGGAGGAAGCACCATTAAAAGAGCTTTACAGCTCCCTGAACCTTGCTATGACATTCAAGGATTTCCTTCATATCCAGAACTATTTCAAGAACGAGGAGAAACGTGATCCGTCCATGACCGAGATCCGTGTTCTGGATACTTACTGGTCTGACCATTGCCGTCATACTACATTCTCCACTGAGCTTACACAGGTGAAATTTGATGAGGGTGATTATAAAACTCCTATCGTTGATACCTATAACAGATATCTTTCCGACAGAGAAGTCCTTTATAAGGGACGAGACGACAAATTCGTCTGCCTGATGGATCTTGCTCTTATGGCTATGAAGAAACTGAAATCTGAAGGCAAGCTTCAGGATCAGGAAGAGTCCGACGAGATCAATGCCTGCAGTATTGTAGTGCCGGTTGATGTAAATGGAAAAGAAGAGGAATGGCTGATCAACTTCAAGAATGAGACACACAACCATCCTACTGAGATTGAGCCATTTGGTGGCGCAGCTACCTGCCTTGGCGGTGCAATCCGTGACCCGCTTTCCGGACGTACTTATGTATATCAGGCAATGCGTGTAACAGGAGCAGCAGATCCTACTGTTTCCGTAAAAGAGACTTTGAAAGGCAAGCTTCCGCAGAAGAAACTGGTTCGTGGTGCAGCTCACGGCTACAGCTCATACGGTAACCAGATCGGTCTTGCTACCGGCTA
>ERZ772876.2972-NODE-2972-length-13059-cov-41.096124_pt1 | contig 13059 bp, 9 predicted proteins | sample MGYA00580584_ERZ772876 | MGnify/ENA primary metagenome ERZ772876 (study PRJEB29015, sample SAMEA2737728) | human gut metagenome | biome: human gut; feature: human-associated habitat; material: faeces | place: China | collected 2012 ... | reverse complement strand
TTTCTTGGTATGATAACGAGAACAGCTACACATCTCAGATGGTTCGTACAATCAAGTACTTCTCAGAGTTAGCTTAATTCTTGTACCCACAAGAACAGTATATCTCAAGACTACTCAAGGGGCGCGGTCTTAATTGAACCGCGCCTCTTTTTTAAAACATGGCTATTTCTTTTGAATATCTGTGAATTGTAGAATTAATTATATTTTTTAATATGTACAATATGGCGTGGCCACATGGCTTATGCCTTGAAATAAGGGAGGACATATTATGTCATTAAACAAGAAATCAATTGATGATATCAACGTAAAAGGCAAGAGAGTTCTCGTTAGATGTGACTTCAACGTGCCACTTAAGGACGGAAAAATCACAGATGAGAACCGTATCAACGGAGCTCTTCCAACAATCCAGAAATTAATCAAGGACGGTGGAAAGGTTATCCTTTGCTCACACCTTGGAAAAGTTAAAAACGGACCAAACGAGGGTGAGTCACTTGCTCCTGTAGCTGCAGCTCTTGAGGCTAAGCTTGGACAGAAGGTTACATTTGTAGCTGACTACAACGTAACAGGAGAGGCTGCAACAAAGGCTGTTTCAGAGATGAAAGAGGGAGATGTAGTTCTTCTTCAGAATACACGTTTCAGAGGCAAAGAGGAGACAAAGCCACAGGAAGCCGGAGATGCATTCGCAAAAGAGCTTGCTGACCTTGCTGATGTATATGTATGTGACGCTTTCGGTTCTGCTCACAGAGCACATGCTTCTGTAGCAGGTGTTACAAAGTTCATCACAGCTAAGGGTGGAGAGAATGTTGTTGGATACCTTATGCAGAAGGAAATTGACTTCCTTGGCAAGGCAGTAGAGAATCCTGTACGTCCTTTCGTAGCTATTCTTGGCGGAGCTAAAGTAGCTGACAAGCTCAATGTTATCGACAACCTCCTCGAGAAGGCTGATACACTTATCATCGGTGGTGGAATGGCATACACATTCCTTAAAGCCCAGGGCTATGAGATTGGTATCTCAATGCTTGATGAGACAAAGATTGATTACTGTAAAGAGATGCTTGCAAAAGCAGAGAAACTTGGAAAGAAGATTCTTCTTCCTGTTGATGCAGTTACAATCAAGGATTTCCCAAATCCAATCGATGCTCCTGTAGAGACAGAGACATATGATTATGACAAGATGCCTGCAGACCGTGAGGGCTGTGATATCGGACCTAAGACACGTGAGCTTTTCGCTGACGCTGTTGCATCAGCTAAGACTGTTGTATGGAACGGACCAATGGGTGTATTTGAGAACCCAACACTTGCAGCAGGTACACTTGCAGTAGCAGAGGCACTTGCTAAATCAGATGCTATCACAATCATCGGTGGTGGAGATTCAGCTGCAGCAGTTAACCAGATGGGACTTGGCGACAAGATGAGCCACATCTCAACAGGTGGCGGTGCTTCCCTTGAGTTCCTTGAGGGCAAGGAGCTTCCTGGCGTAGCTTGTGCTGATGATAAATAAGCCGAAAGCAACTTAATGAAATTAAGCCGCAGGCAAAAAATATTTGTATACAAATACAAGGAGATATAAAATGGCAAGAAAGAAAATTGTAGCCGGCAACTGGAAGATGAACATGACTCCAAGCCAGGCTGTTAAATTAGTAGAAGAGTTAAAACCACTCGTAGTTTCAGATGATGTTGAAGTTGTTTACTGTGTACCTGCAATCGACATCGTACCTGTTGTAGAAGCATTAAAGGGTACAAATGTTGCTGTTGGAGCAGAGAATATGTACTTCGAGGAGAAGGGTGCTTACACAGGAGAAATCTCAGCAGAGATGCTTCTTGATGCAGGTGTTAAGTATGTTATCATCGGACATTCAGAGAGAAGAGATTACTTCAAAGAGGATGACGCACTTCTCAACAAGAAGGTAAAGAAGGCTATCGAGGCTGGACTTACACCAATCCTTTGCTGTGGTGAGACACTTGAGCAGAGAGAGCGCGGTGTTACACTTGACTGGATCAGACTTCAGATTAAGTCAGATCTCGCAGGTGTTGCTGCATCAGATGTTGCTAACATGGTTATCGCTTACGAGCCAATCTGGGCAATCGGAACAGGAAAGACAGCTACTTCTGACCAGGCTCAGGAGGTCTGCGGTGCAATCCGTGAGTGTGTAGCAGAGATCTATGATCAGGCTACAGCAGATTCAGTTCGTATCCAGTACGGCGGATCTGTAAATGCAGGAAATGCAGCAGAGCTTTTTGCAAAGCCTGACATCGACGGTGGATTAGTTGGTGGCGCTTCACTCAAGGCTGATTTTGGAAAGATCGTAAACTACAAGTAATTATTAAATCATAATTTAATATTTGATTTGACAATCACAATAACTAAATGTCACTAAATTCACCAGCTTAGCTGCATTTAGTGGCATTTATTATGTAATGAAATTTTTTGTGAGCTTGCATATGTCACTGTAATAGAGCATTTTGCAAGCTTCATATGAAGAATAGAGGAAATATAAATGAGTAAGAAACCGGTAGTATTAATGGTACTTGATGGTTACGGCTTAAGTGACCACAAAGAGGGAAATGCCATAGCTATGGCAAATACCCCTGTTATGGATAAATTGATGGCAGAGTGTCCTTTTGTAAAGGGCGCAGCTTCAGGTCTTGCAGTTGGACTTCCTGACGGACAGATGGGAAACTCTGAGGTAGGACATATGAATATCGGCGCAGGCCGTATCATATATCAGGATCTTACAAGAATCACAAAGGCAATTGCTGATGGTGATTTCTTCAAGAACAAGGTATTACTTTCTGCAATCGAAAACTGCAAGAAGAATGACTCCGATCTGCATCTTTGGGGACTTCTTTCAGATGGTGGAGTTCACAGCCATATCGAGCATCTTTACGGACTTCTTGAGCTTTGCAAGAAAGAGAATTTTGACAGAGTATATGTACACGCATTCCTTGATGGTCGTGATACACCTCCTGCATCAGGCAAGGACTATATCGAGCAGCTTCTCGCCAAGATGAAGGAAATCGGTGTAGGAAAGATTGCATCTCTTTCAGGACGTTACTATGCAATGGACAGAGATAACAACTGGGATCGTGTGCAGAAGGCTTATGATTCACTCACTAAGGGTGAAGGCGTAAAAGCTACATGCCCTGTAAAGGCTATGGAGGAGTCATACGCAAACGATGTTACAGATGAGTTCGTGCTTCCTACAGTTATCACAAACGAGGATGGCACACCGGTATCTGTTGTAAAGGACAATGATTCTGTTATCTTCTTCAACTTCCGTCCTGACCGTGCTCGTGAGATGACAAGAGCATTTTGCGATGATAAGTTTACCGGCTTTGAGCGCCCATTCCTTAAGACAACATTTGTATGCTTCAAGGATTATGACGAGTCAATTCCTAACAAGCTTATCGCTTTTGAGAAGGAAGAAATCCAGAATACATTTGGTGAGTATCTTGCAGCAAATGGCAAGAAACAGCTTCGTCTCGCAGAGACAGAGAAGTATGCACACGTAACCTTTTTCTTTAATGGTGGAGTAGAAGAGCCGAATATCGATGAGGCACGTCTTCTTGTAAACAGTCCTAAGGACGTTGCAACATATGACTTAAAGCCTGAGATGAGCGCTCCTGAGGTTGGAATGGATCTTGTTGAGGCTATCAAGTCAGATAAGTATGATGTTATTATCATCAACTTTGCTAACCCTGACATGGTTGGACATACAGGTGTGATTCCGGCTGCTGTAAAGGCTGTTGAGAGAGTTGATTCACTCGTAGGTGATGCAGTTCAGGCAATCAAGGATGTGGATGGAGTATTATTCATCTGTGCTGACCACGGAAACGCAGAGAAGATGATTGATTATGAGACAGGAAAACCTCATACAGCTCATACAACCAATCCTGTTCCTTTCATTCTTGTAAACGCTGACCCTTCTTACAAGCTTCGTGAGGGCGGATGTCTTGCAGATATCGCTCCAACACTGCTTGAGATTATGGGACTTCCACAGCCGAAAGAGATGACAGGAAAGTCACTTATCGTTAAATAAAATCTGTATTATATAAGCTCCGGCGCAGACAAAGGGTTTGAACCGGAGCTTTTGTTTTGATATATTAAAGATATAATAATAAATATAAGAATTGCTTATAAATAGCGTAAAATTATTTAAAAAAACTTATAATATACGTTGACTTTACAAATTGAGCTGGTATATAATTTAAGGGTAGCATTTGATTTGTAAAATAAATTACACATAAGATGGAGGACAATCATGCAGGAATTTAAACCATTCAAAGAAGGAAAAGTAAGAGAAGTATATGATAACGGGGACAGCCTTATTATGGTCGCAACAGATCGTATTTCCGCTTTTGACCATATTTTAAAGAATAAGATTACAGACAAGGGAGCCATCCTCACACAGATGTCTAAGTTCTGGTTTGAATTCACAAAGGATGTCGTTCCTAACCATATGATTTCAGTAGACGCAAAGGATATGCCGGAGTTCTTCGGTCAGGACAGGTTCAACGGAAACAGCATGCTCTGCAAGAAGCTTGAGATGCTTCCAATCGAGTGTATAGTTCGTGGATATATCACAGGAAGCGGCTGGGCAAGCTACCAGGAGAACGGTACAGTCTGCGGAATCAGACTTCCGGAGGGACTTGTTGAGTCTGATAAGCTCCCTGAGCCTATTTATACACCATCTACCAAGGCTGATCTTGGAGATCATGATGAGAATATCTCATTCGAAAAATCAGTAGAAGTATTAGAGAAGATTTATCCTGAGAAGGGCAGAGAGTACGCAGAGAAGATTCGCGATTATACAATTGCTCTCTACAAGAAATGTGCAGAGTATGCTCTTACAAAGGGAATCATCATTGCAGATACCAAGTTTGAGTTTGGCTTAAATGAGCAGGGTGAGGTAGTGCTTGCCGATGAGATGCTCACACCTGACAGCTCACGCTTCTGGCCACTTGATGGATATAAGCCTGGACAGGGACAGCCTTCATTTGACAAGCAGTATGTAAGAGACTGGCTCAAGGCAAATCCGGACAATGACCTTCTTTTACCTGATGAGGTTGTTGTGAAGACTGTAGAGAAATATAAAGAGGCATTTGAGCTTCTTACAGGAAGCAAATTCAGCCGCTAATATATTATTTATTCCGCGTTACTATTTCGCAATTATAAACGGAGATATTATGAACCAGGACAATAACATAAATCAGTATATAAATACTAGTATAGATACAAAAAGTCATACCGGTACAAAATTAGAAAGGTGTTCTGATATTGACGAGCATAACCATGTATTTGATGAGCTTCATGAGGAGTGTGGTGTGTTCGGCATGTATGATTTTGATGGAGGAAATGTCGCATCCACTATCTATTATGGTCTTTTTGCGCTTCAGCACAGAGGACAGGAAAGCTGTGGTATTGCAGTGAGTGATACACACGGACCAAAGGGTAAGGTGACCACACACAAGGGTATGGGCCTTGTAAATGAGGTATTTACTCCTGATATTTTAGAGCCTATGAAGGGTGATATCGGAGTTGGACATGTGCGCTATTCAACAGCAGGCTCATCAACACGTGAGAATGCACAGCCTCTCGTATTAAATTATGTCAAGGGCACACTTGCCATGGCACACAACGGAAACCTCATTAACGCAAAGGAGCTTCGCAAGGAGCTTGAGTATACAGGAGCAATTTTCCAGACCACAATCGACTCTGAGGTTATAGCTTATCATATCGCCAGAGAACGTCTTAACTCAAAAACAGCGGAGGAGGCGGTCAGACGTGCCTGCCAGAAGCTTAAGGGAGCCTACGCGCTTGTTGTTGAGAGCCCGAGAAAGCTTATTGCAGCCAGAGACCCATTTGGTTTTAAGCCTCTTTGCATCGGAAAGAGAGACAATGCATATATCGTTACATCTGAGACCTGTGCGCTTGATACAATCGGTGCAGAGTTTGTCAGGGATATAGAGCCGGGAGAGGTTATCACTATCACTCCTGAAAAGGGCATTGAGTCTGATATGACTATGGCACTTGCCCCTGAAAAACAGGCCAGATGCGTGTTTGAATACATTTATTTCGCAAGACCTGACAGCCATATTGATGGAGTAAGCGTGTATGGCAGCCGTATCAAGGCTGGCAGATTCCTTGCAATGGATTCACCGGTTGAGGCTGATATCGTGACAGGAGTACCAGAGTCAGGAAATGCCGCTGCTCTTGGTTATTCACTTGAGTCGGGCATTCCATATGGCACAGCATTTGTCAAGAACGGTTATGTCGGCAGGACATTTATCAAGCCTAAGCAGTCAAGCCGTGAATCAAGCGTGCAGATAAAGCTCAATGTATTAAAGGAGGCTGTTAAGGGCAAGAGAGTTGTTATGATTGATGATTCAATTGTGCGAGGAACAACCTCAGACAGAATAGTGCGTATGTTAAGAGAGGCGGGTGCCACAGAGGTGCATGTTCGCATCAGTTCACCGCCATTCTTATGGCCTTGCTATTTCGGTACAGATATTCCTGCAAGAGAGCAGCTTATCGCTTACAACAGGACTATTGAGGATATCAGACAGATTATAGGTGCAGATTCTTTAGGCTACCTTGGAATTGACAGACTTCATGAGATGGTAGAGGGACTGCCAATCTGCATGGGCTGTTTCACAGGAAAATATCCGATGGAGCCACCGAAGGATGATATCAGAGGCGAGTATTTTGATAAAGAAATAGACCTCGAGAGAAAAATGCTTAATCGCTAATAAAGGAGAGAATATGAGTACAGACAGATACACAAGTCCTCTTTCTGAGCGCTATGCCAGCAAAGAGATGCAGTATATTTTTTCGCAGGATATGAAATTTACCACTTGGAGAAAGCTCTGGATTGCTCTTGCAGAGACCGAGATGGAGCTTGGGCTTTCACAGGATGGCAAGCCGGTTATCACACAGGAACAGATTGATGAATTAAAGGCACATGTGGATGACATCAATTATGATGTGGCAAAGGAGCGTGAGAAGCTTGTGCGTCACGATGTAATGAGTCATGTCTATGCATATGGACAGCAGTGCCCTAAGGCAGCAGGAATTATACATCTTGGAGCAACCTCATGCTATGTAGGTGACAATACAGATATCATCATCATGAATGAAGCATTAAAGCTCGTTCACAAAAAGCTTATAAGTGTTATTGCGGAGCTTGCAAACTTTGCTGATAAGTATAAGAATCAGCCAACTCTTGCATTTACACATTTCCAGCCGGCACAGCCGACAACAGTTGGAAAGCGTGCCACACTGTGGCTAAATGAGTTTATGCTGGATCTCGAGGATTTAGAGTATGTGCAGGGCACATTAAAGCTCCTTGGCTCAAAAGGCACTACAGGAACACAGGCCAGCTTCCTTGAGCTCTTCAACGGAGATAATGAGACAATAGACAAGATTGATCCGATGATCGCAAAGAAGATGGGCTTTAAGGATTGTTATCCGGTGTCAGGCCAGACATATTCCCGTAAGGTAGATACAAGAGTGGTAAATGTGCTCGCAGGCATTGCTGCATCGGCTACAAAGATGTCAAACGACATCAGACTGCTCCAGCATCTTAAGGAAGTAGAGGAGCCGTTTGAGAAGAACCAGATTGGCTCATCAGCCATGGCATATAAGAGAAATCCTATGAGAAGTGAGAGAATTGCATCTCTTTCAAGATATGTTCTTGCAGATGTAATGAATCCTGCAATTACCTCAGCTACACAGTGGTTTGAGAGAACACTTGACGATTCAGCAAACAAGCGTCTTTCAATACCTGAGGGCTTCCTTGCAATAGACGGAATCCTTGACCTCTGCCTCAATGTGGTGGATGGACTGGTAGTATATCCAAAGGTTATTGAAAAGCACTTTATGGCAGAGATACCATTCATGGCAACAGAGAACATCATGATGGATGCTGTAAAGAATGGCGGAAATCGTCAGGAGCTCCATGAGAAGATCAGACAGCTCTCAATGCAGGCAGGAAAGACAGTAAAGGAAGAGGGAAAAGAAAATAACCTCGTAGACTTAATCGCTGCAGATCCTGCATTCGGATTGACAAAAGCTGATATCGAAAAGAACCTTAAGCCTGAGCTTTATGTGGGACGTGCACCTCGTCAGGTAGATGTATATCTGCGTGATGTAGTTAATCCGGTGCTTGAAGCGCATAAGGATGAGAGTGGAGTAAAGGCAGAGATTAACGTATAATATCGAAAGTATAGATAACGATAATTTGCTTGTGTTAACATATTTATCTAAATGAAAAGCCCCGGCATATAAATCTGTTTCAAGGTTTATATGCTGGGGTTTTATATATCCGTCAAGTATCATTTTCCTCGAAAGCTGTATATCTCATCCCATACCTTTTCGCATGCACTAAGCAAAAGGCATGATAATATCATAATGTATTTTCTTGTAAAATAAAATGTAAAAATGTATAATATTAAAAAATGGTTTAGATTATCAAAAGAAGAGAGTAAAAAGAAAGGATACTAGTGATGAAAAATTTTTTTAATGAATTCAAAAAGTTTATCAGCAGAGGGAATGTCATGGATATGGCAGTTGGAATTATCATAGGTGGTGCGTTTACCAGCATAGTCACATCTTTGGTCAATGACATTATAAACCCTATACTTGGGGTGTTTGGCGGCATGAATTTTGACCAGCTCTCGGTAAAACTCTTTGGGGAAGCTACATTGTATTATGGAAAATTTCTTACCGCAGTAGTCAATTTTCTTATCATGGCACTTATCGTATTTTGCATTGTAAAGGCTATGAATGTAGCAGGAGAGAGATTTGGACACAAAGAGGAAAAAGAGCCTGACACAAAGGAGTGTCCATACTGCAAGAGCAAGATTGCCATTGCGGCAACAAGATGCCCGAATTGTACATCAATGCTTAATACAGCAGATGAAAGTGAAAAATAGCGATACATTTATTGTGTGAAACTAATAAAATCCATTGCATAAAGTGTGAAAATCTGTTACATACAGTATAAAACTCTTGACTGTGCAATAAAAACGTAGTATATTAATTCTGTTATTTAGAATTGAAATTAGGAGGTCTTATCGTGGCAACTTTAAAAATTGTTTTATCGGTATTATTTATAATCGTCAGTTTAGTAATTACTATAGTTATTCTTTTCCAGGAGGGTAAGTCAGCAGGACTTGGCACTATTGCCGGAGTTGCTGATACATATTGGGGCAAGAACAAGGGACGTTCAAAGGAAGGACGTCTGGTTAAAGCAACAATTGTATGTGTTGTTCTTTTCTTTATTATTTCAATTGCTTTAAATATGGGAATATGGTAAATACTTAGACTGTCGAGAAATCGGCAGTCTTTTTTATCGCATCAACATTCATAGGATGAAAATGTCAATGGAGGAAATTTTATTTAAAGCCTGTGCATTTGAAATCAGATGGGGCAACGAAAAGGAGAGATAATGAGTAATATAGATAAATATGAAACACGAAAAAAGATGGTCTATGACTTTATGTGTGATGACATGTATGTTCCGATGAAAATCAAGGAACTGTGCATAGTACTCGGAGTAAAAAAAGAGGACAGACCACAGCTTGAACAGATTCTTTTGGATTTGCAGGCAGAGGGAAGGATAACACTCTCAAAGCGCGGGAAATACTCAAAGTCGGAAATTAAAAAGACAGTCGGCGTATTCACAGCGCATCAAAGGGGATTTGGCTTTGTCACTGTGGAGGGAGAGCCTGATGATATTTTTATCCCTGCAGAGTATGTAAATGGTGCTATGCACATGGACACTGTTGAGATTACAATCTCACCTGTCACAACAGGACGCCGCAAGGAGGGAAAGGTTGTTTCCGTCATAGAGCGAGGCATGAAGCAGGTAGTCTGCACCTATGAGGCGAGTGATAACTTTGGCTTTGCAGTGCCTGACAATACCAGATTTGGCACAGATATTTTCATACCAAAGGAGCGCTCAAAGGGTGCTATGTCGGGTCATAAGGTAGTGGTTGAAATCACAAGCTATGGTAAAAAGGGCAAAAAGCCGGAGGGCAAGGTTGTTGAAATAATCGGACATATAGATGACCCAGGTACGGATATTCTTTCTATAGTAAAGGCTTATGATCTGCCGGTGGATTTTTCGGAGAAAATCATGCATCAGGTGCAGAATGTGGCAAAGGATGTGACACCTGCGGATATGGCTGGCAGGATGGATTTGCGCGACTGGATGATGGTCACGATAGACGGAGAGGATGCAAAGGATCTTGATGATGCCGTGTCTTTATACATGGATGGCGACAATTATGTACTTGGAGTACACATAGCAGATGTGTCGAATTATGTGCAGGAGCACAGTGCCCTTGATGTGGAGGCTCTTAAGAGAGGAACATCAGTTTATCTTGTAGACAGAGTAATTCCGATGCTTCCAAGAGAGCTTTCAAATGGCATATGCTCCTTGAATGAGGGATGTGACAGGCTGGCTCTTTCATGCATTATGACAATAAATAAAAAGGGTGAAGTTATCGATCATAAGATTGCAGAGACAGTCATAAAGACAAACCGCAGGATGACATACACAAATGTAAAAAAGATTCTTACAGATAAGGATGCCGCTGTGATTGAAGAATATAAGGAGCTTGTGCCTATGTTTGAAAAAATGGCAGAGCTTGCAGCAATTCTACGCAAAAAGAGAATGAAACGAGGTTCTATAGACTTTGACTTTCCGGAGACTAAAGTCGTGCTCGATGAAGATGGTCATCCGATAGATATAAAGCCGTATGACAGAAATGTGGCAACAAAGCTCATTGAGGATTTTATGCTTATAGCAAATGAAACTGTGGCTGAGGATTATTTCTGGCAGGAAATACCTTTTGTATACAGAACACACGACAAGCCGGATTCGGAAAAAATCGCAAAGCTTTCCACATTTATCAATAATTTTGGCTATACGCTTCATATTGGAGCTGATGAGGTACACCCAAAGGAGCTCCAGAAGCTTTTGATGAAGGTGGATGGCACAGATGAAGAATCCCTGATAAGCAGACTGACACTGCGCTCTATGAAACAGGCACGATATACAACAGCATGTACAGGACATTTTGGACTGGCGGCAAATTATTATTGTCACTTTACATCACCAATCCGCAGATATCCTGATTTGCAGATACACCGTATCATCAAGGAAAATATCCGCGGCAGGATGAATGATAACCGAAGGGAGCACTATGAGTCTATACTCGATGCTGTTGCAAAGCAGGCAAGTGAGACCGAACGACGTGCAGAAGAGGCAGAGCGTGAAACAGTCAAGCTTAAAAAATGTGAATACATGTCAAATCATATTGGTGAATGCTTTGAAGGAGTTACATCAGGTGTCACGGAGTGGGGCTTTTTCGTGGAGCTTCCAAATACAGTTGAGGGACTTGTGCGCGTGACAGACCTGACAGATGATTTCTATGAGTTTTACGAGGATACCTATGAGCTAGCCGGTTCAGCCACCAATAAGAGATACAAGCTTGGACAAAAAATCAAGGTTGTTGTGGACAGTACTGACAAAATTATGCGTACAATTGATTTTAAACTGGCGGAATAATATGATAATAATGACGAAATTTTTTATGATTTAACAATATTTATTTGATTAGCTGTTATTTGTCGGTCGTTGTGCGATAGATTTATTGAAAAAGATGTCATAATATATTATATAGTGTAAATAAACAGAAATGTGAACCAGCGGTTTACAATAATTTGCGTTTTAGATATTGGCAATTGTAAAAAAATGTGTTAGTATTGTAAAGCAGTTTGAGGAAAGGAGATACCGACATGGCTAAGGAACCAAAGAAATTAATAGCCAACAACAAAAAGGTCTATCACGATTACTTTTTGCTTGAGAAATACGAAGCCGGTATTTCACTTGCAGGAACTGAGGTGAAGTCACTTCGAATGGGAAAGGGCAGCATAAAGGAGTCGTTCATCCGTATTGAGAACGGTGAGATTATCCTGTATGGCATGCATATCACACCATATGAGAAGGGAAATATCTTCAACAAGGATCCACTCAGACCTAAAAAGCTTTTGCTCCACAAGAAGGAAATCGAGAAGCTTTCATCAAAGATGAAGGAAAAGGGTTTCACAATTGTGCCGGTGGAGGTATACTTTAAGGGGAGTCTGGTCAAGGTAGAGATAGCACTTGCAAAAGGCAAGAAGCTTTATGATAAGAGAGCAGACATAGCCAAGAAGGATCAAAAGCGAGAGGCGCAGAGAGATTTCAAAATCAGAAATCTTGGTTAGCAAAAAATTAAATATGGGCTAGTAAAGGTTTCGACGGGGCCCACAAGGTCCGGTGGACCTTGGCTTTGGGCGGACCGAAGCGGAGCGGAGAACATGGAGCGTAGCTGCATGTACCCCGCAAAAAATTAAATATGGGCTAGTAAAGGTTTCGACGGGGTACATGCAGCTGGAGAAGCGAGTCGTATGGCGATGCGTTAAATGGCCAAATTAAAATTAAACGCTGAAGATAATTTAGCATACGCTGCCTAATGGCAGCAGTCTGACCTAGAGCACTCACACTTTAGGACCCAGGCTTCGACTATGTGAGAAACGACGTTGGCAAAGCTTTGAGCCATCGGGCGTATCATGAAGCTACTGAAACTACAAGGTTGTTTGTTATCGTGTGGCAGAGGGAATGTTAAATAATAAACTACACTCGTAGAAGGACAGGGAATTGTATTTCGGACACGGGTTCGACTCCCGTCTAGTCCACTAAAAGGCGGTTTGTGATAAAACCGCCTTTTTTCTTGCCCGATTTCCTACAGCAGAAAGTGCGGTTAATAAATCATTTAAGGAGTCAGTAAAACTGTTATTTCAGGTTGTCGAAAACATCGTAAAAACGCGGAATGTATCGTATTTGAAAAATTAATTTAAAAAAAATGTAAAAAAGTGTTGACAAGTATGGAATAGGGTGATATTATATCGAAGTCGCTTCGGTGAGGCAACAAAAACGAAACGGCAAAACAGCATATCGGGGTGTGGCTCAGCTTGGCTAGAGCGCCTGGTTTGGGACCAGGAGGTCGCAG
>ERZ772876.2952-NODE-2952-length-13110-cov-2.672233_pt1 | contig 13110 bp, 11 predicted proteins | sample MGYA00580584_ERZ772876 | MGnify/ENA primary metagenome ERZ772876 (study PRJEB29015, sample SAMEA2737728) | human gut metagenome | biome: human gut; feature: human-associated habitat; material: faeces | place: China | collected 2012 ... | reverse complement strand
CTCGGCAACTTCGGCGACTTCATCACGACCGATCATATCTCGCCGGCCGGCGCCATCGCACCGGACATGCCGGCGGCTGAGTACCTGGAGGCCCATGGTGTGGCTCCGGCCGACTTCAACACCTACGGCAGCCGTCGCGGCAACCACGAGGTGATGATGCGCGGCACCTTCGCGAACGTGAAGTTGCAGAACAAGCTGGCGGACGGCCGCAAGGGCGGCTGGACCCGCGACTTTACCACCGGCGAGATCACGCCTCTGTATTATGCTGCCGAGAACTACGCCGCCTCCGACACGCCGGCGGCAGTCCTTGCGGGCAAGATGTACGGAAGTGGCTCGTCCCGAGACTGGGCGGCCAAGGGCCCGATGCTGCTCGGCGTGCGCGTGGCCATCGCGGAGAGCTTCGAGCGCATCCATCGTTCCAACCTCATCGGCATGGGCATCCTGCCGCTGCAGTTCATCGAGGGGCAAAACGCGGAGACGCTGGGCCTCGACGGCTCCGAGACCATCACGGTGACGCCCATCGACTTCTCGGCGGGGCTGCCGAGCCCGGCTGTCGTGAAGGTGACGGCCGAGAAGCCCGATGGAAGCGCCGTGACCTTCGATGCCACCGTGCGCATCGACACGCCCACGGAGGGCCGCTACTACGAAAACGGCGGCATCCTCCAGTACGTGCTGCGCGATCTGATTGAAGGATAAGAGCCGATCGCGCATTGTCCAGCCCCCGTCGCTGCTTGTGAGCGACGGGGGCTTTTTGCTGCCGTCTGTGCGCTTTTCCGTTGCCGAACGCGCCGAAAGCTAGCTTGCGCGCCTGCAATGCGGTACGATTACGGGCACGTGATTTTTGACCCCTAGGAGCAACGAAACGACTATGGAAGACTTCCGCAACGAATATTGCATGCATACCGCCACCTGCGGGCAGCTGCGTGCGACTGATGTGAACCAAGAGGTGACTTTGTGCGGTTGGGCGTGGCACACCCGCGACCACGGCGGCCTCATCTTCATCGACCTGCGCGACCGTGATGGCTATACTCAGGTGGTGGTCGATCCCGATTGCGTGAGCGAGGAGGACTTCCATGCGGCCGAGCACTTGGGTCGCGAGTACGTGCTGAAGGTGTCCGGGCGCGTGCGCGAGCGTGCACCGGAGGCGATCAACCCGAACATGATCACGGGCGAGATCGAAGTTTTGGCCAATGCGGTAGAGGTGCTGAACACGTCGGTGACGCCGCCCTTCTCCATCGAGGATGGCATCGAGACCGATGAGATCACGCGCATGAAGTGGCGCTATCTGGACATCCGCCGTCCCGAGATGCTCGCCAACCTGAAGCTGCGCCACACGGTGACCCAGGCCATGCGCCGGGCCCTGGATGAGCGCGGTTTCCTGGAGATCGAGACCCCGATTCTGGCGAACTCCACGCCCGAGGGCGCCCGCGACTACATCGTGCCGTCGCGGCCGAACCCGGGCAAGTTTTACGCTCTGCCCCAGAGCCCCCAGCAGTTCAAGCAGATGCTCATGTGCGCCGGCGTAGAGCGCTACTACCAGATCGCCCGGTGCTTCCGCGACGAGGACCTGCGCGCCGACCGCCAGCCCGAGTTCACCCAGGTAGATATCGAGATGTCCTTCGTCGAGGGCGACGATGTGTGCGACATGATGGAAGGCGTCATGGCCGAGACCTTGAAGGCCGTGGGCGTGACCGACGTCGCCTTCCCGCTGCAGAAGATGCAGTACGCCGACGCCATGCGCCTGTACGGCTGCGATCGCCCCGACGTGCGCTTCGGCATGCTGCTCCACGACATCACCGACATTGTGAAGGACACCGGCTTCAAGGTGTTCGCGAGCGTGGCCCAGTCCGGCGGAGTGGTGAAGGCCATCAACGTCAAGGGTGCCGGCGACTGGTCCCGCGGCGAGGTGGAGAAGCTCGCCAGCATCGCCGAGGCCAACGGCGCCAAGGGCATGGCCTGGGTGGCGTTCACCACCGATGGCCAGGAGAAGAGCCCCATCAAGAAGTTCTTCACCGATGAGGAGTGGGCGGCCCTGAAGGCTGAGATGGAAGTGGAGCCCGGCGACCTTTTGCTGTTCGCGGCCGATAAGCCCGAGATCGCCAACGCGGTGCTCTCCGCCCTGCGCCTGCACATGGCCGACGCCATGAACATTCCCCGCGAGGGCCACGCGCTGCTGTGGGTCGTGAACTTTCCCATGTTCCGCTACGACGAGGACGAGAAGAAGTACGCTGCCGAGCACCATCCCTTCACCCATGTGCTGAAGGAGGATCTGGACAAGATCGAGAGCGATCCGCTGGCCTGCGGCAGCTACTCCTACGACTTGGTCATGGACGGCTTCGAGGTGGGCGGCGGCACCATCCGCATCCACAACGCCGAGGAGCAGCGCCGCATCCTGCGCGTCGTGGGGCTGACCGATGATGAGATCGACGAGAAGTTCGGCCACCTCATTCGCGCGCTGGAGCTGGGCGCCCCGCCGCACGGCGGCATCGCGCTGGGCTTGGATCGCCTCGTGATGCTTCTGGCCCGCAAGGACTCCATCCGCGACGTCATCGCCTTCCCGAAGACGAGCAGCGCGAGCGACCCCATGACGGGCGCTCCGAGTGCCGTCACCGGCCGCCAGCTGAAGGACGTGAGCCTGCGCATCCTGTAAACGCGCGGCACAATCGAACGCAATCGAGCTTGCAAGGCGCCTGCCCCTTCGGGCGGGCGCCTTTTTCATGGACGTTTCCGAAAGCGCGTCCTAGGCCACCAGGGCGCGGAGGCTTTCGATGGCTTCGGGGGTGAGATGCAGGCCCTCGCGCAGGTAGGTGGCGAAGCTGCCGTAGAGGCGGTCGATCTCGTCGAAGTAGGCGCGCAGGTAGGCCGGGCGCGCTTCCAGAAACGACATCAGGATGGCGCGCTCGTGGTCGGTCATGCCGCCGTCGAGGTGCGCGGCCTCCTTCGCGATGAGGTCGGCGTGGTCGGTGTTCACCCGCAGGTAGTCCTCCATGATGGCGTCCTCGTCGGCGCCGGTGGCGCGCAGCAAGGTGGCGCATAGCACTCCGGTGCGGTCCTTGCCGTTCACGCAGTGGATGAGCGCGGGGCGTCCCTCGGCGGCCATGGAGCGCAGGGCCTGACCCACCAGCGGATACTCGCGCACGTAGCGGCGGTAGTTCGCGGCCATGCGCTCCTCCGGCTCGCCGTAGCGCTCGATGACGCCGGCGATGAGGCGCTTGTCGGAATCCTTGCGGCGATGCTCAGTGGAGGGCTCCAGGGCCACGGTGCGCATGCCCACGATGTAGGGCTCCGGGTGCGCCGCCACCTCGGAGGCCGTGCGCAAGTCGTAAATGGTGGCGATGCCGAGGGCGCCCGAGAGGAAGGCCGCCTCCTCACCGGTGAGGTTCGCGAGCTCCCGCGAGCGGAAGATGCGCGCGTCCTTGAACGAGCCGCCCACGGCCCGGATACGCGCATCCCCGTAAGTGCCCCCGGCGGGCAGCGCCTCGAAGGCGAAGCCGGCTACCAGGGTGGAGGGCTCGCCGTCCTCGGTCACGGGCCGCACCTTCAGGAGATAGCGCCCGGGGGTTTCCGGCGTGTAGACGAACCGCCAGTTCACGCCGCGGCTCTTGTCCACGGCGGCGGTGGGGTAGGCCGTCCAGGAGGCGCCGTCGTCCAGCGAGAACTCCATGGCGCAGATGGTGCGATCGAAGTCGTCCACATAGCCGGCGAACTCGATGGGAGCCCCGGCATAGTAGGGCGGCCGCGTGCGTGGGGCGAGAGGATTATCGGGAGCGTCGGCCATGAGGATCCTTTCAGGGCAACGGATAAATGTATTTTAAGGAAGATTATCCCAGCGCAAGTCCGTGAAGGCTAGATGGACGAGAGCAAAATACAGGTTCTATGGCGAGTGTCACTCGAGGGTGCTGTCTGCGATGCGCGGGTTTGCGAAGGTGACGTTTTCCGGTCGTTTTCCTGTGATTGATAAAATCATGATAGAATAATGTCAATAGCTCTTGGAGAAGCGAGGCATTATGAACATCAGGCCAATATCGGATTTGCGTAATCATTATTCCGAGGTCGAGCAAGAGGTTTTGGAAAGCGGCCCGATTTTCCTCACGAAGAACGGCTACGGCTCCATGGTCGTAATGAGCATGGAGCAATTCGAGCACATCAATGGCAGCGTGGAGTCGGCGCTTGACGCGGCTGATCGGCAGGCGGCTACGACAACGTTGCGCTACAGCCACGACGAGGTGTTCGGCTCTATTCGGGAAGGGTTGCGCCATGGGCGATGCGCCGAAGCAGTATAGGCTGCGCTATCTCCCGCTGTTTTGGGACGATCTCAACGATGCGGTTACCTATATCGCCGATGTGCTCAAGGCGCCCCTGGCCGCAGAGCATCTTCTTGATGAGGTGGAAGCTGGCATTCTCTCATACCTAGACCACCCAACCATTGCGCCGATCTACAAGACGACACGGCAGCGGCCGCTGCCTTACTACTGGTTCGATGTGGGCAACTACATGGTGTTCTATGTCGTGATTGACGACGTGATGGAAGTTCGTCGGTTCGTCTATGGCGCGCGTGATCTGACGCGAATGTTGCCCTAGGGCCAAACTCTTCTCCTACACCAAATCGCCGCGGATCTCCAGCAGGGTGCGGGCGAGGTGGCAAGGGCCGGTTTGCCCGCATGTCTGGTAGGGGGCATTTTCAAATGTCGACGACACCGTATTCTTGTGCAAGCCACTCTTCGAGGCAAAGACCACTCGCCTTTATGGTGGAAGCGGTCTCCTCGCCGACATAGCGATAATGCCATGGCTCGTATCCTATTCCGGTGGCTTTGCTTTTGTTTGTTGGGTAACGTAAGATGAAGCCAAATTGGTCGCAGTTCGCCATGAGCCACTTCTGAGCTCTCGTCGTTTCTTGATCCTCGTCGAGGTTGGTGTAGCTTGCATCGACAATATCGAGGGCGAGCCCTGTGTGGTGCTCGCTGGCTCCAGGAGGAGCCACCCAGAACGACGCCTCTGCTTCGGCGTCGGTGTAACCATCGTCGCGGGCTTTTTGCACGCGTCTTTGGTAAAGCCCCTCCTGATATTCGAAAGTACGATAGGCTGAGCAAACGAGAGGGGAAACTCCTTCTTTCTGAGCGGCGTCCATCATGGAGCAGAGGCTTTCGAGAATACGGGAATCCACCTGAAGTCCGCGTGAGACATCTGTCCAGCTTTTGTCGGGAAGGACTTTTAATTCTCCGATGGCGTTTTCGTCTTCCAGATAATGCGACTTATTGACGAGCTGGAGGTTCCAGGGCAGGCTCTCGAGTGTAACGGGTTCTGCGGAATCCTGCGTTGTGTTGTCGGCGGAAGTGTTGCTCGCTTGCGTCGTGAGCTGCATTTCAGAGGAGCAGTCGTCGTTTGGTAGCAAGAGGTTGAGGGCGCAGCTTGTCAGAGCACCGATGGCGACGCCTCCTCCAAGATAGAACAATTCTCGACGAGTTAGGGGTAACGCATTTTCCGGTAAGGATGCGTATCCGTGATATCGTTCGTGTCCATAATAGTCAGCAGTGAAGCGCTTGCGCATGAGATCACTTCACCTCGCCTTCGTCGTGCTGTGGTGCGCCATCGTAGCGTTTTCGGAGGTCGACGGCGTTTGCCTCACAGGCAACTACGCACCGCCATGCCAGGATCTCCAACGAGTCTATGATGGGTGGCATCGATGCGATCTCGCGAAAGTCGATAAGCGACAGTTCGGTGCAGCCTAGTACGATGCAGTCTGAGCTGCTTGCTGTTATAGCGCGAGCGATTGCGGCCATCAACCAATTGGGAGCCTTTTGGCCTGCTTTGAGGTAGTCGTATATCAGCAGCATGATGTTCTTCTGAAGACTTTTCTCGGGGTAGATCCAAGAAAGAGACCCCTCAGGATCGCTCTGTTTGAAAACAGAGCTCTTGATTGTGCCGTCCGTTGCGAGAAGGAGAGGGCGCGTGCATCCAATCGAGCGGACGAAACTTGCCGTTTCTCTAGGCATGTGGAGAAAGGTGGCGCGAGGCGCGCCCGAAGCAATCTCGTTGTAGCGAGCGTGTGAGGTGTTGCAGGGCATTGCAATCACCTCGCAGCCGAGAGCCTGAAGTTCTGCCGCTCTTTCGCGAAGGAGGGGTGCAAAATCCCGGGCACCCTTTTTGCCAAGTAGGCAAGCTGTGCGATCGGGCACCGATGGGTTGGAGAGGATCGTCACGTCCAAATGCTGCTGGTCGGTCGTGGCTTTCGTGAGGTGGATGACGCGGCTAAATAGTAGAGAGGTGGCAGCTGGGCCCATGCCGCCAATGATTCCCAGACGTTTCATAGGTAGATCCTCTCAACGTCGGAAGGCACCATGAGAGGGTTGACGTCGGCTCGAGCTATCGCTCCCCACTCAATAGGGCAATCGGTGACATCTACCATGCAAAGAGACATATCGATGGTGCCTAAGACCGGATAGCTTCTCCCTCCGATTTGGACGGCTGGGTGGGAGTTCGTGAGCGCATGCTTTGCCATGGCTAGAGCGCGGGGGATCGTTGGTACGGGGGTGGGCTGGAGTCCAAATCCATCTTGGGTGCCAATGGGAACGATGGCCGCCAAAGTGTCACGCTTCGTGCGGTAGGCGCCGCCATAGCCCATGGGTGTTCCTTTGGGAAAGCGCTTGAGGTCGATGACCGATGCCTGCAGAAAAGCAGCGCATTTGAGTTCGTTGGCTTTTCGGGCGGCTACTCGACCGGTAAAAGCAGAGCCCACTCGTACGGCATCGAGATGGGTTTCTGGGAAATTGAGCAGCGCTGGAGAGTTGGCAATGTGACGTATGCCGACGTTTACTTTTGCTTGGCTGATTTGATCGACGCAGCCGTTGAAGCGATTGAGCTCGATGTGCGTCGCGTTGTTGTTCTGCTGGGAGGCGTGAGAGAAATGCCCGTAGATGCCATCGATCTGAACGTGTTGCAATTTGTAGCAAGCTAGTATTTCTTCTATCTGGCTCGGGAAGAAGCCGTATCGACCGAGTCCGATATCGATTTTCACATAAGCACGGGCAACGATGCCCAAACGCGCCGCTGTGTCGTCCAGTATTTTGGCCGCCTGCGAGGAGCCTATGGTCGCCGTGCATCCAGAGGCCACAATGGCGGCAACCTCCTCGGGAAGCGCTGTTGAACGAAGTAGAAGAATTTCTGCGGTGCTTCCCACCGCTTCCCTTAGTGCTGGGATGTCGGTGAGCTCCGTTATGGCGAAACGGGTTATGCCGCTAGATTGCAGAAGCGAGGCGAGCCATGTAAGCCCCAGCCCATAGCCGTTGCCCTTGACTACGGCTATGATAGGAACTTCCGCTGCCCTTTTCACAAAGTCGATGTTATGGGCAACTGCCTTTGAATCAACGACGAAATGCGCCATGAGACCTCCTTCAATGTGTCGTCAGGGGAATCGGCTACTTAAGCTGCTTCCCCTGGGTGTCCCAGAAATAGCGTTTGAACTTGCGTATTTGGTTGAAGTACATGACCCAGGCCCAGAAGTTATGTCGCCAGGTGTCTTTCTCGTAGACGAGGGGATAGGCGTCGGGGGTGAGCTCGAGGGTGGCCAAGGTCTTGCGAAGAAGGGACTTGTCCGTTACGGATCGCTTCAGTACATAGGGGGGCACGCAGCAGTAGACGAAGGGCTCGTAGGCTTCCGCGGCGGGTACTTCCTTTCCCAAAATGTATTGATCCACGACCAAGGTGACGAAGTTGACGCCGGCCAAGCTCGTGAAATAGGTGCTGCGTCCGGCACGTACATTGATCTCAAAAAAGATGCATTTCCCGGTGCGAGAGTCGTATTTTAGATCGAAGTTACCGTAACCTTGATAGCCCACCTTCTTCAGAAAGGTTCGGGCATGATCGATGACCTGAGGGTCCTTGTCGCCCAAGATGCACAGGGGGTTTCCCAGGGCCGAGGGACTGTGATCTTGCAAAACGGTGATGCCGCCGGAAACGACGCGCAAATCGCCATCGGGCGTGCTGAAGGTGTTGAGAATGCGCAGAGCCTCATCGCCGCCCGGGATGAAGTCCTGAATAACGAACTCCCCGTCGTATTCGGAGGCACATACGTCTCGCCAGACCGATGACAGCTCTTCGGGGGAGTCGATTTCATAGGCTTTACGCTTGTGGGCTACATTCGCGTTCTGAAATTTCGTCGTGTCCGAGGGCTTCGCTATGCATGGATAGGGGAACTCATCCACAGGAAGCGTTTCGGGACCGTTTTCGCCGCAGTTGAAATACCATGTCTTGGGGTAGGGGATATCCAGCTCCTCGCACAGCTCGTAAAAACCGCGCTTCTGGGAGATCTTCGCAAGCATGGTGTAGTTGTTGCAGGCGACGACGAACCCTTCGTCTCGCAGATGTTCCTGAGCTGCGGCGAACATGAGCGCATGACGATCGTCGCAGCCCAGCAACAAGGGCACGGTTTCCGGATCCTCGGCCCGAAGCTCTGAGGCGATGTCCTCGAGCGCTCGATAGAGGCCTTCGGGGTGCGCCGCGTCGGGCACAATGCGGCAGTCGGTGAACTTGCTGCTTGTGAGCATTTTCACGTCCTGGGTGATGATTACGATGCAGCGCGTGGTGCCATAGCGGCGGTTGAATTCGCGGACGTAGGCGTAGGCCAGGAAGGTGCCGCCGACGATGACGGGAACCACGCGCCGCCCAACCTCCTCCTCGCTCATCAGAGGGGTGGCGGCTGCGGCCTGATCGGTATGCATGTAGATAATCTCCTTCGGAAAGAGAAAACGGGGAAGTGGTCAAATCGAGATCGAGTGCTAGATCTCTTTCAATGGGGGCTCAGCACCCTCGGAAAAGCGCCAGTTCGTTGGTGGAGCTTGTTCGACGAAATACATGCGGTACCAGATCAGAAACATCCACACCATGAATATCTTCCGACTGCGGTCGGCGCCGTTTTGATGCTCGTCGAGTAGGCGCATAAGCTCATCAGTGTTGAAGAACTGCTCGGCTTCCGGGCCGGAAAACCAGGTTTTGACGCGCCGGTGGTTCTCGTCATCGCGCAGCCAGTTGACCATGGGGACGGGAAATCCCAGCTTCTCCTTTTGCGCCCAACTTTGCGGGATAGCGCACGTGGAAGCCTGGCGTAGGGCCACTTTCGTTTGCTCGGGGGTGACGCGCTGATCTAGGGGGAGGGTGGCCGCCATTTCGAACATCTTTTTGTCGAGGAAGGGCACGCGGCTTTCCAGGGAATGGGCCATGGCCATTTTGTCGGTCTTGAGAAGAATGTCGCCCACCAGCCAGCAAAACAAGTCGACATACTGCATCTGGGTTGGATGATCAAGATGCTTGCTAGCTGCCTCGTTGTAGACGTTGGCAACGACGGTTTGCGGAGCGGGACAGTGCAAGGGGGCCTTGAGGACGCGCTCCCTTTCCTCCACGGTGAAGGCGACGCCGTTGGCATTAGTGTAGTACCAATCGGCGACGGTTTCGCTAGCGCGCTCAAGATAGTTGGCACCCCGAAGGTTGAGCGCTTTGAGCAGCGACGCGCCGGCGCGAAGCAGCGGCGCGGGTAGGCCGGAAAGCTTGCTGGAGGCCAACGGAGCCTGGTAGATCTTGTAGCCGCCGAAGAACTCGTCAGCCCCCTCGCCAGATAGCACGGCTTTCACCTGTTGGGCTGCCAGCTGATCCACGAAGTAGAGCGCTACGGCCGATGGGTCTCCCGAGGGCTCGTCCATATGCCACTGCACAAACGGCAGCGCGTCCCAATATTCTTGCTGGCTAATGTGCTTGCTCGTGTTCTTGATATCCAGGATGCCTGCCAGCTCGCGGGCCCAGGAGACTTCGTCTCGCTCTCCTTCATATTCGGCGAAGCCCACGGTAAACGTTTGAACGTCGGGGTTCACTTTGGCCAAACGGGCCGCCATGTAACTGGAGTCGATGCCGCTGGAAAGGAAGCTGCCCACCTCCACATCGGCTACGTTGTGGTACTGGACGCTTTCGGCCATGGCCTCGTCGATTGCACGAGCCGCTTCGTCGAGGGGGCGGTCTTTCTCTTCGTTGAAAGACGGCTCCCAATAGCGCTTTAGCTCAATGGTTCCGTTGCGATGCACGGTGAGGCTGTGGGCAGGAGGAAGCTTGAAGATGCCCTTGAAGAACGTTTCAGGCAGGGCGCTGAACTGAAAGCTGAGATACTGTTCGAGGGCTTCGCGATTGAGCTCACGTTCGTAGGCCGGATGTTCGAGGATGGCCTTTATCTCGGATGCGAAGATGAATTGATCGTTTTGGATGGTATAGTAAAAGGGCTTGATGCCGAAATAGTCTCGTGCGCAGAAGAGTACGTTGTGCGGCCGATCCCATATTGCGAAGGCGAACATGCCGCGAAGCTTTTCAAGGGCGGCCTCTCCCCAGGCAATGTAAGCGGTGAGAAGAACCTCCGTGTCGGAGGCGGTCGATAGTTCCCAGCCCTCAGCAACGAGGGCTGCGGCGATCTCTCGGTAGTTGTAGATCTCGCCGTTGAAGACGAGCACGAGCGAACGATTCTCGTTGTAGAGGGGCTGGTTCGCCCCGGCGAGATCGATGATGGCCAGGCGCCGGAAGCCCAAGGCGGCGCGGCCGTCTTCGAAATACCCTTCGGAATCGGGGCCGCGGTGTGCGATGGCATCGGCCATGGCGACGATGGCGGCGCGGTGGTCGTAAGTCTGGTCGTTCTCGTCGATAAAGCCGACAAAGCCGCACATAAGGGATCCTTCCTGAAAGCTCGTGTCGCAAAGCGCGGAAAACTTGCCAAGCTCCTGACCTGGTGATATCAAAGAAAACTGCAGGTCAAATGGCTAGTTTTGAAGTGACAAGTTTTTCGAGGTTTTCGACGGCCGGCCGGCACGCATGATGACGCAGTCGGCCAGTACATCCAGGGCGTCTACCATGGGAAGCCCCGCTGCCTGCGTCACGCCACCGAAGGCCAAAGACAGCTCGGTGCACCCGAGCACCACGCCATCGCAGCCAACGGCGCGGAACGGCAGCCCGCAAGGGAGCCGCCAGCCGCTCGAGTGCCGCCGCATCCACGGGCCGTCCTGCTTTCACTTCGTCGAAGATGACGCGGTTCACCTGCCCCTGGGTCGTCGCGTCCGGATAAAGGCAGTCCACGCCGAGCCGTGCGGCCTCGCGCCCGTACAGGTCGGCGGCCACGGTGCCGCTCGTGGCCAGCACGCCGATGCGCGCCAAGCCCACAGCAGATGCGGCGGCGGCAGTCTCGCGCACCATGTGGACGACGGGGATGCCCAAGGCGCCCTGCAGTTCGTCGAAGAAGCCGTGGGCCGTGTTGCAGGGCAGCGCCAGAAGATCGCAGCCGCAGGCTTCCAGAAGACGCCCATCCTCGATGAGCGCCTCGAGGGGAGAGCGGTCACTTCGTCCCAGCAGAAATGCCGTGCGGTCGGGGATGGCCGTGTCGTTGAAGGCGAGGGTGCGCACGTGATCCTGGTCGCAGCGGGCCTCGGTGCGCTCGACGAGCCGCTGCAGGAAGTAGGCCGTGGCCGCAGGTCCAGTGCCGCCGAGCACGCCTACCAAGCGCCCGCTCACGATGCCGCTTTCGCACAGGCCGCCAGCCCGTCTGCCAACGGGAGCTCCGGCGAGGCGGAGGCAACGTGCTCGTCGTCTTTGCCGGAGGCAGTCCCCTTCGTGCGGTGATCGGCTGTGGCCCCGGCGCCTTCCAAATCCTCCGCCGCCTTCTCCCGGGCCCGCTTATCCGCCATGGCGGCCCGGCAGGTCTTCCATTGGCGGAACGCGAAGACGAGGGGGTACAGGCGCCGGCGCAGGCTCTTCTCGGCCGGATAGTCCAGCGGATCGGCATCGCGGCCGAGCGCGTACAGCCCCCGCACCTCCCGACGCAGGGCGTCGTCGCGGATGTAGTCGAGCAGGATGGCCTTGGGCGCCACGGTGTAGAGCGACTCGCCCCGTGCCACCGTGAGCCCTTCGGGCAGGGGTCGGCCAAGCACGAGGTCGTCCATGAGCCAGCGGGCCACGTTGTCGCCGGCGGCGGTCACGTAGTAGTTGCTGCGATCCAGACGCGTGTTTATCTCGAAGAAACGGTGGCTGCCGTCGCGCGGATCCACCTTGATGTCGAAGTTCGCGAATCCGGTGTAGCCGACAGCCTCCAAAAGGCGCGCGGCCTCGGCCACGATGGCCTCGTCGGTGCGGCTCACGATGGCGAGCGGATTGCCCACCCCCATGGGCCGCATATCCTCCAGAAGCGTCTGGCCGAAAGAGGCGAAGCGCACCTTTCCGTTACGGTCGGAGTAGGTGGTGAGAATGCGCATGCTCGTGTCGTCGCCGGGAATCATCTCCTGGATGAGGAATTTCCCCTCGTAGCGGCTGGCCTGCACCGCCGCAAGCGTCGACTGCAGCTCCGCCGCGTCGCGCAGGAAGAACACCTTCTGCTTGCCGGGGAAGTCGGCATAGTGGTAGGCGGCCGAGGATGCGGGCTTCGCCACCACGGGGAAGGGGAAGGGAAGTGTCACGGTGGCCGGGTCGTCGCCGTCTGCGCTGGCGTCGAACACCACGGTGCGCGGCACGGGCACGCCGACTTCCGCGCACAGCTCATAGAAGCGATCCTTCTCGGTGAGCCGGTTCAGCAGGTCTTCGCCAATGTAGGGGATGATGAAGGACTTCTCCAGCACGGCGCGGTTCTCGACGATGAGCCGCACGTACCAATCGCCGCAGCCGAGCAGAAGCAGCGGGCGGTTGCCGAAGCACTCGGCAGTGTTGGCCAAGGTGGAGAGGAGCACCGCCGGCCGCTCAAGGTGCGGCACCACGCGATTTACGAGGATGGAGGAGTCGCCGCACATGTGGCAGTCGGCCTGGGAAAGTACCAAGGGCACGATGCCGTAAGCTTCGTGGAAGGCCCGGGCGAGGCTGTAGGCGCCGATGTCTCCGCCGAGGATCACCGGCAGCACATCGGGGACGTCGATATTCTCCATAGGGCTCATCTCCTGAACTTTGCTCGTCTGCGTTCGGGAGAAATGATAGGAAAGCCCTCCATTACGCTTCCCATAGCAAAAGCTGACGAAAGCGTAAGGAGGGCGTAACTTTTCCTTACGACAGGGCGCTGCGGCTCGCCGGCGGGGGCACACCCCGTGCTCAAGCAATGGCTCGCTCGGC
>ERZ772876.2950-NODE-2950-length-13123-cov-2.750230_pt1 | contig 13123 bp, 19 predicted proteins | sample MGYA00580584_ERZ772876 | MGnify/ENA primary metagenome ERZ772876 (study PRJEB29015, sample SAMEA2737728) | human gut metagenome | biome: human gut; feature: human-associated habitat; material: faeces | place: China | collected 2012 ... | reverse complement strand
TCCGTAGATTTTGTATTTCCGTTTGGGGCGCTTGCGGTGCTTGGAAGTGTTCCTGTAATCGCAAAGGTCAGCCATCTGGAGAGGGAAGAATATCTGTATTATCTGCTTCAGGCGGCGATGATCGGATGTCTTCCGGCAGTTCTTATCTGGATCGGAATCATAAAATATACGATGCCTTCCGTACTTTGTACAGGCATCAGTTTTCTGGTTCTGGCGGGGATGTTTATCTTCCGAAAGAAAGATACATTAAGAGAATTTCGAAAAAAACTGAGAATGTAAAATGTGATTTACGAGAAAGGAAAATACCGATGTTAGAATGTGATTATGAAGTGAAACAGATTGATGGAGATTATGCACATCTGCAGAGAATCGACCGCCCGGAGGAGGAACTGAAGCTGGTTGCGAGGGCGCTTCTTCCGATAGAAATCTACGAGGGCTGTATCTTACATTATGAAATGATGCAGTATAGTATGAAATAACCCCAGGAGAAGTACAATGGAGCAGTATTACTACAACCATATGGATAAACAGAAACAGGCTGCTTATCATGGCATCCTTCAGGGAATCACCAGCCTGGCGGATGAATTCCAGATTCCGGCACTGGACGGAGAAGATTTGTACAATGTTTTCTTTCAGCTCCGGCTGGATCATCCGGAGATTTTCTGGGCGACGGGATATAAATATCGTTATTATAAAGATTCACCGAACATTATTTTTATCCCGGAATATCTGTTTGATAAGGGAAAAATAAAAGAGCATCAAAAGGCAATGAAATCCAGAGTAGAGAAACTGGTGCGCCCGGCACAGAGCCTTTCGGAGTGGGAAAAGGAGAAATATGTACATGACTTTATCTGTCAGAATGTACATTATGATAAGCTCAAGAAGGCATATTCCCATGAGATCATTGGTCCTCTGGGACAGGGCGTGGGAGTCTGTGAAGGCATTGCAAAAGCAGTGAAAGTTCTTCTCGATGCGCTGGGAGTCTGGTGTGTGATCGCAATATGCGGGAATAATCCGGAAAAAGGGATCAAATACCGTCATACCTGGAACATTGTCCGGATCGGCGGTACATACTATCATCTGGATGCAACATTTGATAATACACTTGGCAAGAGTGACAAAGTCGAAGATATTCGTTATGATTACTTTAATCTGGATGACAAACAGATTTTCAAAGATCATGAGCCACTGATCGCAGCAGCACCGCACTGTACAGACCATGATCACTTTTATTACAAAGAAAAGAAACTGTCATTCACAAAGACAGAAGATGTGTATAAACGTTCACTTCAGGCAGCCAAAAAAGGAAAAACACTGACCTTTCACTGGAGAGGCGGTTATCTGACCAGAGAGGTTTTGAATGAACTTCTTGGACTGATCCGCAAAGCCGGTGAAGAGAAAAATAAAACGGCGGTTGTCAATATCAACTGTCCGCAGGCTGTATTGCGCCTGTATTATACAGAGGCACAGATGCAGGAATGCATCACGATGGAGGATGCGAATGAAGGGGAAAAAGAGTAACGTATACACGAAAGTCTGATATTTGGTAATAAAAGGGGAGACATATATGCTTGAAACATTCAATGTTTTACGTATCGATGAGCCTGATTTCGGATGTGAGGGGCGTCCGGACGGGATGGAAGTGAAGGATACAGTCCTTCTGAAAAGCAATTATACAGGGGAAGAAATGACGGTCCGGGAAAAAGATGCCCGGTTATATGAACTGGATATCAATGAGGGAGACAAAGTATTTCTGATTGATGGAGAAATGAGAAAGCTCCGCTGACTGAAAGAATGGAATGAAAGCTATGAATATTGAGCTAAAGATTCTGGACTGGTTCCAGACCCTGCATACACCTGTGCTGGACAAATTTATGACATCTGTTACGAAGCTTGGAAATGCAGGGATTTTCTGGATCATATTGACGGTCCTGTTTCTTTTGATACCGAAGGAAAACAGGGGATTACCGGAATCCTCGGTGCGTCCGGCTGTGGCAAAAGCATGACATTAAAATGCATTGCCGGCATTGAGACACCGGACCGCGGGAAAATTGTTTTGAATGGCAGAGTATTGTTTGATTCCGGTAAAAAGATCAATCTGCGCGTGCAGGACAGACATGTCGGTTATTTATTCCAGAATTATGCACTGTTTCCGAACATGACGGTGGAGAAGAACATTGCGGCCGGTTTTCAGTATCGTCCCGGTCAGAAAATGACTGCGGAGGAGATAAAAAAACAGACGGCAGATTATATGGAACTGCTGCATGTGACAGAGTTAAAATCCTCTTATCCGGGTAAATTATCCGGCGGGCAGCAGCAGCGTGTGGCGCTGGCGAGAATCCTTGCGTCAGACCCGGAGGTTTTGATGCTGGATGAGCCTTTCTCTGCGCTGGACGCATTTTTGAAAGAAAAACTGCAGTTGGAACTGCTGGAACTTTTGTCCGGTTATGACAAAGACATTCTGATGGTGACGCACAGCCGTGATGAGATCTACCGCTTCTGTGAACATATGCTGATCGTGGAGAATGGCAGACAGGCGGGATTTGGCGTCACAAAAGAGATTTTTAAAAATCCCGGCACACCGGCGGCAGCAAAGCTGACAGGCTGCAAAAATATTGAAAAAATCGAGAGAGTGGACGACCATACGATGGTTCTGCCAAACTGGAATACAACGGTCTGTGTGAAGGGCATGATCCCGGAAAATACGACACATATCGGCATCCGCGCACATTATTTAAGACTGCCGGAGAACGGACAGCGTGAAAATCTGGTGGAGTGCCAAAACGGAAGGATCCTCGACGATCCTTTTGAACTGGTGGTTGTTTTCGAACATGATGTCTGGTGGAAAATCCCGAAAGAAAGCTGGCAGAAAGAATATCAGGAAAAAATGCCGCAGTATCTCGCAATCCCGGAGGAGAGTATTCTATATCTGCACGGATAAAACTTGCAAACTGTAAAGTTATTTTTTATAATAAAAAATAACATGTGCTTAGGAAGTGTAAATGGAACGGAGGAAGAACAAATGCCGGAAAATACGCAGAGAGTGAGCGTTGGTGGATTTTCTTTTGAAAATAAAGATGAAGCGGAACAGGCAAAAAAGGAGATCGAGGGGATCAAATATATCAAGGCCAAGACCGATATGAGTGATCCGGAGGTCATATTGCAGGTTTATAACAAAATGATCGGACAGAAACTGTTTGAAACAGCAGTCGGATACAGTTACTTAAAGGATCTGCAGGAATACCTGACGACAATTCCATTTATCAAAAATGAAGATATCCTGCCGATTCCGGTCACACATCCGAGACTTGAGGAAAGCTTAAAAAAGCAGAAGCGTGAGATTGCACAGAAAGAACGTGTGCGGGCGGTCAGGGCGAGACAGCATGAAAAAAAACTTGCAAAAATTGATAGGAAGGCATTGGAGACAGAGTCCTCCGGAAAATTGAAGATTTCGCTGTGCGTGAATATAATCCTTGTGGTGTGCGTTGTTGCAATGTTTGCCATGGCGCTGACGAGCGACAGTCCGACAATCATGAACTATCAGTCAAAACTTTTAAACCGCTATGCATCCTGGGAGCAGGAACTGACGGAGCGGGAAAAGGCAGTGAGCGAAAAAGAACGGGAACTTGGGATCCAGGTGGACACAGAACAGACAGATTTCACAGTTTCGCCATAAAATCGAGATATAATAAAGAGAGAACAGACGTAACCGGAGGACGATATGGAGAGATTAAAGATTCTTGTAGTAGATGATGAGAGCAGGATGCGTAAACTGGTCCGCGACTTTTTGGTGAGGGAAGACTATGAGGTGCTGGAGGCCGGAGACGGTGAGGAGGCACTGGATATATTTTATAAAGAAAAAAATATCGCACTGATCATTTTAGACATCATGATGCCAAAGATCAACGGTTGGGATGTCTGTCGTGAGGTGCGTGAAACATCCAAAGTTCCGATCATTATGCTGACTGCAAAAAGCGATGAGAGCGATGAACTGACCGGATTTGAACTTGGAGTGGACGAATACATTTCCAAACCATTGTGGCAAGGGTAAATGCACTGCTTCGCAGAAGCGGACTGACTGCCGGAAATGATGAAAAATTTGTTGAGGCGGGCGGTATTAAACTGGATAAGACGGCACATCTTGTGACCGTGGATGGCAGACCGATCGAATTAAGTATTAAAGAATTTGAACTGCTGGACTATTTTATGGAGAATCAGGGAATTGCACTATCCCGTGAAAAGATATTGAACAACGTGTGGAATTACGATTACTTTGGAGATGCAAGGACAATTGACACACATGTCAAAAAACTCCGTGCCAAAATCGGGGAAAAAGGGGAGTATATCAAGACAATCTGGGGTGTTGGTTACAAGTTTATAGTGGAGTAGGGTATTGCCGATTATTTGTAAAATTGATTGACATTACAGGATGGTTGTCATAATATGAAGAGAGATAAAAAAGGGTCACTGACCCGCGAACTTGCAGTGATATTAGTCGGACTTGTAGCAGGAACGATTATGTTATGCTGGTTTATCAATACTTCCTTTTTGGAAAAATATTATATGCTGAACAAGCAGGATTCGCTGATCGACGGATATGATGTGATCAACGGTGCCAGTGAGACAGGTGAACTGAATTCCAGTGAGTTTGATGTCACTTTTGACAATCTGTGTGCCAATGGTAATATTGCAGTTATGATCATCAGTTCCAACCGTGCGATCGTGAGGTCGTCGGTGAATGATAATCAGGTCATTCTGATGGAATTTATGAATATTTTGTTTGGTGATGACAGAAGCCAGACCGAGATCTTACAGAGATCAGACAATTACGTCATACAGAAACAGACAGATACAAGGTTATCATCTGAGTACATGGTTCTTTATGGAACACTTTCCAATGGAAATCTGATACTGATGCGTACCGCAGTGGAGAGTATCCGTGAGAGTGCAAAAATTTCAAATCAGTTTCTGGTTTACGTGGGCGTTCTGGCAATTGCGATCAGTGCGATTGTCACAGTGTTTGTGTCTAAGAGGATAACAACACCGATCTCAGAACTCACGGACATATCAAAAAGAATGACAGAACTTGATTTTGATGCCAAGTATGTTTCCAAAGGACACAGAAAAAATGAGATAGATGAACTCGGTGAACATTTTAACCGGTTGTCATGTGCGCTTGAAAGCACGATCTCAGAACTTAAGAGTGCAAATAACGAATTAAAACAGGATATTGAGAAAAAAACAGAAATCGATGAGATGCGCAAGGAGTTTCTATCCAATGTATCTCATGAGCTGAAGACACCGCTGGCGTTGATCCAGGGTTATGCAGAGGGATTGCAGGAGTGTATCAATGATGATGCACAGAGCCGTGATTTCTACTGTGAAGTAATCATGGACGAGGCGGATAAAATGAATCAGATGGTCAAAAAACTTCTGACTTTAAACCAGTTAGAGTTTGGAAATGAAGTTGTTCCTATGGAGCGCTTTAATCTGACAGAACTGATCCATGGAATTATTAATTCATCTTCTATTTTATTAGAGCAGAATGATATCTCGGTCGCATTTGATGAGAGCGGACCGATGGATGCATGGGGAGATGAATTCAAGGTGGAAGAGGTTGTGACAAATTATCTGAGCAATGCGATCCACCATGCAGAATTTGATAAGAAGATCAGAATCTGGTACACAAGAAAAGACAGTGTTGTCCGGGTGAGTGTATTCAATACCGGAAAACAGATTCCGGAAGAAGATCTTGATAATGTCTGGATCAAGTTTTATAAAGTGGACAAGGCAAGAACGAGGGAATATGGTGGAAGTGGAATAGGACTTTCTATCGTAAAGGCAATCATGGAGTCATTTCACAGGGAATGTGGCGTGTTAAATCATGAAGATGGCGTAGAATTCTGGTTCGAACTTGACACGGAAAAAACAGGGATTGGTTCCGGACAGGCGGAGGATGATACAGTATGAGAAGAAAAAAGATAGAAGGAATCTTATGTTTGACAGGTATGCTTTTGCTGACAGGATGTGGAACGAAAGCATATGATCTCACAGAGGCAGAGGAAAGTCAGATCGTCAATTATGCAGTACACGTTGTTTCCAAGCATAATTCATATCAGAAGGATGGTCTGGTCTATGTGGATCAGAGCGTGGAAGAAACAGAGCCGGAAGAGACTGTCACAGGCAGTGAGAGTGTGGATGGCACAGAAATAATGGATGAGACACCAGCCGGAAATACGCTGGAGGATGTATTTGGAGCGGATGGACTGGAAGTTGTCTATGGAGGAGTAAGCCTTGCCGGAAACTATACAGAGTCGGAAGTGCTTGATGTAAGAGCCTCGAATGGAAAACAGTTTATGGTACTTGAAATCGATATGACCAATCCTACAGAAGAGGGTATTACTCTGGATAATCTCACTTCAAAGGTAAAGTTTACAGCAGATTATTCTGCGGATGGAGCAGAGAGTACGCAGGTTTCTGCTTATACAACGATCATGACAACGGATTTTTCAACTTATGATGATGAGATCCCGGCGGGAGAAACAAAATCAGCGGTTCTTTTATTTGAGATACCGGATTCCGTGACAGAAGTTTCTGATATTGTGCTCCATGTGACAAGAGATGACACAACTTATGAAATAAAATTGTAAAAACAGGAAGAGTTATGATATAATGTGCGTAAGCAATGAGCAGTGCCAATCGAGAATATACAGACCGGACATGCTTGCATGGTGAGGTCTGTATATATCGAGAGTGATAGGGCGAATGCCCGACAGCCAGGAAAATCTCTGATTTTTCTGGCGTGCACTGCGGACTGAGGTTCATATATAATGAAGACCAATCGAATTAAAAAACAAGAGAACATATACGTGGGAGGAAGACACAATGGATACAAATATTCTTTTAGAGTCAGGTACAAATGAATTAGAAGTTCTGGAATTTACGTTAGGTGACAATTATTATGGAATCAACGTGGCAAAGATCAGAGAGATCCTTACCTATCAGCAGGTAACACCGGTTCCAAATGCACATCCTTGTGTGGAAGGAATTTTTATGCCGCGTGATACGATGATTACGGTTATTGACCTGAAAAAATGTCTGGGAATGGAGCCATCCGAGAAAAAGGGCTTATTCATTATCACAAACTTTAATAAATTAAACATTGCATTCCATGTAGATGAAGTGATCGGTATCCACAGAGTATCATGGGAGGACATCATTAAACCGGATTCTACGATCAACACGGAAGATAAGAGTGCTGCAACAGGGGTTATCAAGCTGGAGGGAAAATTAGTGGTGATCCTTGATTTTGAAAAGATAGTTACGGACATCAGCCCGGAAACCGGACTGAAAGTATCAGATGTGGAGGAGAGAACAGCCAGAGACAGAAGCGATTCTCCAATCCTCATTGCAGAGGATTCCCCACTGCTTGGAAAAATGATCTCAGAGTGTCTGAAAAAATCAGGATACACGAATCTGATCATGACAATGAACGGACAGGAGGCGTGGGATAAGCTGACTGAGTTCAAGAATAAAGGAACAGTCCGTCAGGACGTACACTGTATCATCACAGATATTGAGATGCCTCTCATGGATGGACACAGATTGACAAAACTCTGCAAATCAGATGATGAGATCAAGAAGATACCACTTATTATTTTTTCATCTCTTGTGAATGAGGAGATGCGCAGAAAGGGAGAACAGTTAGGAGCAGATGCCCAGTTGACAAAGCCGGAGATCGGTATGCTGGTAGAGGCAATTGACAATCTGATCGATAAGAGCGTAGATTAAGTCAGAAAAAGGGGTGTGAGTTTTTTCACATCCCTGATTTACTATAATTGAAAAATAAATATATGATGGTTACAAAGAAAACAATAGCAGGAGAATATTACCATGAATGAATCAGAAAATTACCTGGATCAGTTATTAAATGCCGTCGATGGCAGATCTGATTTGAATGACAGTGATCCTGTAAATCCAAAAGAAATTGAGAGTAAAGAACAAATGCCACAGAAGAGTACAAGAGAGACAATTGATATTCCGGATTCCAATGATCTGTTTATGGATCAGTTTGAACAGGAACTCCGGAAAGATAATGATTCCGATGAATTTTTAAAACAGTTCGAGCAGGAATTAGACAGGGACGAAAGTTCACAGGGTGTGACAAAAGCAACACAGCCGATGCTTGATGATATTGACCAGATCATGGAGAGCGTGAATCAGGAAGCAGCAAATGATACAGCAGAGATGGAAACATCAGCAGTGGAGAAAACAGCAGGGCAGAAAGAGGATACTGCCGAAGTAAAAAATGATGAGGATGCCAGTGAGGATGGAATTGATGATCTGGCAATCGATGATATCGGAATTGATGATTTTGGACTGGATAATCCAGAAACGGAAAACGAAAAAGCGGTATCAGATGAAGATGATGAATTAATGAGGATTCTGAGTGGAACAGGCGAAGATTCCGAAATACCGGAGGCAGACAATGCAAAAGCAGAAGTGCAGCCGGATGACGAGGTAAAAGAAGAAAAGAAGCCAAAGAAACAGGGATTTCTGGCAAAGCTGTCCAAGTTACTGTTCGGTGATGATGAACCAGATGAGGAAGAAATTTCCGGAATGCAGGCAGAACCTGCTGTTACTGAGATGTCTATGGATGATATGGACATCTTAAAAGAGTTAGAAGGTTCTTCGGACGGTGATAAGCAGGGCGGGAAAGAAAAAAAGAAAAAAGAGAAAAAGAAGAAAGAAAAAGCACCAAAGCAACCGAAAGAGAAAAAAGTAAAACCAAAGAAAGAGAAGAAACCAAAGCCACCGGCAGAACCGGATAACACACCGCCGCTGCCAAAAGTGCCGGTGATCCTCGTTTTTGTGATGGCAGCATCCATTCTGGTACTTGTTCTGGCAGGCACACATTTACTCGGATATTCAAACAGTTTTGCAGATGCCGACCAGGCATTTGCAGAAGGAAGATATTCGGATGCTTTTCAGGCTGTGGCAGGGGAGAAAGTAAAGGAAAAAGACACGGATACCTATGAGAAATATCGTATTACAGCTATGGTTTCAGCAGAGTATGAAGCTTACGAGAGCATGATGGATGCAGAGGTTTACGATATGGCTCTGGATTCTCTGATCCGCACGGTGCAGCGATATGACAAGTATCTGCAGGATGCAGAGACTTATGGATGCAGGGGCGAGTTTGATAAGATTGAAAGTGCAGCAGAGACAGCATTACAGCAGGATTTTGGATTGACAGCAGAGGATGCAAGAACCATGTATGCACTGTCCAATAAAGAGACTTATTCCAGAGAAATTTATAAAGTATTAGAGAAGGCAGGCTTATCAGAGGTGACAGAATGATAGCGATCATTGACTATGATGCCTATCATTATTTAACAATCACCATAATATAAGGCTTTACAGGTGTTACATTTATAAGAAAGTTATATTTTACTAATTATTTACTAATTATAATGTCTTGAATGAGTACAAGAGTACCAAATGGCGAATAAACCAAGAGGTACTCTTTTTACATTATCTTTATTTTTTATGTATAATAAACCTTGTCAGTGAGGTGAAAAAGATGAATTACATATGCGAATCTTGCGGCGGTGATTTGAAATATTATGATAAAGTTTCGAGAATAGTACGGACGAAAAATCGTAAAGTATCTATCATTACTGTAAAAAGATTCAGATGTCCAGTTTGCAATTGTATACATAGAAATCTTCCGAATTATGTTTTTCCTTATAAACAATATGATGCAAGAATAATAACAGGAGTTATAGAGGGTAATATAACAAGTAATATGATAGATTATGAGGATTATCCTTGCGAGGCGACCATGACCAGATGGCGAACGCTTAATTTACAATCTCTCTTATGAGAAAACCTTATTTTTAGTAAAGCGTTGAGACGAAGAGCAGTCTGTGGAAATATGGACTGTTTTTTTTTTTTGCATGTGTCCCACCGAGGTTGTTTTTACTATTGTGTAATTCTAACCTAGAATAGAATCACCGGCGGTAATAAACACAAAGGAGATTTATATGGGAACAACATTAAGAGCTGAATTATCAGAAAAGAATCCATATTGGATAGAGAAACATAGATACTATGAGCTAAAGCATTTTTGTCTGCAATATCCTATATGGAAAAAAGCATACGCTGCTTTAGATGGAACTAATACTAAAACTATGAATTTGGCAATGAGAGTTATAACAAATAACATTAACGATCCAACATCAAGATATGCAATAGCAAGAGCATATTATGCAGACCGCATGAAGATGCTTGAAAGGGTCGCCAATTTCACAAATCCAGAATTGGCAGAGTATTTACTAAAAGGTATTACGGAAGGCTGGTCTTATGATATTTTGAAAGCTAGATTAAATATTCCGTGTTGCAAAGATATTTACTATGACTTGTACAGACGATTTTTTTGGCTGTTGGATAAGGAACGAGGATAGATTCGCAAAATTTACAAGTTATTTTATGAGAAGAAAACAGTTCCAGCTGGTATAACGTTATGATCAATAATGCATCTGGATTTAAGTAGCATGGAATCTATCAGCACATAATGTGTAGACGTAAGGGCTCGAGATAGAAAACATCGTTATACTCTTCTTATATAGACTGAGTCCTAGCAAGGGCTCTTTCTTTTTTCTTCGCACATTTTACAAGTTATTTTATGAGAGAATACAACTATTAAATGACTAATGGCTATGGGTTGCGTATTACCTATCCAGGTGGGAGGCATTAAATGGGGCTGATAGTTTAATGGCGAGATACACATTCTCTCTTTCTTTTTCTTCGCATTAAATACATGTCTCTTTATGAAAGGAGAGTGATATTATGTTATCAATTAAAAAAGTATTCGATGGTGAAGTATCAGCTAGACTTGCTACTGGAGATGTACTGAAAAGTCTTACTAAAGAACTTATGAGGGACGATATTTCAATAGAATCTAAGCGATTTATTTATGATGAAATTTGTAAAATGAAATTAGAAGAGGATTCTTGGGAGGATAGTAATTCCCGTTATTGGTTTAAAATTGGTAAGTATCTCGGTGTATCAATCGGTATAGTTGCGGGCGCTGGTGCGTTTGCTATTGGTGAAATGATTGGTAAAATTATCGTTTCGAAGATTGAGTCCTAACAAGGGCTCTTTCTTTTTATCCTAGGTTAAATCCAGTACGTAGGTTACTGTAATACATACTATATTGATATTTGAAAAATTGCCAGATGGTAATTTTCAGAAAAGCATTTTGGAAGGAGGGATGGAAGTGAGCTTGATAATAGGGTTACTGATTGGAATAATGGTCGGAGTGTTATTGTCACGATTTATATTCAGAGAAAAGCTAGTAGGTTCGCTTAGGATTGATGAATCAGATCCGGATAGCGGACCTTATTTATTTCTCGAATTAGATCGTTCTGGTGCGGATGCGATTTATAAACAGCGTTACGTACGACTGCGAGTAGAATTGAAAAATTATATTTCGCATAAATAACACCCTCTATTATGGAATGAACCTAATAATTATTTGAAAGGAGAACAAAATGGAAGAGAAAAACATTGAAGAATTATTAAGTGAGGAGATTGCGGCACAGTTTAAAGCTTTATCTCGTTTGAAATCCGGAAGTGAGGAAAAAACAACAGCGATTGATGATTTAACAAAGCTTTACAAGCTGAGAATCGAAGAGAACAAGAGCGTGTGGGATGCTGATGAGAAGTATGATCGGCGTATTATGGATGGAAAGTCCGTTACGAAAGATAATGACTTCAAAGAGAGGCAAATCGCAGAGCAGATTAAGGATCGATATTTCAGAGTTGGTATTGCAGCGGCAGAATTATTGATTCCGTTGATGTGTTATGGAATCTGGATGAATAAAGGATTTAAGTTTGAAGAAACCGGAACATTCACCTCATCAACATTCAAAGGTTTAATCAACCGTTTTAAGCCTACGAAAAAGTAGAAAAGGAAATTCTAAACCGTTGAGGACGTGTGTAACGCATGTCCTCTTCATTTTTCTACGTGTATTTTACAACCTCTATTATGGAAAGGAGAGTTTTAAATATGAGTAAAATCTATATCGAAGTTCCTAAGACAACAAACATGATAACAGTGAGTGTACCATGTGGAAAGGAGGAAAATTATTTATGGCAGTTTACAGTCATGTTTGAAGAGAGTGATTACTTGCAGAAACGAATTGTAACTATTATGGACAATAACTGTGATGATGGTTGTGAACCGTCAATTCAAAGTCAAATTGTAAAGAATGGAAACGATAGAAAAACAAGCTTTGAGTATCATATCGATCAATCAGATTTAAAAGATGATATAATAATTGATGTCTTCTTCTGTAAAGAGCATCGAATTGTTATCGTAGAATGGTAATGGAACTTTGGGAGATGTGATATATTTGCATCTCCTTTTCATTTTTGCGTGAAAAATACATAGCTCTTTATGAGAGAATAAAGCTTTATCTCTTGAACAGATCAACTATGGTCGTTATACTAAATATACAAGTTTGACGATCGTACAATTTGAAAGGAGATTTTAGCATGAGTATTTTTAACGAAAAACAGATCAAGGCAATGACGAGCGGAAGATATATTTGCTCTGAGTGTGGAAATGTAATGGAATTTGAAGACGAGTGGGAGGATACATTAGTGTGTCCACACTGTGGTCACAGCATTGATTTAGATGAGTATGGCTGTGAAGGGGATGAAAAGTACGAAAATGTATACCCAACCAGAGAAGATGTCTTAGGCGTTGCCGATGAAGACGAATAAGTTTGAATATTAGCTAAAACGAGAAGGGTCTTAGAGTGAAAAAATCTAAGGCTCTTTTCTTTTTGCTATGAGGAGATAGAAATGCGGTACCATTACCAGAAGCCAGACATCTATTTGTCGATGTACGGCGAACTTTATATTTGTAATCATCCAGTATATGACCGCTGCACTCTATTTACGATAGGAGATAAAGGGTTGGCAGTGATTCAGCAGCGATTTAGTTCAGACACAAAAAGTACATATTGGACAGAGGTTGATTCGTGGCTGACTGATTCTTTATATTTACATCCTAAATTTAAGGAATATTTTGATATTGATACAGGCGAAATAA
>ERZ772876.2948-NODE-2948-length-13133-cov-3.334761_pt1 | contig 13133 bp, 10 predicted proteins | sample MGYA00580584_ERZ772876 | MGnify/ENA primary metagenome ERZ772876 (study PRJEB29015, sample SAMEA2737728) | human gut metagenome | biome: human gut; feature: human-associated habitat; material: faeces | place: China | collected 2012 ... | reverse complement strand
TCTCCCCTGTTAATATTTTTAAAAATGTTGATTTTCCGGCACCGTTTGCACCAATAAGTCCGTAGCAGTGACCTGGAACAAATTTAATATTTACATCTTCAAATAATGCTTTTTTGCCAAAACGTAAAGAAATATTACTTGTACTTATCATTTATAAATCTCCTTATTTTTATACATGTTTTAGGTAAATGCAAAAGAATAACGGATTTTTGACCGCAAAAATCCCGTAAACTTTTGCTGATTGCTCATCAAAGTATATCAGTTTTTAGGAATTAAAGCAATCTAGGAAAGGGAAAAATTACCTTATAATATAGGAAAAATAATTAAAAACAGTTTTATGTTTTTATAAACGGGCAAATATGTTATTATATGTCAGTAGGAGGCGAGGACATGAATAAGAAGAGACTGATTAGTTTGTTGTTAGTTTCAGCACTTACAATTACAAGTGTATGTGGCTGTTCTTCAACAAAAGAAAAGACTACTCAAAAAGATAATACATCAAAAACCAAGGCTGAAACTACTGTAGGACTTGATCCTGCAAAATCCAATATTTTTATCCAGTCTCATGTGGCAGAACTGACAGAACTGACTTTCTACTATATGAATCTGGTGACAGTATCCCGTCTGCAGCGCAATCCAACGGTAAAAGCAGAGATTCAGATGCGTAATTTTGAGACAAGTATCCCGATGGGATTTTTCAATTATCCGATCAGCCAGGCGGCCGATATCACTGCATTTAAGGCAACGACTGTTCCGGTTGGGGAAGATCAGCTTCCAATGTTAGAGCAGACGAAGGAGATCGTGCACAAATTCAATGCAGTGTATGGAGAGACTTTAGTGGATCCTGAAATCCTGCTTCCATCGAATAAAGCATGCTTGAGACTTCCGGGAATTGACGGAAAAGCAAAGATGAGCAAATCCTTAGGCAACTGTATTTATCTGTCAGAATCCGAGGCAGATGTGAAGAAAAAAGTCATGTCCATGTTTACAGATCCGGATCATATCCGTATCGAAGATCCGGGAAAGCTGGAAGGAAATACCGTATTTACTTATCTGGATGCGTTCAGCAACGAGGGACATTTTGCAGAGTACTTACCTGAATATGCAAATCTGGATGAGTTAAAAGATCACTATAAACGCGGTGGATTAGGCGATGTCAAAGTGAAGAAGTTTTTAAATAACGTTCTTCAGGAAGAATTAAGCCCAATCCGCGCAAGAAGAGCCGAGTATGAGAAGAACATCGAAGGTGTTTATGAGATTTTGAAAAAAGGCAGCGAAGTGGCAGCAGAGACAGCAGCCCAGACATTAAGTGAAGTCAAAGCGGCCATGAAGATCAATTACTTTGATGATCCGGCTTTTCTGGAAGAGCAGATTCAAAAATTTAACGAATAGGAAGAAAGAAAATGGCATTTACCCATCTCCATGTGCATACCGAGTTTTCCCTTCTGGATGGCTCGAATAAAATAAAAGAATATGTTGCAAGAGTGAAAGAGCTTGGCATGAACAGTGCAGCGATCACAGACCATGGAGTGATGTTTGGTGTCATTGACTTTTACAAGGCTGCGAAGGCAGCAGGTATCAATCCGATCCTCGGCTGTGAGGTGTACGTGGCACCGAACTCCCGATTTGACAGAGAGGCAGCGCATGGGGAGGATCGTTATTACCATCTGGTGCTGTTAGCTGAGAATAATGAGGGCTATCAGAACCTGATGAAAATTGTATCCAAAGGGTTTGTGGATGGGTATTATTACAAACCCCGTGTGGATATGGAAGTATTACAGCAGTATCACAGTGGAATCATTGCGCTGAGTGCGTGCCTTGCGGGAGAGGTACAGCGCTATCTTGTAAAAGGACTTTATGATGAGGCAAAAAAAGTTGCCGAAAAGTATGAAAACTGCTTTGGAAAAGGAAACTTTTTCTTGGAATTACAGAATCATGGAATCCCGGAGCAGCAGATGGTCAATCCACAGCTTGTGCGGATGAGCCAGGAGACAGGCATTGAACTGGTTGCGACAAACGACGTACATTACACCTACGCGGAAGATGCGGAGGCACACGATATCCTGCTCTGTATCCAGACCGGAAAGAAATTGTCCGATGAGAACCGTATGCGTTACGAGGGCGGCCAGTATTATGTGAAGTCAGAGGAAGAGATGCGGAAGCTTTTTTCCTTTGCAAGTCAGGCAATCGACAACACACAAAAGATCGCAGACCGCTGTCATGTGGAGATTGAGTTCGGTGTGACAAAACTGCCACATTTCGAGGTGCCGGAAGGTTACGACTCATGGACTTATCTGAATAAGCTGTGTCATGAGGGACTGGTAAAGCGTTACCCGGACCGCCATGAGAAACTGCTTCCGAAGCTTGATTATGAGCTTAATGTCATCCAGAAAATGGGATATGTTGATTATTTTTTGATCGTATGGGATTTTATCAATTATGCGAGAACCCATGGGATTCCGGTAGGCCCAGGGCGTGGAAGCGCCGCAGGAAGCCTTGTTTCTTATACCACAGGTATCACGAACATTGATCCGATCAAGTATAATCTGCTGTTTGAGCGTTTCTTAAATCCGGAGCGAGTTACCATGCCCGATATCGATATCGATTTCTGTTATGAGAGACGAAGCGAAGTGATCGATTATGTCGTGAAAAAATATGGCAAGGATTGTGTTTCGCAGATCGTGACATTCGGTACGCTGGCGGCAAAAGGTGTCATCCGTGATGTGGGACGAGTGATGGATCTGCCATATAGTTTTTGTGATACTATTGCAAAGATGATCCCAAATGAACTGAATATTACGATTGAAAAAGCACTGCAGATGAATCCGGAGCTCCGCGGCATGTACGAATCGGACGAGAATGTACGTACACTGATCGATATGTCAAAACGTTTAGAGGGACTGCCACGGCATACTTCTATGCATGCAGCGGGCGTTGTGATCTCACAGAAAGCGATGGATGAGTATGTTCCACTGTCGAGGGCGTCCGACGGAACAATCACGACACAGTTTATCATGACGACCATCGAGGAACTTGGACTTTTGAAAATGGACTTCCTTGGCCTTAGAACGTTGACGGTCATCAAGGATGCCGCAGATCTCGTATATAAGAACCATGGAATCAAAATCGATGTCAATCACATCGATTATAATGATCATACCGATCCGGATGCAATTCTTATCGACTACAATGATAAAAAAGTATTAGACTACATCGGAACCGGAAGAACCGAGGGTGTGTTCCAGCTTGAAAGTGCCGGAATGAAAAACTTCATGAAGGAGTTAAAACCGCAGAGCTTAGAGGATGTCATCGCCGGAATTTCCTTGTATCGTCCTGGACCAATGGACTTTATTCCAAAGTATATCAAAGGAAAAAATGAGCGCGACAGTATTACTTACGAATGCAAAGAATTAGAACCAATCTTAGAGCCGACCTATGGTTGTATCGTTTATCAGGAGCAGGTGATGCAGATCGTGCAGGAACTTGCCGGGTACACGATGGGACAGGCGGACAATATTCGTCGTGCCATGAGCAAAAAGAAACAGTATGTCATTGATGCAGAGCGTCAGAACTTTGTTTACGGCAACGGGGAACAGGGAATCAAAGGCTGTATTGCAAACGGTATCAGCGAGCAGGCAGCGAATAAGATCTACGATTCCATGGTGGATTTTGCAAAATATGCATTTAATAAATCACATGCAGCGGCTTATGCAGTGGTTTCCTACCAGACAGCGTATTTTAAATATTACTATCCGGTAGAATTTATGGCAGCGCTGATGACATCTGTGATCGATAATACCAGAAAAGTTTCCGAGTATATTTTTACCTGCCGCCAGATGGGAATCAAAGTGCTTCCACCGGACGTAAACGAGGGGGAAGGCGTCTTTACCGCAGTTGGAGATAACATCCGCTATGGACTGTATGCGATCAAGAGTATCGGAAGACCGGTCGTGGATCTGATCTTACAGGAGCGCACAGAGAATGGAACATATAAGACTCTGCAAAGCTTTCTGGAGCGTGTTTCCTGCCGGGAAGTCAACAAACGTGCGGTGGAAAACCTGATCAAAGCGGGGGCGTTAGACGGCCTTGACGGAAACAGACAGCAGATGATCACTGTTTTTTCCACAATCATGGACAACCTTGCCTCGGAGAAGAAAAAGAGTATGTCCGGTCAGATGACACTCTTTGATCTTGTGCCGGAGGAAGAAAAACAGGACTATGAGATCCGTCTTCCGCAGCTTGAGGAATACAGTAAGGAAATCAAGCTTGGTTTTGAAAAAGAGGTGCTCGGCATTTATCTGACGGGACATCCGCTGGAGGAATATGAGGAACGCTGGCGCAAGAATATTTCGGCGGTCACAACGGATTTTGTCCTGGATGAAGAGACAAATGAGGTGAAGGTAAAGGATAACCAGAAAGTCACAGTCGGCGGAATGATCACAGAAAAGACGATCAAGTACACGAAAAACAATAAAGTCATGGCATTTCTCACATTAGAAGATCTTGTCGGAACTGTGGAGGTGATTGTGTTCCCGAACAGCTACGAAAAGTACAGCTCCTTATTAAATGAGGATGAAAAGGTATTTATTACCGGACGTGCCAATGTAGAGGAAGATAAAAATGGAAAGATCATCTGTGAGCAGATCACTTCTTTTGACAGTGTAAAAAGGGAACTCTGGCTTCAGTTTTCCACGAAGGAAGAGTTTGAGGCGAAGGAGCAGGAACTTTATGGAAAGCTTCATGATTCGGATGGAAGAGATTCGGTTGTCATTTACATTTCATCCATAAAAGCAATGAAACGACTGCCAAATAACTACAATATCTGCATAAATCAGGAGATTGTGAACAATTTGACGAACTTTCTGGGTGAAAATAATGTAAAAGTTGTAGAAAAGAGCATTGAAAAGAGAGCGTAAAGATATTAAAATAGTGTAGATTAGATAAATAAATATCTGTAAATGGGTAAACAGATATTCAATGGGTATATTTATTTTTAGGAGGGAACTTATAAAATGGCAAAAGAGATCAAGACAATCGGTGTACTTACCAGTGGCGGAGATGCACCTGGAATGAACGCAGCAATTCGTGCAGTTGTAAGAGAGGCAATTGTAAAAGGATTAAAGGTAAAAGGAATTAAGAGAGGATACGCAGGACTTCTTCAGGAAGAAATCGTAGATATGGAAGCAAAGGACGTATCTGATATTATAGAGCGTGGTGGTACGATTTTACAGACAGCACGTTGTATGGAGTTTACAACACCGGAAGGTCAGCAGAAAGGTGCTGAGATCTGTAAGAAACATGGTATCGACGGAATCATCGTAATCGGTGGTGACGGATCTTTCAAGGGTGCCCAGAAGTTGGCAGCACTTGGAATCAATACGATCGGTCTTCCGGGAACCATCGACTTAGATATCGCATGTACTGAGTACACTATCGGATTTGATACCGCTGTCAACACAGCAATGGAAGCGATTGATAAAGTACGTGATACCTCTACTTCCCATGAGAGATGTTCTATCATCGAGGTTATGGGACGTGGCGCCGGATACATCGCTTTATGGTGTGGTATCGCAAACGGAGCAGAGGATATCCTGTTACCGGAAAAATATGATTACGACGAGCAGAAGTTAGTAAATAACATCATCGAAAAACGTAAACATGGCAAGAAACATCATATCATCGTAAATGCCGAGGGTATCGGACATTCTGCAAGCATGGCAAAACGTATTGAGGCAGCTACCGGTATTGAGACACGTGCTACCATCTTAGGACATATGCAGCGTGGTGGTTCTCCGACAGCAAAAGACCGTGTATATGCTTCAACCATGGGAGCACTTGCAGTAGACCTTCTGTGTGAGGGAAAGACAAACCGTGTCGTTGGATATCGTCATGGCGCTTTTGTTGATTTTGATATTGATGAGGCTCTTGCAATGAAGAAAGAGATTCCAGAGTACGAATATCAGATCGCTAAGAACTTATCCATCTAATTTGGAATCATTACGAAATACAGGAAAGAATTTAAAACTCCACGGATTTTGGTTCGTGGAGTTTTTATGACATATAAGAAAAAGATTTGTTTGGAGAAAAGTATGATCACAAGTACAAGCAATCAGCAGATGAAGAATCTGATGCTTCTGATGAAAAAGGCAAAAGCGAGAAACGAACAGGAACTCTTTGTCGTAGAGGGACGGAAAATGTTTCAGGAAGTTCCGGAAGAGTGGTTAAAACAGGTGTATGTGTCGGAGAGTTTTTTTGCAGAGAATGATAAAATGCTTGCAGGCTATACCTATGAGATCGTATCAGATTCTGTATTCAAAGCGGTATCAGATACGCAGACACCGCAGGGGATTCTCTGTCTGGTCAGAAAGCCACAGTATCGTCTGGAAGAACTGTTAAAAGGGGCAGACACGCATCTTCTGATTTTAGAGAGCATCCAGGACCCGGGAAATCTTGGGACGATGCTGCGCACCGGAGAGGGCGCAGGAATCAGCGGTGTGGTCATGAATCATACAACCGTCGATCTTTTCAATCCGAAAACAATCCGTTCAACGATGGGAAGTATTTACCGCATGCCATTTTTTGTGACCAGAGATCTGGCAGAGACCATCTGTGAACTGAAAAATGCAGGGGTAAAAACGTATGCTGCCCATCTGAAAGGAAAGATGCAGTACGATGAGCCGGACTATACAGGAGCCACTGCCTTTATGATCGGAAATGAGGGAAACGGTCTGTCGGATGAAATCGCTGATCTTGCGGATACTTATATTAAAATTCCAATGTGTGGACAGGTGGAATCTTTAAATGCTGCCATTTCAGCATCGCTTTTGATGTATGAGACAAACCGGCAGCGGCGGATAAGAAGTATGTCGCAGGATAGAATGAGTAATATTAGGAAAGTGGAAGAATGAGAATCTGGTTTAAAATGATGAAAGACAATCATCTGCTTCGGGATACAACCATCACAGACGAATCGGATGATACACGTACCCATAAAATTTTCAGGGCAATCGATGAAGTGTGCTATGCATTTGATCTTGGAAAACCAATCTGGCTCGATGCCAATGTTGCCGAATTCAAACGCCATGCAAAGACAAGATTTACCAAGGACAGTTTCATTGAGTCGATCGATTTTGATTTTCTGGAGATGCATGTGATCGAGGAAGATTAGGTCAGTGGTTCAGACCTTGCAAAAAAATTCGGCGTGAGCCGTCAGGTGATCGTGCAGGATATTGCTCTTTTGCGTGCTACCAATAAGAATATTTTAAGCACAAACAAAGGTTATTTCCTTTACAATCCGGGAAAAGGTCCGCAGAAGCCAAAGAGAAGCTTTTGTGTGCAGCACACGACAGAGCAGATGCAGGATGAATTATACACGATCGTAGATTACGGCGGAAAGGTGTTAGATGCTGTGGTGGAGCATGACATCTATGGTCAGATCACGGTGGATCTGATGCTCTGCAACCGCATGGATGTGGATGAATTCATGGAGCGCATCAGAAAGAGCAAAAGCCAGCCGTTAAATGTGCTGACCGGTGGAAAACACTGGCACACAGTGGAGGCAGACACGGAACCGATGCTACAGGTCATCGGTGAGAAGCTGCGTGAGAAAGGATACCTTCAGGAATAGAAAAAGGAATAGAAAAAACAGTAAAGTTTTGAAATAACTCCCCATATCATAGAAAAGTATGGTATACTTAAGGGAGCATGAGTGTTGATGGATAAAAGTTTTTTTCATGCACGGGGAATATATTGTTGGAGGAATATTATGGATAGACCATTTACCTTAAGTGAAGGGGTAGATAGTTGGAATACAATTATTTTTTTATACCGGTCAGCGTTAAAGGAGGTCAGTACCAAAGTTGAGATCTTAAATGATGAATTTCAGCAGGTACACCAGTACAACCCGATTGAATATATTAAGTCCAGAATCAAATCACCGGAGAGTATTGTCAAGAAGCTGAAACGATATGGATACGAGAGTTCCATTGACAATATGGTGGACTATATCAACGATATCGCAGGAATCCGCATTGTTTGTTCGTTTACGTCCGATATTTACAAGCTTGCGGAGATGATCGGTAAGCAGAATGATCTGACGGTGGTATCCGTGAAGGATTATATCAAGCATCCGAAGGAGAGCGGTTATAAGAGCTATCATATGTTAGTGACCGTACCGATTTTTTTGTCTGACCGGGTGGTTGATACCAAGGTTGAGATCCAGATACGGACGATGGCAATGGATTTCTGGGCAAGTTTAGAACACAAGATTTATTATAAGTTCGAGGGAAATGCACCACAATATATCAGCAGAGACTTAAGGGAATGTTCGGAGATCGTCTCTATGCTGGATGCCAAGATGCTGCAGCTGAATGAGGCGATCATCGAGGCACGTGCAGCGCAGGAGGAAGATACGGATGCAGTATAATTACAGTTTTGAAGCGGCTTCACTATTATTTATGTTATTAATATTCGTACATTTTATGGTAGTGTGGCAGTTTCCGACTGAAAAGACAAGGGTATTCCGTGCACTTTTGATCGTATGTATCGGAGAGAGTGCGTTTAATATTTTATCATCGATAGGACTGGCAAACGCTGGAGTCGTTCCGCAGATCGTGAACGAGATACTTGCGTTTGTCTTTTTTTCGTTTGAAGGCTTAAGCTCTTTGATGATCTATAAGTATATGGTTGTGATCAGTGAACTGGATCAGAGACAGAAAAAGTGGGCAGTTTCAGCTGCAATGATCCCTGCGGCATTCTTTTTTATTTTTCTGCTCTTAACACCGTTCATCGGGTTTTACTACTATTTTCAGGATGGAGTGTATCATCAGGGCAGAGGAGCAAATTTCGGATATTTTTATATCATGCTGTTTTTTGCATTGAATCTTGTTATGTCGATTGCAAGGCGGAAGATCATTAATGTGCGGGAGAAATACATCATCTATTTATATACTGCAGCGGCATTGATTGCAGTTTGGGTGCAGTATTATCACCGGGAGATCCTGCTGACCAGCCTTGGAAATTCGGTGATCGTCATAATGATCTATCTGTCGATGCAGAATCCAAACGATTATTTAGATACCGTGACAGGAATCGGAAATGAGGCGGCATTGGAGCTGCAGCTGAAGGACGAACTGATGCGGGATCAGGAAGGAACGGTCATTATTATCAGAATCCGCCAGTATCAGCAGATGGGAATGCTGTTTGGGGCAGAAAACTGCAATATGCTCATGGCGGAGCTGGGACAGTATTTTTTCCATCTGGGTGGTAAGTTTCATGTATTCCGCAGTGATGCGGATACCTTTGTGGTCATGACAGACAAAGACCGGTATCAGGAGATGGTAAAGTCTGTTGAGGGGCGTTTTTCTGAGGAATGGAAGATAGAAGAAAACCATATTCTGCTGGATCACACCGTTATGATCATGCATTATCCGAAGGACTTTACGACAATCCCGGAATTTTTCGGAATCAGAAGTTACCTGTCGTCCGTTGCTTCCGGCAATGCGGGGAAAGAGCCTGTGATCGAGACGGATGCGCAGATGATCGAGGGATATTACAGACAGAATCAGATTGAAATGATCTTAGAGCGCGCACTCCGTGAGCGTTCGATTCAGGTGTACTACCAGCCGATCTATTCGCTTAAGGAAAAAAGAATTGTTTCCCTCGAAGCATTGGCACGTCTGTTTGACGGGGAACTTGGATATATTCCACCGGCTGAATTTATCCCGATCGCAGAAAAAAACGGTGACATCATACGTATCGGCGAGATCGTGTTAGAAGAGTGCTGTAAGTTTTTATCCAAACATGTATTATCGAATATGTCTCTTGGAATCCGCTCGATCCAGATCAATATTTCGGTGGCGCAGTGTATGCAGCAGAATCTGAAAGAGGCAATTCTGCCGATCCTGCAGAAGTACCATATCCCAACCTCCATGATCGTGCTGGAACTGACGGAGAGCACTGCGATCAATGCACCGGCGCTTATGGAACATCATATGAAAGAATTGGGAGATGCGGGGATCTCTTTTGCGATGGATGATTATGGAACCGGAAGTGCAAACTGCTCTTATCTTATGCGGTTTCCGTTCCAGGAAGTGAAGATGGACAGAGACATGACATTGGCATATTTTAATAATGAGACAGCCAGAATTGTTATTGAAAATGAGATCAGGACGATGCAGAAGCTTGGTATCCCAATGGTTGTCGAGGGAGTGGAAAAGTTAGAGCAGAGTGAGGAGATGGAGCGCCTTGGCGTGGAATATATCCAGGGGTATTATTATGGAAAACCATTGCCGGAAATGGAATGTCTGCGGTATATCCGCAACTTCAATTCGGCGCCGGAAGATTATGGAAGGTAAAAGATAAGTTTTATGAATATTATCAGTGTAACAGATATCACGAAGACATATACAGAGAGGAAGCTTTTTGAGAAAGCGTCTTTCTATTTGCAGGAAAGAGAAAAAGTGGGTGTGATCGGTATTAACGGAACCGGAAAATCAACTCTGTTAAAAATTGCAGCGGGCATTGAAGAACCGGATGAAGGACAGGTGATCCGTGCAAACCATATCGTGGTGCGTTATCTGCCGCAAAATCCGGTATTTGATCCGGAATTGTCAGTGATTGATACGGTGTTGGCGCAAAGTAGTCAGAATTTTGTCGGAGGAACATCAGAGCAAAATCAAAATGCAGGAAATCATGCAGAACATGTGGAACATTGGAATTTAGAGAGTGATGCAAAGGCAATGATGACAAAGCTTGGCATTACGAATTTTGAACAGAAGGCAGGGGAACTCTCTGGGGGACAGCGCAAACGTCTTGCGCTTGTGGCAGCACTTTTAGTGCCGTGCGATGTGCTGATCTTAGACGAGCCGACCAACCATCTGGATTCCGCTATGGCAGACTGGCTGGAAGATTTCCTGAAAAAGTGGCGCGGGGCACTTATTATGGTAACCCATGACCGCTACTTTTTAGACAGTGTCTGCAACCGGATCGTGGAGGTGGATAAAGGTTCCATCTACAGCTATGATGCGAATTACTCCGGGTATCTGGAACTTAAGGCAGAGCGCGAGGAGATGCAGCAGGCGAGTGAGCGGAAACGCCAGAATATCCTGCGGAAAGAATTAGAGTGGATCCGCCGCGGCGCAAAGGCACGTACTACCAAGCAAAAGGGCAGAATCCAGCGCTATGAGAAACTTAAGGATCAGGATGCACCGCAGACAGATGGAAGTGTGGAGATCAGCTCGATCAGTTCCCGCATGGGAAAGACAACGGTAGAACTTTCGCATATTTCCAAAAGCTATGATTCGAGAGTACTGATCCGTGATTTTACTTATATTTTTCTGAAAAATGACCGGATCGGGTTTGTCGGGGCAAATGGAAGCGGTAAGACAACCCTGATGAAGATCATTGATCAGAGAATCCAGCCGGATGAAGGAACTGTAACCATCGGGCAGACAATCAAAATCGGATATTATACGCAGGAGATTGAGAACACAAAAGATGCTGGAATTGCCTACATGGATCCAAATGAGAAAGTGATCGATTATATTAAAAATACAGCGGAGTTTGTCAGGACGAAAGATGGTCTGGTGTCAGCGTCCAATATGTTAGAGCGCTTTTTATTCCCATCCTCGCAACAGTACAGTCCGATCGGAAAACTTTCCGGTGGAGAGAAGCGCAGATTGAACCTGTTGCGCGTGCTTATGGAGGCACCGAATGTCCTGATTTTAGATGAGCCGACAAACGATCTCGATATCCGGACACTCACGATACTGGAAGATTACCTTGACAATTATGATGGAATCGTGATCACCGTCTCCCATGACCGCTACTTTTTAGACCGTGTCGTAAACCGTATTTTTGCCTTCGAGGAAGATGGAAAGATCTGTCAGTATGAAGGTGGGTACACAGATTATGTAAACCGATTGGCAGAGGAAGGAAAAGTGCCTGCGGGACATATTCTGGATGCGAAAAACGATACGACAACTTCTGTGGAGAAAGAAAATCAGACTTCTTCCATGGATACCTGGAAGAGGGAGCGTAAACTGAAATTCAGTTATAAAGAACAGAAAGAATATGAGACGATCGAAGATGATATCGCTGCACTGGAACAGAAAATAGAAGAGCTGGATGCGCAGACTTTAAAATTCAGCAGTGATTTTGTGAAATTGAATGAGATCACAAAAGAAAAAGAACAGACAGAACAACTGCTCGAAGAGAAAATGGAGCGCTGGGAATATCTGGAGGATCTGGCGGACAGCAATAAAAAATACAAAACGTTAATCTTTATGCGCAAGCTTTGAAAGCCCGTTAAAGAGGCTCTGTGGAAGCGCAAAACCAAAGATAATGCCAAGCACGATCGAACCGGCAACTTTCACAGTACTGATTCCGTACTGTGAGAACCGGCTCATATCTCCCATGATAAAGTAATAGGAGGTATAGTAGATTCCGGCACCCGGAACAAGTGGGAAGATTCCGGTGAGCAGGAACACCGTGACCGGAGTTCTGCGCACTGCCGAAAGAATCCGTGCAACCAGTGTCAGTGCAAAGGTGGCGATCAGGTTTGCAATCGCATTGTCTGTGTGATACTGTAAGCAGATCAGGTAGACGATCCAGCCGAGGGCACCTGTCAGACCGCAGAAAAACAACTGTTTTTTTTCTGCCGAAAATAATACAGCAAAAGAGAGTGTCGCAGCTAAGCTGACAAGAAACTGAATGATCATCGAAGTAATGCACCTCCTGTGACAAGCTGGTAAAGCGTGATAACAGCGCCCACGCCAACGGCAATACTAAAAGCAGTTAAGATCGCATCGATCATATGGATCGCACCGGATAAATAGTCACCGTTGAAAAAGTCGCGGATGGACGTTGTCAGTGCGATTCCCGGTACGAGCGGCATAATATCTCCAATGACAACCTTATCCTGCAGGATCGGTATCCCTGCGGAGAGCACGATCAGACTTAAAAAGGTGACAATGCCGCTTCCTAAAATATTAGTGATAAATTTGGATTCCAGATGCCTGTCGGAAGCGATCAGGAAAATCTGTAACACGAGTCCGATAAAAAATGCAACAAAAGAATCTAAGGCAGTTCCTCCGAACAGATAGCAGAAACCGGCACTGCCAACTCCACAGAAA
>ERZ772876.2943-NODE-2943-length-13158-cov-30.883462_pt1 | contig 13158 bp, 10 predicted proteins | sample MGYA00580584_ERZ772876 | MGnify/ENA primary metagenome ERZ772876 (study PRJEB29015, sample SAMEA2737728) | human gut metagenome | biome: human gut; feature: human-associated habitat; material: faeces | place: China | collected 2012 ... | reverse complement strand
TTGCGCCGTCCAGCAGCTACGAACTGATGCACGAAAAAGATTTCCCCGCGCTGCGGATCGGTAATCGGATCGTCGTTCCGAAGGAAGCGTTCATCCGGTGGGTGGAGCAGCACACGGGAGGAACTGAGTGAAGCGAAATCTCTGGCCGGCACGAGATTCGGTCAAGGACTACTTCCTACTGCCGAAGGAGATTTTCTCGCTGGGTTTGAGCGCAGCAGAGATCGCAATTTACGCCTACCTGCTGTTCTGCGAGAATCGCCAGACGTTCCAATGCTGGCCAAGTTACCGAAAAATCGGTGAAGCGGTTGGGCTGAGTCAGAACACGATTCGCAAACACATCCGGTCGCTCGAAGAACGTGGGCTGCTCGTCACAGAGCCGACGATGGTTACGACGAAGAATGGATGTAAGCACAACGGCAACCTGCTGTTCACAATCCGACCGATTCAGGCGGCGCTCCAGCAGGGCTATGACCGACAGATGCGGAAGCTGACCGAGGATGCGGAAAGGCAGAAGTACGCCGATCTGATTGAGAACACAGGTTGAGCAGACAGCCGAAACAGCGCGCCCACGCCGTCGCGCCCGTGTTGGCGGTTTGTGCCGCTTTCGCCGCCCAGCCGAGCGTGTATCTGCCGGAAGCCCGAAGACCGGACGTTGCACCGCCGTGCGGGAGCGTTGCGGAAATGTCAAACGCAGAAGAAGGACGCCTGCAGGCGGCTTTCGGCAGAGGGAGAAGCCGCAAGCGGCGAAGCAGGAGAAAGGCCTGACGCTTTTCTGCGTCCGGCCGTCCACTTCTGCCCGCAGTGCGGGCAGTTTCGGGGGATGAAAATGGCGCTTTTTTGCGGCTGCCAAAAACGGAATGACGCTGTTATTGCCCAAAAGCCGCAAAACGCCAGTAAAATCAAGGACAATTTTGACGCTATTATGATTTTTGGAGGTTTTGAACATGAAAACAGAAGAACGAAGCCGCCACACAGTCTGGATGGAAGATACGGTTTGGCAGCGGGTGCAGGAACACTACAAAAGCGACGGATGCAGCACACAGAACGAGTTTATTGCAAAGGCAATTCTGTTTTACTGCGGCTATTTGCAGAGCGAATATGCCGGAGACTTCCTGCCGAAAATCCTCGGAGAAACGCTGGAAGCTATCCTCAGTATGTTTGGTGACCGCATCGGCAAACTGCTTTTGAAACAGGCTGTCGAGCAAAACGTCTGCAATCACATCCTTGCGTCGGACACGGATATTGACGCGGCAACATACCAGAAAATGCGCGGCATGAGCTATCAGGAGGTGTTGCGAACGAACGGTCAGATCTCGTTCCCGGAGGTGCTCTGTCAGCAGAAACGGCTCTGAGTTTATAAAGAAACGCAGCGTGCAAGCCCGAAAACTTGCAAGCTGCCTTCTGAAAAAACAGCGCTTTACTGAACAATTATTTGCGCTCTGTGCCGCCGAGGATACTGCGCCGCCCAGCAACCCAATGGGCATCCGCGCGGACTCTAAACGCTGCAAAAAGCTCATGCAGAAGCGGCTGGCGATAGGGTATAAAGCATAAAGGCCACGAGCAAGGCGCAGGGCTATTCGCAGATCCTGTAATTTTTGCTTTTCAAAATCCGCGCTGCAGGAGACGAAGAATAACAGGGCACCCCGACCGTGTATGGAGGGGTGCTCTGTTCGATAGATTCTCAGTTCCAGTGGACAAACCGCAGCCGTTCCTGCCCGGATGTATTCGGCGCGTGAAGCACAAGATAGCGTGTCCCATCGAATGCGTCAAACAGCATTCCGTGCCCGCCAAAATCAAACGCGGGCGCTTTTTGCTGTGTCCACGGTCCGGTGAGCTTCCCGGTCCGGCTTTCCGCAATTCCGATCGCATAGCCGTCTGCCGCGAAGCTCGACCACAGCATTTTCAGCTTCCCATCCTCGTGGAACAGGAACGGACCGTCCGTTACATAGTTTTCGCCCTTCGCAACCACGACGTCGCCGGTGTCCGGTACGCTCCACGGAGCATCCTTTGCATGGAACAGTGTGACCGGCGCTCCGGTCGCCTTGGAGAGGTTCTTTGCCAGCGGAAGTGCGCAGATGGCGCCGTTCTGGATCTGCGTCCATTCATGGGAGAAAACCAGCCAGGGCGTATTTTCTTCGACATAGAGCGTGCCGTCCAGACAGTCCCAATCTTCCGGTGTTGCGGGAATCCCCGAAATGGGAACGTATGGTCCGGTGATCTGCCCGGAACGGAAGATATGTACGCCGCGGTGCCGGTTCTCTGCATAAAAGCTTGCGATCAGATACCAGCTGCCTTCGTAATGGTGAACCTCCGGAGCCCAAAAGTTTTTCGTTCCCCAGAAGCCTTCCGGCGGGCGAAAGGCGTATTCCGGCTCCGACCAGAGCTTCAGGTCCCGGCTGCGGTATACCTGAAAACCGATGCCGACGCCGTTCCATGGGTCCGCATCCGTTGTGCCGAACAGATAGTACTGCATGGAGGCGCGGTCTGCAACGACGAATGGGTCACGGATTCTAATATGATCTGTAGAAATTGTATACAATATTTGCGTCCCAGATTGTAGTGCCGTAGGCATTGTTAGAATCATCTCCCATTTTATTCTGTTATGCTTACGAATTTTGTTTGCTCCAAGTGTTCATAGAAAATGTCATTCGTAGATTTTGAACTATTCCACCATGTTGATACGTTTTTAAAACAAATATGATAAAGACGATTGCTTTCAGAAAAGCCGGAGAGGAAAATAAGATAGTTTTCCGGCATCGTGATCTCCTCGAATGTAATATCATGCACCTGCCCGGCTTCCCGGTCCGTGGACCAACGGTCGCGGGTGATCACGCAGCAGATGGCGTAATTGCTCTCCTGACGGATGCGGATGTTTCGGAACGTGATATGGTGCACCTCCGCCGCATCGCAGATATAAACCGCCAGCGCGCCGACCTCGGTCGTCCAGTCTGCCATGCTGTGCAGCACATCGCAATCCTCAAATACCGCATCATGGATGCCGAAGCGCGATTCTCCCGCCACGCCGAAGGCGCGGACCTTGTCGTTCCAGACCGTGCAGCGCCGAACAAGAATATCGTGCGTCCCGGTCTGTGGCGTGAGCGCCATACTCTTGAGACAGATGGCATCGTCGCCGGTACGCAGGAAGCAGTTTTCCACCAGCGCATGCTGTGTGTCAACCAGATCGATTCCATCGCTGTTCTCGCGGTAGGCGAGCATCCGCACCCGGTCAACATGAACGTTTTTGCAGCCGAAAAACGGGAGCGTCCAATGCGCGGCACCGACAAAAATGACGTCGGATATGGAAACGTCTTCGCAGCTGGTAAAGACCATGCTGCGCCGCGCGTGCCAGTCCAGCGCGGTCAGATCGATGATGCCTGCACCGCAGACGCGGATATTTTTCTGTCCCTCCGCATGGATAAAATCCTGATAATTCGGCTTTCCAGCCCAATCGTGTGCTTCCAGAACAGACTCCGATTCGTCCGGCTGCTCCGGTACGAGGATCGCTCCGGGCGAAAGATACAGTGTCTGCCCGCTTTTGAGCTCCTGTGTGCGGATACGGTGAATGCCAGGTCCAAAAAACAGGACGGAATCATCGTCAGGCTCCGGCGCGGCGGCTGCATCATTTGCGCGGAAAACTGCCAGCGGGTGCAGGTGGCTGCCGTTCGCCTCAATGAGGAGGTTGTCCGCTTCCGGAGCGGGAAAGCGCAGCGCCTGACCGCAAAGCATTCCGGTCAGATGCAGCGATTCCGGTAAAATTTCCGCGCTGCGCAGCGGTGGAATGGACGTCGCGGTCAGCTCCGATGCGCCGAACGGAATGACCACGAAGCTCTGCGGTCCGCCGTGCGTGACCGGCGTGTCATAGACCGGAAGCTCTGCTCCGTCCGCGAAGAAGCGCCAATAGGAGGAACGCGCCAGCCCGGAGGACCATGCGCTGTGTGACTCCACGCCACGCGTCCGGAAATCACGGAGATTTTCCGCATAAGAAATGGAATCTGCATCCGATGTTGGAAAGATTCTCATGTGCTTCACCCCTTCACCGCGCCGGAGGTCATGCCGGACATGATCTGCTTCTGCGCGCAGAAATACAGCAGCACGACCGGGAGTGAGACGATGACCACGTCGGTAAAGACCAGATTCCAGTCGGAGCTGTGCGTGCTGAAGAAATTGTAGATGGTAAGCGGCAGCGTATAGTTTTCAGACGTGTTCAGGAAATAGATCGTTGTCCCGAAATCGTTCCAGATGTTCATAAACGTCAGGATAAAGAGCGTCACCGTCATGGGCTTGAGCAGCGGGAAAACGACGCGAAAAAAGAGCGTCAGCGAGCCGCAGCCATCCAGAATTGCCGCCTCGTCGATGTCGCGGGGAATGCTCTTGAGCGCACCCAGATACAGAAATGTTCCAAGCGGCAGGTTTGCCGCCGTCAGGACAGCCGCCGCACCTGCAAATGTCTTCAGATGCAGGTAGCTGCACAGCATATACGTCGGAATGATCTGCCCCGGCACGATGAGCCCCAGCACGAAAAAGGTTGTGAGCTTCCGGCTGAAACGCGTGTTCCGGCGTTGCAATATGAACGCCGCCAGCGCGGACAGAAGGATGATCAGCAGCACGGAAAGGCAGGTCACGATGCAGCTGTTGCGAAATGCGTGCAGTACGCCAGTCTCCATCACTGCCCGGTAGTTTTCAAGGATGTTCCACTGCTTCGGAAGTGCCAGTCCAAGCTCTGCCGCCTCTTTTTTTGTCTTGAAGGAGTTCAGAACGATCATGGCAAATGGCGTGAGCATGAAAAGGCTCAGCAGGAAGCCGACCGCCGTGCGCAGAAAATGTGTACGCCGCTTCATACCTCGACCTCCTTTCCGGACAGGAAGCGATTGGTCGGCAGGGCAATGAGCAGCACGAAGAACGTCAGGATCATGCTGGCGGCACACCCGCGTCCATAGCTTCCGCTGCTGAACGAGGAGTAGATCAGCGTTCCGAAAACGGAGGTCGCATTGCCGGGACCGCCGTTGGTCAAAGCCTGCACAATATCGAAGACCTTGAGCCCGCCGACGATGCTGATGACGACGGCGTTGTTGAATGCGGGCATGATGAGCGGCAGCGTCACAGAGCGAAACTGCTGCCAGCGGCTGGCACCGTCGAGCTCTGCGGCTTCATAGTAAGTCGTGTCGATCGCCTGAAGCCCCGCAAGCAGGATGACCATCGTATAGCCCGTCCATTTCCAGATCTCCACAAAGGCGCAGGAGAAGATGGCGATTTTCGGATTGGTCAGCCAGTTTTGCGTCAGCGCACCCAGCCCGATTGCGGTCAGCGTGCGGTTGATGAGCCCGGACGGGTGCATCATGGAGCGGAACACCAGCCCGACGGCGACGTTGTTCAGCACGGCAGGCAGGAAGAAAACCGTCCGCATATAGTTTACACCGCGGAAGCGGTTGTTTACCAGCAGCGCCAGCGCCAGCCCGAAGCCGACCTTTCCGAGCGTCGTGACAATGGAAAAAAGCAGGGTGTTTTTGATCGCGACGCTGAAATAGGGGTTGCGCAGGACAGTTGCGTAGTTTTCCAGCCCCGCAAAGGTAAAGGAGGAAATTTTGAACGTTTTCACGTTGAAAAAGGACAGAAGAAAGCCGGATACCGCTGGAAGCACGTACAAAACACCGTAAACGATCAGCGCGGGCAGCACAAGTGAATAGGGATACGGGCTTTTCATCCGCAATTTGAGTGATTTGGTCTGATTCAAGGGAACGCTCCTTTTTTGACGGATATGAATAAATGGAGTGCAGGCACTCCATTTATTCATCAATATTCAGCTTCTGTGGGCCTTAATTCCAGTTGGGGTCGTTTGCAGCCTTGGCGTTGTCGGCAGTGTCGCTGTCGAGCAGGCTGATGACCTGATCGATGTCCATGCCTCCGGCAAGATAGTCCTGCACGTGGATATGATAGTCGCCGTAGTGGTAGACGTTGCCGTTCTGCCAGACCTCCATGCTGTTGCCCTTGAGCATTTCATCATACAACGTCTGATATGCCTCGGGAAGCTCGCAGGTCACCTTCTGGTTGAGGTAGATGCCGGGCTGCGCGGTCGCGTAGATCTGCTGCGCCTCAGAGGAGGCGAGGAAGTTCAGGACCTTTTCGCCGAGCGCCTGATCCTTGCAGGCTGCGGTCATGACAACGGAGCCGGGCATGGAGGAACAGGTGTAGTTCTTCTCATACAGCGGGAGAATGAACGAGCCGATCTTGTCGGCGGATTCCGGATACTTCCCGGCAATCTCGTCGTAGACCCAGGTGCCGTTGCAGTACATACCCGCAGTGCCCTCTGCCAGCGCGGTCTGCGCCATGTCATAGGTGTCGGAGAGGAAGCTGCTGTTGACATAGCCCTTTTCGACCATGTCTTTGGACATGATGATGGCGTTCTTGAAATTGATGGCGTCGGAATAGTGGCGCTTGTTGGTGTTCATCTCGTTCCAGAACTCCGTATAGCTCAAGCCGCTTTCCACAACGTCCTCGTTGAAGCCGAAGTGCGTGATGCACTGAAGCGTCCAGGTGTCGGCGCCGGAATAGTACAGCGGGGTCACGCCGATCGCCTTGAGCTTTTCGCAGCAGTCCAAGAACTCGTCCCAGGTCATGGGAGCAGCTTCAATGCCGGCAGCTGCAAAGACGTCCTTGTTGTAGAAGATGCCGACCAGCGAGGTGGAGTCCATCGGAACGGCGTAGAGCTGACCGCCGTAGATGTAGTGTCCTTCCTCCAGCTGATCCTGGCTGTACTCGGACATATCCACGTTCTGAAGCGGCACGATTTGATCGAGCACGCCCGCATTGTGGTCGAGCCACTTCGGACCGTAGGTCTGAAGCAGATCGGGCAGATCGCCGGTCGCGAACTTGGCGCGGACAAGCTCTTCGCCCTCGCCGCCGCCGGCGATGATGTCAATCTTCAGACGGAAGCCGAGCTCCTCGGCGTGCTCGTCAATGTACGCGGTCAGCGCTTCCCAGCCGGACTTGTACCAGTCCGTGAAGGTCAGCATCGTGACGGTCGGGATTTCCGCCGGAGTTTCCGGCTGCGCGGGCTGCTCGGGCGTTTCCGTCCCGGCATTTTCGCTCTGCGCCGGCTCCTGCGTATCGCCAGGCGCGGGCGTTCCCTGTTTCGTGCTACAAGCGACCAGCGATGCGAGCATCATCAGCGCAAGCAACAATGCAAGAATCTTTTTCATGATGGTTCCTCCTGTTTCGTTGTTCTGAGAGGATCTCTCTCATGCCCTTATTATAATTGGAGGGGCTTTGGGCGGAATTGTACTCTTTTTTGAAATAACGGTACTTTTTATTTCTGCGTTTTCCGGTATTCCTTCGGCGTCATACCGGTGCAGCGCTTGAACGCTCTGGCAAAATACGCGTCGTCACGGAAGCCGCTCAGCCGGGATACCTCCTTGTTGCTGTAGCCTCCGGCGCGCAGCAGCTCCTTCGCCTTTTCGATCCTGTAGGAGCACAGATAATCGGCAAAGCCGACGTTCAAGTCTTCGCGGAACAGGCGGCTGAGATACGCCGCGCTGATGCCGATGAACTCCGCAACGGTGCCCTGTGAAATATCTTCGGCATAATGTCTGCGAATCAGACTGATTGCCTGCTCGACATACGGCGAGTCCGGGCTTTTGCCCTTGCCCGCGGCTTCAAACGCGCGGTGGTTCAGCTCGCCGAACCACGCCCGCGCGGCGGTCAGATTCCGGAAGCTGTGAAACACCCGCTGCGGGTCTGCGGGCTGATAGAGCTTTGCAAGATCGACCCCACGCTCGACCCACGCGCGGCTGAGCGTGCTGAGAAGATCCATAAAGAAATTTTGCAGGGCATCCGCAGACGGCTGCATCCCGGAAAGCTGCGCAAAGACATCGTTCAGAAGCTCATGCGTCCGCGCGGGCTGATTCTGGCGAATCGCCGCAGCCAGTTGCTTTTCGCGTGCCGCGTCAAATACGGAGAGAATGTCAAAGGACGGTGCGGTCGTTTCTTTGAAAGCCGCATCCGAAAAGAAGCGGTTTTCGTATTTCTGCTCCGCGGAGAGATAGGATTTAGGGACCTGTACGGCGCTTGGTACAGTCTGTCCCTCATAAAACTCTGCCGAGAGATTCAGATAGGTTTGCAGGCAGGCGCGGATGCGCGCGCAGAGCGTTTGGTAGATCTCCGCACGTACCCGGCTGCTGTTGGTGCCCTCATAGCAGAGCAGAAATACATACTTTTCGTCCGAAACGTGGCAGCAGATACCGGCGCGGTAATCCTGTAAAATTTCGTCCACAATATTCAAAATCGAGTATTCCAGCAGATATGCCGCGATCATATTCCCCTTCTGGGGCTGGACCTGCATAAGAATGACGGAAATGCTTTTGAGTCCCAGCTTCAACTCCAATACACCCGCGCGTGCGGTGATCTCCTGCTCGCTGCGATAGCAGCCGGAGATCAGCTTCATCACAAAATCACGCTTGAGCGCCAGCTGGCTATCCGTCGAATCATCCTCCGGCGTGTGCGGCTTTTGTATCCGCTCCTGCGCGGTGCGCAGTGTCTGCTCCAAAACCTGTGCATTCAGCTCGTGCTTCAGGATATAGTCGATCGCCCCATTTTTCAGCGCCTGCCGCACATAATCCAGCTCGTCATATCCGCTGAGCATGACCAGCAGAATATCCGGATAGGCGCACTTGAGCGCCTCCTGCAATTCCAGCCCGTCCATCTGCGGCATCCGAATGTCGGAGATCACAAGGTCGGGCCTTGCCGACGGAATCATCTGCATTGCCTGTTCTCCGTCCGTCGCCTCGCACGCGACGGAAAAGCCCTGCTGCCTGCAAAGCGGCGAGGTCTCGATCAGCCGTTTGAGATTGGAACGAACCAAAAAATCATCATCCACGATCAAAATCCGCATCCTGCTCCGCCTCGCTTTCTGTAATTTCCGGCAAAATCAACTCCACGGACGTCAGCAGCTGCTCGCCCGAGAAGATCCGCATCTCCGTCGCATCGCCGAAAAGCAGATGCAGCCGCCGGTCAATATTCTGAAGTCCGATGTGCTTGGAGCCTCCGCCGCAGTAGTGTTGCCCATCCAGCAGCCCCGGCGCAAAGCCCGGTCCGCTGTTGCGCACCAGAATGTGCAGCCGTTCCTGCTCCAGAAAAATTCGTATCTGTATGATGCCGGTCGCCTGCGCCTTTGCGATCCCGTGTTGTAATGCGTTTTCAACGACCGGCTGTACGAGCAGCTTCGGCAGAAAATGTCCTTTTGCCTCCGCTTCGATGGAAATGCTGTAGGTGAATTTGCCGGCGTACCGGTATTGCTGAATTTGCAGATAGTCCCGCAGATAGGTTTCTTCCTCTGCAACGCTGATGAGCTTCCGTGTGTCCAGATTGAGGTGCATCATCCGGGAAAGCGCGTCTGTGACCGTCTGGATATTCTCAACGCCCTGCATGATGGAAAGCACCTTGATGGTGTGCAGGGTGTTATAGAGAAAATGCGGGTTGATCTGCATGGAAAGCATCGCGATCTCGGAGGTGCGCTTTTCCGCTTCGGCGCAGCGGATGTTCGTGATCAGGGTGCGGATGCGCGCCAGCATGGCGCAGATGCGCTGATACAGAATGCCGACCTCGTCCTGCCGGGTGATACGGATCGGAAGCTCCAGCGCCTCATCGCCGGTCTGCTCCACCGCGCGCGTCAGCCTCCGTAAATCCTTCGTCAGATAGTGCGCCAGCGCAAATGCGATGACCGCAAACAGTGCCGCACAAAGCAAGACGATTAGCAGCATACGGTTTCGGACCTGTAAAAAGCCCGATATGACCGTATTCTGCCGGACGACGCCGACGATCTGCCAGGGTGTAATCTCAGAGGTCGTATAGACGACCAGACAGTCCGCGCCGCCGATCTGATCGGTGTAGCTTCCGTGCCCGCGCGGGACGGAATCCTGAAAACGGGTCAGCGGCAGAGTGTCCGCGCCCTCCGGCACATAGACGGCTTCGCCGGTGTCCCGGTCAAACACATACAGCGCATAGCCCTGCATTTCCTGAATGTCAAAGATCGTTTCCAGAAGGCTGCTTTTCACATCCGCCTTGATCACGCCGATGATCGTGCCGTTGTTCAGCACCGGGCGGACGATGGAAAAGACGTAGCTGCTTTTGGGCGACGGCTGCTTGCTGGTATATGCGTGCGGCGTTAGATAAACGACATCCGCCTGACCGCTTTGTATCTGGGAAAACCACTCCGTCTGAGAAACCTCGTCATAGGGCGTTGTGATCCCATAGGTGCAGATACGACCGTCGAAGCCGTAGATGGAAACACCGTTCAGATATGCCTTGAAGTTGCAGCGGTTGAAGAGATAGCTCCGCGCCTGCTGTAACGAGGCAATCTGCGCATTGGACTCCTGCGCGGTCAGAAACTGCACAACGCAGTTGTTCTGCGTGGAGCGGACCTTGTTGGAAATAAACGCGGTCGTATAGTCGATTTCGCGCAGGCTTTCCTCAAACGTTTCGTTCAGCGTTTCAATGACCGTATCCAGATGCGCCTGCGCGGTCTCAACCGCCTCGCGTGTGAAGCTCCGATACCACGCCAGTGTACTGACTGCGCAGAACAGAAGCAGCAGCGCCACCATGATCGCGAGAATCCGTGCGGTAAAGCTGTGCAGCACTTTCATGATACAGATCCGCCTTTCGAGCCGTTTTCTCTATCATATACAAAATACGAAAAAATTCAAAGTGGCAGCTTTCGAAAAACAGATCAAAAAGGTACAATTTTCCCGCTGTCGGAGTCTGCTATGATAAACGCATAAAATTTCAGGAGGCATCCGTTATGGGGATTTTGCAGCCGATTTGGGACGGGACATTTGTCTATCGGGAGCCGGTCTGTTTTTCCGCCGACAAAGACGGGCGACCGACCGGCGGAACACTGCTGTATCAGCCGGAGGAGATTTTGTCAGTCACGTCGTTTGACGGAAGTGTTTTTTACCAACCGGTGCGGGATTATACCGCAAATGGGCGGCAGCTGGTGCGCACGGAGGCATCGCGCATCCCGTATCTGGAGCGCAGCGTGTATTGTAAGCCATTTACCGGCGTACCGGAAACAGCCTGGGTCCGCCTGTCGGGCGGAAAAGCCTACATGGAGGTCGTTTCCGATGTCTATCGCTGGCAGACGCTCGTGACCTATACGCACAGAGACAAATGGGCGGGATTTCAACCGGAGGCTTGCGGTGAGAGCCTTCCGCGCAGCATGGAAAAGCTGCGCGCGGGAGGAGACTTTCATCTGACATTTTACGGCGACAGCATCACAGCCGGCTGGGAAGCCAGCGGCTGCAATGAGCGCGCCATCGATATGGTGACACTGGGCGAATATCATGTTTCCCTCTGGCACGCGCCGTATCAGCCAGCATGGGCGGAGCTTGTGACGAACGCGTTGCAAGCTCGCTATCCGCAGAGCAACGTGATCAAAACGAACCGCGCCGCGGGCGGCTCCACCGTACAGTGGGGGGTCGAACATGCGGCGGAGCTCGTTCCGCCCTGCAAGCCGGATCTGATCATGCTGGGCTTTGGTATGAACAGTATGCAGGAAAGCGCCGAGGATTACCGGCGCGCAATTCTCTCGATTATACGCACCATACGTAAGGAATGCCCCGACTGCGAGTTTGTGCTCGTGTCGCCCATGATCCCAAATCCGGAGATCAAAGACTTTCAGAACAACCAGCTTCCCGCGCAGCAGGACGTGCTGTATCAGATCGCGGCGGAGCTGGAAGGTGTCTGCATTGCGCCGGTGCATTCTGTTTTTCGGGAAATGACCGCCCGTGGGAAGCACTATCTGGAGCTGACCGGAAACTGCATCAATCACCCCAATGATTTTTCTGTTCGCGTCTATGCGCAGACCGTTTTGCGGACATTGGGCGTGGATGGGAGCGACGGATAAGGCAAAGAGAAATGCAGCTGGCACACGCAAAAACTGCGCCGCAGTAAACAAAGAATAGGGATTTTTCACGCGCGCGAAAGCGGAAAAAAAATATTCCGATCTTCCGAAAAAATCAGTAGACTTTGTGCCGGTTCTGTGGTAGTTGTTTGTGCTACCGAAGAAAAGGAGGCACAGACATGGCAAAGAAACGGGCAAATGGGGAAGGGAACATCCGAAAGCGGAAAGACGGACGCTGGGAAGGGCGATACACAGCCGGATATGATGAAAAGACCGGCAAGCGACTGATTAAGAATGTCCTCGGCAAGACGCAAGCAGAGGTGAAAGAGAAGCTGGCAAAGGCGGTCGCGGAAGCGGAAACCGTCGATGTACGGAGAGCAGACGAGTACACGCTCGGCACATGGTTGCAAACGTGGTATGAGCTTTACGCAAAACCGCACCTGCGGTTCTCAACTGCTGAATACTATCGACGTGGGATTGAACTGCACATCACGCCGCGTATTGGCGATATTCCGCTCAAAAAGCTGACCGGACGCGATTTGCAAGGGTTGTACAAGGACTTGCGGGAACACGGACGGCTCCGCGAAGCGCAGAAGGGAAAGCAGCCGGGGCTGAGTGATTCCACGATCCGCGGCATCCACACGATGCTGCACAACGCTCTTGACCGTGCGGTCAAGGAGCGCCTGATCGTCCGAAATCCGGCAGATGACTGCGTACCGCCGAAAATTCCGAAGCACGAAATGAAAATCCTGCCGCCGGAGCAGATCAAGTCCTACCTGACGGCTGCTGAGCAGCGTGGTGTCCTGCCGATGTTCTATCTCGAACTCATCAGCGGGTTACGCAAGGGCGAGCTGGTAGCGCTGCAATGGTCGGACTTGGACATCGAAAACAAGACGATTTCCGTCAGCAAGCAGGCGGGACGCAACAGCGCAGGCGAGCCGGACATCACACGCCCGAAAACAGAAAACTCGATCAGAAAAATCTCAATCCCGCAGGATGCCGTCGATCTGCTGGTTGCAGAACACCAAAAACACCCCAGCAATCCGTGGATGTTCCCGTCGCCGAAAACCGGCGAGATGTACCACCCGGACTCGGTGGTCAACATCCACAAGAAGATCCTAAAGGATGCAGGGCTGGAACACCTGAGATTTCACGACTTGCGACACCCGTATGTCAAGCACACGACAAAAATTTTTAGCTTGCGCTCGATGGCTTTTCAAGCGCAGGCTTATCCTGATGCTCGGCGAAAAACTCGCGGAGCTTGTCAG
>ERZ772876.2927-NODE-2927-length-13231-cov-10.373406_pt1 | contig 13231 bp, 10 predicted proteins | sample MGYA00580584_ERZ772876 | MGnify/ENA primary metagenome ERZ772876 (study PRJEB29015, sample SAMEA2737728) | human gut metagenome | biome: human gut; feature: human-associated habitat; material: faeces | place: China | collected 2012 ... | reverse complement strand
ATCCGTAATTAAGCGTAAGGGTAAAAACGGTAAGTTTTGTGTAAATAACTACATACTTAACACTAATCCTACAGTTATAGAGAAACAGCAAAAAGAAAGTAATAAACCGTGTCCTAAATTTTCGGACAATGTAAAAAATGCGATAAAATCTACACTCTCACCATGTCCTAAAAAACAGGACAATGAAAATAACCGTGTCCTAAAAAGCAGGACATTGCCGTGTCCTAATTCTTCGGACATTACCGTGTCCCAAAATTTCGGACATTATAACAATACCATATATAACAATACCATAAATAACAGTAAATCAGATCATAATCTAATCATTGACAGAATTAACCTTACTGTACCTTTTACAACTGACAATGACAAGATTATTGAATCGATTAAAGAATTGACAGATTACAGTGCATATCAAAGCTATGTTGCTTACGAGAATGATACCTATTCAAGATTATACTGCAAAGTCGTTGATTTACTTTGCGATATGGCAACTACCAACACCACTCAGACCTATAATAAAACTACTGTGTCACAGCGTACACTTATTTATTCAATTAACAACTGCATTACAAAGCACGGTATTGCAAAAGCTAATTCATTATGTGATTTGATTTCGGATACACTTTTAAATTATGAAGAAGCAAGCAAAGAATATGAAATCCGTAATTGTTCAAATTATCTCAAAGCGTTACTTTTTGACAACATTACAAACTTTGCGTTCAACTTAGCCAAATTCGACTTGTAAGCGTTTTTTATTGTCTGCTGATGTAATTTTACTCTTATAGGGAATAAATCGAATTTACGCAAAAATCAAGGCTTTTTCTTTTCTGCTATCAGCATTTTGTCAAATTTTTGTCTTGAAATTTTAGCAATATTAAAATCAATGTTACTAAAAAGTCAGCTTTTATCTGATGAAAATAAAACAGCAATCTAAAAGTGATATTAAAGGCTTAGTCGATGATATTAAAGTTAATGTTATCGAAAATGTCGGCACTGCCGACATTTGTGACCGACTTAATATTGCTTGCAATATTAAGTCTTTATCCAGCAAATTTTACTACCCTACTTTCCGTGGCAAAATATTGTTTTGGTGTCCCACCGTGGGACAGTTAATTTATTTCCTGCTATTTTAAAACATCAAATGCTGTTATTTTGATACTTCAAGTGTCCCACCGTGGGACACTTGTACTAAAAAAGCCTTCTGCCAAATTCGGCAGAAGGCTTATATTATATTCCTTGTGTAAATTCATTTGTAGGAACAGGTGGTATTTGATTTGGTAAGATTGGTTGTTGGGTTTGCAATAACTGATTTTCATATTCTTGACACTTTTGCTCAAGAAAAGAAAAGTCACAACTGTTTTTAACAAGTGTTGGGCTTTTTGCAAGCATTACCCTTTTATGCGTTCTTTTAGCTAAATTTCTTATAGTATCTTGATTGTCTTTACAATATTTAAGTTCTTGGGCCAACAAAGCTCTGTACTTTAAGTCCGGTTCAATATCAATTCTTCGCTGTTTAATAATTTCTAACGGAACAGGAAACATATAATTAAACCTTAAAGATGAGATTGTATTTCCGTTCTTATCGCAAATCAGAAAATTATCAGGTTTCTTAAATTTATAAGATGATACCGGGACAAAATAACTTACATCATTAATCTTAAGTACAATACCACATATAAACTTAGGCTTATGATTTTTACCATAATCCATATTCGGAACACGAGTAAAACCCCGCTTTATACTCTCGGCCTTTTGTAAGTATGTAATATAACTATTTGGTACAATATAAAAATCAAGGTCTTTCAAATGCATTTCTCCTTAAAACAAAAAGGGAACGAAAATTCGCTCCCTTTTTTATACATTACGGTCTGCATTTAGAGCTGCAGAGCACTCAACATAAATCACCTACATTTAGAGCTGCAGGGCACTCAACATAAATCACTTGCATTTAGAGCTGCAAGGCACTCCTCATTAAAGACATCATTGTGTCCACTTATATTATATGATATATTTATAAAAAAATCAATAATTTTTGAAAATACTTTTTAAATTCTCATTTTGGTTGGTTGAGAGAACCGCTTTTATTATAGTCTTATGAAAAGCAATCATCAATAATAAAACCGTATTACTGCAAGTGTCCCACGGTGGGACACTTGTGATAAAATAAACTGTCTAATTACTATCTATTTTTCATCTTCTAATGTAGTGTATTCCAAAATATCAATTTGTTGCATATCATCAATCATTTCATTGACTTGCCTATAAATATAATAATTTCCCTGTGGTGTTCCGCAGTGCTCACATAAATTCATTGGATAAGATGTTTTTGTAGTATTACTATATCTTACATCAATTCTATCAGGAAAAGCGTTCATAAGAATACTGTCAAATTTTGGTAAATTGCCTATAACACTTAATCCAAAATATTCGATAGACGGATCCATTATGTGAGCAAAAATATCTTGACTATTAGTAAGCCTATTTATATCCCAAGGATAAGTTAAATCATCGTAAGGGCTATATTTATATTTTATGTAAGTTATAACATTTGTCAATCCGTGACATCTGAAACATTCTTTTTTAAATGTATATACGGTAAAAGGTAATTTCCCTTTTATATATGACTCCAATACAAAGTTTGATCTCTTGTTTTCCAAAATTTCAATACTCTGCTTATTGTAATAATACTTTTTCCCGTCCTTGTTAAATATTACACATATTTTATTATTAACTTCTTCAGCCGAATAAACTTGAAACTTTTGACCATTCGCCTTAACTAATATCGTCTTAATAATTATCACTCCTACTATATAGTGATTTTTCATCACTATATTTTATTTATAATAAGTGTCCCACGGTGGGACACTTAATTAAATAGTAAAACTAAATTTCACTATATTTTCCATTATATATTGACATTTTTCTCTTTAAATGGTAAAATGTGAGTGCAAATAAAATAAGCCCCTCAGCTTATCAATGATTGCAGTCACTGATAAGCATGCGCCCCGAGTATGACCGTACTCAGAACTTGAGAAGCTAAACAAGCGTATTGTTCTATTTTATGCGCTTTTAGATACTTTGTCAAGACCTGTACTATTTATCCGGTGGTGCAGGTCTTAATTTTTTGCAAATAAAAGTTAATAAAGGACAGATAGGGGTATTTCTTTCCACTGCGGAATCGGTGTGCAACCACCTATCCCTTTGTGTAGTTACCTCGTGGTTGTTATCGGCTTGAACTGATGTTAGCTAATGCGACAATCCAACGAGAGGAAGCGACTATCTGAAACCTATTACTGTTAAATAAACAGCAAAGCGATTTAAGTAGTTTTGCTTAACTATTTAAATCACTTTACTTTTGGCTGGGCTGGCGGGATTCGAACCCACGGGTGACGGAGTCAAAGTCCGTTGCCTTACCGCTTGGCGACGGCTCAGTATATATTCTATTCTTATTGATTATTAAAAAAACAAGCCGCCAAAGAATTTCTTCAGCGGCTGTTGGTGACCCATCGGAGATTCGAACTCCGGACACCTTGATTAAAAGTCAAGTGCTCTGCCAACTGAGCTAATGAGTCAAATGGGGTGGAATGCCGGATTCGAACCGGCGGTCTCCAGTGCCACAAACTGGCGCGTTAACCAACTACGCTAATCCCACCATAAGTGGCGCGCCAAAAGGGACTCGAACCCCTGACCTACTGCTTAGAAGGCAGTTGCTCTATCCAGCTGAGCTATTGGCGCATCAGTTGCTGACCTCAGTCAGCCTTTATATTATACCCATATACGGCATATTTGTCAACACTTTTTTGAATTTTTTTCATATTTAATTTTTAAAAAGTTTTTTTCGGACAAAATCCGCCAAATTACGGCTTTCCGTATTTCTGAGCAAGTGCAAGATTCCTGTAATCGGGTTCAGACGAAACCTCTCTTATAAGCTTTACAAACTTAGGAAGTTGATACCGCTGATCTTCACTAAGCAATTCAATTTCTATTGTTGCCCTGTCATTCCAGAACGGATAAACATCAAGTTCGCAGTAAGTGCTGTTGTCAACAATGCAATATCTGTCTTTACTGATGACGCCTGTAACATACTGCCTTTGAGCAAGGTACGAGTCGTATTGTTCTTTTGAAATATAATTTTCAATTTCGATCCGCTTAATATCCGATATCTTGATTTTTACAGTTTTAATATATACAGCCTTGTCACCCTCTCCCCTTTTGCGGATTCTGAAATATCCTTCCTCGGGAGTAGTGAGGTATGCCTGTGTAATAGGAATTCTGCGACAGGTTTTTATGCTGTTCAAAAATTCAATATCAGGATATTCAATCAAAAATTTTCTTTCAATTTCAAGTGGTTTCGGAATTCCGAGAAATGCGACAACCTCCTTGAGAAGTCTTTTCAGCTTAGTATCAAAGTCGGTCGAATTATCAATAATTCTCAGATGCGGTGTGCCTGTCCACACAGCCATAACATCTGTGTCAACTTCTCTTGCTTTTTCAAGACTTTCTTCCCTGCGGAAAATATTGGTTTCTTTTCCGTAATACTCTTCTGCACCGTCTGCGGAAGTCACAAGATGAAATACTGCGTCATAAGAATTTCGTATTACATCTTCATTCAAATTGTGAATACCTGCATACTTTGCAAACTCATCTTCCGTAACATATGCTCGACTGTCAAGCAGTCCTCTGTCAAAAAGCAAAACTGCCTTTTCACAATCCATATTTTTGGCAATTTGCGTTTTTTCATTCTCCTCAGCAAGCTGAATTTCAAACAGTTCTCTGTGAAATTCATAAGAGCCGACATTTTCGGGGGTTTTGCCCTCACTAAACAATCTGCTTGCAACCTCACCGATTGTAATTGTAGGAATATTAAGCTTTTTAAGCTCTTCGCTGATATATTTTAATGCGGAAGTCTTGCCGCCGCAAGGTCCTCCCGTCAATACTATTTTTACAACTTCAGCCATAAAATCACCCATGTAACTTATTTAATTAAGTATATATCCCAACAGCAATTTTTTTATTCTGTAGAAGAACATTGTTGTTTGTTTTGCCCTTTAAAAGATAATATCGGCAAAATGAAAGTTTCTTATGCAGTAAAATTCATATTATACATTAAAAAGCGTATAAATTATCGTAAAAACGGTGAAATATGCTGTAATAACATTGACAAGTTGCGTGTTAAAGTGCTAAAATATGTGTATAACCAATGAGGTTTTTTCTTATATTGAAAGGAAGTATTTATGATGGAAAAGCAGAATATTGACTGGGCAAACATTGGCTTCGGTTATATGCCCATCGGTGAAAGATTTGTAGCTAATTATAAAGACGGTAAGTGGGACAACGGCAGTATGACAGCCGACACCACAATTACTATCAGCGAATGTGCAGGCGTTTTGCAGTATGCTCAGACTTGCTTTGAGGGTATGAAAGCGTACACTACCTGTGACGGCAGAATTGTTGTGTTCAGACCTGACCTTAACGGACAGAGAATGGAGGACAGCTGTAAGCGTCTTGAGATGCCTGTATTTCCAAAAGAAAAGTTTGTTGAGGCTGTTTGCAATGTTGTTAAGGCAAATGCCGATTATGTTCCTCCGTACGGCACAGGCGCAACACTTTATATTCGCCCGTATATGTTCGGCAGCGGTCCTGTAATCGGTGTTAAGCCGTCGGCAGAATATCAGTTCAGAGTATTTACTACTCCTGTAGGTCCTTACTTCAAGGGCGGTGCAAAGCCTATTACAATTAAGGTTTCAGACTTTGACAGAGCTGCTCCTCACGGCACAGGTCATATCAAGGCAGGACTTAACTATGCAATGAGCCTTCACGCTATTGTTACCGCTCATGCAGAAGGTTTTGACGAAAATATGTATCTTGACGCCGCTACAAGAACTAAGGTTGAAGAAACAGGCGGTGCTAACTTTATTTTTGTAACAAAGGACAACAAGGTTGTTACTCCAAAGTCTAACAGCATTCTCCCCTCAATTACCCGCCGTTCACTTATGTATGTTGCTGAGCATTATCTTGGTCTTGAGGTTGAAGAAAGAGAAGTATACTTTGATGAAGTTAAGGACTTTGCAGAATGCGGTCTTTGCGGTACAGCTGCCGTAATCTCACCTGTCGGCAAAATTAACGACCACGGCAAGGAAATTTGTTTCCCGAGCGGTATGGATGAAATGGGTCCGATTACAAAGAAGCTTTACGATACACTTACAGGTATTCAGATGGGCAGAATCGAAGCTCCCGAAGGCTGGATTAAGGAAATCAAGTAATCAATTTTATACATATAACAAGACGGTCTGCGAGAACAGACCGTCTTTTATTTGCAGTTTATAATTATATTGTTGTAGGCAACATCCACGGCAGAATCATCTGTATTACAATGCAATACATAAAATTTTGTATGACGAATAAGATTATCGAGATTTGAGAGCAAAGACATTCCATCTGACTTATTCACAAATTTGACAGTAGATTTGTAGAGCCTTTGTACAATCTCATTTGTGTCGGGAATTGTAACAAAATTAACGTCTGAGCGTTCTATGAATATTATAGCGCCTACAGGAACGGTTTCGTTGTTAGCAATTCCGCTTCCGCCGTCAAACGGAGTTCCGCAGCATAGCGAGACTTCGTTTTTAATTTTCACAACAGGCTTATCGTCATTGAGAATATGAGCTTTTGAGCCGAATCTTTTCAACCACATCTTTGTATGAGTGGATTTGCCGACACCTGAATCGGCGGAAAATAAATACGCTTTTCCGTCAAAAACAAGTGCCGAGGAATGCACAAGCATAGCGCCACGGTGAATTATTTTGCGGTTAAAAATTGACGCCGTTGCAAATTCTTCGGCTTCATCAATGGTTGAACCTTCAACCATACGGCTCAACAGGGAATTTAAGTATGAGTCTGACGGTATTGCAGAAAAATCTGTACTTCTCTCCCCTTCATACAAAAACGGTTCGCACAATTTTTTTAAGTAATCAAATTTTGGTTCAATTTCAACGATAAAATCAGCTATTAAGAATTTTGGCAAAGCGTCCTCCGAAATAAAACAGACTCACAAAAAGTGAGCCTGTTTTTTTATTGGTTAGTTTAAATGAACGATAAACTTCTGAATTTCCGTTGCGTCAACTACCGTGATATCACCATCGATGTTATAATCGGCAAGATGTTTTTGTTCTGCCGAAAGCTCAACAATACCGGCAACATACTTCTGAATAAGAGTTGCATCTAAGATATCAATCCTGCCATCCATATTAACATCACCGACATCATAAGCAGAAATGCCCTCAAACGGAATATTGTTAGCCTTTGCATATTTCTCGGCATAAGAACCGTAACTGCCCTTGATTGTTACATTCGGAGAGCTTCTGAAAGCGTTAGAAGCAATAGAAGTCACGGATGTAGGAATGTAAACACTTTCAAGCTTAGGACAATTTGCAAAAGCGTAACTGCCAACTGATGTGCAGGTTTCAGGAAGTGTCACATTTTTCAGGGCAGAACATTTATAAAACATCTGATTCGGAAGTCCTGTAACCTTAGTCATAGACATATCAACGGTTTCAAGCGAAGTACAACCCTGAAAAGCACCTAAAACACATAGAGAAAGATTTTTGGAGAGCTTAACATCAGTAATATTAGTACAGTTAGAAAAAGCAAATGCACCAATTGTTTGGATTGTATCAGGCATTGAAACAGTTACCAATCCGGTTTTATCAGAAAATGTCGAAGGAGCAATTACATTGACCGTTATATCAATGAGCTGTGACGGTATCTGTAAATTTTCTTCTGTTCCAAGATAATCAGTAATTGTCAGTCCTGAATAATCGTTTTTGTAAAACTCGAAATTCTTGTCATAATAGTAGGTTTCAGCTGAAAATGAAACGCAAAACATTGACAAAAGCATTGCAAAAACAAAGAGAAATGTGCAGGATTTTTTTACTATTTTTTTCATAATTTACTCCTAACAAGCAAAAGTCTTACTCAGAAAAGTCGGCAGATGAAGAACACCTGCCGACATAACCTCTAATTAGTCACCGCCACCTACATCTTCGCCGACGTTATCCTCGGTTGGATCCGGTACATAGTTACCACTCGGGGTGATTTTCAAAACAGAATCAGAAAATGAAAATTTTACAATTTCAATTTCAGGTTCAAGATATGATTTTTTCATCAAATAACCTCCAATCGTATAATGTGCTCAAACACAAATTATGCCTTGTTGCCAACATAGCAGATATTATAATACTGTGGATTGGAAATCACAACATTGTTTACGCTACCGTCAGCATTTCTAATGATAACATAAGCATAAGCACTAAAGATATAATTCTGGTTAGCTGTGTTATTTGTGTATTTGATTACCTTATCAATTCTGTTTTTATTAGTAAGTGCATCGTTATTAAATACATACTTTGTAACTCTGACATTCTCATCGTTAATATCATAGAACCTATTTGCATTGTTCTTGACTTCATCATTCTTAACAAGAGCGACAAGATTAGTAAGAAGAGCTTCTTCGTCTTTAATACGATGTTTAGCAAGAATTGTTGATGTTGTATCTGCTTCGCCCTTATTAGCAGCGTCTACAAGTTGCTTTCTCTCTTCTTCTGTAAGTTTGTTAGTGTTGTTTCTAACAACAAATACACCACACTCAACATTAAGATTAGTTGTGTTTTCCTTAAATGTAGGAATAGCAGTTGAAGTAAATGCTGTGAGGAGGTCAACATAAACCTTATCAATTGCAGATGCTGAATCACCGTAAACCTCACGGTTCATTACAGGAGAGTTGATATTAGCAGTAAGAGAAGGAATATCTTCACCATAAACAGGAACGATGTAGTAATCAGCCATAATTCTAAGACCAAAATTACGCTCATAGCACTTTGTTACAAGTTCTTCAGTCTTATTACCGTTTTCATCTGCTTTATAAACATCCCAGTATGAGAACTGATTACCTTTTTCGTCTGTTTCAGGAGCTGAGAGAATGAAGTTACCGTTATCATCCTTAAAGAGTGTGTTATAAGCAACTGTCTTTTTATTCATAATAACAGTGTAGTACTCACCGTCTTTGTCGGGATAATAAACATCACATGTTTTGGGTGTCTGTGTGGCAATTACAGTTGCCTGTGATTTGCCTTTTTCGACCTTTCCTAAATCATTAAGATTCCACTTTGTCTCAACATACATTGTGTCGATTCGTGGAGCATACTTAGTAATAGTTTCATCTGTTGGAATATAGCCGTTAGTAATTTCCTTAGTAGAAAGTTCAACATTTTTTACAACATAAGAAACCATGTTGCCTTCACCTTCAACACTGAAACGGTGATAGTACTTATAAGTAATATCACAAGTACCGCCAACCTTTACGATGTCGGTGTAGTAGTTAAGAGCGTTAACAGCAAGTTTACCCTTCTTGAAAAGTGAACCTGCAGGAACAGTGAATGAGTATGTAAATTCACTTTTGCCTCTTAAATCCTTATCCTCAGGACCAATTTCAGTATATCCACCTGCTTCACCCTCGTAGAGAGCATAAACTGTGTTATCACCGTGACATTTTGCTCTAAGTGTAATTGTGAGTTCATCATTTTCGGCAAATTTATCAATTGAAATAACGCCCTGTGTTTCATCAAATTCTACCGTAGAATTATCAGCTTTTTTCACAACAGCAGAAATGTAGTAGAAACCTGTACCTGCGTGCGCAGCAGGATCTGTACCCGTATATGCCGTATGATTAAGTTCAAGAGTACCTGTAGGAATTTCACTTACACGAGCGACAATATTATAGCTGTTTGACATAAGAATGTCAGTTGAAATATCAGTATAGTTATCACCAATCTTATTGCCATTGATGTACCAACCGTCAAAACGCCAGCCGTTGGCAACCTTAATGTTAAGGTGAGCAGTATCTGTAACTGATGAGAATGACGCTGTTGTAACATCGTTAATTGTTGCAGTAGCACCTGATTTTTCACCGATGAAGCCTGTGTTAGCTGTATTTGTATTTGTATCAGCTGTATAAACTTTATCATTCTGATACTTATATTCAATAGCTACATCAGAAGTAAATTCCTGACCGAGAGCTGAATAGTACCAACGACCATCAGAACGAGAGTAACCGTTACCATACTTTGAACCCTTTTCATAGCTGATTTTTACAGGCTTATTAAGATACTTTTCTGTGTTAAGAGCTTTGTACTGTTCTGAATTTTTATCCAAAAAGTCGGCAGGAGTACCACAAGTAATGAGAGTGCCACTGTTATCATATACACACCACTTAGTTGCCCACTCACCCTTAGTAGCATAATCCTGTAATTTGGTGTCTCTGGTGTCATGGCTACCGGTTGAAATTACATAGATACAAGACTGATTCTTATCTGTATCAGAAAGAATGTTGCCAAGAACATCTGTATCTCTACCGTAATAATCAGTGAATTTCTGCCATTTATTTATTTTTTTGTTTGTATCTGAATCTGCATCTTCAATATTATCTAATTTTGTAACAGCTGTGCCATTCTTAAAAGCATAATCAATGTTCTTTACAGCGTCAGCACTATCAGCATTGTAGAACTTATTCTGGAACATAATAGTCTTTACATTTTCCATTTCAGCAAGCTTTACAAAATCGCTGAAGTCATAAGTCTGCATATTTCTTCCCGAAGGAGAAAGTTTCACATGAACAGAGTCATTATAATAGTTATTAAGTGTAATACCTGAAACAGTATCAGTAGTTTTCTCAAGAGTACCGTTGTTGTTTTTATAATAGTACTTTGAAATCTTTGTTACATAATACTGACCGTCCTTAACAAGAGGCTGACCGGGATATTTCTCAAAGAAGTGAACTATACCATCTTTAGTTGAATAGCAGTATGGGTCAACAGAAAGCGTATTACCCCATGATTTGAGAGCTTCATCAGCATTAACATAGAATGTGATGTAGTCACCGTTTGCCTCAATTGTTTTGTTGTAGTAGATTGGTGTTACTTCAATGCTATTCTTGACTGCCATATCAGTTGAAACAGTAATGTTAGCCTGATATGTGTCTGCTTCAGCAGATAGAGAAGCGTTATAATTGACACCGTTTACACAGTAAGCAGCAACATAATAACCGAGTTTTTTATATTCCTCGCTCATCTTTGTAGTAATAGTAATGTTGTCGCCATCACTTACGGCATAAGTATTGCAAGGTGAATCAGTTGTGACAGTAAGACCCTTTGCAACAGAAGATGAAGCATATTTGCTATTATCTGTGCCTGTGCTTTCATCACTAGAAACAGTACCCGGTTTTACATACAATGTCAACTTTGGATTGTATTCGGCTGTGTCAGACAGTGTAATAAACTGATTAACGGAATCAAATATTACATACTTGCCAACTTTGTACTTATTAATAACTTTATTAGCATCAGCATAGTTATCTGCCCAATTAAGTATCGAAGGAGTCGGATTTTCACTGGTTATCCAATAAGCGCCCTTACCTTCGGAATAAGCATATTTGTTAGCCGATGAATCAAATATTGTAAAGGTAGTATCTACATCTATCTTTTCAGATGAAACATATATACCCTGCCTATCAGTGGCGTACATTGATATCTTATTTACACTATTCTTAACATCATAAGCTACTTGATAAGGTGCAGCCTGTGTGAATGATGCTGTTGCTGTGATGTCGCTGTTTACAACGAGTGTAATTTCAGCATCAAAAGTTGTCTTTGAGTTTTGGATATCGTAAGTACCGTTAATAGACCATGACTTGAAGATATTAGAATCGGTTGGGTTAGCCTTAATGGTTACTGTGTCGCCCTCTTTAACTGTTGTTTCAAGAGTGTCTTCACCATTGAGTGTAACCGTACCGAGTTCCGAATTTTCAGAAGAAACCGTTACTTTGCAATCTTTCTTTGCTCTAAAGGTTGCATCAATGGTAACATTACCTGCAGGCATTGAGAATGTGTATGTACCGTTACTGTTTCTTGTGAGAGCAACATCTTTATTATCTGTACCGTATTTAGCTGTGATGGTGCCAAGTGTATAGCCTTCGGTAGTAGCTGTTGGTGTAACTGTAACTTTCTGACCTTCATAATCAGTCATAGGGTCAACTGTTACTGTACCGTCTTGAGTGGTGTTTACTGTTACATTATATAACGGCTTTTTAGCAAATTCTACAGTTACTGCCACATCATTTAATTTTACAGTACCTGATTTGCCTGTGATTGAGAAAGTAACATTTCTTGTTTCAGCTAAAACATTAACCGTTGTTACAGCTTTTACCGGACTATGACCCTTAGCAGAGGCTGTAACTTCAAATTTATATTCACCTGCTTTAGTAGGGGTGAATTTATAGGTGTTTCCGTCAGTAGTACTACCTGTTACTTCATCACCGTTTGTTCGCTTAAAGGTATAATTTACAGCGGAAGCATCTAAATCAGTAGCCAAAGCACCCAAAGTTGCAGTAAGTGTAACATCTTTACCTACTTTAACTGAAGTAGCACTTGCTGTAAGTGACACCTTATCTGCTACAGGGGCATAAGTAGCCCAATGATAAGAAGTTCCCATCAGCTTCTACAACAACCATATTTTGACCTTCTGTAGGAAGTATAGCAGTATTATTTCTTACTTGTTCTTTCCATTTACCGCCAACACATATACCAAACAATCTGAAATCTTTTGTATGAAAGTCAATATTTTCTTTTAGCTTTACACTAACAATCTTATTATCAGGCAAAGGAGAAGAAAAGTAATCACTGCCTTCAATATAGTTCCCCTCAAAAAAGTTTGCCTCTGTAGCGCCAGTATTCGACAAATTAAGATAAAGCGTTTCACCTTCATGAACTGTGTAGCTACTATCAGCGCCTATTGCATTAACTGTTGAAACAGTGCCGATAAGCATTGTTGACAGGAGCATCATTACCGCAAGGATGACGGAAACAGAGCTTCTGCCTAAATGAGAAATTTTTGTTTTCATAATTATTACCGCCATAACCGAATATTTTGGTTTTAGTTAGGTTCGGGTTCGACCTTTACCGCCTGACCAACGGTGAAACATAATCGGCAAAGCCACGAGATTTTGCAGTTAATTTACAAAAAAACAACGAGAATTCAGCCGAAAATTGCATCCTTAACCTGTTTCAGTCAAAATGTGAACACTAACCCATATTCTTTATAGGGCTCTATAATAAAAGTTGTGGTAAGGGATAGAGCCTACAAAAAAATTTCAAAAAAGTAGAGCATATTTACCTAA
>ERZ772876.2922-NODE-2922-length-13263-cov-2.597138_pt1 | contig 13263 bp, 12 predicted proteins | sample MGYA00580584_ERZ772876 | MGnify/ENA primary metagenome ERZ772876 (study PRJEB29015, sample SAMEA2737728) | human gut metagenome | biome: human gut; feature: human-associated habitat; material: faeces | place: China | collected 2012 ... | reverse complement strand
TAAGGTAGATCTGGATTATTTTGTCCAGTCGAGTATAGACAATGCCGAAAGTGAGGAAACTCTGGACACGGAAGTGAAAATCTTTCAGAATGCACTCGACTTCTCGGCGGTCAAGATACGCGACTGCATCGTTCCACGGACAGAAGTGGTAGCAGTTGCGCTGGATACATCCCTTGAAGAACTTAAAGGCCGGTTTGTTGAGTCCGGTATATCAAAAATAATTGTCTATGATGGTAATATAGACAATGTGGTGGGATACATTCATTCGTCCGAAATGTTTCGTAGCCCGAAAGATTGGCGCGATCATGTGAAAGAAGTTCCCATTGTGCCTGAAACGATGGCGGCCCATAAACTGATGAAGCTGTTTATGCAGCAGAAAAAGACCATTGCCGTGGTAGTGGATGAATTTGGAGGAACTTCGGGCATTGTCAGCCTTGAAGACCTTGTTGAAGAAATTTTCGGTGATATCGAAGACGAACACGACAACACTTCCTATATTTGTAAGCAGATCGGTGAGCATGAATACGTGCTTTCGGCCCGTTTGGAAATAGAAAAAGTAAACGAAACTTTTAATTTGGAGCTTCCCGAATCCGATGACTATCTGACGGTGGGAGGATTAATCTTGAATCAATACCAGAGCTTTCCGAAATTGCACGAATTGGTCTCTGTCGGTAAATATCAGTTTAAGATAATTAAGGTTACAGCAACGAAAATCGAACTTGTCCGACTGAAAGTAATGGAATAATGATCGATAGCTGTAATTTTTTAGCTAATAAATAGATGCATATTAGCATTTTTTGTATCTTCGTGCGCTAAAACCAAAGATGAAGAAAATAATAATAACAAATAAATCGTATTAATCAAAATGGCAACATTACAAAACATTAGATCCAAAGGACCCCTGTTGGTGATCGTTATTGGTTTGGCTTTGTTTGCTTTCATTGCGGGCGATGCCTGGAAAGTTCTCCAGCCACACCAATCGCATGATGTAGGCGAAGTCAATGGAGAAACTCTTTCTGCTCAGGACTACCAGAACATGGTAGAAGAATATACCGAAGTTATCAAGTTCTCAAGCGGAATGAGTTCATTGAATGATGAACAGACCAATCAGGTGAAAGACGAAGTATGGCGTAGCTATGTGAACAATAAACTGATTGAAAAAGAAGCGAAGAAGCTCGGTATTACTGTTTCGAAGGCTGAAATTCAATCAATCATTAACGAAGGTGTGAATCCGTTGCTGCAGCAGACTCCGTTCCGCAATCCTCAAACAGGCGCTTTCGATAAAGATATGTTGAAGAAATTCTTGGCTGACTACTCTAAAATGGACAAGACCAAGATGCCGTCTCAATATGTGGAATACTATGAAGGAATGCACAAACTTTGGTCATTTGTAGAAAAGACACTGATCCAGAGCCGTTTGGCGGAAAAATATCAGGCACTGGTGACTAAAGCTCTTTTCTCTAATCCGGTTGAAGCACAAGATGCGTTTGATGCACGTGTAAATCAGATGGATTTGATGCTTGCAGCAGTTCCTTATTCTTCCATTGTTGATTCGACAATCGTTGTGAAGGAGTCTGAGTTGAAGGAACTGTATGATAAGAAAAAAGAGCTTCTTCATAAGCTATATGACGTCCTGACCCAGCTGGAAGATGAAAAAGGGAAGCACCAGAAACTGACTGCCCAGATCAACAGGGATTATGAAAACTCTTCCATTCCCTCTTCAAAAGCAGTGCAGCGTAAAAAGATCACAAACAGCAGAGAAAAAACAGGCAGGAAACCAGGCGGACAGCCAGGACATAAAGGCCACTGCCGCAGGAAACAGGAGCCCACACAGCCAGTCATTTTTCTTCCGCCACCGGAAGAAGTCCTGGAAGACAGTACTTTTAAAAAGACCGCAAAAACCATTGTAAAGCAGATGGTAAATATCCGAATGGTACTGGATGTAACGGAATACCATGCGGATGTTTATTACAACAGTCAGACAGGTGAACGTGTACATGCTGTACATCCATTGATAAGAGCAGGGGATTTCTGTCTGACCTGACGGGTGGAAAACTGAATATTTCCAAGGGGATGATAAGCAGACTAAACCGGGAGTTTGCTTTAAAAACTGAAGCGGAACGCAGGTCTGCGCAGATATGCTGCTTTCTCCTGTCATGCATACAGACTGTACAAATGCCAGGGAAAATGGGAAAAACTGTCAGGTATATGTCTGTGACCACATTGGGGTCAGACCATATGAAGTATGAATAAAGTAAATAAACTAAGTCTTAAAGTTCTCTGAAAAATTCATAAAGGCTGTTTTAACCAACATATTGAGGCGAAAATTGTTGTTTATCGTTTTCCCGATCTGATGGGTGTTCCAGACCTAAATATAATTTTGCAGAGGTGACTTGTAAAGAAATTCCAGAAATACGATTTACATGTTTTCTATTTTCTTTCCCACAACTAATATAAGTCTGCTGCCAGCCCGAACGGATTGGGCGCTGAAACAAAAATAGGATGGAATTCTTTCTTCCTGGCTTCTCTTTTACGGAAATTGCCAGTTATATTTAGGCTGCAAGGGTCAGATACTATGAGACAACTCCAATTGTTTGAGAAGATAGAAGGGGTCAGGTATCGGTAATTTTCTATAAAGAAAATTTAAAAGTTTTATAAAATATTCGCCGCACTATTTGTGCGGCAGTCATCCAAGGGGGAATCCCTGCGTGGTGTGTGATAGACAAGTCAGGCACTATTAAAATCAGTGAGTTTTTCCCCGTGGGAGGTTGAAAATGTCATATAAAGCAAATGTATATAATGTAATGATTGCCTCTCCATCTGATGTGGCGAAGGAACGAGCAAAGGTTGTGGAGGCTTTGGCGGAGTGGAATCGCCATAACACAGCGGAGAGAAAATGCGTGTTTCTTCCATTGAGATGGGAAGAAGATTCTGCCGCCCGTATGGGATGTCCGCCACAAGAGACGCTGAATCGCCAGCTCTGTGAGCGGAGTGATATGCTGATTGCGATATTCTGGACAAGGCTTGGGACACCGACAGAAGGTTTTGCCAGTGGCACGGTGGAGGAGATTGAATATCATCTGAAAGCGAATAAACCGGTGATGCTTTATTTTTGCGACAGAGACATACCGATGGATACGGACAGGACGCAGTTGGAAAAACTAAAGGAATATCGAAAGTCCGTAGAAGATAAGGCATTGTATCATACTTTTAAAAGGGCCGCTGACTTAAAGAACTTTTTGCTGAATCAGTTGCGTACAGCAGTGATAACGGATGAACCGTTTGTGACGGATTGTAAGAAACTGGCATCGAATGAGAAGGAAGAAACGGATAAAAAGCGTCCCAATCTGTGGATAGAGATAAATGATGCGGATGAGATTCAGCTTATTCTGCCGAAGTTGCCAGTCCTGGATAATGTGGAGCATATGGATGAAAATATGTCTTTTGCCGTAACAGACCCCGATGTGCCTGAAATGACCTTTGAACTATTCGAACAGGATGCCAGAGATATCTTGAATCATAAGATTCCGAATGATTTGGAGAATTGGGTAAGCGAAAAGGCATTAGCTGCATTTAAAAAGAGAATTCCGGATATAGAGGAGCTGGAAACATATCTGCGAAAATGGAAGATGTCTCTTTGCATGGAAAATGCGGTAGTGAAGAACATTGGGGTCAGACCCCATGAAATACATATAAAGAAAATTAAGCAGAACCAAAAGTTCTATAAAAGAAACATAAAATATCTTGTCATTTATGGGGTCTGACCCCATAAAGAAAATGGACGCAGCTGAAGCTGGTGGCGGACATGGAAAACGTTTGGGACGAAATGGCGTCCATCGTGAAAAAGTATTCGTGAGAGGGGAAGAAAAACACCATGCACATCGAAACAAAATGCCTGCATGAGGGCTACAAGCCCGGCAACGGCGAGCCGAAGGCCCTGCCGATCTACCAGAGCACCACCTACACCTATGATTCCACCGAGCACATCGGCCAGCTGTTCGACCTTTCGGCGGACGGCCACATGTATTCCCGCATCTCCAACCCCACCGTCGCGGCGGTGGAACAAAAAATCGCGGCGCTGGAGGGCGGCGTGGGCGCGCTGTGCACCACCAGCGGACAGGCGGCCAGTCTGCTTGCGGTTCTGAACATCTGCACCGCGGGCGACCATTTTGTCGCCGCCTCCACCATTTACGGCGGTACGGTGAACCTGTTTGCGGTCACGCTGAAGAAGTTCGGCATCGAATGTACCTTCGTGGACGCGGACGCGCCGGAGGAGGAGATCGAAAAGGCGTTCCGCCCCAACACAAAGGCGTTGTTCGGCGAGACCATTGCCAACCCTGCCATCGCTGTGCTGGACCTTGAAAAATTCGCGCGCACCGCCCACAGAAACGGCGTGCCGTTTCTTGTGGACAACACCTTTGCCACGCCTGTGCTGTGCCGTCCCATCGAGTGGGGCGCGGATATCGTGGTGCACTCCACCACGAAGTACATGGACGGCCATGCCATCCAGGTGGGCGGCGTGATCGTGGATTCCGGCAATTTCAACTGGGAAAACGGAAAATTCGGCGAGCTGTGCACGCCGGACGAGAGCTATCACGGCGTGACCTATACCAGGGATTTCGGCAGGGCTGCGTATATCACCAAGGCGCGGGTGCAGCTGATGCGCGATTTCGGTATGTACCCCTCCGCGCAGGATGCGTTTCTGCTGAACCTTGGGCTGGAGACGCTGGCCGTGCGCATGGAGCGTTACTGCCGCAACGCGGAACAGGCCGCTGCCTTCCTGGCAAGGCAGCCGGAGGTGGAGTTTGTCAATTATCCCGCGCTGTCCGGCAGCCCTTATGCCGCAGCCGCAAAAAAATACCTGCCCGACGGGTGCAGCGGGGTGATCTCGTTCTCCATTCGCGGCGGGCGCGAGGTGGCCGTCAAGTTCATGGACAGCCTGTCCCTGGCCAACAAGGTGGTGCATGTAGCCGACATCTGCACCTGCGTGCTGCATCCGGCCAGCAGCACCCACCGCCAGCTCACCGACGAACAGCTTGTGGCCGCGGGCATCACGCCGGGGCTTATCCGCCTGTCCGTGGGGCTGGAGCACATCGACGATATTCTGGACGATCTGAAAAAAGGCTTCGCGGCCATCCGCTGAACGGCTCGCGGCCTGTTGGGATGAAACGCGGCGCAGAGCATTTTTTGCTCTGCGCCGCGTTTTGTTTTGCAAGGAGGCAAAAAGTTTTCCGAAAGCTGAAACAAAATGTCTGCGCGTGCGTCTAACATGCTGAAAGGAGGCGTCCCGATGCAGGAGATCGAACAGATCTATACCCAGTACCGGCAGGATGTGTACCGTTACCTGTGCAGCCTGACGCGGGACGCCGCCCTTGCGGAGGACCTGCTGAGCGAGACGTTCCTGCGGGCGCTCACAGGGCTGAGCGGCTTTCGGAAGGGCGCATGTGTGCGCACCTGGCTGTTCAGCATTGCACGGCATGTTTGGATCGACGGGCTGCGGCGCAAACGGCATGTACTTTCCGGCGATGAGCTTTTGGCCCGGTATGTGGAGGAGGGCGGCCCGGGCGCGCCTCCGTTTGAAACGCAGGTGGACGCCCGGGCGCTGGCCGCGCGGGCAAAGGAACTGCTGCAAACGCGCCGCCCGCCCGCCGGAGAGGTGCTTTGGCTGCGGGCGCAGGGATATTCGTTCGCGGAGATCGCACAGAGGTGCGGCGTCAGCGAAAGCGCGGCCCGCACGTTGGATTTTCGCACGCGCCACTGGCTGCGGGAGCAATTGCAGAAGGAGGGGGCAGAGCTATGAAAACACAAACAGAGCGAGGGATACGCTTTGACATTTCCTGCGAGGTATGCCGGGACCTGATGCCGCTGGTACGGGACGGCGTGGCCAGCGCGGACAGCGAAGCGCTGGTACGCGCGCATACGGAGCGTTGCGGTGGCTGCCGCACGATGCTGGAAAGCGAAACGCCGCCCGAGCACAGCATGCCGGACGATGCGCGGGTACTGCGCAGGCTGCGCTGGAGGCTGCTGGCGCAAAGCGTGCTGTTCGCGCTGGTGGGCGTGCTGGGCGCGCTGTGGCTCACCTCCCGCGCGGGCGACGTGTATCTTGCATGGTGGCTGCCGCTGGTGGGCGCGGCGTGTTATTATGTCCTGCGGCGCAGGTGCTGGCTGGTGCCGGCTACAGCGGCGGCGTTTGTGCTTTTGTATTTTTTTATCCCAAACATGCAATCGCTGCAGTGGGGTTCAGTGGTGCTGTATGCGTCTATGGCGCTGGCGGTTGCCGGGCCGCTGGCCATAGGCTGTGCAATCGCGGGGCTGCTGCATTTTGCGTTTGGAAACAGGAAGGAGGAAAAATATGCAGACGGCAAAAAGCATTGACGAAAGAGCGGGCGAGACGCACAAAGGCAGGACTCGCGTTCCGCGTACGAAAACAACGCGTGCGCTGGCGCTTCTGTTGGCGCTGATTCTTTTGGGAGGACTTGTATGGTGGACATGGCGAAAGACGGGGAATCCGCTGATCGCCTGGTATACAGAACAGAAAATTACCGCGCATTATAGGGCTTACCATCCGGGTGAAGGCTACGTTGTCGGGCCTGCCCGTTATCAGTGGGTCGTCCGGGCGGACAAATCGGCGGGCATGGATTATGTGTGTACGGTTCGCAAAGAAGCAAGCGAGGATGTTGAATTTCCGGCATATTTCAGCGATGGAGCAGTGTTCAGCCAAATAGACGGAGCAGTCCGTTCGGGCTGCAACACCTACGAACGGTTCAAAAATCTTTTGAACTCGGAGCTGGAAAGCGGCGGAACGGCGGCGCGGCTGAGAGCGCTGACGGGAGAAGCCGAAGTTCATGCAGGCTTTTACACAACGCAGGAAGGCCCTTTGTTTGACCCGGACGCGCCGGTCTTTCGGACAGACGAGGAATACGACCGTGCCGGGCTTCCGCTTCCGATAGAGCTGAGCGTAAGCTTTTCTGCGGTTGGCGCGCCGGCTCCGGCAGATGCGGAATTGGCGGACTACCTGCTGAAAACAAAGGCTGTCTGCGAAGAAACGGGCCAGCCCTTTGCATATTATTCCGTGGCGCTTGCCTTCAAGCCGACAGAACAGAAGGACCCGGTTTGGTGGGCGGCAGAGCATATTCCGTCGGAAGAGATCACGGAGGCGAAGATTTCGGATTATCTGGCAGCTTTGGACTGCGGGGTAAAGGCAAACTGCGGCCAGAGCCTGAACGGCCGGAATGAAATTATAGAGGAGAGAAAAAACGCGTGGCTGATCTCCCACGGGTACGAGCATTGCGCCCACTGAAAGAACAGGATACAGATACATCAAAGCCGCCGCGCGGCAGGATGTCTCCACGCCGCGCGGCGGCTTTTTACACCCTTTCCCGCGCAGCGTCGCCCTGGGCGCGGCACAGTGCCAGGAATTCCCGCGCTGACGCCGTAAGAAATTTATCCCGGTGGTGCACCAGGCGGAATTTGCGGGAAAGGTCCAGCCCATCCACGCGGAATACCGCCACCTGTCCCTTTTCCAGCGCGTCCGCTGCCATGCGCAGGGGCAGCACCGCCACGCCAAGGCCGCGGGTGGCCGCATTCACCAGCGCCAGCGTGCTGGTGGATTCCCATACCGGCGCGACCGTGAAACCCGCGGCCGCGGCCGCGCTGTCGAATTGCTCGCGGGTGCCGCTGCCTTTTTCGCGCAGCAGAAAGCGCTGGACGCGGAAGGCGTCCAGCGGCACGGTCTGGCCCGGCGTAAAGGGACGGCCCGGCGCGCAGACGACGGCCAGAGTATCCGCCATATATTCCTCCGCTGTCAGCGCACTGCCGTGGACAGGCCCTTCCATCAGAGCGACGTCCAGCGTGTTGTGCAGCAGCTTTTCCTCAAGCTGCTCCGACGGCCCCACCCAGACGCGCACATCCACCCCGGGGTGTGCCGCGCGGAATGCGTCCACATAACCGGGCAGGAACTGGGAGCCGATGGTAATGCTGGCTCCTACGCGCAGCACGCCCTGTTCGTCCCAGCCGCGCAGGCCCTTTTCCAGGTCGTCGAACAGGCCGCAGATGTGCACCGCGTATTCCCACATGCGCCGCCCGGCCTCGGTGAGATACAGGCGGCGGCCGATACGGTCGAACAGGCGCACACCGTAATATTCCTCCAGCTCGGCCACGGCGCGGCTTACGGCCGGCTGCGCCAGGTACAGCGCCCGCGCCGCGCGGGTGGTGTTGTTGCCGTTTTCGCACACGGCCAGAAAAATGCGGATGTGCCGCAGCGTCATGCCAAAATCTCCTTATAACAAAAATAATATGATATTTATAATATAATAGTATTTTTATTATTAAATTGCAAGGCGTATGATGATAGGGAAGGGGGAAGCGAGGTATGGAACAACAGCCAAAACACAGCAGGAAGGATTATCTGACGCTGTTCACCTCTACGTTCACGCTCAGTGCGTTCACATTCGGGGGCGGATTCGTCATCATCCCGCTGATGCGCAAAAAGTTCGTGGAGCAGCTGCACTGGATCGACGAGGAAGAGATGATGGATCTGACGGCCATTGCACAGTCCTCGCCGGGAGCCATCGCAGTGAACGCATCCATCTTAGTAGGCTACCGCGTGGCCGGCGTGCCCGGGGCGCTGGTCACGGTGCTGGGCACTGTGCTGCCGCCGCTCATCATTTTATCCATCATTTCTTTTTTTTACACTGCGTTTCGGGATAACCGCATCGTCGCGCTGGTCATGCGGGGGATGCAGGCCGGCGTGGCCGCCGTCATCTGCGACGTGGTGCTGACGATGGGGCGCTCCGTTCTGGGGGAAAGGCGCGTCCTGCCTGTGGTGATGCTGTTGGGCGCGTTTGCTGCGGCGCGCTTTTTCGGTGTGAACGTAGTGGCCATTATCCTGGTGTGCGGCGCGGTGGGCGCCGCTGACCTGTGGCGCAGGCAGCGCACCTCGAAAGGAGGCCGCGCGCAATGATCCATCTGGAACTGTTCTGGAGCTTTTTTCAAATCGGGCTGTTCAGCATCGGCGGCGGCTATGCCGCCATGCCGCTCATCCAGCACCAGGTGGTGGAGCTGCATCCCTGGCTTACGCTGGAGCAGTTCAGCGATATCATTACGATCTCGCAGATGACGCCCGGCCCCATCGCCATCAATTCGGCCACGTTCGTGGGCCTGCAGCTGGGAGGGCTGCCCGGCGCGCTGGTGGCCACGGTGGGGTGTGTCCTGCCTTCCTGCGTTATTGTGCTGACGCTGGCTTATGTATATTACCGCTACCGGGGCCTTTCCATGGTGCAGGGGGTGCTGGCGGGCCTGCGCCCGGCTGTGGTGGCGATGATCGCCTCCGCGGGCGTGACGCTGGTGAACCTTTCATTTTTCGGTGCGGACGCGCTGCCCGCAGGGCTCGCGGATGTGGACCTCATTGCCGTGCTGCTGTTTGCCGCCGCGCTGTTCGTGCTGCGGCGCTGGAAGAAGGACCCCATCCTTGTGATGGCGGGCGCGGGCGCGGCGGGGCTTGTGCTGTACACGCTGCTGTAAGGCATTGCGCCCGAATGGCAAAAACCGCCCCGGACGGCAAAACGTCCGGGGCGGTTTTTGCATTGTATGGCAGCGGAATGCCGCAGGAACGGCCGGGGCGGGCCTCTCAAAAAACGTGCAGGGAAGCGCCTGACGTACCGTCTGTGCCGAGGCTTCGCGCGTTCTGCAATTCTATTGCATGCAGCGTATTCCCTTAAAAGAGCCAACCGAAAAAAGCGCAAACGCTGCAAAAAGGAAACTTTTAACACGGAATGGAACGCTTGAGGGCGCACAGATCATGTCTGCACCAGCCCTGCGATCTCGCGCCGGAGCTCGTTGATGAAGGCAACTTCCGCCGCGCTGAGCGCGCCGGGACGGCGGCGCACAAGCACGTCGCGGTAGCGCGAGGCGCTGCGGCAGGGCTTCTGCACCAGCTCCTGCTGGGCCAGGATCTCAAAGGGAACGGGGCTCACCCACATATAGCTGCCCGGCACATTCCGCAGAATGTCAAACTGGCCGCCGCGGTCAAATACGGCGATGCGGCCCTGCCTGCCGCCTGCCGCCTGCGCGGGCTGTTCGGCGGGCAGGACGGGCGTAAGGTCTCCGTGGACGATCTCGGGATAATCGCCCAGCAGGTGGTAGGGGATATCCCCCAGCGCGGCCAGGGGATGGCGTTCGTGCAGCAGTACCACCATGCTGAACTCCCAGAGCACCTCACCGGAGAGCGCGTTTTCCCGCAGGAGGTTGTCCAGCGTGGCCGCATGCTCCGCCTGCCAGCGCACGACGCCCAGATTGGCGGTGCCGGAGGCGACGTCGCTGATAACGGCGGCAGCGCTGGTCTCGCGGTACTGCACCTGCAGCGGGGCGCGCCCCTCCGCACCAAGGTACCGGCTGAACGCCTGCGCAACATAGCTGGCACGCGGCGCACAGACGGAGAGCTGCGTTCCGGTCTCGGTATGGGGGCCGAACATCGTCTCCAGGCTTTCCATCTGCGCGATGATGCTGCGGGCATAGCCCAGAAAATCCTCGCCGTTTTTGGTGGGCGCCACACCGCGGGCCGTGCGCTCGAACAGTGTGATGCCAAGCTCCGCCTCCAGCTCCCGGATGCTCTTGCTCAGGTTGGGCTGGCCCATATACAGATTTTTGGCTGCGGCGGTTATGGACCCCGTTTTGGCGACCTCGACGGCGTAGCGCAGCTGCTGCAGGTTCATGACGTGCACCTCCGAAACAGATATGTGAAAATAGATATAGGTACCATTCCTATTATACATTACCCGGCGGGAAAAGAAAGTGATAAAATTTTAACAAGGGATAAGGGCACGGCGGCGCCGGCGCTCCTGCCCCAACAGCCGGACCCCGGCGCGTTGCCGCCGGACAACATAATCCATTAAACTTACTGGAGGTTTTCGTTATGGCACGTTTTACATTACCGCGTGATCTGTATCATGGCAAGGGCTCTATCGCGGAGCTGGCCAACCTGAAAGGCAAAAAGGCCATCGTCGTTGTTGGCGGCGGCAGCATGAAGCGCTTCGGCTTTCTGGACAAGGTAGAGGGCTACCTGAAGCAGGCCGGCATGGAAGTGCGCCTGTTTGAAAACGTGGAGCCGGACCCCTCTGTTGAGACTGTGATGCGCGGTGCGGCGGCCATGCGTGAGTTTGAGCCGGACTGGATCGTTGCCATGGGCGGCGGTTCCCCCATCGATGCTGCGAAGGCCATGTGGGCGTTTTATGAATATCCCGAGGTCACCTTTGAGGACCTGATCACCCCGTTCAGCTTCCCGACGCTGCGCACGAAGGCGAAGTTCTGCGCCATTCCGTCCACGTCCGGCACTGCCACCGAGGTCACCGCTTTCGCTGTTATTACCGACTATGCGAAGGGTATCAAGTATCCTCTGGCGGACTTCAACATCACACCGGATATCGCCATTGTGGACCCGGACCTGGCCGAGAAGATGCCCCCGAAGCTGACGGCCCATACCGGCATGGACGCCATGACCCACGCCATTGAGGCCTATGTGTCCACACTGCATTGCAATTATACCGATCCTCTGGCGCTGCACGCCATCAAGCTCATCCACGAGAACCTGAAAAAATCCTACGACGGCGATATGGCTGCCCGCGATACCATGCACGACGCGCAGTGCCTGGCCGGCATGGCGTTCTCCAACGCGCTTCTGGGCATTGTGCACTCCATGGCGCACAAAACGGGCGCCGCATATTCCGGCGGCCACATCATCCACGGCGCGGCCAATGCCATGTACCTGCCCAAGGTCATCAAATTTAACGCCAGAAATGCCGAGGCGGCCGGGCGTTATGCCGAGATCGCCCGCTTTATCGACCTGCCGGGTAGCACCACTGAGGAGCTGGTGGACGCGCTGATCGCGGAGCTGCGCAAGATGAACAAGGAGCTGAATATCCCGTACGCCATTCAAAATTACGGCGAGGGCGGCGTCATCGCGGAGCAGAGCATCATCGACGAAAAGGAATTCAACGAGAAGCTGTCCGAGGTCGCGAAGAACGCCATTGCCGATGCCTGTACGGGTTCCAACCCCCGTATCCCCACGCAGGAGGAGATGGAAAAGCTGCTCACCGCTGTATACTATGACAAGGAAATCGACTTCTAAGAGCCGATTTTTGGTAGCAGCGCACAATTTGATGGGAAGCATAAAATTTTGAACACTCCCGTTTGTGTTTTATGCTATACTATACCCAATGGCGCAGCCGCCGGCCAGCGGCTGCGCCTTTCTTGAATGGTTCCCCCGCGCGTCCGCACGAGGGCAGAATGAGGAGGAGTGCGTGAAGTATGTATAAGATTTTGGAAAAGACGCCGCTGAACCCGACGGTGACAAAAATGGTCATCGAAGCGCCGCTGGTGGCGAAAAAAGCGGAGCCGGGACAGTTCATCATCTTCCGTGCGTCGGAGGACGGCGAGCGGGTGCCGCTGACGATCGCGGATTATGACCGTAAGGCCGGCACCGTGACGATCATCTTCCAGATCGTGGGCGGGGCGACGATGGAATTGAACGCCCTGAACGCAGGGGACAGCCTTGTGGACTTTGTGGGTCCGCTTGGCACACCCAGCAAGCTGGAAGGGCTGAAAAAGGTAGCCGTGGTGGGCGGCGGCGTTGGCTGCGCCATCGCGTATCCCACGGCGAAGAAGCTGCACGAGCTGGGCGCGGAGGTGCACAGCGTGGTGGGCTTCCGCAATAAGGACCTGGTGATCCTGGAGAAGGAGTTTGAGGCTGTCTCCGCCCAGGTGGTGAAGATGTCCGACGACGGCAGCTGGGGCGAAAAGGGCCTTGTGACGAACGCGCTGGAGGCGCTCATCAACGCGGGCAACCAGTACGATGAGGTAATTGCCATCGGGCCGCTGGTGATGATGAAATTTGTGTGCCAGCTGACGAAAAAATACGGCATCAAAACGACGGTGTCCATGAACCCGATCATGATCGACGGAACGGGCATGTGCGGCGGCTGCCGCCTGACCGTAGGCGGCAAGACAAAGTTTGCCTGCGTGGACGGGCCGGATTTTGACGGCCACGAGGTGGACTTTGACGAGGCGATGCACCGCGGCACAATGTACCGCGACTTTGAGGCGCACGCCCGTGAGGCGGAGTGCGAGCTGCTGAAAAAGGAGGTCGAATGATCATGCCGAATATGGACCCGAAAAAGTGCCCTATGCCGGTGCAGGACCCGGACGTGCGCAATAAGAATTTCAAGGAAGTGGCACTGGGCTATACCTATGAGATGGCTGTGAACGAAG
>ERZ772876.2889-NODE-2889-length-13399-cov-2.841502_pt1 | contig 13399 bp, 7 predicted proteins | sample MGYA00580584_ERZ772876 | MGnify/ENA primary metagenome ERZ772876 (study PRJEB29015, sample SAMEA2737728) | human gut metagenome | biome: human gut; feature: human-associated habitat; material: faeces | place: China | collected 2012 ... | reverse complement strand
TCCTCCTGCCATCTGCCATTATCATTCCAGAGTTTTTCCGAAATGTCAGAAACCAACTGCATCTGTTCCGGTGAAAAGTCTGGATTCAATACTGGTTCTAACATACGCTCCTGTTCAGCCAGCTTTCGGATAACCGCCATCTGTTCCTCGGAAAAATCCTCTACAGATTTTCCAACTGTATCCTCATAGCGTTTCATAAATTCTTCCCTTGTAATGATCCTGTCTTCCATTTCCTCCTGGAAGATCATATCTGTAATAAAATCTCCCATCAGGATCACATTCCTGATCTCCTTATCCTTCAGATACAGACGCTGAAAGCTCATCAGGTCATTTCGGATAAATTCCTCAACCAGCTTGTCATAATGAATGGTTGTTTTCTCCAGTTCCTGCAGACGCTGGCGGATTCTTAAACTTCCCATTTTAAGTCCCTGGGTAGTGACCAGAGCATCCTTGTCAAAGAGGGAAACCTGAAGGCTTCCGCCGCCCACATCCAGGATTGCGGTGCCTTTCTGGATCATCTTTTTGAATCCCTTTTCTATGGCAGCAATTGATTTGTATCCAAGGAAATGCTGTTCTGCACTGCTTAATATTTCAATTTTCATTCCTGTACGCTGATAAATCTGTTCAATGATCAGCAGCGGATTCACAAGTTCTCTGAATGCACTGGTGCCGCAGGCACGATACTCTTCCACCCCAAAGTCCTGCATCAGCCTCTTAAAGTCGTTCAGCACCTCACATAAAACATTCAGCATTTCTGAATCGATCTTTCCGTCAGAATAGACACCCTTTCCGATTTCCAGACTGTATCTGACATCATTCAGTTCACGAAAACCAATTCTTTTTGACATCTCAAAGATCTTCATGCTGACTTCATAAGATCCGATATCAATGGCTGCAAATGTCATGACTGCCATATGCGTTCCCCCTTTACCATTCATCTATTTGCTTTTTTATTCCTTCTCCACACCCAGCAGATGGTCGATAAACTGCTGTGCAGTTCGTCCTGTAAGTCCTCCATGGGAAAGCTCCCACTTATTTGCCTCCAGAAGCAGTTCGTCCTCCGGCATGGTAATTCCGTTTCTTTGCGCAAGCGCTTTGACGATCGTCTGGAATTCTTTCTTGCCTGGCGCACCATAATAGATACGAACACCAAAACGATATACAAGAGAAAGTTTCTCCTGTACTGTATCGGAGGAATGCAGATCGTCATCATCCATGATCTCCAGCTTGTCACTGGATTTCTCTCTTACCAGATGTCTTCTGTTACTTGTTGCATAGATCAGGATATTGTCCGGCTTCTTCTCCAGACCACCCTCGATCACTGCCTTCAGATATTTATATTCGATCTCAAACTCTTCAAAAGAGAGATCGTCCATGTAAATAATGAACTTGTAATTGCGGTTTTTGATCTGTGCGATAACATCATTCAGATCACAGAACTGGTGCTTGTACACTTCGATCAGACGTAAACCTCTATCATAGTACTGGTTTGCAATGGCCTTGATACTGGTGGATTTTCCAGTTCCGGCATCTCCATATAACAGACAGTTATTTGCCTGCTTTCCGTTGACAAATGCTTCCGTATTGTCGATGAGTTTCTGTTTTGCAAGCTCATAGCCGACCAGATCGTCTAATTTCACATGGGCAATATTTGTGATCGGCACGATCTCCACATCTCCCTTTTCCCTGTGCTGAATGCGGAATGCCTTGTGAAGTCCTAGTTTGCCAACGCCAAAATCTTTATAAAATGCCGTCACTGCATCTTTAAATCCGGACACATCTGTGGAAGCTTCCAGATTTAACTTCAACTCATTGATGCGCTCCTTGATCCTCTTATTAAAAATCTTTCCACTCCCTGTCATGCTCTGATAATCAGTGATGGCATCCATACAGTCCATCTCAAAATAAGAGGCAAGTTTTCCAAAATCAAAATCAAACAGCGATTTGATGATCTCAAAGTCATGCAATACGATCTGATTGACAGAGCCCTCCACTTCGCCGCGGATCTCACAGGCTTTGCTGTAAGCATTCTCATTATTTACAAGAAGGAATGCCAGAAAACTGTGCCACAGATTCCCCTCAAAGCCATGACTCACTGCCAGTTCCATTAACTGGTTCAAACTCTCATACAATAGAGACTCCACATCCTCTTTATTATAATATTCATTTTCATAATTCTCCATGATCCAGGTCATGTTATAAAATAATTTTCCATTTTCAAAATCTTTATATAAAATTAAATTCTTTGGACTTTTCATCAGTTTATTCATTCCCTTCTGCACTCACATAATTGCCAAGTATTTTCAAACGGATCGTCTCCTCTGTCAGCCCCCGCAGCGCATTCTGTACGGCTGCATCATTGAGGTTTCCCTCAATGTCAACAAAGAAGCGGTACTCCCACGCTTTTCCCTGCACCGGTCTGGACTCGATCTTGTTCATGTTGATTCCGTTGTAGATAAAATGGGACAGAATGTGGTACAGGGATCCGCTCTCATGGGGGATTTCCAGACACAGGCTGATCTTGTTGGCATTTTTGCGGAAGATCTTCTTGTTCGCCACAATGATAAACTTTGTGTAATTGTTTTTATTGTTCTGGATCGCCTTGTCGAGCACTTTCAGACCATAAATGTCCGCAGTCAGGGTGCTTGCGATCGCTGCCTTGTTCTTTTTTCCATCCTCTTTGATCTTCTGGGCAGACATTGCCGTATTTTTCAGACTGTGTTTTTCCCAGTCTCTGTGGCTCTCAAGGTATTTTGAGCACTGCATCAGCGCCTGAGGGTGGGAATAAATGTCGGTGATATCGTCCATGTCTGCTTCCGGCAGACCTAAAAGAGCATGGTCGATACGGATGATCTGCTCTCCCACGATATAATTATTGTATTCCACCATAAGATCATAGTTCTCGGAAACGATTCCGGCGGATGAATTCTCAATAGGGAATACAGCGTAATCGGCCTCTCCGTTTTGGATGGCTTCCATCGCATCCCGCCACGTATCCACATGATAACTGTCCGCATTCTCCCCGAAATACTCATTCAGCGCAAGCTGGGAATATGCGCCTTCCGTTCCCTGAAATACGATTTTAGCATTTTTGTAATTCAGATGATCTACTTCTTTAAAATCGGTTTTTTCCGTCTGTCCATGTTCTGTCAGAAGCTGATACTGACGCTTCCGGCTCATGGACATGATCTGCTCGAACAGTTCACGGATACCATGTTTTAAAAATGGCGTAGTTCCTTTTCTGCTCAATGTTTCCAACTTGGAAACCTCACGCTGCTTGTCAAATACTTTCTTTCCTACAGCAATTTTATATTCAGCAACTTCCTCAGAAATTGCCATTCTGCGTTCATACAGATCTACGATCTGACTGTCGATCTGATCGATCTCATCTCTTAGTTCCAATAAATCTCTCATAATAAATCCAAGCCTTTCCATTTATTATTTATAATATATTACATTCACAGTTTGCTTGCAAGAGAACACTTGCGTCATGGTATACAGAAATGCTATACTTTTTATAGATAAAGATTATAAATCAAAGAGGTGATTTACTTATGAAAAAAATTTGGAAATGGCTGCTTTTTGTGTTGGTGATCCTTCTTGCTGCCGGGTGTGTTTTCCTCTACCGGTACATAAACCGCATTCGGTATAATGACGGTTATGTCAACGGCAACACTGCGGGAAATCTGTATAACGAAGGATATTTCTGTGAAAAAGATGGTATTGTCTACTTTGCCAACCCTGCCGACAACTACTGTCTGTACTCCATGAACCCGGACGGCACAAACATCAAAAAGTTAGAGGATCAGAGTGTCAGCTACATCAACGTGGATGACCACTACATTTATTACTGTAAACTTAAGGGAAAAAGCGCTGATTCATTTTCCTTCCTCCCGGTCAATACCAACAGCTTATGCCGGCTGGATATTGACGGAAAAGGAAAGCCTGAAATTTTAGATGATGATCCGTGTATGTATGCTTCCCTGGTTGGAAATTATCTGTACTATCTGCATTATGATACCACTGATGCAACCACGCTGTACAAAGTCAAAATTGATGGCAAGGAAAAAGAGCAGGTAGAAAAACAGTCCTACTTTACCGCAAGTACCGATGGACAATATATTTATTATAACGGACTGACAGACAATCATAATATTTATGAGATGGACACTTCCAATGACCATGCAAAAGTCATCTATGAGGGGAACTGCTGGATGCCGGTGAAAGATGGAAACAATCTTTATTTTATGGACTGTGAAAACGATTACCGCATTGCCAAAGTCGATCTGACAAATGGTGAAAAAACGCTGGTCACGGACTGCCGTGTCGACTGCTACAACATTGCCGGAGATAAGATTTTCTTCCAGAAAAATGATAAGACAGATCCGGCCATCTGCTGTATCAATACAGACGGAAGCAATTATCAGGAATTAAAAAAGGGAAACTACACTGCCATTAATGTAACTTCCACATATGTCTATTTTAAAGATTTTACGACCAAAACCCCTTATTATACATCTGTTGCTGCCCCGGGCAATATACAGATTTTCAATCCGTAAGCAGGCGCTGTCACAATGCAATTTTACACATAAAAACAAGAAACGTCAGGAAACTTCATTTTTTCCTGGCGTTTCTTTATCCCGCAAAACAAATATTTATGCAAAATCAAATAACGACAACTGATTGGACTCCGGCATATCGCCTAGCAGTCCAAGATCTGCCATAAGATCAATGGTAGATTTCGTCACCTTGGTTCTCTGGCGGAAATCATCTTTGGATAAGAATTTTCCGTCTTTTGCTGCCTCCGCAACCGCAATTGCAGCATTGTCACCCATACCTTCAATGGTATTTAACGCCGGCATAAGCTTTCCATCGATGATCTGGAAACGATCCGGCAGTGCACGGTAAATATCAATTGGCGTGAAATCAAAGCCTCTCGCATACATCTCCTGCACAATTCGCATATCACGGTAGACATCCTGCTCTTTTTTCGAAAGCGAATCTTTTCTTCTGGTATAATCCTTATAGAAATATTCCAGACGTTCCTTTCCCTGACACATGATCTCATAATTGAAACCGGTCGCACGAATCGAAAAGTATGCCGCATAATAAGCCAGCGGATAGAATACCTTACAGTATGCGATACGCCACGCCATCATAACGTAGGCAGCCGCATGTGCCTTTGGGAACATATACTTAATCTTTAAACACGAATCAATATACCATTCCGGTACATTATGTGCCCGCATCTCTTCCTTCCATTCTTCCTTTAATCCCTTACCTTTTCGAACAGACTCCATAATGGTAAAGGACTGCTCACTGTCAAGTCCCATACCGATCAGATAAATCATAATATCATCACGGGTACAGATTGCAGTAGAAATCGTTGCAATCCCCTGCTCAATTAAAGTCTGTGCATTTCCCAGCCACACATCCGTACCATGCGAAAGTCCTGAAATCCGGATCAGATCCGAAAATTCGGTCGGTTTCGCATCAATAACCATCTGCATCGCAAAATCTGTTCCAAACTCCGGGATTCCTAAACATCCCAGGGGAATACCGTTGATGTCTTCCGGTTCTACTCCCAATGCAGAGGTATTCATAAACAGCGACATGACTGTCTGATCGTCCAAAGGGATCGTCTGTGGATCAAGTCCTGTCAAGTCCTGTAACATACGGATCATGGTCGGATCATCGTGTCCGAGAATGTCCAGTTTTAATAAGTTATGGTCGATGGAATGGTAATCAAAATGAGTCGTAACCGTTGCAGTCGTCATATCGTTTGCCGGATGCTGTACCGGAGTAAACGTATTAATCTCCTCGCCCACCGGAAGAACAACGATACCTCCCGGATGCTGTCCGGTCGTTCTCCGGACGCCGACACATCCCTGTACAATACGGTCAATCTCACAGTTTCTCTTGTGAATTCCACGCTCTTCATAATAATTTTTGATATATCCAAATGCAGTCTTATCCGCAAGTGTACCAATCGTTCCGGCACGGAATGTCTGTCCGTAACCGAAAATAACCTCACAGTAAGCATGGGCTTTACTCTGATACTCACCGGAAAAGTTTAAGTCGATATCCGGCTCTTTATTTCCCTTGAATCCAAGGAAGGTCTCAAATGGAATATCAAATCCATCTTTTACCAGCTTTTTGCCACACACCGGACAAATCTTATCCGGCATATCACAACCACTTCTTCCGGAAAATGCCTTGACTTCCGGTGAATCAAAATCGCTGTATTTGCAATATTCGCAACGGTAATGCGCCTGCAATGGATTTACCTCCGTGATACCGGACATGGTCGCTGCAAAAGAGGAACCTACCGAACCACGGGAACCTACAAGGTAACCATCCTCGTTCGACTTCCATACAAGCTTCTGTGCGATAATATACATTACCGCATATCCATTGGAAATAATCGAATTTAATTCTCGGTCAAGCCGCTCCTTTACGATCGGAGGCAGTTCTTCACCATACATGCTGTGCGCCTTGTTATAGCAGATATCACGGAGCATCTGATCCGAATTCTCGATAAACGGCGGACACTTATCCGGTCTTACCGGTGCAATCTTCTCACACATATCCGCAATTTTGTTTGGATTTGTAATGACGACCTCTTCTGCCTTGGCACTTCCAAGATATTCGAATTCCTTTAGCATTTCTTCGGTTGTTCGAAGATATAACGGTGCCTGCTCGTCAGCATCCTTAAATCCCTTTCCGGCCATAATAATACGGCGGTAGATTTCATCTTCCGGGTCAAGGAAATGCACATCGCAGGTAGCCACCACAAGCTTGTTAAATTCCTCCCCCAGTCTGCAGATCCTGCGGTTGATATCCTGCAGCTCTTCCATCGTATTCACCGGCTCCTTGTCACTGCGCAACATGAACTCATTGTTTCCAAGCGGCTGTATCTCCAGATAATCATAGAACTTTACAAGTCTTATGATCTCTTCCTGCGGTCTTCCGCCCACAATCGCACGGTATAATTCTCCAGCTTCACAGGCAGAGCCTAAAAGAAGTCCCTCTCTGTATTTGACAAATTCACTTTTTGGCACACGTGGCCTCTTATTATAATACGTGAGGTGTGAAAGTGAAACCAGACGATACAGATTGATACGTCCGATGTCATTTGTCGCCAGAATAATTGCATGGTAGGTCGGCATTTTCATGACCGTTTCCGGGGAGGTGGAAACCATATGGTTCACATCATCGAGATTTTCCATACCGCGTTCTTTTAACATCTCAATAAATTTCACAAAAATTTCTGCTGTACAGGCAGCATCGTCAACTGCACGATGATGGTTTTCCAGTGAGACATTCAATGCCTTTGCAACGGTATCGAGTTTAAAACGATTCAGGTTCGGCAGCAGAATTCTGGCAAGAGCCACTGTATCTATGATCGTAAACTCTCTCTCTATCCCCTGATCCTTGCAGTTTTTCTTAATAAAACTCATATCAAATTCCGCATTGTGGGCAACCATGATCGCACCATCGCAGAACTTCATAAATTCCGGCAGAATCTCCTCAATCTTCGGTGCATCAATGACCATATCATCCTTAATTGAAGTCAATTCCTCGATTCGGAATGGAATTGGCACTTCCGGGTTTACAAATGTCGAAAAGCGGTCTGTAATGACACCACCGACTACTTTCACTGCACCGATCTCAATAATCTTATTCTTATCTGGGCTGAAACCGGTCGTCTCCAAGTCGAACACCACAAAGGTTTCATCGAGGCTCTGTCCTTTCGAATCTGTGATAATATCCTTCAAGTCGTCCACCAGATACGCTTCCACACCGTAGATAACCTTAAAATCGTCATCCGGACTCAGTGCATGGTTTGCATCCGGGAATGCCTGTACATCGCCGTGGTCGGTGATCGCAATCGCCTTATGTCCCCATTTCATGGCACGCTTTACGATGTCTTTACACTCGGACACACCATCCATATCACTCATCTTTGTATGACAGTGCAATTCCACACGCTTCTCCGGACTGGTGTCCATACGGGTGGTCGTAAAGTCTGCAATCTTCTTAATTCCAACGATCGAACCGATTGTTAATTCACTGTCAAACTTATCGATTGTCGTGACACCTTTGATTTTTAAGAATGCCCCTTTTTTCAGATTGCCAAGAAGCTCATCCCTGTCTTCATTTCTTGTAAATATTTTCAGGACAATGGAATCCGTAAAATCTGTGACCGACATGATAATGATTGTCTTTTCGTTACGGATCTCCCTCGTCTCAACCGTCATGACCTGACAGCGGATGGTAACTTCACCCATCTCACCCACGATTTTCTCCAATGGGATGGTTTCTCCATCCTCAATATCACGACCGTAAATTACATCCGGATTATCGGATTTTTTACCTCCGCCAAAGCCACCGCCATCATAACGTTTTTTAAACTCTTTCCGTGGTCCGTCATATGTTTTTTTTGCAGTATTTCCTGCACCATTTGCAGATTTTGCATCGTTTTTTGCAGGTTTTACGGCGTTTCCACCACCTGTAGAACCACTGTCTCCAGATGTTGTAGTCTGACCGGAAGCTGCACTTTTTTCATTGGCATCTGAAGCAACTGCAACTGTCTCTCCGTCCTCATCCTTCAAATTGATATTTTTTAATATATTTTTGATTTCAAACTGAATCTGAAGATCACTGTTTTTCTTGTACCTGCTCTCTTTTGGTTCCTCAAAGTCAAGGTCAACAATCAGGTTCATGCCACAGCGCTCACACACGATTTTCTCTAAAAATTCCACAATTTCATGGGAGCGTGTCTGTGCAATGATCGTATTTTCCAGTACAAGATGCAGATGACTGTCATCCGTAAATTCCATTTTGGAAGCACGCAGCAGATTGTATTCCATCAGACTGTAGGCTTTTAACTCTTCTAAAATACTGTCCTTATACATATCCATCAGCGTGCGGGCGGTATACTGCTCGGAGAGCTGATACTTTTCGATAATACGGACATTCATCCGTTTTCCCTTAAATATCTGCTCCTCAATGGATTTTTCTAACTGCGTAATGTTATTTTTATGTATGAGATGACTGCCCAAAAGATAGACACGGATATGATCTCTCTCATGATTCATCCCTACCTTGGTAACTTCCATCTCAGATAAAATTTTCTTCATATCCCCGGACACATCCAGTGTCGGAAAGACATCAAAAAATAGTTTTGCCATAATTATTCATTCCAATGTAACAGTTCATAGCGGAGTGCCTCTAAAAGTTCTGACTCCGGCACTTTTTTGAATACCTCGCCATGTTTGATTATAAGTCCCTCGCCGATTCCTCCGGCAATTCCGATATCTGCTTCTTTTGCCTCTCCCGGACCATTTACAACACATCCCATAACGGCAACTTTAATGTCAAGTGGAATATCTGCAACCATATTTTCTACCTGATTTGCCAGTTGGATCAGATTGATCTGTGTTCTTCCGCAGGTTGGACAGGATACTACTTCCACACCGCCTTTGCGAAGTCCAAGCGTTTTTAAAATCAATTTGGCAGATTTGATCTCCTCTGATGGATCGCCTGTCAGGGAAACCCTGATCGTATCACCGATTCCCTGGTGTAAGATCAATCCAAGTCCGATGGCAGACTTGATATTACCGCTGATAATCGTACCAGCCTCCGTGATTCCGACATGCAGCGGATGATCGGTCTGGCTTGCGATCAGTTCATGTGCTTTCACACACATCATAACATCCGAAGATTTGATACTGATGACAAGATTATCATATCCCATATCTTCAATCAGTTTTACTTTATCCAAAGCACTTTCTACCAGTCCCTCAGCCGTCACTCCATGGTATTTCTCCACCAGATCTTTTTCTAAGGAACCACTGTTTACCCCTACACGGATTGGAATGTTGCGCTCTTTTGCGACATCCACCACAGCCTTCACACGCTCTGTGCTTCCGATATTTCCCGGATTGATGCGGATCTTGTCTGCTCCATTCTCCATTGCTGCAATTGCAAGACGATAGTCAAAATGAATGTCTGCAACGACCGGAATCTGCACCTGTTTTTTTATCTCCTTTAATGCCTTCGCTGCATCCATCGTAGGCACTGCACAGCGGATGATATCACATCCGGCAGCTGTAAGCTGATTGATCTGTGCGGCAGTTGCCTCCACATTCTCGGTTTTTGTATTGGTCATAGACTGGATCAAAATCGGGTTGCCGCCGCCAATGATGCGGTTGCCGATCTTCACTGTTTTTGTCATAGTTCTTCTCCCTTTCGTATAAATTCTTACTGGATAATTGCGAAACTTTTTCTAATCTATATAAACAACTTACGAATGTCGTTAAACATGATCAGTATCATGAGTGCAAACAATATCATGATACCGGCAAAATGTACCATGCCCTCTTTTTCCGGGTCAACTTTTTTGCCACGGATCGCCTCTACCAGCAAAAATACAAGTCTTCCACCGTCGAGTGCCGGGAGTGGCAGAAGGTTCATGACACCAAGGTTCGCAGAAAGCAGGATACTGATATACAGCATTTGCAGGAATGCATAGAAGTAGCCGTAGGAAACACTCTGCTCATAGCTGTCTCCGATTGCACTGACAATTCCTACCGGACCACTCATATCATTGACGGTAACGCCTCCGGTAAAGAGCATCTTTAAGCTTCCAAGTGTCGTATAGATCCAGTACTCCACCTCGTAAGCACTGTATTTTGCCAGCGTGAATACATTGTTTGTTGTCTTCTCTCTGGCTGCCATTCCAATAAATCCATATAAATATCTTCCGGTGGTCTCATCATATTTTGGAGTGAGTTCCGTTGTGTAACGTTCTCCATCCCGCTCATAAGTTACTTTCACCGGTTCTCCGGCATGGTACATGGAATATGCACTCACCTCACGGTAAAAATGAATATGTTTATTTCCCATTTTTACAATCGTATCACCTGCCTGAAGTCCCGCTTCCTCTGCGGCATAACCCTCACTCACATCTGAGAGTACCGGAAGATCATATCCGGTGCAGCAGACAAGAATAAAAGAGAAGATAAAGGCCATGATAAAATTAAAAATTGGTCCCGCAGCTACAACGCTGATCCTTGCCCAGACAGATTTGTTGTTAAACGCTTTGTTATCCTGGCTTTCCGAATCCTCTCCCTCCATCATGCAGGCTCCTCCAAATGGAAGCAGTTTGATGGAGTATTTTGTCTCACCTTTCTGGATTCCGAAAAGTGTAGGTCCTAATCCAAGTGAAAATTCATTGACACGGATCCCGTTTACCTTTGCAAGCAAAAAATGTCCCAGTTCATGAAACAGGATAATAATGCTGAATATCAGTAATGCGATAATAATTTTCATGTAAAAAACCTTTCCTGATGTCTTGTTGCATTTTTAAATGCGTTTTATTTTGCACTCATCTTTTTTTCAATAAACTCATAAGCAGCTGCTTCTGTCCCCAAAATTTCATCCACATCCGGATGATCGATAAACTCTGCATTTTCCATACATGCCTCGATCAACTCTGTAATCTCCGGATAAGAAATCTTCCGGTCTAAAAACAGACTGACCGCTTTCTCATTGGCAGCATTGTACACAGTCGGAATATTTCCGCCCTTTTCCATTGCCTGATATGCAAGTGCAAGCCCGCGGAATGTATCGGTATCCGGCTTCTCGAAGGTAAGATCTGCAATTTCAAACAGATCCAGTCTCCTGCCCGAAAGATTCCGGCGCTCCGGATAATAAAGTGCATACTGGATTGGAAGTCTCATATCCGGCGTGCCAAGCTGTGCGATCACTGCTCCATCCTGATACTCTACAGCAGAATGAATGACACTCTGCGGATGTACTACAACCTGAATCTGATCTAAAGCCACATCAAAGAGCCATTTTGCTTCCATCACTTCCAGTCCTTTATTTACCAATGTGGAAGAATCAATCGTGATTTTTCTTCCCATGCTCCAGTTTGGATGTTTCAGGGCATCTTCCACCTGAATATTCTTAAGTTCATCTGCTTTTCTTCCACGGAACGGTCCACCGGAAGCTGTCAGTAAAATCCTGCTGATCTTATTATCTCCGGCACCCTGCAGCGACTGGAAAATCGCACTGTGTTCGCTGTCTACCGGAAGAATCGGTACCTTGTATTCCTTTGCAAGCGGAATAATAATATGTCCGGCAGTGACAAGTGTTTCCTTGTTTGCCAAAGCAATTTTCTTTCCTGCTTTAATTGCAGCAATCGTTGGTCTGATTCCAAGCATACCAACAATTGCGGTCACTAAAATCTCACTCTCCGGGATCACCGATACTTCAAGAAGTCCTTCCATGCCGGACACGATTTTTATGCCGAGGTCTTTTGTATTCGTACGAAGTTCTGATGCCTTTTTTTCATCCCATACACTGACAAGTGATGGCTTGAACTCTCTCATCTGCGCTTCTAACAAACTGATATTACTTCCGGCAGCCATTGCAACTACCTGAATATCCCCCTGCTCTCTTACAATATCGAGTGTCTGTGTACCGATAGAACCGGTAGAACCTAAAATTGCAATTTTTTTCATGTTTTATAATTTCCTTATCTTATAATTTAATAAAGTTCACTGCAAGGAAATAAATGATCGGTGCAGTAAAGATCACACTGTCAAAACGGTCTAAAATGCCACCGTGTCCCGGAATCAGTTTTCCGTAATCTTTGATCTCGTAATTCCGCTTGATGGCAGATGCAGTCAGATCCCCAACCATAGAGATCAACGCTCCAACCGCACTGATTCCTGCCATGATCCAGACATGTGTCTGATCGATCTGCATGGCATTTTTAAAGATCATACCATAAATAACCGTAAGAAGCGCTGCGCCTGCGACGCCGCCGACAGCGCCCTCCACTGATTTCTTAGGGCTTAATTTCGGTGACATTTTATGTTTTCCAATCAACATTCCTACACAGTATGCACAGGTGTCGCATCCCCAGGAACACAGAAAAACAAGCCATACAATGTAGGCACCTGCCTCGATCATACGCGTCTGATACACATACGACAGCATCACAGCAACATAGAACACGCCAAAAAATGCTGCAAGTACCTGTTCCGTCTTATACTTCGGATATGTAAATACATATGCGAACATCATAAGAATCAAAACACCTAATACAAACACCATTGTATCCGGCAAAAATGCAAATTTCAGATTACAATAATACACGGTCGCTGCCAGATAACCAATGATTCCAACCGCCTCTTTTTCAATGTGAAAAATGCGATATAATTCAAACATACCAATATAGGAAATAATCAGTGTTGAGATCAGCAGAACATCTCCGCCTGTAATGATCAGAACCAGTGCTGCGATCACTAACACGATTCCACTTAATAATCTTGTCTTAAACATTATATTTCTCCATCCTCCTCTGAGAGTGCGCCAAACCTGC
>ERZ772876.2885-NODE-2885-length-13408-cov-6.044335_pt1 | contig 13408 bp, 10 predicted proteins | sample MGYA00580584_ERZ772876 | MGnify/ENA primary metagenome ERZ772876 (study PRJEB29015, sample SAMEA2737728) | human gut metagenome | biome: human gut; feature: human-associated habitat; material: faeces | place: China | collected 2012 ... | reverse complement strand
CGGCCAAGGCCGGACAGGGAATCAAAGCAGCCTCCTGCAAGCCTGGGCCTCAGCTATTTCCGCGAGGAACGGTAAGCTGCCGGTTCCTGAGTCGGCTCCCCTGCTGCTTTTCCCCCGCGGCGCAGCCGCGTCCCAAGCGTTTTGCCCAGCAAAACCTTGCCGAAGGGCGGATTCACTCCGCCCGTGTCCGCAGCGCTTTGATGGAGCCGCTCCCCAGCGGAGAATGTCCCATTAAGGATTTTTGACAAGCCAAGGCCGGCAGGTCATTGACCTGCCGGCCTTGGCTTGTTTCGTTTCCCGGCTCTCCGGCGCACATGTGCCGGAGAGCCTTTTATAACAGCCTGTGCAGAAGCACTTCCGGTCTGTTTATTCGCCCATGAGCTTCCGCCGCTTCAGCAGGAGCATCACAGCGCCTGCGGCAGCCGCCATCATCGCGCCGCTCAGCAGGAAGATGGGGAACCCGTCGCCGGTCTGGACACTGTTTTCGATCCAGCGGGCCGTCAGGGTCGTGTCAACCTTGACGCTGTACACGCTGGAGGCGTCGTAGCGGTTGCCGTCCTTGTCGTACCAGCCGCCGAAGGTATAGCCCTCCCGGGTGGGTACGGGCAGGGTGCCCACAGCCTGACCGTATACCACCGCCAGAGCAGAGGGCTCCACCTTGCCGCCATTGGCGTTCAGGGTAATGGTGAAGGTGCTGTCCTCCTGACCCCAGCGGGCGGTGAGGGTCACACCATCGGCTGTGCTGTAGACGGTGGAAGCATCATAGCGGCTGCCCACCTCGTCGAACCAGCCCAGGAACACATAGCCCTCCCGGGTAGGTGTGGGCAGGGCGCCCACGGCCTGGCCGAAGGTCACCTGGACCAGGGCCACGTCGGTGACGCCGCCGTTGGCGTCCAGGGTGATCTCGTAGATATTGGCGGTCCAGCGGGCAGTGAGGGTGGCGTCTCCGGCGATGGCATATATGGTGTCCTCGGTGTACTGCGCACCGTTTTCGTCATACCAGCCGTCGAAGGTATAGCCCTCACGGACGGGCACAGGCAGCTGGCCCACAGCTATGCCGTACTGGACGCTGACGGAGTCGGGCTTCACCATGCCGCCGTTGGCGTCCAGAGTCACGGTATAGCCCTGACCAGGCAATACCTCCACCACGCAGTAGGCGGTGACGCTGGTGTTGATATCGGTGGACACCTTGATGTAAGCGTAGCCGGGCTTGTGGGCGGTGACAACGCCGTTTTCATCCACGGTGGCTACCTCGGGGTTGAAGGAGGTCCAGGTCAGCGCGGCGTCCTCCGCCCGGGTGGGGGTAGGAGTCAGCGTCGCGTTCAGCGCCAGAGTCTCCAGGGGATGCAGGGTGGCCCGGGTATCATCCAGGCGCAGGGTATTGGCCTGCACCGGCAGGCAGACCACGGCGAAGTTCACATGATACTGCCCGTCCTTGGTGGTGGCGGTCAGATAGCTGACGCCGGGCTCCGAGGGGGTGTAATAGGCAACGTTCTTGCGGGTGCCGTTAACGTTGACGTCCTCGGCGGTCTCCAGCTTGCCGCCGCCCTCCGTCACCGTCCAGTTGAAGGGACCGTAGGTGCTGTCGGGACGGTCATAGGTGACGCCGGAGAGGGCACCCGCCGGATTACCGGCCTTCTCCGTGCCGTCTGCCCGGATCACCACCGTGGTGGAGGAGCCGTAGGGGGCGGACACGACGATATCGCCGGTGGTACGGTCATAGGTATAGCCATTGTACATGGCGTTTTCCGTCAGCTCATACTCATAGCCGTAATCATAGCGGTAAACCACATGGATGGACTCCGGCAGGGCATAGCCCTCGGTGTTCACCAATCTGCCGCGCCAGGGCTCGCTGCCGGAGAGGACAAAGTCCGGGCCGTCCAGCACCAGGCCGGTGGCGGCGGTGGTGGGATTGTCGCTGCCGCCGGAAACATACCCCTGGGCCGTGTACAGCTTCACATCGGAGAAGGAGTGGGTCTGGCGATACCGGGCGATGAGGCTGGCGGTCTCACCGGCGGTGACGTAATAAGTCTGCTCGTTGTAGTAGGCGTCGGACTGCAGGTCCTCCTGGTCGGAGGTCTGATAGACGTCCTCCCAGTCAAAGGTCATGGTCCGGGTAACACCGTTGATGGTGACGTCCAGATGGCCGGTTCCGGAGGGGATCTTGTCCGCAGAGGCCTGATAGTTCAGGTCGATAAGGCCCTCCAGCGCGTCGCTGCTGTTCTGGGAGACGCTGACCAGGCCCGCCCAGTCCTCGTCGTCCTCATATACCAGCCACTGATTCTGATAGATCTCCACATCGGCGGGCTGCAGGTCCACCACCCGGACGGTGATGGCGCCGTTGGGCTTCAGGCCGGAGAAGTGGTCCATGGACAGCTTGAAGTCCTTCACCTCCGTGGAGGATGCCTCCACCGCTATGACGCACAGGGCGGAGTAGGTGCCGTTGGACACGGTGATGATGGCCTGGCCGGGAGCCACAGCCACCACATGACCGAACTCATCCACCGTGGCCACCTCGGGGTTGCTGGAGGTGCGGGTGATGGGCGCCGTGGAGCCGGTGTTGTTGTTCACGCTGAGGTCAAAGCTCTGGCCGGGGTGCAGGCGGGCGGATGTCTGGGACAGGGTCAGGCCCTGGGAGGCGTCCACCTTGATGGCATAGGTGCGGTCATTGGCCGCATAGTCGCCGCAGGAGAGATACACGTTGCCGGTCCAGTTGTAGCTGCCGCGATACTCCGTCACATCTGCGGTGAAGGTGAAGGTGTGGGTATCGGCGTCATAAATGCTCTGGGAATACAGGGGATTCAGCAGATCGATGTTGTACTCGGTGATTTCCCGGCCGGTGGAGTCGGTATAGGTCCGGCTCACCTGGGCGTGGACCGCCACGGAGGCCAGGGAGCCGTCCTCGTCATAGACGGTGCCCTGCATATAGGTGCGGCCATCCTTCTGATAGAAGGTCACGGCGTTGTTCTCCAGCTTGGGGGCCTGGGTGTCCACCAGCACGTCGAAGGAGAGCACGTCGCCGGTCTTGTCCATTTTGTGGCCGTTGAAGGTGGGCTCCTTGCCGTCCACGAAGGACTCGAAGTCCGTCACCGGGCGGCCCAGCTCCTCATTGTCCACGGTGTCGCCGTAGTCACCCTCGCCATAGGCGGTAATGGTGTAAACGCACTGGGTGCCGTTGGGCAGGACGTCGCCGTTCAGGTCCGTTCCATCCCAGGCATCCGTGAAGTAGTAAAGGGACATGGGCAGGACCACGCCGTAGCCGGCCTGATAGACGCTGCGGGGCACATAGGTGTTGAAGGTGCGGAAATAGAGCTCGTTGGTGTTCTTGTTCCGGACCTCGGTGACAAAGAGCTTGGCATCCCGCAGCTGATAGAGCTCAAGGTCGTCAATGGCGTCGAAATAGCCGCTGCCGTCCGGGGAGATGGCAAAGTTCTCCTGGTGGAAAACTGTCTGCTTGCTCTCGGCGGCAATGTCGGTATCAAAGATGTTCTGGCCCAGGTTCAGGAAGTTCACCACTTCCCCGGCGCTGCGGATGGTACTGCCCACCACGTTGACGCCCAGGGTACAGTCGTTGTTCATCACGTTTTCGCCGTCCTGGGGCTCGTCGAACCAGTTGGCGCGGTCCAGGATGGGGGCAGAGGTCCAGTCGCCCAGGAAGGCCAGCAGGGGCATGCCGATCTGAGGCGCGGAGCCGTCGGCGGCGGTGAGGATCACAAAGCCCTCCACATAGCTGCCGTTGGGGAACAGGTCGCGGATGGCGGCGATGTCGGAAGCGGTGAGGGAAACGGTCCGGCTGACCTGTGTGCCGCCGGCGGGCACGCTGACGCTGCCCAGATCCACCTCACGGATCAGCACATCGCTGGCAAGGACCATGGTCTTGCCGTCCTGCTCTGCGGTATCCGGCCGCAGAAGCACGGCCTTCATGCTGTAGCTCAGGGCGTCGCTGCCCAGGTTCTCCACCCGGAAGTCCAGATCATAGCTGCCGCTCCAGCCGGGATCGTCGCCCAGCTCCAGCTTGCCCACCAGCTTGCCGTCCACATCGATGTAGGCAGGGGTGGAAATGGCCGCGGCTGCGTTCACAAGGCCGGCGCCCTGGCGGCGGGGAGAGACGTATACGCCGTTCTCCTGCTGGGGCACGGCGGTGCTCACCAGCAGATGGTTGGTCAGGTCGGCGCTGGCGGCGGCGTCCTGCTGGGGATGCTGGGACTTGACATACTGCTCCACCAGCGCGGCCAGGCCCGCCATATGGGGCGTCGCCATGGAGGTGCCGCTCATCAGACTGTAGGACCCGGTATAGTCATCGTACTTCCCGGCGCCCTCCACATAGCTGCTGTCCATCACGGTGGACCAGATGTTGCCGCCGGGGGCGGTGATCTCGGGCTTCAGCTCCAGTCCGGAGCCGCTGCCCCAGGAGGTGAAGGAGGACATCTGGCCGCCCTCCTCCCAGTCGGACAGCTGGTCCTGCTGGTGAACGGTGATGCGGACCTCCTGCCCGGCGTTCAGCGCATCGATCATGGCCGCGCCGTCCACGCCGGAAATAAAGGCGGAGGTCAGCGAGGTGTTGTCCGTGTTCATGTTGATAAGCGTGGTGGCGGCGGGGTCGCTGTCATAAACCAGCACAGCCAGCACGCCGTAGCTCTCGCCCATGTAGTTGGTGCCGGAGAAGCTGCTGGCATTGTTGATCTTGTCGGCGAAGGAGAGGGTGCTGCCGTCTGCGCTGCCGCGCTTGACCAGGGCAATACCCGTCTTGCCGCCGTTGTAGCCGTTGCTGAATCCGGCGTTGTAGTAGTCCATGTAGGTGCCGTAGCCCGCGTCATACACAACGAAGCTCTGGCTCTCGGGGAACTTCCCCTTCATGGCCACTTCGTTGGGGTCGGAGAAGGGCACGGTATGGCTCTGGCCCTGGGCGTCGGTCCAGCTCAGCACACTCTGCATGTTGATGGTGCTGTTGATGGAGGCCACCGCCAGGTTGGAGGGGTAGACGGCGGGAGAGGACATCATGGAGATATCCGGGTCCTCCGCCAGGTTCAGGCCGCCCCGCTCATTGCCCTGGGCGGGGGAGTTTTCGCTGTTGCCGGCGGCGGTCATCAGGATGACGCCGGCCTGCTCCAGCCGGGCATAAACGCCGTGGATGGCGGTGTCGTCATAGGCAAAGCCGTTGTCGGAGCCCAGAGACAGGTTCACGGCGTCGGCGCCCAGGGTCATGGCGTCCTCCAGGGCGTTGAGAATGGCGCTTTCCGTGGCGCCGGAGTTGCCGCCGTCGGCAAAGACCTTCATCATCATCAGCTGGGCATCGGGGGCTACGCCGGAAAAGAGGACCTCGCCCTCCTGGCTCTGGACAAAGCCCGCCACGGTGCCGGAGACGTGGGTGCCGTGGTTGCTGCCGCTGTTGCGGACGTTGACGTCGCCGCTGATGATCTCGCCGGTATAGGGGTCGGCGTCTCCGGCGTAGTCAAAGGCGAAGGGGACCTTGCGGGTCTTGTACATGGCCTCGTTGGAGGCGGGGCTCAGCCTATTGGCATTGAGCTGGCGGCCGTTCAGGAAGGCCAGCAGGGACTCCTTGGTATAGCGCAGGTCGCTGTTGCTGAGCTGGGAGTAGAAGGAGTCGTCCCGGAAGGCCTCGTGGACCCGGCGCAGACCGGTGACGTTGGCGCCCTCCTCATCGCTCCACCAGCTGGAATACTCCATGTCCAGGCCGGAATCCACCACGGCCACCAGCATTCCCTTGCCGGTGTAGCCCTTGTTCCAGACCTCCTGCAGGTGGACCATGTCATAGCTGTAGCCTGCCACACCGGCATTGGTGGCCGGAGAGGTGGGCTGACTGTAAACATGCTGCACATGGGCGGACTTCACACCCTTCAGATTGCGGATGGTATCCAGCATGCCATAGGGGGCGCGGACGGCCATGCCGTTAAAGAGCACCGTCCACTGCTCCATCAGCTCAGGGGCACAGGCAGTGCAGGTGCCCTCCGCCTGGAGAGCGGCGGGCTGGGCCGCCTGGATCTCGGCAAAGACCTTTTTCTGATCCCGGCGAATGGCGGCATCCTGTTTCTCCGCGCGGCCGCCGGCAAGATAGGCGGCGATCTCCGCACCGGCAGAGCTGGTGGAAGCCGTTTTCTTCGCGGCAAAGCCCTCCAGCACGGGAGCGCGCTCCAGCTCCACGAGGATGGTCACCATATCATCGGGCTGATGCCCGGTGGGCTGGGTGGTTTCCGCCGCAGAGCCGTTCTCCGCCATGGCGTCCAGCCGGGGGGTGCCGCTGACCTCCTCCGCCTTCACCACGGTCCCGTCGGGGGCGGCGGCTTCGGCGGCCAGAGCCGTGGGCACCAGGCCCAGCAGCATGACCAGCGTCAGTAGCAGTGCGATCACTCGTTTCATGTTATACATTCCTCCCTTGTGTTGAACTCCCATGTGCTGCATTCTTTATAGGACAATGAATGTTCTATGATCATGGGATGACCGTCGTTACTATAGCATTTTACCGCGGCGGTGTCAAGCTATGCCGGGTGGAACTTCCGGGTTTTCTCCATTGAAACAGGAGAATAACATGCTGCTTGACAAATCACGTCCCACAAGATATAATAACACTGCGTTATATATAACGCAGTGTTATTATACAAGGATGGTGCTTATGCCGGCAGTCAGAAAAGTTTCAAAGGAACAGATCATCGACGCTGCGGTGGAGGTATTGCGTGACGACGGTTTTTCTGCCATCAACGCCCGCAGCGTCGCCAAAAAACTGGGCTGCTCCACGCAGCCGATCTACTTTTCATTCAAGAACATGGACGAACTGAAGGCCGCGCTGACGCAGCGTGCGATCGAACTGCACACACAGCGCGTGCGGGATTCTCTGTGCGCCCACGAGGGGAGCGACAGCCGCTACAGCAGCTACGGCATGGGCTTCGTCAAATTCGCTGCCGAGGAAAAGCAGCTGTTCCGCTGGCTCTATCTGGAGGGCGAACAGCCAGGGGCATATCAAAGCGATGTTCTGATGCAGGAGGTCATCGGCGTGATCGTCGATGAATTCGGATATGCGGAGGACGTCGCACGCCGCTTTCATCAGGATATGATCTACTTTACCTACGGACTGGCGATTCTCGCCAATACGGATCATCTGCACCTGACGGAGACAGAGCTGCGTGAGGCGTTCCGCCGGGAGTTCCGCGCGCTGATTGCCATTTATGGAAAGCCCGCAAAGCTGCCTGAATTTGCTGTGAAAGCCGGTGTTGCTTTATGAATCTGAAGGTATCCTTTTCGTGGATCGGGCTTGTGATCTTTGCGCTGCCCATGCGGCACATCTCACCGTGTCGATTCAATCCTTTTGCTGACATTTGCAAAGCGCAAGCAAAACATCGAGATTTTGATCAGGTGACACTGGATGTCTGGACATTCAATGAGTCGGCGCAGAAATTCTATGCGGCAGCAGGCTTTCAGCCCTATCGGTGCTTTTGGGAAAGCCAAACTTGATAAGCACAGGGAGCGATAAAATGAAGCGATCTTTGACTCAAAAATTAGGGCTGCTGGGCGTTGTCAGCTTTCTTTCGTACACGGCGGCGGTCGTGTTTGCGCCGCTGACCTATCCCGGCTATAACTGGATGGCACAGGCTGTCAGCGACCTGAGTGCCGCCAATGCGCCATCGCTGGCACTCTGGAATCAGCTGAGCGCCCTTTACAATGCGTGCGAGGTCGTTTGCGCGACCGTCGTCTGTATCGGCATCCAAGGACAGAAAACCAAGCTGCTCCGTTCGGGCATTTATCTGTTCGCCATCATGGAGTGGATCTCGGCGGTCGGGTATCGGATGTTCCCGCTCAGTAGCAGCGGCTATGCCGGGGCCTTTCAGGATGTGATGCACATGGTCACAACCGCTTTGGTGGTGCTGCTGTCCATCGTATCACTGACCATGATCATCGTCGCAGGAGCCAAGAGCAAAAACTGTCGTTCTTATGGTGTCTGCGCCGCTGTCGCATTGGCCATGATGCTTGTGGGCGCAATGGGTATGAAAATCGTCCCTGCCGAGTATTTCGGCGTGGTCGAGCGTTTCAGCGTGTTTGCTGCAACAGGCTTCAATGCGGCGCTTGGCATTCACCTGTTTTGTATGAAACCAAAAGAAATCAAGGAGTAAACATATATGAGCATCATTCCCTATGTGATCGAACAAACCAGTCGCGGCGAACGTAGCTACGACATTTTTTCCCGGCTCCTCTCCGACCGAATTGTTTTTCTCGGTGAGGAAGTAACGGACGCATCCGCCAGTTCCATCGTCGAGCAGATGCTGTTTCTGGAAGCACAAGACCCAGACAAGGATATTCAGTTCTACATCAACAGCCCCGGAGGCTCGGTCACGGCCGGGTTTGCGATTTACGACACCATGCAGTATCTCAAGTGCGACGTGTCCACCATCTGCATCGGTCTGGCCGCGAGCTTCGGCGCTTTCCTGTTAGCAGGCGGCGCAAAGGGCAAGCGGATCGCACTGCCGAATGCGGAAAACATGATCCACCAGCCGCTGATCGCTGGGAACGGCGTACACGGCCCGGTCACGGATATTCAGATCGTGACCGAACAAATGCAGAAAACCAAACAGCGGCTGACCCGCATTCTTTCCGAGAATACGGGAAAAACCTTTGCACAGGTTGCCGCCGATACGGAGCGCGACAACTACATGTCGGCGCAGGAAGCCCTTGCTTACGGGCTGATCGACAAAATTATTGACAAGAGATAAGGAGAAACGCCATGTCAGAAAAGAAGATCACCATTCGTTTGGAAACCAAAGATGACTATCGCAATGTTGAAAACCTGACCCGCGAGGCCTTTTGGAATGTCTACCGCCCCGGCTGCATGGAGTACTATGTGCTGCACTGCTATCGGGATGACCCGGCATTTGTGCCGGAGCTGGACTTCGTCATGGAGCTGGACGGCGAGCTGATCGGGCAGGTCATCTACGTGTGGTCGGAAATCGACTGCGATGACGGAAGAAAGGTGCCGATCATGACCTTCGGCCCCATCGGCATTGCGCCCGCATACAAGCGGCAGGGCTACGGAAAGAAGCTGCTGGACTATTCCATGGAAAAAGCCAAGGAAATGGGTGCAGGAGCACTTGCCATCACCGGCAATATTGACTTTTACGGCAAGTCCGGCTTTGTGCCTGCCAAAATAAAGGGTATCCGCTATGCCGACGACCCTGAAGCGGATTATTTTCTCATCAAGGAGCTGACGCCCGGTTTTTTGGACGGTATCTCCGGCACCTACAAAGACCCAGTGGGATATTTTGTCTGTGAGAAAGACCCGGAGGGCTTTGAACGATTTGAAGCGACCTTCCCCAAAAAGGAAAAACGGAAGCTGCCGGGGCAGCTGTTCTGAACAGGGGGCGTATTGTCATGATCGAGTCAAGATGTGGGTTGCTGTGCAGCGATTGCAGCTTTCGGGAAGCGATGGGCTGCAAAGGGTGCGCGCAGATGGAAAAGCCCTTCTGGGCAGACAGCTGTTCCGTGAAATCCTGCTGCGAACAAAAAGGCTTGCAGCATTGCGGCGAATGTGACGACTTTGCTTGCCTGCTGTTACATACGTTTGCTTACGATATGGAGCAAAGCGATCACGGCGCAAGGATCGAGCAATGCAAAAAGTGGCGTACTGTACGATGAAAGATAGAGGAAAGCAGCGTGAATCACCGTGTTTATCCCCGTCCGCACGATCAGCAGACGGTTTCCCTGCACTGACGGGATTGGAGCGTGAAGAATGAAACCCACTGTGATCGACCCAAAAATGACCACCCGTGCGGCGGCGTTTGACCTTTGGATGAGTGCGCCGAACCCTATGGTGACTTTTTTCAAAACGCTGGATGTCACGCCGCTTGTCCGGCTCAGCCGCAAGCGTGGGCTGAAATTCAATATGCTGCTCTGCTGGTGCATCGGCAAGGCTGCCAGCGAGATCAAGGAGTTTTATACTCTCCCCGTTGGACGCGAGCTGCTGCAATATGACAGCATCGCGGTGAACACCATCGTAAAAAACAAAACCGGCGAGGTCGGCTCCTGCGATGTGCCGTTTTCCACCGACCTTGCGCAGTTCAGCGCCGATTATCTGCGCCTGACACACGAAGTAGCGGAAAGCTGTGAAAATCACGATCTGCTAGATCGCATGGTCGTCGGCACCTCCGCCATCGTGGATACCGAGATCGACGGCGCCGTCGGCATGAACAGCGGCATTTTCAACAATCCATTCCTCATCTGGGGCAAATATCAGAAAGGACTTTTCCGGACAACGCTGAAGCTCTCGTTCCAGTTTCACCACACCCAGATGGACGGCGCGCACGCCGGACGGTTTCTTGCGCGGCTTCAAGGAAGCATTAACAGGATATAATAAGAGAATTTAGATCTGACACCGGTCATGCGATGCCGTCGAAAAGATAGTAGGAGATTTTTATGGAGCTTTGGTGCATCGTTCTGATCTGTTCGCTTGCGCTCGCCGCGCTGTGTCTGCTGGCGTATCTGCTCGTGCTGCGCCATTCGCTGCGCGAGGCCGCGGAGGAGCTGGACGAAAAGCTGCGGACCGACACGAACACGCTGATCTCCATCTCCAGCGGCGACCGGGCCATGCAGTCCCTCGTCACCCACATCAACTGGCAGCTTCAGGCGCTCCGCAGGGAGCGTCTGCGGCTGCACAGCGGAAATGCCGAGCTGACCGCCGCCGTCACCAATGTCTCGCACGACCTGCGCACGCCGCTCACCGCGCTCTGCGGCTACCTTGACCTGCTGGAGCAGGAGCCGCAGACTGAGGCTGCCGCGCGCTACCTTGCCGTAATTCGGGAACGGACGGACGCCATGCGCGCCCTGACGGAGGAGCTGTTCCGCTACTCCGTCCTCACAGCCACGGCAGACGAACTCCACACGGAGCCGGTCTGCCTGAACGACGTGCTCGAGCAGAGCCTTGCCGGGTTTTACGGCGCGCTCTCCGCGCGCGGCATCACGCCATCGGTGCAGTTGCCGGAAGAAAAGGTCATCCGCCCGCTGGACGCCGCCGCGTGTTTGACAATATTCTCAGCAACGCCGCCAAATACTCGGACGGCGACCTTGCCGTCGTGCTCGCCCCGGACGGCGAGGTCACGTTTTCCAACCGTGCCTCCGCGCTCAGCCGCGTGGAGGCCGCGCGCCTGTTCGACCGCTTTTACACCGTCGATTCTGCCCGCGGCTCCACCGGACTCGGCCTGTCGATTGCAAAACTCCTGACCGAAAAGCTGCACGGCACGATCTCAGCAGACTATGAAAACGAAACGCTTCGGATTTGCATAGCCTTTCCAACAGAAAAACAGGGAGGAATATGATGAAAAAGAATTTGCTGGTATTGGGCGCTGCCCTGACCCTGCTGCTGACGCTGAGCGCGTGCGGCAGACAGACGGTGATCCGAACAACGGACACCCTGGATCAGGCGGAGCCGGAAGCATCTGCCGCCGAGCCGCTTCCCGCAGAGCCGGCAGCGGGGGAGAAAGAAACCGCCTGGTCGCTCGACCCCACCGCTGTTACGGACGATTTTGCCGCCGATACGCTCATCCGCCTGCCGGAGCTTGCGCTGAGCGGACTCGGCTTCACGTTTGACACGCCGCGCGAGCTGACCTCGCAGCAGCTGTATCTGCTGTTTCTGGCATGGTCAGCGCCGGAGACGCTGGATGCCTGTTACAACGCAGCGGACAGCAGTTACATATTTCCCGCTGATCTGATCTGCCAGACGCTTGACCGATATCTGGAGGGGTATTCCTTTGATATTTCCGAATGTCCGCTCTATGATCCTGAACGCGGCGCTGTCATCACACCGATGGCTGGCGCGTTCGGCGGAAATGCCGAGGTGCAGCTGGAAAGCAAGACATTTGACGGCAATACCGTCGTCCTGACGGCCCTTCTGGACGGAAGCGTGCGCAAAACCTACACGGTCACATTCTGCGACGGCGGCTATCGGTATCAGTCGGTCCGGCAGCTTTCGCAGCCGGAATTGCGCCCCAACGTCGGGACGCTTCTTCTGTATGGGAAAGAACAGGAAGCCTTTGCCGCCGTAACCGAGGAGGAGATCTGCCTGTGGGACAGTGCCTCCGGCGGTCAGCTTCTCGCCGCTGCGCGTTTCCCGATCACGCTTCCCGGCGCAAAGGATGCGCTGAAACGCTGCGACTTTACAGATCTTGACGAGGACGGCAGCAGCGAGCTGACCGCAGAGTTTTCCTTTGCCGATGGCAGCACAGCCAGCCTCGTCTGGTTCTTCACAGATGGCGGCCTCGTTTATAACGAAGAATTCTCCCGTCTTCCCGGCGAGGCATCCGCTTCCGGGACAGACTGAGCAGGCGAACATCATACAAATACCATTTCCCAAGGAAAGGCTGGACACACTATGGAAACGCTTCTCATCCATGATCTGACACCAAAACAGCTTTCTGCTGTCCTGCCGGACACCAGCGGCTATACCATCATCGACGCAAACCGAAGCGCAGCGTTTTGCCAGGGGTGCTTCCGCTGCTGGCTGGCGTCGCCGGGGCGGTGCGTGATGAAGGACAGCCTGCAAACCGTCAGCGCACAGATCGGAAACGCCGAAGCGGTTATCGTCTTCTCCAGATGCTGTTTCGGAGGGTTCAGTCCCGGCGTCAAACGGCTGCTGGATCGCGCCATCGCGTGCAGTCTGCCGTTTTTCACCTATCGCGGCGGGCGTGTCCACCATCCGCTGCGCTATCAAAATCGCCCTGCGTTTCTGGCCTGCTTCTATGGCGCGGCTACGGACTTTGAGCGTGAAACAGCCACACGTTTGGCCAATGCCAACCGGGTCAATCTGGGCTTTTCTTCCGCGCGGGTGTGCTTTGCGGAAAAGCCGGAGCTTCTGGCGGAGGTGATCGAAAACAGATGAACGTCTTGCTCTTGAATGTCAGCCCGAAATCCAGGGGCAGTGCTTCGGCATTTTATACATCCCTGCTGCGGCTGTTTCTGACGGGCTGCGAGGTTCAGGTATGCCAACTTCGCAGGGCGGGGGACCACGAAAACGTCTTTGCATTGCTTCCGTGGGCGGATGCTGTTGTGATCTCAGCGCCGCTCTATGTCGACGCCGCACCGGCGCATGTCGCCGCGTTTTTAGAGCAGGCGCAGCAGCGCTGCAAGGAAACGCCGTGCCGGTTTACGCTCTATGCCATTTCCAACTGCGGCTTTCCCGAAGGTCATCAAAACGAACTGCACCTGCGTATTTACGAGGCGTGGTGCCGGTGTGCCGGCGTCTCATGGGGCGGCGGACTGGGGATCGGCGGCGGTGTGATCCTGCGCTGGATGTGTATGCTGACGCCATTGTTCGCCGTGCTGGATACGGCGCGGCTCATTCTGGCGGCGCAGGCAGCGCCGCTGACCGTGCAGACGATCCTCTCCTGCTATAGCAGTATGCTCGTGACGCTTG
>ERZ772876.2879-NODE-2879-length-13436-cov-2.837082_pt1 | contig 13436 bp, 6 predicted proteins | sample MGYA00580584_ERZ772876 | MGnify/ENA primary metagenome ERZ772876 (study PRJEB29015, sample SAMEA2737728) | human gut metagenome | biome: human gut; feature: human-associated habitat; material: faeces | place: China | collected 2012 ... | reverse complement strand
GCATCCGGTGAGCCATTGGTAGGTACAGCTGTTTATGTAAAGAATGAACCGGGGGTCGGCGTGGTAGCGGATTTGGATGGAAAATTCAAAATTAGAGTGACGAAGAATGCCACGTTGGTATTCCAATCGGTCGGTATGAAGAATGTCGAGATGCTGATTACCAAAGATGAAGAGAAACTTAAGATTGTCATGAAAGAAGACGAGACTAAGATTGATGAAGTAGTGGTAACGGGCATGAGTTCGCAGAAAAAAGTATCGGTAGTAGGCGCAATTACCACAATCGATGTCGCGCAATTGAAAACTCCCGCCACCTCTCTTAATAATATGATCGGAGGTCGAATGGCGGGTGTCATCACTATGCAGACTTCGGGTGAACCGGGGAAAAATATCTCTAACTTCTGGATTCGTGGTATCAGTACTTTCGGAGCCGGTACCGGAGCATTGGTGCTGATCGATGGTATCGAAGGAAGACTGGAGGATATTGATACCGATGACGTTGAATCATTCAGTATTCTGAAGGATGCCGCAGCGACGGCTGTCTACGGAACACGTGGGGCCAATGGTGTAGTATTGGTGACTACCAAACGCGGTACCAGCGGAAAACTGGAAGTGACCGGACGTGCTACCATGAAAATATCCCATATCAAACGTCTGCCCGAATATCTGGGAGCTTATGATTACGCGCTTCTTGCCAATGAAGCCAGAGCAATGTCGGGAGAAGATGATCTGTATACCCGTCTGGAACTAGACCTTATCAAAAATAAGTTGGATCCGGACCTCTACCCGGATGTAAACTGGATGGACGAAATCATGAAACATAATTCTATCCAACAGAATTACTATGTCAGTGCTAAAGGAGGAGGTGATGTTGCCAGATATTTTTTATCGATAGGTTATCAGGATGAAGGTGCTGCTTATCGTCAGGAAGAAAACCTGTTTAAGAAACCATTGAGCGTAAACAAGCTGAACTATCGTGCCAATATCGACATGAATCTGACCAAAACAACCCAGTTGTATTTCGGTGTGGACGGATATGTCAATTCCTATGTCAGCCCGGGCGGAATGAATACAGACGCAGTATGGTCTGCTGTCCAACAGTTGACACCACTTCTGTTTCCGGTCACTTACTCCGATGGTACGTTACCCGTATATGGAGGACAGCGTACATTGGCTTCTCCTTACGTTATGCTGAATAATACCGGATATATGCAAAGTGAGGACAACCGAAACATGCTGACGCTTAAATTGACACAAGAATTCAAAGGATTCCTGAAAGGACTGACATTATCCGTACAAGGGATGACAGAACATATCGGTTATTTCAGCGAATACCGCTCTATTTGGCCGGATCTTTACCGTGCTACCGGGCGAACGGCACAGGGAGTTTTGATTAAATCACTGCGCTCTTCACAACAAAGTCTGGCATACGGAGATGCTGAACACTCTTACAGACAGTACTACTTGGAGGCAAAAGCTAATTGGAACCGGACATTCGGCGATCATACTTTCGGTGCGTTGCTCGAATACTATATGAAAGATGAGAAAGATTCTCAATGGGGAGCCATTGATGATTTGGGCATCAGCAGCATTCCCAAGCGTCATCAGAATCTCTCCGGACGTATCTCTTACGACTATAAAAACCGTTATTTTATTGACGCGAATTTCGGTTATACAGGTTCTGCTCAGTTTAAAAAAGGCGAACGATTCGGTTTCTTTCCTTCCATTGCTGCCGGATGGGTTCCTTCCTCTTATAACTGGTGGTCTGAGAAACTGCCTTGGTTCACGTTTCTGAAATTTCGCGGTTCTTACGGTATTGTAGGAAACGACCAGATTGTTGCCGTCAACGATTATACAGGCGTAGGGCGTTTCCCTTATATGACTATGATAGACAATCACGCCGGATCTGCCTGGGGATACCGCTATAATGGTATCACAGAAACCTACACTGGAGCCGACAACTTAAAATGGGAAGTAGCGAAGAAGGCAAATCTGGGTATCGACGCCAAGTTCTTTCATGACAAGCTGTCTTTTACTGTCGATATTTTCCGGGACACTCGTGATCATATCTTTCAGGATCGTGTGACGTTGCCTTCTTTTGTAGGTATGGTGACCTATCCGAAATCAAATGTAGGACGTATGCACAGTGTGGGATCGGACGGAAACATTGAGTTTTTCCATCAGATCAACAAGGATATGAATTTTACCATTCGTGCTAATTATACGTTCTCACAAAATGTCATTGACTATTTTGAAGAGAATAAATTACCTTATGATTATCTCAGCGTGACTGGTAAGCCTTTTAATATTTTGCGCGGATACATCTCCGAAGGGCTGTTCGCCAGTAAAGAGGAGATCAATACCAGTCCTGACCAAAGTGGATTCGGAACGATACGTCCCGGTGACATTAAATATCGTGATGTGAACGGAGACGGCATTATCAATGAAGACGACAAGGTGCCTTTGTCTTATTCCAACCAGTTACCTAGAATGATGTATGGATTTGGCGGTGATTTTCAATGGAAAGATTTGACTGTGAGTATTTTGTTCAAGGGTTCTGCGAAAGTGGATTACTATCGTGCAGGACTTGGCAATGACTACGGATGGATTCCGTTTTATAACGGAGACTTGGGAAATGTGATCAAACTAGCTAACAATCCCAAGAACAGATGGACCCCTGCATGGTATTCGGGAACTACTGCTACAGAGAATCCGAATGCGGAATTTCCACGGCTTTCTTATGGCAAAAACACGAACAACTCCCAGCTTTCTTCTTTCTGGAGACGGAACGGTTCTTTCCTGCGCCTTCAGGAAGTCAGCCTGAGATACAGCCTGAAACATCTGCCTTGGATTAAATCTGTTGGATTGTCTTCCGTTGATCTGGAATTTGTAGCCAACAATCTGTTCACTATCGACAAAGTGAAATACTTTGATCCGGAACAGGCTTCGGCAAATGGTGCTGTCTATCCGATACCTGCTACTTATGCTTTTCAGGTATACTTAAGATTCTAATCACATAATATTGAAAAATTCATGAAAAATCGAATTAAAATACTTTTGGGAGCGGTCATTGGCAGTTCTTTACTGTTCAGCTCCTGTAACTTTTTGGATGTAGACAGCTATTTTCAGGCTACATTTAAGGAAGATTCCATTTTCCATAGCATGAAGAATGCCGAAGGATACCTTTGGAATACCCCGACTCGTTTTCCCGACGCCGGTGCCATTTGGGGAAACTCATGGAATCCGGGAGAAACTGCTTCGGATGAGATAACCGTCAGATGGCAAACTAACGAATTCTGGGGAGCGCAGTTCAGTATCGGTAAAATTAACAGCAGAAACCTGCCGCAAGATTTGTGGTATACTATGTATGTAGTAGTGACAAGATGTAACCGGATGTTGGAAAATGTCGGTAAAGTACCCGATATGACGGAAGCCGACAGAAGACGCTATATAGGATATGTACACTTTATGCGCGGTTATGCCTACTACCATTTACTGATGAACTATGGTCCGTTGCTGATTGTGGGGGATGAAGTGCTGAGTACTTCAGAATCGGCGGAATACTATAACAGGGAACGGTCTACATATGATGAATCCGTGGATTATATATGCAATGAATTCAAACTTGCTACGCAAGGCATTTACGGACCGACCGAACAGAGTATCAGTTATTCTGATCGTCCAACGAAAGGGGCGGCTTTGGCACTGATAGCTCGTTTGCGCTTGTTCCAGGCTTCTCCGTTGTTTAATGGCGGTGATGCTGCCCGTCAATGTTTCAGCAACTGGCAGCGTAAAAGCGACGGTGCCGATTACGTAAACCAAACTTACGATCCTGACCGCTGGGCGGTGGCAGCCGCTGCCGCAAAACAGGTGATTGATATGGATTACTATTCGCTGTTTACAGTGATGCCCGACAACCAGCATCCATATCCGTTGGCAGATAATGTTCCTACCGCTCCTTTCCCCGATGGGGCAGGTGGTATCGATCCTTTCCATTCTTTTGCTGATATGTTCAACGGTGAAGGTATCATATCCACTAATAAAGAGTTTATCTGGGCTATGTCATCCGGTAGTGTCTATAGTTACACAAAACACTCGTTCCCGGTAGGTTTCGGAGGCTGGGGCGGTATGTCCGTACCCCAAAGAGTGGTCGATTGCTTCCTGATGATGGACGGCAGAGATATACACAATGCGTCAGCGGAATATCCTTATGTAGCGGACCTTAACCAAACAATAGGTACCAATAAAGTATTGGGAAGTTACCAGTTGCGAGGAGATGTTCCGAAGATGTATGACAACCGTTCGGCACGTTTTTATGCTTCCATCGGATTTCCCGGACGCCTGTGGACTATGAATTCCGCATCTTCTGATGCAAGCTATATCAATCAGCAGTTCTGGTATTCGCACGATGACTCGAAAGCCGGACTTGCCGGTGCGGGAAGTAATGTCAATGACTACAATATCAGCGGTTACACTCCTGTCAAGTATATTCATCCGGACGATTCATGGGCTGGCGGAAAAGGGAATGTGAAAGGTTCATTCATTACCAGCCCCAAACCGTTTGCTATCATCCGCTATGCGGAAGTACTTCTTGAATATGTAGAAGCACTAAACAACGTAACGGGGACCGTAACCGTAACTACCCCCGATATGACAGGTACGGATGTCGAAGTTACTGTCAGTCGTGATGTTCAGGAAATGGCTAAATATTTCAATATGATCCGCTATCGCGTCGGATTACCCGGTCCTTCTTTGAGCGATATGAATGATGCGAGCCGGTTTGAGCAAATTATCCGCAACGAAAGGCAAGTGGAACTTTTCAACGAAGGCTACCGCTATTTCGATACTCGCAGATGGGGTACTTTCCTCACCGACGATGCCAATATGTCCAACTGGCGGGGACTGGATGTGCAGAAAGACCGTACCGACGTCAGTGGCAATCCGGGATTCTGGAATATCGTGACAATCGACCAGCAGAATATCCGTGACCGGGTTGCACTGCCCAAAATGGTATTTATGCCGATTCGCCATGATGAATTACTGAAAGTTCCCGCAATGGATCAGAATCCGGGATGGGACAGATAATGAAAAACAAGAATAACAGAAAGAAAATATGAAGAAGATAGTAACTATAATTCTTTGCTCTGCTTTGGTTGTAATAAGTGGTTGCGATAACTATGATTTCGCTCAGGAACAATTCCGCAAAGAAGTAAATTTGCTCAGTAATTCGAGCCTGGTGTATGATCGCCAGGTAGCCGAGTTGCAGCAGGGAGGAGATACCCTTTTCGTGGTGGCTTCATTAAGTGGTTCGCAGGCTTCCGATGAATCGTTTACAGTAGCACTGCAAAACTCTGATACATTGTTGAGAGCTTACAACAAATCTAATTTCGATATCAATAAAGCACGCTTCGCGAAGTATTTACCGGAAGAATGTTATGAGTTTCCGACTATGGAAATGACTATTCCTGCCGGCTCTTCCAAAGCGATGTTTCCGGTGTATCTGAAAAATCTGGATAAGATTTCACCCGACTCCATTTATTTTCTCGAATATAAGATTGATTCGCTGAAGACACCGGACTGTAATCCGAAGAAGCGACACGTGCTGCTTCGCATTCATAAGGAAAATTATTATGCATCCACACAAACGGCAACATATTACAATTATACGAGTAGTACCATTATTATTCCGAATACGGATGGAACCAGTGAAGTCCGTCGTCCGACGAATTCCAATCGTGTATTTCCTGTTTCTGAGAACTCTGTACGTTTGATGGCCGGTGATGAAAATTTCACTGACTATACCACTGCGCTGGATATCATCAATAAGGGGAGCATCATTCTGGAAATGGGAGAACAGTTGCCCGAGAATCCGCTGGCAAAAGAGCTTACTATTCTGCCCTATAAGGATATCGACGTAATGCAATTGACTCCCATTGGAGAGTATGACAATACGTATTTGCTGAATGTCATCCGGACGCCCGACGGACGTGCCACTTATTATAAGGAGTTCCGTCTCCATTACAAATACCGTTTGCAGCCTACAGACCGATACAGGGAAGTAAATGCCAAACTGAGATACCAATTCAATCCAAGAGTAGAAAACTTGTAATGCATCTAATGATATGAAAAAAAATATACTAATCATCGGGCTGGCAGGAGTTTTGGGAACGTTCATTGCGCTTTCTTCCTGTGGTCCCGATTATGAAACGGAGTTCAGTGTGTTGTCTTTGACTATCCCTAGCGAGAGTCAGGCAGCTATCGTTTTCCCCCTTGCCGGTGGTGAGCATGAGATAGAAGTGGAGACCAATGTGGCGCTTGATAACTGGACGGCAAGTTCGAATGCCGGATGGTGCAAGTTACAAAAACATGAAGGTAAAGTCACCGTATCTGCTGACGAAAATGAGGATTATAAACAGCGCATAGCGGAGATTACGATAGCTTACGGTCATCAGAGCTTTTCTATTAATGTCAAACAGTTCGGCCTGGAACCGGTGATCGAAGTGGAAGGATTGACGGCCGATGGAATGAAAATCGTAGATTCTAAAGCGACTTCTCTGACTATTCCGGTAAATACCAATCTGAATCTGGATGTTATTACTGTGCCGGATACTTGTGATTGGGTACGTTTTAACGAACCGGAGCAGCCGAAGGCTAAGAAATCACAGAAAGCAGAAAAAGCAGAGAACACAGTCAAGAAGAACCTGACATTTACTTTGGATCAGAATACCGATACCCTTGTGCGGTATTGTACAGTCACTCTGCAGTCGTCACAAAACTATAATTGTGTCGGTACACTCATTATCAAGCAGCCGAGAGGATATATTGTTGACATTGACGAATCAAAGAAGGAATATCAGGTGAAAGCTACCGGAGAAACAATCACGATTCCATTTAAAGTAAATGGTCCTGCAGATGCGTATACTTATGAAGTGGAGGCTTCTGCCCGTGAATGGATTACGCCTTTGCCTGCCACGAGAGGTATGCGCGATGCTTCCGAAAGTTTCATTATCCAGCCTAATACTGTAGAGGAAGAACGGGTGGGACACATCACATTCAGAAGCACTGATCCGATAGAGCCTAATGAGTTCACTGTCACCGTTACACAGGAGAAATTCATTCCGGTTCCTCCCGAAGGGGTGAAGAATCCGACAGCTACTCCGGGAGCGGGATTTATTAAGTTGAAATGGGAGATGCCTGTAAATGTGAATTTTACAAAGATGAAAGTCATCTATCATGATCCGGTGACGAAAGAGGATAAGGAACTGGAAATCGCAGATAATACTACCAACTTATTTATCGTAGATAACACATTCAAATGTGGCGGTGAATATGAGTTTACTATCAAAACGTATGGTCCTACAGGCATGGAGACGGAACAACCTGCCGTCGTAAGAGGAACTTCCGGGGAGTCCGTTATCAAGGCACCTATTGCTCTTACGGTCGATATGTTCTCTGCCAATGCGACCGAACCGTCCGAAGGATCACTTGCAGCTTTAGTCGATGATAATATAAATACCTATTATCACACGATATGGAGTGGAACATCACCCAATAAGCAACCTCATTATCTGCAAATCAATATGTCGGAATTGCCATTGCAGTCCTTGCGCTTTGAGTATGATGGCCGAAATAATGGTAATGGTGCCGGGGACGTAAAACGTGTAGGTATCTGGGGAAGTGACAATAACAATACCTGGACGCTGATGGGTAAAGAGACTTATACACTGCCCGGCAGCAGAGGACAGCACGTTGAACCTAATGAGAATATAAAAGCCGGCAAACCATATAAATACATTCGCTTTATTCCGGAAGCTCGTCGTGATGCCGATCCGATAGATCCGAGCGGAGGAAACGGCTGGTGGAATATGGCTGGTATCTATCTTTATAAGATAAACGATCATGATGAGGCTTGGGCAAGAAAAGAACTAGGCATCTGATAAACTAATAGAAAGACTGGCGGGGAGGAAATAAGATTAGATTGGACACATTTTCCTATAAAACTCCCTGTCAGTCATTTTTTTTATTTATATTATCCGACTATTGAGAATCATGTACATGAAAACAAAGAAACTGAATATCATATTACTTGTTTTGCTGCTAATCTGCACAGCCGTCGGTTGTCATTCACGGCAGAAACCGGACATTCGTCCCCATCCCGTAAATCTCAGTGCCGACAGTTTTTATCAACAGGCGGTAGCCATCCTGCAATCGTCTTATGATGTCGATTCCACCCGGAAGTGTATCAGCCTTCTGGACCGGGCACTGTCGATTGACAGTCTCAACCCCGATTATTATGGTACCAAAGCTAAACTACTGGCTGAGATGGGGGAGCTGGATTCCGCATTGCATGTCCAGACTTTGGCAATGGAGAGAAAAGCGATAACAGGAGAATACCTGTTTCAGTTAGGATTGTTTCAGGCGGCTAAAGATATGAATGCTGATGCGCATCAAAGTTTCGGAAAAAGTCTGGAAATTCTGCGGGCAGTGCTCGAACAATATCCTGACAGTTTGGGAGCATTTATTCTTGAAGAATCCGCCAATGCGCTTTATCAGGGAGCAGACAGCATTTATATGAAAGACATCGATGGCATTCGCAAACGTTTCCCGAACAGGCTTCTGGAAATAGAGATGATCCGAAGGTTGAAGCCGCATTCGCTGGTGAAGCAAATCAAAAAGATTCAGATAGAGAATGAATATAACATTGACTTCGATTTGGATAGTTTGGTCAACGAAATGGAAAAACAACAAAAATTATAAATACTATGTTATTGGATAAGGTAAAACACATACTATGTATCTCTCTTATTCTGCTGGTGGGAGTCACTACTCTCTATGCTTGCAAGAGTGATGATAAGGAGCTGCAGGGAGAGCCGGTGCTGCAAGTTCAGAAATCCATTGGATTCAAGAAAGAGGGTGGGGAAGTAGCCGTACCTGTCAAATCGAACCGGGAGTGGAATGCATCGGTAACTGAGGGAAAAGAATGGCTGACGGCAAGGAAAGCATCGGATACAGAACTGACGGTTTCGGCAACATCCAGTCCCGAAAAAGGAGTCAGAGAAGGAAATATTACTATCGCCAATAATGCGCTGACTGCTAAACTCAGAGTTGTGCAGACAGGCGGTGACCTGATCATTGAAGTGGCTGAAGAGAGCCGTGTCATTCAGGTGGCGGGAACAGGAAACGATCATCTGGAAGTCAACTTGCTTTCCAATACAGACTATGAAGTAGTTATTCCGGAGGAAGCCAAAGACTGGATTACCGAGAAAGAAGTACCTGATACAAGAGCCGATCTGGCATCCAGTACACGAATATTCTCCATTGCTTCCAATCCTCTGACTACAGAAAGGAATGCTACGATCAAGTTTGTATCCAAAGAAAATACAAACATTTATGACCAGTCGGAAATCAAACAACAAAAGAAATCGAGTGATATTTCGGGTGTAAATCCGGAGAAGGATATAAAGTTGAAAGTTACCGGTGGATACGACACCGACCATCAGCCGGGGCAGGATATATCGAAGTCTTATGACGGTCAGTTCGGCGGAACCTGTTACCATTCCACATGGAGTCAATCTGCAAAATTCCCCGTTACTCTTGAATATCAGTTCGATCAGAATCAGCTTACGCTAGACTATATCCTATATCACAGCCGGAATGGTAACGGTAATTTCGGAGCATTCGAACTTTACATCAAGCCTCAAGGAAGTACGGATTTTATTCATATACAAGATTATGATTTTAAAGGAGCAGGAGGCAGCCATAGGATATTGCTGAACGATCCGGTTGTACCTGCGGCTGTTCAATTCAAAGTTAAAAGCGGATTAAATGATTTCGTCAGTTGCGACGAGATGGAATTTTTCCATGCTGCGGAAAATCCGCTTGACGAACAACTGATAACAGTATTCACCGACCGTTCATGCAGTGAACTCCTCCCGGACGCTTCCGACGAAGCCATCAATCGGCTTCCGGCATTCTTCAATGTGCTGGCAAAGTCTTTGCAGAGCAATACTTATCCCGAAGCGGAAAAGAGATTCAGGATACAGTCATATCAGGCATACAGTGTGCCCGAATATTGGGGAGATAAATTGAGAACCAATTACTACTCGCCTCTTTGCAACCCTACCGGTATCATAACCAATGCGGGTGAAGAGATGGTCGTTTTAGCAGACGGCATACCGCAAGGTGAATCCATTTCACTAAGGTGTTGTTCGGATCTGGGGCCCGACGGTGAAGAACGATTCCTGAAAAACGGAATCAACAAGTTTTCTTTCTCACGTGCGGGAAATCTGTTTGTCATCTATCAGAAACTTGATCCCCGTGGCATGCCGGCAGTGAAAATACATTTTCCGCCCCAGTATGTGGAGATAACGGAACATGCGCGTGTAGGCTTCAATGTATGGGATCTGACTGTGGATAAAACCGATGATCTGTTCCGTGAATATATCCGGAAGGCAAAATCTGTCACTTTGGACGGATCTGACAAATGTGTATTTGTGCTGAAAGGCAGGAAGATTCTGTTTACAGCACTGAAAGACTTGCTGCAAAATCAGGACAACTTCAAACAGTATGGAGTAGTAAGAGGAATGGAACGATGGGATAACCTGATAGATTGGGAGCAGGAACTGGCTGCCATCGACACCTATTCGAATACGGGAGAATTCAATTCACTGATGCATGTCACTACTTTCACCGACGGACTTTATGCTACCAATTATTACATTAACATGGCAGCCGGTGATGTAAGCACAAAAGACGGATGGGGATTCAAAAACAACTTCGATCCGCGCGATATGGACAAGAATCAGGACAATGAATGGGGACCGGGACATGAACTCGGACATATGCATCAGGGAGCCATCAACTGGCCCAGTACTACGGAATCGAGCAATAATCTCTTTTCTAATTATGTGGTGTACAAGATCAACCAGTGGGGATCACGTGGTAGTTCCATCGGGACATTGGCTGTTTACCGATATGCGCCTCCGACCCCTTGGAGCAGATTCATGCATCCGCGAGACCCGAACACGCTGGCATTTACCCCCCAGGATATGACATCTGATGATGCCAATAAATATGGATTATATCAAGGAGAAGCCTCCGAAATGCACATGCGCCTTAACCAGCAATTGTGGACATACTTCGAACGTATCGGCAAGAAACCGAATACCATCCGTAAGATATTCGAGCAAGGACGTACCCCTGAATTCTGGTTACCTTTCAATGATCCGGGAGCAGCGCAACTGATGTATGCACGCAACGTAGCAAAAGCTGCTAACATGGATATGACCGAATTCTTCGATGCCTGGGGATTCTTTATTCCGGTCAGTTTCAAGTTGTATGCTTACGGAAGCTTTTCATATACCGTGACACAGGATATGATTAATCAGACGCTGGCTTATATGAAAACATTTTCCACTAAATGTCCGCCTATTGAATACATTGAAGACCGAAGATATCAGGTAGGAGCCAAAGGCAATCAAAAAGGTATATCCGAAGATGGAGGAGATGTAGGGTACTTCGAAACATTCCAGAACAATGTGAAAATCACCAAGACTGTAAGTTATACCGTTTCCGGAAGAACATACACTGTGACTAATGGCGAACAGGCGGTTGCTTTCGAATTAATCAAGGATGGCAAAAAAGTATGGTTTGCCAATCGGTTTGTATTTACTGTACCTGCCGAAGCAGACATTGAAGGAGCGGAACTGTACGCTGTTCAGGCGGACGGGCAACGTATTAAAGCAAATAAATAGGGAAACTTACTGAATATCCCCAATCTTATATGGAATGAAGAGTAGCTTTTACTTTTGAGTAGAAGTTACTCTTTATTTCTTATCTTTTCTTCGTTTGCTTTCAATTCTTTTATCAACTCCTTTATTCTAAGAAATTGTTTGAACATTGTTTCGAATTCTCCAGTCGTTACATTTTTGAGCGGCGTGCTCTCTTGTATAAAGACATAGGCATCACACCAGTTTTTCACAGAATGAAATTGATATTGTCTCTGATAACGTGCCATTCTTGGAATAACTAATAACTCAACAATACCGTCATCCATATATTTGGATGGATAATAGAAATAACTTTCTTTTGTGCTTAGAGCTAAATGTTCAAAACTATTATATGGTGGCTTGGATAATGGTAATGCTATCAGCTTGCTAAAATAACCGGCGGATTCCTGAGTAAATGTTCCTTTTCCAACTTGAAAACCAATTGAGTAATACTTATCTCCATAATATTTCTTTATATTGCACCCGCCTACTACATCGACATCGAATATGACATTTTGCCCTGCCTTCAGTTGCTCCTCCACTTGCGATTTCAAAGTACCGTAATAACGATCCTTGTATACTTCCTCATACTCCAGGAACTCATTGTCGTCGATTCGTTTACGGAACTCATCGGGGGTAAGAAAGAAATATTCCACCCCATGCTTTTCGGTACCACGAGGCGGACGGCTGGTAGCGGAGATTGAAAATGCCAAGTTCAATCCCTGTGTCAATAAATAGTTGATAATGGTAGACTTGCCCGACCCCGAGGGGGCAGAAAAGATGATTAATTTTCCCTCCATAGTTTATTCTGATATTCAAATATCTTGTCTGAATTTCACATTGCTTGCTTATACTGTTTTGAAACAGCGTACAGGTTACATTACGTTGAGTACCTGCTCTTTAATCTGTTCCAGTTCATCTTTCATTTGCACAACGATTTTCTGCATTTCGGCATGGTTGGACTTGCTGCCAAGCGTATTGATTTCCCGTCCCATTTCCTGAGCGATGAAACCGAGCTTTTTGCCTTGTCCGTTGCCGCTTTCCAGCGTGCTGATGAAATATTTCAGGTGGTTGGTGAGGCGTTGTTTTTCCTCGTTGACATCCAGCTTTTCGATGTAGTAGATCAGCTCTTGTTCCAGTCGGTTCTTGTCATAGTCCGTGTTCAGCGTCTTTTCGAGCGCGTCGGTGATACGTTCCTTGACTTTCTCCACCCGTTCTTTTTCGTAAGGAGTTATCTTTTCGAGCAATAGTGCGATGTTAGCTATCTTTTCGCGGAACTTCTTTTCCAGTGCGGCGCCTTCCTGTTTGCGGAAGTCTACCAGATGACCGATTGCTTCGAGAACGGTGGCACGTACCATTTCCCATTCTTCTTCCGTCAACTCTTGGATTTCAGTCTTAGACATAACGTCCGGCATACGGAGCAACGTCTGAAACCAGTCGGTGGGGACGGGGATGCCGAGATTTTCCGAGATCGCCTGAATCTGTTTGTAGTAGCCTTCCACCAACACTTGGTTGATAGGAGTCGCGCTTTCCGCACTCTCTTTTTTCTCTATCCAGAGGCTGAAGTCCACCTTTCCACGCTCCAGCACTTTGGAGATTTCGTTGCGGATCTCGATCTCTTTTTCACGATAAGCCGGAGCGATGCGAGTGGAAAGATCCATTGCTTTGCTG
>ERZ772876.2875-NODE-2875-length-13451-cov-3.404374_pt1 | contig 13451 bp, 10 predicted proteins | sample MGYA00580584_ERZ772876 | MGnify/ENA primary metagenome ERZ772876 (study PRJEB29015, sample SAMEA2737728) | human gut metagenome | biome: human gut; feature: human-associated habitat; material: faeces | place: China | collected 2012 ... | reverse complement strand
CCATTGATTTTAAAGGACTTATGATACTGATGCTGATCATGGCCGAACCTCCCTTTTTTTATATAAGGACATGCTATTAATGACAGGCATGTCGATAAATCAGCTTTTATAAGAATCGTACCACAGATTGTTGACAAAGTCAAAAGGGTATGTTAGAATAAAGACAAATAAAGGACGTAAGCAAAATGAGTCCCAAATAGATCAAGAGATTTGTAAGATTTGTATTGAGGGAAATGCGAAAGCTTCCAAATCGCGAGATACAGCGAGAAATCCTGTATACATAGTGAAAAACAACGTATTATATATGATATTTAAACTATATATACAAAAGATACAAAAGCTTTCTCGGAGATCCAATTAAGGACTTGATTTGGGATTCATGAGCAGGAAAAGTCTTTTATTGGTGCAAAATGGCACAGGGGTTTAAGAACCAACATTTAAGGAGGTATTTGCGAGATGAGCAAGTATGTTGAGAGGGTAATTGAGGACGTAAAGACTAAATATGCTAACGAGCCGGAGTTCTGCCAGACTGTAGAAGAAGTATTATCTTCCTTAGGTCCGGTTGTAGATGCACATCCGGAGTATGAGAAGGTTGCCCTTCTTGAGAGAATGGTAATCCCGGAGAGAGTTATCGAGTTCCGTGTTCCGTGGGAGGATGACAACGGAAATATTCATGTAAATACAGGTTACCGTGTACAGTTCAACGGAGCAATTGGACCGTACAAGGGAGGTTTAAGATTCGCACCGAGCGTAAACCTTTCCATCATGAAATTCTTAGGTTTCGAGCAGACATTCAAAGACAGCTTAACAACACTTCCGATCGGCGGCGCTAAGGGTGGTTCCGACTTCGATCCGAACGGCAAGAGCGATAGAGAAGTTATGAGATTCTGCCAGTCCTTCATGACTGAGTTATATCGTCACATCGGACCGGACGTAGATATCCCGGCTGGTGACCTTGGTGTAGGCGGACGTGAGATTGGTTATCTGTATGGCCAGTACAGAAAACTTCGCGGTGCATTCGAGAACGGTACTATCACAGGTAAGGGAATGTCCTTCGGTGGTTCTCTGGTTCGTCCGGAAGCAACTGGTTACGGCGCTGTTTACTATGTAGAAGCAGTTATGAAACATGAGAACGATGACATCAAAGGCAAGAGCGTTGTTGTATCTGGTTTCGGTAACGTTGCTTGGGGTATCTGCAAGAAACTGGCTGAGCTGGGTGCTAAGGCTGTTACCCTGTCTGGTCCGGATGGATACATCTACGATCCAGATGGTGTTGTAACTGAAGAGAAGATCAACTACATGCTGGAGATGAGAGCTTCTGGACGTAACAAAGTTCAGGATTACGCAGACAAGTTCGGCGTACAGTTCTTCCCAGGTGAGAAACCGTTCGGCGTTAAGGCTGACATCATTATGCCGGCTGCTACTCAGAACGATGTTCGTATGGAAGAGGCTAAGAAGATCGCTGCTAACGGCATCAAGTACTACATTGAGGTAGCTAACATGCCAACTACCAACGAAGCTCTGAGATTCTTAATGGATCAGAAGAACATGGTAGTAGCTCCGTCCAAGGCTGTAAACGCAGGTGGCGTTCTTGTATCTGGTCTTGAGATGAGCCAGAACAGCGAGAGATACAGCTGGACAGCAGAGGAAGTTGATTCCAAACTTCATCAGATTATGACTGGTATCCATGATGGTTCCGCAGCAGCAGCTGAGAAATACGGCTTAGGCTACAACCTGGTAGCTGGTGCTAACATCGTTGGTTTCCAGAAAGTTGCTGACGCTATGATGGCTCAGGGTATCTGCTGGTAGTCAGTAGTTCCCCATACCATATGGAGTGAATGTATAAGTAATATAATTGCATAACGCAGTTACATAAAGAGACTGCTGATTCGGACAACCTGGCGACAGGAAGTCCGGCTCAGCGGTCTTTTTTGCGTAATAGGAAATTCCTTGGAATTCCCTATTACGCAAAAAGGCACTAACGTGCCAAGGAATAATTCTTACCTCCCACACATAAAATAGTAATGGTAATTTTTGACAGTCTATCTAAGACGTAAATGTTCAAGCAGGGAGGAGAATGAGAGAATGAGAAGAACAAAAAAGACGAAAAAAACGAGAATGCAGGGACACATGGCAGTAGCAATTTCCATGGCGATGGCGGCAGGGCTGGCGCTGACGGGATGCGGCAGTACCGGAACGACAGGAGTATCGGCAGAGACATCTGCGGGAGGTAAAAATGAAGCCGGGAGGAATACTGCCGGTAACACAGCAGGCGGACAGGAAGAAAGTCAGAGTGGGGCTGGCGCTGCGCAGGTGACAGACACGAAAAAGGGCGGAAAGGATGGCGGAACCAGCCTCATTTTCACGACGGGAGGCGATCAGGGTACATATTATGGATTTGGCGGCGTGCTTGCAGGAAAGATAGGGGAATCGACCAGCACTTCGGTGACGGCGATCACATCGGGCGGTTCGCAGGCAAATATCGAGGCGCTGGATGCACATGATGCGGATTTGGGATTTGTGCAGTCGGATGTCATGGCATATGCCTACAATGGTACGAATCTCTTTGAAGAATATGGAAAAGTTGCTGATTTCTCGACCGTGGCGGCGCTCTATATGGAGCAGGTGCAGATTGTTACGCTGGATCCGTCGATTCAGTCGGTAGCCGATCTGGAAGGCAAAAATGTTTCGGTCGGCGCGGCGGGGTCAGGCGTCTATTATAATGCGGTGGATGTGCTGGGAGCATATGGATTGGATATCGAAAAAGATATAAATCCGACGTATCAATCCTTTGGGGACAGCGCAGAGGCGCTGCAGGATGGCAAGATTGATGCGGCATTTGTCGTAGCGGGTGCACCGACGACCGCAATCACCTCCCTGGCAGCGACGAAGGATGTGTATCTCGTCAGCCTGGACGATGAGCATATGGATCAGCTGATTAAAGAATCGCCATATTACAGCAAAAACACGATCCCAGCGTCCGCGTATGGAACGGATGAGGATATCAGGACGGTGGCTGTCGGTGCGGTAGTAGTGGCGCGCGATGACGTTCCGGCAGAGGATATCTATAACTTCTGCTATGGCGTCTTTGAAAATATGGATTCCATCAAGGCGGCGCATGCGAAGGGAGCGGAGCTGAACCTTGAATTTGCCACTTCGGTCACAGCGGTTCCGTATCATCCGGGAGCAGCGGATTATTTCGCAGAGAAAGGGATGGAGGTGCCGGTGAAATAAGGGGGAAACCCAGAAATGAAGTATGAAAGGGGGTTATACGAATGGGTGAATGGAAGGAAAAGAAAAACAGGGCACCAGATCTAAAATACCTGGAACGTGAAAGCCTGAAAAAGGGCGATTCGGACACAGGGACAGCTGCGGATGTTGAGTTAGTCATGAAAAAATATGACCGCGAGTCCAACACGCGCGTCTGGCAGGGGAAACCAGCATCGATCATCCGGTGGCTGTCGGTATTATTTTCCGTTTACAGCATTTATGTGACGCTTTTCAGTACCGCCTTGCCGGAAATCCGGTTGTCGATGTTTCTGGGAATGATTCTGATTCTCGGGTATCTGCATTATCCGATTCAGAAGGGAGACGGACGCATCAACCATATGCCGTGGTACGACTGGGTTCTGATGGCAGTGGGGGCGGTTCCATTTTTCTATTTTGCGGCGAACGCGCATGCGATCATTAAGCTGGCGACGCGGGTCACGAAGAATCCGGTTATGGTGCTGATGGCGATTCTGGCGGTGCTCTCGCTGATGGAACTTTGCAGGCGTTGTGTGGGAATCCCGATTCTCTGTGTGGTCGGTGCACTGCTTGTATATACATTTGCGACGGTGCGTTTTGGAAAGGTTATTTATGATTTATTTTACACGACGAGCGGAGTTATGAATACGCCGATCAATGTCTGTGCAAAATATATTGTGGTCTTTATCATTTTCGGGGCGTTTCTGGAACGGACGGGGATCTCGAATTTTTTTATCGACCTGGCGAACTGTCTCTGCGGTTCCTCGGCGGGCGGTCCGGCGAAGGTGGCGGTTATCTCCTCGGCGCTCTGCGGGATGGTATCGGGATCTTCGGTTGGAAATACTGTCACAACGGGTTCGGTCACGATCCCGATGATGAAAAAATGTGGTTACCGCCCGGAATTTGCCGGAGCAGTGGAGGCGGCTGCTTCGACCGGCGGGCAGATCATGCCGCCAATCATGGGCGCGGCAGCATTCCTGATGGCAGAATATATGGGCGTGCCGTATGCGACGGTGGCGCTGAAAGCGATTCTTCCGGCAGTGCTGTATTTTGCGGGTATTTATATCGCAGTGCATCTGGAGGCACAGAAACTGGGACTTCGTGGAATTCCGCGGGAGGAACTGCCGCAGATGCGGGTGCTGATGAAACAGATCTATCTGCTGGCACCGTTGATTGTGCTGGTGGTGCTGGTATCGACAAATACATTTACGATGCAGTTTTCTGCGTCGGTAGCGATCTTTGCCGCGATTGCGGTCGGTGCTCTGAACCGGAATAACCGGATCACGCTGAAAAAGATTGTGGATGCGCTGGAGGCAGGCGGACGCGGCACGATCACGGTGGCGGTTGCCTGTGCGATGGCGGGGCTGGTGGCTGGATGTATCACATCGACCGGTCTGGCATCGAAGCTGATCACGGCAATTGTGGCAGTTTCCCAGGGAAAACCGCTGATCGCGCTGTTCCTGACGATGTTATGCTGTATCGTGCTTGGCATGGGCGTTCCGACGACGGCAAATTACTGTATTATGGCGGCGACCTGTGCGCCGATTCTGATTGCACCGGAGATCGGGATCAATCTGGTCTGCGCGCATTTCTTTGTTTTCTATTTCGGAATCGTGGCGGATATCACACCGCCGGTGGCATTGGCAGCTTATGCGGGTTCCGCGATCGCGAAAGCGCCTCCGATGAAAACGGCGCTCAATGCGACGCGGCTGGCGGTTGCCGCTTTTATCGTGCCGTATATTCTGGCATTTAACCCGGCGATGGTATTCATCGACACGAATGCACTGCAGGTTGTGCAGATCTGCATCACCTCGCTGCTCGGTATCTTCGGGATTGCGGCGGCGCTTAACGGTTTTCTGTTTGGATGGCTGTCCGTTGTAGAGCGGCTGGTTTTGATCGTGGGCGGTCTGTGCATGATGGATCCGGGCGCATGGACGGATCTTCTGGGACTTGTGTTGGTTGGCGGTGTGACATTCTGGCAGAAGAACCATGGATTGGAGAAAGATGCGGAGACGGGTGTTGGATGAATGAATTTGCATTGCAGTTTACATAACGTGTAAACTGTGATGTGAAGTGTGTGTAAACGTAGACCGCACAGGCGCAGGCATGTGCGGTCTTTTGTGGCATAGGAAACTTCGGGCGGTTTCAGCAAGGTATGTTTTTTGTTTCCGGTGGGATGTTTGCAAACCAGAGGCTGTGAATCGGGCGGTAGCGAATCGATTTTAAGATAATTTTCACAAATTCACTCTGGAAATATCGGGTGGAATATGGTTAAATAGTCAATAGAGTTTTGCCACCCAAAAGAGTGTAGAAGGAACGGAAAGGAGAAATACCAGGATGGATGAGAATAAAGAGTTGGTAGAGACAATGGAGGACTATGCCGAGGAGCTGGAGGCGTCTTTCAAGCGTCTGCATGAGGGCGATATTGTGACTGGCACGGTTGTTGCAGTGACGGACGACCAGGTGCTGGTGGATTTGAAATATTTTGCTCAGGGCGTGATTGACCGTGAGAATCTGAGCAATGATCCGGATTTTAATATGAAAGAAGAGATTCAGCCGGGCGACCTGCTCACGGCAACGGTAATTCAGACCGACGACGGCGAGGGCAATGTCGTTTTATCCCGCAAGGAGGCGAATGACAGGATGACGTGGGAACATTTCCGTCAGCTGCTCGATGAGCGCACACCGCTTGAGGTTACTATTTCCGAGGTCGTAAACGGCGGTGCGGTTGCGATGGTGGAAGGCGTGCGCGGCTTTATACCGGCGTCGAGACTGGATGCAGCGTATGTCGAGGATCTGGACAGCTGGAATGGAAAGAAGATTCCGGTGCTGGTGATTGAGGCGGATGAGGAGAAGAAACGTCTCGTCCTGTCCGGCAGAGAGTTGGCGAGAGAAAAACAGGATGCGGAGAAGGAGAGCCGGATTGCGCGTTGTGAGACCGGCGCGATCATGGAAGGAACGGTCGAGACAATCAAGCCATACGGCGCGTTTGTCCTGCTGGAAAATGGCTTAAGCGGACTGGTACACGTTTCCCAGATGAGTAAAAAGCGCGTGGAGAATCCGGGTGCAGTCGTAAAGGTGGGACAGAAAGTGACGGTGAAAATCCTGTCTACCGCAAATGGCAAACTAAGCCTTAGCATGAAAGAGGTAGAGCCGGACGAAGCGCCGGAAGAGGAAGTATTTAATTATCATGAGTCAGGCGAGGCGACAACCGGGTTTGCCGAGCTGTTAAAGGGCTTTAAATTTGACTAAATAGCAGTAAAGGAGAGGGAAAATTGAATATCCCTGAGACGTATAATCAGCTTGACCAGTGGACGACAGTCATGTTTCTGTACAATTCTGCCCTGAAAGCGATTAACACGAAAATTGAAATTCTAAATAACGAGTTTATTCATTTATATAATTACAATCCGATTGAGCACATCAAATCGCGCCTGAAAACACCGGAGAGTATCGTCAAGAAGCTTAAACGCGGTGGACATGAGGTGACGATCCCGAACATGATTGAGCATCTGAGCGATATTGCGGGCATCCGTATTATCTGCTCGTTCAGCCCGGATATTTACCGGATCGCGGAGATGATCGCGCGTCAGTCAGATGTGACGGTGCTGGTGGTGAAGGATTATATCAAGAATCCGAAGCCGAACGGATACAAGAGTTACCATATGGTTGTGACGATCCCGATTTATCTAAGCGATGGCCCGGTGGATACGAAGGTGGAGATCCAGATACGGACGATTGCGATGGATTTCTGGGCAAGTCTGGAACACAAGATTTATTATAAATTTGAAGGAAATGCGCCGGATTATCTGGAGCAGGAGCTGAAAGCCTGCGCGGATATGGCGGATATGCTGGATAATAAGATGTTTTCCCTGAATCAGGCGATCACGAAGATTGCGGAGGAACAGGCGAAGGAGAAGGAAGCTGCGAAAGTGGCGGAGGAAATGAAGAAAGCAGAGCGGGAGGATGTGCCCGCGGGGAACGAGCAGGAGCCGAAAGACGGGAAACGGAGCGGGGAAGCTGCGTCCGGGAACCGGAAAGAAGCCGGAGAGTAAGAGACGAAGAAAATGAAGATACGCAGGCGGATGGGTGAGACAAAGCAGATTGTTCAGGTAAATGGGGGGAATATTCTGCTGTTTGAGCTGGCTTTCCGTTTGCTCACGCTACCGCTTCTTTTGCAGGCAGTGGCGGCGTTGTTCCGGCTGTCGGTGCGTGCGTCTGGCTACAGTTATGTGACGGTCAGCAATCTGGTTTCCTACCTGCTGCGACCGGTTACGATCGCGATTCTGGTTTTGATGGCAGCGATCCTGCTGGTGGGAGTTTCCATCGAGGCGGCGGGACTTCTGGCGGCATATCAGGCGGCGGCACTCTCGCGGAAAATGAGCGCTTTTTCGATGTTTGCGGCAGGCATCCGTCTGACGGTATCAGAGATCCGAAAGCGGAATCTGCGGTTGTTTCTGGTGCTGGCGGTTCACGGCCTGGTGCTTCATTCATTTTTGATTTACCGGATGTTATGCCATGTGAAGGCGGTCAAATTTATCCTTCCGGCGCTTCTGGCGGAGAACTGGGGGCGGCTTTTACTGGTTGGCGTGATTGTTGGCGCGGTTGTGATTTCACTTCCGACGATTTTTATCTGTTTTGGCTGTATGCTGGAGCAGCGGTCGTTTCGGGGCGGATTTCTGCGAAGCAGGGAGTTGCTGCGCGGTAATCGTGTACAGGTAGTTGGGACGCTTGTTTTGTGCAATCTGGCAGTTACGGCGGTGACGGTGGTGCTCTATCTGATTGCGGTTGTGATTGTGGCGGTGTTTGCTGTCTGGTTTGCGGACCGGCGTCTGGAATTGATTCTGGTTTTAGAGGCGCGCGACCGGATCGAGATGGTTCTGATGCCGCTCATGAGCATCGTGCTGATGTCGGTCAATTATGGCGCATTGACGGTGTTATATGTGCAGCTGGACCGGAAACGTCAGAACAAAGAGCGCTGGAAGTTTGAAGCTGGCGAACATGCGGGTCTTCCGTGGTTGAGCCGCCGCAACCGGATGGCGGCGCTGGCACTTCTGACGGCGTTGAGCGCCGGAGCGATGTACGACGCTTTTTACCGGGGCAATGTGCTGGCGGCGGATCAGCTGAGGGAAGTGCAGCTCACAGCGCATCGGGGCGCATCGACGAGCGCACCGGAGAACACGATGCCTGCGATGGAGGCAGCGGTCGATCAGATGGCGGATTTTGCAGAGCTGGATGTGCAGGAGACGCGGGATGGTGTGCTGGTATTGTTCCATGACAGCACTCTGGAGCGGATCGACGGGACGCGGCGGACGATCCGGTCGCTTTCCTGGGACGAGCTGCAGCAGGTAGATGCCGGTGGCTGGTATTCGGAGCAGTACAGCGGGACGCGGATTCCGAAGCTGGAGGACGTTATCGAATATGTCAGGGGACGGATGATGCTGAACATCGAGATCAAATATGCCGGCGCGTCGAGCGATCTGCCGGAAAAGGTCGTGGACTGTATCCGGGAGAATGATTTCGTGGAACAGTGCGTCGTGACATCGACGAGTCTTTCTTATTTAAAGCGGGTGAAAGCGGTGGATCCGGATATTTATACGGGCTATATCCTGTCGGCAGCATATGGAAGCTATTACGAGGATGATGCGATCGATTTTATCAGCCTGATCTCCAGTTCAGCGAACCGGAAGCTGGTCGAGCGCGTCCATGCCTGTGGTAAGGAGGTTCATGTCTGGACGGTCAATAAAAAGAGTGAACTGGAGCGAATGAAGATGATCGGCGTTGATAACATCATCACTGACCGGCCGATTCTGGCGCGGGAGGTCATTCTGGGCGAGGAAAATGCGGAGAATCTGCTGGCGCGGCTGAGGGCGCTGCTGCGGTAAAGAAAGATTACAGGAAAAATAAAAATCAGGAGAAAAACATGAGATTTGTACTACAGAGAGTCAAACACGCGAGTGTAAAGGTAGACGGCGAGCTGATCGGCTCGATCGGCCGTGGATATATGGTGCTGATGGGCGTCAGCGACACCGACACGGAGGAAATCACCGACAAAATGGTGGATAAAATGTGCAAGCTGCGTATTTTTGAGGATGAGAACGGCAAGACAAACTGTTCGCTGGCGGATGTGGATGGCGAGATCCTGCTGATCAGCCAGTTTACTTTGTACGCGGACTGCAGCCACGGAAACCGCCCGGGCTTTACGGGTGCGGGAAATCCAGAACTGGCGAACCATCTCTACGAACACGCGCTGGCGCGCTGCGCCGGACAGGTGCGGAAGGTCGAGCACGGTATTTTCGGGGCAGATATGAAGGTCGAGCTTTTAAACGATGGACCATTTACGATTCTGCTGGATAGTGATACGATAGTGAAAAAGAAATGATTTGCAAAAGGAGGAAGGATATGTCAGTAGCGAAAGAACAGAGAGAAAAACTGATCTGGGAATTTCCTAATATTGGAAAGAAAGCCCCGGAGCAGGAGGAAAAGGCATTTGCGTATTGCGAGGGATATAAGGAGTTTTTAAATGCGGCAAAGACCGAGCGCGAATTTGTGCGCGAGGCGGTGCTCCGCCTGAAAGAGGCTGGTTATGAGGAGTTCGAAGAAGGAAAAATCTATCAGCCGGGCGACAAGGTATACCAGATCAACCGCAAGAAAGCGCTTCTGATGAGCACGTTCGGAAAACGTCCGCTGGAGGACGGCGTCCGCATTAACGTGGCTCACATCGATTCCCCGCGCCTGGATCTGAAACCGAACCCGCTGTATGAGAAGGCAGAGGCGGCATATTTCAAGACCCATTATTACGGCGGTATCCGCAAATACCAGTGGGCGACGATCCCGCTGGCGATGCACGGTGTTGTGATTTTAAAGGACGGTACCTCGGTGGATATTTGCATCGGCGAAAAAGAGGGCGATCCAGTCTTCTGCGTGACCGATCTGCTTCCGCATCTTGCCGCACAGCAGAATGAGCGGAAACTGAAAGACGGCATCAAGGGCGAAGAATTAAATATCATTGTTGGATCCCTGCCGTACCCGTGCGAGGAAGAAGACTCGATCAAGGAGCCGGTCAAGCTGCTGGCGCTGTCGATCTTAAATGAGCGTTTCGGCATGACGGAGAAGGATTTCCTGCGTGCAGAGATCGAGTTTGTGCCGGCAGTAAAAGCAACGGATGTCGGTCTGGACCGCAGCCTGGTCGGCGCTTACGGACAGGATGACAAGGTGTGCGCGTACACGGCACTGACCGCAGAGATGAAAGCCAAGTCCCCGGAATATACGACGGTTACGATTCTGGCAGATAAAGAGGAGATCGGTTCCGTTGGAAATACCGGCTTAAATTCCGATTTTACCCTGCATTATATCGAGGGACTGTGCAAGGCAGGAAATGTGGATGTCCGCAAAGTGCTGAAGCATTCTCTGTGCCTGTCGGCGGATGTCAATGCGGCGTATGACCCGACGTTTGCGAGCGTATTTGAAGAAAAAAACTCCTGCTATCTGAATAAGGGTGTCGTTTTGACGAAATATACGGGTGCGCGTGGCAAATCCGGCAGCAACGACGCGAGCGCGGAGACGATGGCGAAAGTGATCCAGATCATGGATGAGGCAGGCGTATACTGGCAGATCGGCGAGCTGGGCGCAGTAGACGTCGGCGGCGGCGGCACGGTTGCCCTGTTTGTGGCTGGCATGGATGTAGACGTTGTGGATATGGGAGTTCCGATTTTATCCATGCATGCCCCATTTGAGCTGGCATCGAAACTGGATATCTATAACACATATCTGGCATTTGCAGCATTTTGCTGCTAAAATATAGCCAGAAAATTCCGTCAGGAAAGACAAAACGTTTTTTCCTGGCGGAATTTTTTTATCAAATAATTCATATCCGGTTTCCTTAAATTGGGAAAAGTGATGAACTATGAAAAAAGAGTTGCTGAAAATATAAAATATTGAAAAATCGCTTTTGCGACAGGCTGGTTTGTGGTATGATGATTGGTAAGACATACGTGCAGATATATCATATGTGCGTTTGAAAGCCAGGTGCCGGATGGCGCAGGCAGGAAATTGAGAGATAGAGGACGACTAAATGAAGAGATGGAAAATAGCAGGCATCTGCCTGGCGGTTGCGGTAGCAGCAGCGGTATCTGGATGCGGAAAAAAGACAGGGACTGAGACGACCGCAGCAGAGAGCACGGCTGCAGAGACAGAGGAGTATGTCGCAGAGAGCAGCGTGAAGCTGGGCGAGTACAAAGGCATCGCTGTGACCGTGACCGAGGCATCCGTGACGGACGAGGAAGTAGAAAACCAGATTCAGCAGGTGTTGAATTCAAAGGCCGAGTACCGCGAGGTAGATCGGGCAGCCCAGACGGGCGATCAGGTCAACATTGACTATAAGGGACTTTTGGACGGTGAGGCATTTAAGGGCGGTACCGCCGAGGGCTATGACCTGACACTGGGATCCGGCAGCTTTATCGATGGATTCGAGGATGGGCTGGTCGGCGCTGTGAAGGGCGATCAGAAAGACTTAAACCTGACCTTCCCGGATTCGTATCCGAACAACCCGGATCTGGCAGGTAAGGAGGTTGTATTTGAGGTAACGGTCAATGCGGTCAAGGAGCGCTCCGTTCCGGAACTGACGGATGAGTTTGTTGCTTCCGTATCACCGGATGATGGAACCGTGGAGAAATACCGTGAATCCACCCGTGAGAACCTCTTAGAGCAGAAACAGCTCTCGATTGACAATCAGAGAGATACGGATATTCTGAATGCGGTTGTGGACAATTCAGAGGTTGTATGCTCGACTGCATCGATCGACGAGGCATATGATACACAGTTAAAGGCATACACCAACATGCTATCCTCCTACGGCGTCGATCTGGCGACCTATGCGGGCATGATTGGAAGCGATGAGGACAGCTTCAAGCAGGAGATCCGCCAGGAAGCCAAGGAAATGGCGAAACAGTCCCTCGTTTTAAATGAGATTGCGAAGCAGGAAAATATCACGATCGACGATTCGGACAAGGAAGCACTGGCGAAACGCTACGGCTACGAGAGCCTGAAGACGATGCTTCAGAATGACAACATCGATCAGAAGATGGTGGACGATACGGCACTGATGCAGAAGACACTTGATTTTCTGGTAGAAAATGCCAAGATCACCGTCAGCACTGAGGAGAACAATGCGGCGCTGAATACAGAAGCAGCCGAGGACGAGGCGGAGTAGAAAGCGTCTCATAAAAATACAGATAAGGGGATAGACATATGCAGATTTTATACGACAGAATCCGTAAAGATGGAATCGTAAGAGCAGGAAATGTATTGAAAGTGGATCGTTTCCTGAATCACCAGATGGATATTCATCTGTTCCAGGAGATCGGCAAGGAGTTTAAACGCCGTTTTGAGGGTGAGGAGATCAACAAGATCCTGACGATCGAGGCGTCGGGTATTGGTATTGCCTGTATCGTAGCCGAATATTTTGATGTTCCGGTTGTATTTGCCAAGAAAACAAAGACGAAAAATATTGCCGGAGAAGTGTATACAACGAAGGTTGAATCGTTTACCCATGGCACTGTATATGATATTATTGTGTCCAAGGAGTTCCTTGGAAAAGGCGATAAGGTTCTGGTTATCGATGATTTTCTGGCAAAGGGCAAGGCATTAGACGGTCTGACCACTTTGATTCAGGATTCGGGAGCAGAATTAGTTGGTGCGGGCATTGTCATTGAAAAAGGTTTTCAGGACGGCGGCAAACGCATCCGTGATAAGGGCATCCGCGTTGAGTCACTGGCGATCGTAGACAGCATGAATGCAGAGACCGGGGAGATCATATTCAGAAATGAAGATAAATAAAAAAGCATTGTTTTTTGATATTGATGGAACATTGTTTAGTGAAAAATTAAGGCAGGTACCGCAAAGCGCGGTGCTTGCCTTAAAAAAAACAATGGAAAAGGGAAATTTGACATTTATTAATACGGGGCGGACCTGGTGCCAGACGTCCAAAATCCGGGAGGAAGCGCCGGTAAACGGGCTGCTCTGTGGCTGTGGTACCTATATTTCCGTGGATGGAAAGACACTCTATGACCAGAGAATTTCGCCGGAACGGGCGGAGAAACTGAAAGAGGATATTCTGCGGTTCCGGATGGATACAGTGATGGAGGGCGTGGACGCCTGCTTTTTCCGGCCAGATGGGGTGCAGACCGAAACGATGCGGGCGATCC
>ERZ772876.2870-NODE-2870-length-13473-cov-15.042033_pt1 | contig 13473 bp, 10 predicted proteins | sample MGYA00580584_ERZ772876 | MGnify/ENA primary metagenome ERZ772876 (study PRJEB29015, sample SAMEA2737728) | human gut metagenome | biome: human gut; feature: human-associated habitat; material: faeces | place: China | collected 2012 ... | reverse complement strand
GTAAATTTATTTACAATTCCATATTAGTTGAAACTATCAAATAGCACTACAAACCATAATTTGTAAAACCAATTCATCTTAACTAATAAACAAAATGAAAATATAAACATATAAAAAGGTGTTTCAACAAAAGATTGAAACACCAATAAATTTAAATTATTTATTTTTTATCGCATTAAGCAGTTTGATAATTTCGGCGAATCCAAGCATAAACATACCACCAATAAAGCTTACACCCCACCAAGCAACAGCAACAGCAAAGCTAAAGTAATATGTGTCCTCCAGAATATTCTTTGTATAGCCCATAGCAAAACCAAGAATTGCACCAATAATAAAAATTGCATATGCAATACCGGTTAACACCTTTGCTACTTTATTTTCCTTATTAACAGGTGTTGTGTTATCACTTTGTTTGCAATACTTTAAAATTTCCTCATATTCCTCATCGGTAACATTGATTGGAATTTTCTTAAAATATCTGCCTTCCTTAGTTTCTTGGTCATATTCATAATCGGGATATTCTTCACTCCAAGCAGGATTTTCAGAATATTCTTTATCATAAAGTCCCAAGTCATTCAGAACTTTTGCTTTTTCCATATTCTTATTGTATTCGGCTTGTATTTTCTGTTGATTAATAAATTCTTGTACCCTTTGATTCATTCTACTTCTCCCCTAATTTGCAACAATTATGTTTTACTTTACAATCATTACTATATCATCATCAGACTATTTTGTCAATTTTTGCTTAACCAATCATAAAATACACTATATATACAACTGAGTAATTATTATAAATAGAAATTAAAATAAAAAATCGAGGACATCTCAAAAAGAGATGCCCTCAAAAAGGAGTTGATTATTCTAAATTACTTTAGATATGTTAAACCTGTTTCGCCAATAGCTCCATCAATACCTGTGAAGCCCTTTGCACAACATACATAAACTCTCATATTTGACTTACCAGGTGCTGGAACTGAAAGTGTACCATTTGTAACAACCTTCTTGTCACCTGTAACTGCGTCAATATATGTACCGTTAGGAACGTTATTGAATGTTGCAGCACTTGAGATTGTAACTAGAGCAAGTGAATCTGTGTCATCGCTTGTATATCTTCTGATATAAGCCATATCGCCACTTACATAGTTGCTATCTACTGTGTACTGACCCTTCTGAAGAGCAGGAACAGCACGACGAATCTTGTTAAGCTTTGTGATATGCTTTGCTAGAGGATAACTTAGAGATTCTGAAGCAGCACCTGAAGCTGTATAATCACCAAAGTCTGTTGTCTTAACATCACCTTCAACGTTGTCACCGAAGTAAGCACGACCTGTGCCTTCAAGAGGAGTCTTGTTAGCACCACCGTCAATCATAATGCCCTTCTTAAATTCAATTTCTGAACCGTAATAAATACAAGGAATACCACGGAATGTGAACATTAGGTCTAGGTTTTCTGCCCAAGTTGAAGTACCACCGTTAAATCTAACGCTATCGTTAGGACCAGGAGCGTAGTCATGTGAATCAACATAAACAACATTCCAAGTTGCATCATTAAAGTATGGATCTTCTTGCTTAGCTAGGCCATAAGCATTACCTGCTGTATTGAAGTTATAATGCATTGTAAAGTCAATTGCATTCATACCAGAAGCTTTACTTGTATCTGGTGTATGGTAACTAATACCCTTTAGGAATGCATTGTCAGATGATGGCTGATCTGTTGTATCATCATATTCTTTGTAGTGGTCAAATGTTAGGTTCATGTTATTGTTGATAGATTCAGGATCAGAGCCACTTGACCATTCTTTAGCCCACTTAGGATCAGATTCATCCCATGTATAGAACATTGATGATTCCTGAGCATGACCACGGTACCAAATCTGACCGTAACGAGTACAGATTTCACCGAACATATAGAAGTTAGGATTACCGTACTTAGCTGCATTTGCCATCATCTGCTTGTTATACATCATATTTAGAGTTAATCTTGGAATATGTCTAACAGTATCAACACGGAATGCATCAACACCCATAGCCATATACTTACTGTAAGCCTGGTTGATATATTCAGCAACTGCTGGATTTTCTGTATTTAAGTCAACACAGTCACCGGCAATCTGACCGTATTTACATGACCAGTCATCCCAGTTAAGGTTTCTAAAGTAAGATGTATGATAATAGTTGTTAGGATTGTAAATTTTAGATTTTGATAACTTAATATCAGAATAGTCCTTTGTTGAAGGGTGAACACCTGTTGAGTTACTATCCTGAATTGAGTTATTCTTCATTAGGTTAATTCTAGCATCATGCTGTTTTGCAGGTGTTAAGCTCCAATATTCTTCAGCTGTGTTAACTCCTGCTTGATCTAGAAGTTGCTTAGTAGGAATCATAGAATCTTCGATACTGCCTAAATCCTTTGAAGTATCCTTATCGAATAGCTTACAAAGTGTACCTTCACCGAAGTTACCTGTATGTTGCCATACAACATCCTGTACAATCTTCATGCCCTTCATATGAGCTGCCTGAATTAGATCCTGATAAGTGAAGTCATCACTTTCATATCTTGCATCAACCTTTGAGAAATCCATAGCATGGTAGCCATGGTAGTCATAGCCTGAACCGTTTTCAACAATAGGAGTAATCCAAATTGCTGAGAAACCAAGAGCTTTAATGTAGTCTAACTTTTCAGCAAGACCCTTAAAGTCGCCTCTCCATGCAGGGTCTGAGTCAGGGTTATTATATACATTGTCATCCCAACAGTGAACGTCATTTGACTTATCACCATTATAGAATCTTGTTGTAACTACAAAGTAAATTGACTCTTCACGGAAATCAACAGATGAAGCAGGGTCAAACTCATCAGGGTTTGAGCTCCACCAAATATTGTTATAGAACCACCATTCACCTGTCTTACGAGTAAGTTCCTTTGTAAGTTGCTTACCGTCTTTATCTGTGAACATTAGGTTAATCTTTGTAACATCTTTAAATGTTGTTGTATACCAGTTATCCTTGTCAGCAGTCATCTGTTCACCAGGATATTCTGTTTTTATATTATTTGGAAGTGAGTTCCAATAATATACATATGGAGTTACGCCTTCACTCTTATAGTGTACTGTTATTCCAGCTTCTGTAGTTTCGCTTGAAGCAGCAGTTTTCTTAACGCTTGTATCCTTAGCAGATACACCGACTGTGCCTACAACCATAATAGATGCTGAAACTGCAATGACCATCAAGAGTGCAATGATTTTTTTAATTTTGGTCATAATCTACTATACCTCTTTTTAATTTGCTTTAGCAAGGAATTTTTGGATAGCTACAGCATCCTTAACATTCATTTTACCATCTTTGTTAAAGTCAGAAACTGTTTCATCATATGAATTAACAACCATACCTGTGTGTTTCTTCTGAATTAGAGAAGAGTCTCTAACATTTAGAACACCATCACCATTAACATCACCAAGGATCTTACTTGGATCCGGAGTTGATGGTTTAGTAGCAGTAGTTGGAGTTGTTACTGTTGGATCTGTCTTAGATGGAGTTGTTACAGTTGGTTCTGTCTTAGATGGAGTTGTTACAGTTGGGTCAGTAGGAACTGTTGGGTCTGTTGGGTTCTGAGTTGATTCAAACTTTAACTGCTGAGTGATTGTCTGGTTATCACTACCCTGAACAGATACATCAACTGTATAAGTACCGGACTTAGTTGCTGTAAATGAATAATTCTTGTTTAGTGTGTAATAAGCTGTGTTAACCTGTTCACCTGAAGGATCTTTAACTACATATTTGTAGAAAAGAAGCTTTGTACCTGTGTTACCACCGGCTGCGTTTACAGAAAGGTTAGTAGCTGTACCTGTCTTAATCTGGTTACCTGTAAGAGGGTTAGAAGATAGGAATACAGGCTTTTGTTCCTGAGAAGGGTCTTTGATTGTGAAAGACATTTCTCTAAAGTTTTGGTTACCGGCATTATCCTTAACATCAACTCTTACAGTGTAGTCACCGGAAGCAACCGGATTCCAAACGCAAGAATTGTCAGCAGAATAACTTCTGATAACTTGACTGTTTACTGAGTACTGATACTGTACGCCAGTAGTTTCTGCCTTTGTTGTAGTTGTTAGTGCAATAGCACTGCCAATGTAAGCAGGTGACTTTGTGTCTGATTCAAAAGATGTAATTCTTAGTGGGCTTGTATCATATACTTCCCATGAACCATCTTTGTAAATCATACTGTTGCCAGGGTAAACAATATTACCTGTCTGTGAGCTACCGTTATTGAAGATAATGTGGTCGTATTCGCCTTTAATGTCATAAGACCATACACCATCACCCTCATCAGTCATAGCCTCACCTGGCCAAGCTTTGTTGTTTGCATTGCTTTTACCATCATACCACATGTAAGCGTTAACCTTTGACCAATTACCAGTGTTTTGGAAATACACTGTGTCACCGCTTGCAGAGGTTGCCCCTGATTTTTCTGTGTTAGTATTAGCAGCAAATACAGAATAACTGCCAACACCTACAGCACTTAAAAGCATAAGTACTGCTAAGAAAACACCAAAGGACTTTTTGCATAATGTTTTCATTGTTTTGCCTCCTAAAAGTAAAATATTTTCTTACGGTTAAATTATATCAAAAAAGCTCAAGGGTTTTTATTCTGTAAAAGAATAAAAAAAATTAATTATATACAATCTTTTATACAATAACTTGTTTATATGTACCAAGTTATGAACTAAATATTAATAGCCCTTTAAATACCTGTAACAGTATTTTAGGAAATTATGAACTAGGATTTTATTTTATCCCAATAAGATTTAAATGCTTGTTCATTTTTATTGTCACCATAAGTATAATATTGTCTGTCTTTCAAAATATCCGGTAAGTACTGTTGATTTACATAATGATTTTTATAATCATGTGGATAAAGGTAGTGTTGTCCTTTGTTTTGATTATCTTCACCATCATAATGAGTGTTTTGAAGTTGTCTTGGAATACTGCCAACATTACCTGCCTTTATATCAGACATAGCCTTGTCTATTGCCATTTCTCCGGAATTTGATTTTGGAGCATTACACACCATAATAACTGCATCGGCTAAAGGAATTCTAGCCTCAGGCAATCCTACTGACATTGCAATATCAACACAGCTCTTTACTATAGGTATAAGATTTGGGTAAGCAAGTCCTACATCTTCACAAGCACACACCATAAGTCTTCTACAAGCAGAAATCAAATCACCTACAATCAAAAGTCTTGCCAAATAGTGCAAGGCTGCATTTGCATCACTGCCACGCATACTCTTTTGATAAGCTGACAGAATATCGTAATGCTCATCACCTTCCCTATCGTACCTCATAGCACTTCTTTGGGTTAAATCTTTTACAGTTTCTTCTGTAATATTCTTTATCCCATCGACAGTATCTGTTGCTAAGAAAGAAAGTTCTGCACTATTCATAGCCTTTCTTACATCGCCACCACAAGCAACGGAAATTGTCTTAACTGTTTTATCATTAATTTCAACAGAAATACCATTTTCATCTGCTAAAATAGAAAACGCTCTTCGTACTGCTTTTTCTACTTCTTCATATGGAACAGGTTTAAATTCAAAAACTGTACTACGACTTAAAATTGCATTATATACATAGAAATAGGGATTTTCTGTTGTAGATGCAATTAAAGTGATTTTACCGTTTTCAATATATTCAAGTAGTGTCTGTTGTTGTTTCTTATTAAAATACTGAATTTCATCAAGATAAAGCAAAACACCGTTTAGTCCGGCAAAACCATCAAGTTCCTTAAAAATATCTTTCAAGTCAGAAGTTGAGGCAGTTGTACCGTTTAACTTTTTGAAAGTCATATTAGTTTTTCTTGCTATATATGTAGCTAAAGTAGTTTTGCCAACTCCTGATGGGCCATAGAATATTAAGTTAGGAATTTTGTTACTTTCAATAATTTTACGCAAAGGCTTTCCTTCACCTAAAATATGTTTTTGACCTACAATATCATCAAGGGTCGAGGGTCTAAGTCTATCTGCTAAAGGTTGCATAATTTCCTCCTTTCGTATTTTTAATATATTCAACCGTTGTTAACTAAAATAATAGGGTGTCACAAAGACACCCTATTGATATTTTGTAATATTTATTTTGTTAAATACTCCAAATCTAAATATTCCAAATCAGTCTTCATATAGAGGATACTTCTTGCAGATTTCTTCAACACCTGCTCTAACCTTATCCTTGTTGCCTTCATAGTCATTTAGAACTAAAGTAATATATTCAGCAATCTTGTCACAATCTTCTTCCTTTAGACCACGAGTTGTAACTGCTGCTGTACCAATACGAACACCACTTGTAACAAATGGACTTAGTGGTTCATTTGGAATTGTATTCTTGTTAACTGTAATATAGCAGTCATCAAGTCTTGCTTCAAGTTCCTTACCTGTAACACCTGTATCTCTTAAATCCATAAGTAGAACATGGTTGTCTGTACCACCTGAAACAAGCTTACAGCCTCTCTTAACAAGACCATCTGCAAGAGCCTTACAGTTCTTAACAATCTGCTTACCATATTCCTTAAATTCTGGCTTAAGAGCTTCACCAAGACAAACTGCCTTTGCAGCAATAATGTGCATTAGTGGACCACCCTGAGTACCTGGGAAAATAGCCTTGTCAATTGCCTTAGCATACTTTTCTTTACAAAGAATCATACCACCTCTAGGTCCACGAAGTGTCTTATGAGTTGTTGTTGTAACGAAGTCACAATATGGAACTGGGTTTGGATGAACACCTGCTGCTACTAAACCGGCAATATGAGCCATATCAACCATTAACAAAGCACCAACTTCGTCAGCAATTTCTCTGAACTTTGCAAAGTCGATAATTCTTGGGTAAGCTGACGCACCGGCAACAATCATCTTTGGCTTACATTCTTTTGCAATTTCAAGAACCTTATCATAGTCAATACGGTGAGTTTCACTGTCAACACCATAAGGTACAAAGTTAAAGTACTTACCACTCATATTAACAGGTGAACCGTGAGTTAAGTGACCACCTTCGTTAAGGTTCATACCCATAACTGTATCACCCGGTGTTAGCATTGCAAAGTAAACTGCCATATTAGCCTGAGCACCTGAGTGAGGCTGTACATTAGCGTGTTCTGCACCAAATAGCTCACAAGCCCTCTTTCTGGCAATTTCTTCAACCTTATCTACTGCATAGCAACCACCATAATAACGCTTACCGGGATAACCTTCAGCATACTTATTAGTTAGTAAACTACCCATAGCAGCCATAACTGCAGGTGAAACAATGTTTTCTGATGCGATAAGTTCAAGGTTTCTCTTCTGACGAGCCTGTTCTTCAGCCATTGCTGAACCAACTTCAGGGTCGTACATATTTACAAAATCAATAGAATTTACTTTTTCCATTTTAATTATCTCCCATTTCTTTTATTTACTATTCATTATATAGGAAAATTCCTTATATTTCAACTATTAATGTGCATATCCAAAACTTTTTGTACCAAAGCATATAATTCTTCAAGTGACGAGGTATGACCGGCTTCATTTCTTAGGGATGCTGCACCTCTAAAGCCTTTTAGATACCACACAATATGCTTTCTGCTTTGACGAATACCAAGGTACTCACCTTTTAGTTCACACATTCTTTCAATCTGCTTAACCATTACCGAAAGTTTTTCTTCCGGTGTTGGCTTAGGTGGAATTGTTCCTGTCTTTAGATACTGATTAATTTCATCAAATAGCCAAGGATTACCCAAAGCACCTCTGCCAACCATAATCATATCACAACCGGTATGTTCATAAAGTTTCTTAGCCTTTTCGGCAGAATTAACATCACCGTTGCCTATTACAGGAATTGTTAGGTGACTTTTCACTTCCTTAATAATATCCCAATCAACAGGTGGCTTGTAGTACTGTTGTCTTGTCCTACCGTGAAGTGCTACTGCTGAAGCACCGTTTTCTTCCACAATAGTTGCGACTTCAAGACAATTTATCGAGTCATCATCCCACCCTTTTCTCATCTTTACAGTTACGGGAATATCAACTGCCGACACAACTTCCTTAACTATTTCACCACAAAGTTTAGGTGTTTTCATAAGTGAAGCCCCTGCACCGTTGCCACTTATCTTTGGAGCAGGACAACCCATATTTATATCAATAAAGTCCGGTTTAAACTGCATTGCAAATACTGCAGCATCGGCCATAGTCTTCGGTTCATTTCCGAAGATTTGAATACCGGATGGTCTTTCTTTATCGGTTAGTTCCATTAGTTCAGCTGACTTTTTACTATTATAATGTATTCCCTTTGAGCTTACCATTTCTGTTACGGTATAAGCAGCACCGTAGGATGCACAAAGTTCTCTAAATGCACAATCTGCCACCCCTGCCATTGGGGCAAGAGCAGCAGAATTTTTTATCTCAATATTTCCGATTTTCATATTATATCCTTACTTAATTATTGGTATCTCTTGAATTTGCCCATATTTTTGCCTTTTACCTTAGTAGAAAGTAAAAATGCAATAATTACACAAGCAGAAATAATAACTGCAATCCAACAAACTACACCACCAACAAAGCTAACACCACCATCTTCATCAGCACCAATAGCAGTAGGTAATTCTTCTGCTACCTGAGTCGAGTCAACTAATGTTGGTAATTTATTTACATCATAAGTTGGTTCAGTATAGTTTTCTGTTACAGGTTCTGTTTCAGGCTCTGTTTCCGGTTCTGTAGCAGGTTCAGTTTCCGGTGCTTGAGTAACCGGCTCTGTTTCCGGTGCTTGGGTAACAGGTTCTGTTTCCGGTGCTTGAGTTACCGGTTCAGTTACAGGTTCTTGAGTAACAGGTTCTGTTACCGGTTCTTGTGTTACAGGTTCTTGTGTTACAGGTTCTGTAGCTACAGGCTCTGTTACCGGTTCAGTTACAACATCTTCAGCAAAAGCAGTTGTAAATGACATTACACAGAACAAAGTTGCAATAGCTAGAACAATTGAAAATTTCTTTATATTAATTAATTTCATTATTATTACCTTCAATAATCATTGATAAGGTAATTATATCACATTTCAATTATTTTGCAATACTTTTGCCAAAGCCTTTCCCACCATCTTTCCGGAACGCTTTACTTCATCAATAGTATTTACATCTGTACCAAATTCAATTAGCAAAGAACCGTTGCACACATTTAGGTTATAAGTATATTCTCCAAAGTTAAGTGGTCTGGTTAATCCGGGATACATTGTTTCTGCAGTTTGTTGAAGTTTTATGGCAAAGTCAAGGTTATCTCTCCAAAACGGAAAGTCCCCTCCACCCTCATACTGATAACCTGTCATAATCATAATTTGTGAGGCTTTCTTTCCTTTATATTTAAAAGTAGGTTTAACTTTACCTGTTGTATCATCACCGATAGCATCTCTATGTATATCAAGCACAACCTTAATACCTTTGTACTTTTCCATATACTTTTGTATAGTATTGTAACTTCTGTCATACCCACCGTTATATGATGGATAGTCATGCTTTGTTTTATCATGTATAACACCAATACCGGCTTTTTTCAGTTGCTTTTCTATTTCGTCACCTACTGCTGTAACATTTTCTTTATTATTAGTTGTTCTTGGATAATAGTCACTTGGATAATAACCGGTATCACTTTTTAGATAACTTTCACAAGTATGAGTATGGAAAATCAATACTTGGACTTGGTGGTTCTTTTCTATTTTAAACGGCAAACCTCTCTTTAATTCTGTAGCAATATCAAGAGAAAAGTCAGTATAATTTTTTACACAAAAATTATCATATGTAATACCATCCTCACCAAACTGTTTTTCTATGACAGGATAATTTTTTCCTGATGAGGTGGTAGGGACAGTTTCTTTATTTGTTTTATTTACCTTTGTTTTTGTAGTAGGTACAGTAGTTAAGACAGTAGTAGGTGTTGTTGTGGGAACTTTATCAACCTTCTTAACCACTTCAACCGAATTTTCCTTAGGTGTTACATAGCCACCTACCCTATTACATAATGAATACATACCTGCAACAATAGCAACAAAAGCAAAAAGCAAACTTAATTTTCTTATATTTCTGCCCATAAAACCACCTCTTTAATATTCTCTTTAATACTATGATGGGTTTGTACATTTTAGTACATTAGGCTCATAAGGTCACTTAAATTTAAATCAGAGTGAAGTGCATAATTAATAGCAAGTGCAATCAGTTCAGATGCTCTATTTATCAGCAAATCTATTTCTTTAGGTGTAACTACCATTTGTCTGCCGTTGGGATTTACCATACTTTTTAATTGTTCCGAAAATTTCACATCTTCCGTATCAAACAGATCAAGTGCCAAAGTTGATGCATCAACAACTGTTGGCACACCTATACCTATAACAGGAATACCTAAAGTTTCTTGTGATAATTTTGTTCTGTTGTTGCCAACACCTGCCCCGGGAGAAATGCCGGTATCACTAATTTGAATTGTACAGCCAAGCCTTGAAAGTCGTCTTGAAGCCAATGCATCAATGGCTATAAGTGCATTTGGCTTTATTTTCTTAATCAAGCTATACAGATACTCACCTGTTTCAATACCTGTTTTTCCTGTTACACCGGTAGCAACTACTGCAACCGGTCTAAGTTTATCAAGACCTGTTGCCTTTGCAACTTCACCTTTTATATGTCTGGTTGCTATAATCTTTGATGCTGATTTTGGACCTAGTGCATCAGGAGTTATTTCTGTATTCCCTAAACCTGCAATCATTACCAGACCATTTACAGGTATAAGATGCTTTATCTCCTGTGCAATAACTTCTAACTTTTCATCAGGTGTTTTGTAATTATCGGAAAGTGGTGGCATTTCTAAAGTTACATAAGTACCTTTTTCTTTACCTAGTTTTGCACTTGCTTTATCACTTGTTATTTTCAGTCTGGAAACTTTAATATCTTCCTTTTCACTTTCTTCAAATTTCACACCTTTAATATCTTCACCAAAAATTTCTCTTGCTTCTAAAGCAAGGTCTGTTCTTCGTTCCATAATATCCCCCACATTCTGTAAATATCTTTTCCGAAAGTTAACAATTATATTCTTTACAGTGCAAAAAGTATTTGATATAATGTGATTAAATGCAAATACTATCGAAAGGACAGGTAAAATGAATAAATTTGCAAAAATTGTTTCTATTGCAAGTGCAATGTTAATTGTGTCTACTACCGGACTTAGTGTTAGTGCTGCAAAAGTTGACACATTAGAAAGTAAAAATTCAAGTGAAATTGCAATACCTTTTACAGGTGAAGGAACTACACTTGATGTTGATGAAAATTTACCTTCATCATATAGTTCAAAAGACTTAAATCTTGTAACACCAATCAGACAACAAGGCAATGCTCAAATCTGTTGGGCTTATGGTGGATTAAGCAGCCTTGAAACATTACTTATTAAAGATGGTGTAATAGATAATTCTTCTAACTCTTGGTACTCTGCTGCTCATGTTGATGCTTGGGGTACTCCAAGAAAAGACGGTACAGGTTGGCAGAGAGAATACTACAAAGGTGGTGGCTTTCCATATATTACAATGGGTTACCTAAGTAGTTGGAGTGGTGGTGTTTCTGAGAATGAATTTCCATACACAAGCCCACTAAGTCTTTTTGATATTAACAAAAAGTACAATATTAATAATGTTGTAACAGGCATTATGTACCTTGATTCTGAGGATAAAGACACTATCAAAAAATCTATAAAAGATTATGGTGCAGTTACTACTCACTACGATGAATATTCAAAATTCTCTGCTGATGATACACATTCATACTGTCCGGGTGCATCAAACTACATTAATGGTCACTGTATTAGTGTTGTAGGTTGGGATGATAACATCAGCAAAGAAAGTTTCACTGTAAATATTGATGGCACAACATACACACCTAAAAAGGATGGTGCATGGTTATGTAGAAATAGCTGGGGTGACTACAACGATTTTGACGGTTACTTCTGGATTTCTTATGAAGACTACTACATATTCTCTGATGTATTTGGTCCATCATATGCTTTTACCGACTATATGAAAAACAATGTATCAAATACAATTCATCAAGTAGAAACATTTGGTGCTACTTATGAATTTGATTATCTTGATGAAGCATCAAAAGATACAACATACATTAATGTTCTAAATATTGATAACACAAATGAATATTTAAACAAAGTTATGTTTGAGTCAACAAGTGTTGGTGCTAACTACACACTATATTACATTCCTGTTGACAATGAAGGCACACCAAGTAGCGACAAGACAACTTGGAAAACACTTAAAACCGGTAAAGTACCATACAGTGGTTACTACACAGCTGATGTGGACCCTCTATATGTTAGCAAAGGCAAAATCGGTATTGGTGTTGAGATTGATACAACCGATACAAAAGCTATAAACGGTATTGGTGTTTCAGAATGGCTGGAAAATAAAGATGAAAGAATCTTTAATACTGAAGCTAAAAGAGGTCAAAGCTACATTTATACTGACAAAAATATCTTTCCTAACATTCCTAGTCTAAGCAAAAGCAAGGTAAATGATGTTATGGATTTTTACGAAGATGTTAATGATGACACAGAAGGTGGTAACTTTGTAATTAAGGGTATCACTTATAAAAGAGGAACACTTGTAGGAGACGCTAACCTAGATGGTGTTGTTAATATTGAAGATGCAGTTTGTATTCAGAAAAGCACAATTCATAGCTATACACTTTCCAGTGAAGGTCAGATAAATGCTGACATTAATCAAAATGGTGTTGTAAATGTTAAAGATGTAACAGAAATTCAAAGATTACTTGCAAAAGTAACCGGCGATAATCAGTAATTTTTAATTTTTATTTTAATTTTCATATTTTATCTAAAGCATAATTTAAGCCTCCATTTCGGAGGCTTATTTTTATGTTGGTTAAGTGTAACCTTAATTTTCATCTTTAAACTTTTTTGCAGATTAATAAGAATATACTTTACAAATTTGATTTTTTCAATTTTGTCTGTGGGTAAAGATTAGTTTTATAAATTTGGGTTTGTAGGTGTGAATTATAGCAAAATTTTGGCTCACAGTCGTAGGGGCGAACACCGTTCGCCCGTTAAAAAGTGTGATACCTATGGGATTTTTGTCCTATTTTCAGATTATAAATTTATAATATCTACATAGGGCAATATGCCAATAAAGAGGTTAATTTGCTCGGTCCAACGATGTTGGACCCTACACCTGTAACTCAAAATTTTCATAATAATTAGTTAGAAATAAAGGAAAAAATATGAGTTACACGGTAGGGGCGAACACCGTTCGCCCGTTAAAAAGTGTGATACCTATAGGATTTTTGTCCTATTTGCAGATTATAAATTTATAATATCTACATAGGGCAAAGTACCTATATAAAGGCTAGTTTGTAACGGGACATCAATGATGTCCCCTACAACTGTAACTCATAATTCTTATTATATTT
>ERZ772876.2858-NODE-2858-length-13533-cov-4.544740_pt1 | contig 13533 bp, 16 predicted proteins | sample MGYA00580584_ERZ772876 | MGnify/ENA primary metagenome ERZ772876 (study PRJEB29015, sample SAMEA2737728) | human gut metagenome | biome: human gut; feature: human-associated habitat; material: faeces | place: China | collected 2012 ... | reverse complement strand
ATCAGATCTTCTGCACCGGAGGCAAAAAGCCGCGCTTGGCGTTCTCCTCCGTGTCGTCTGACTCGTCGTAGGCGTCGTAGGGCGCGGACGGGTCGTGCACCTTTTTCTTAAATGGCGAGCAGAGCTTGTCGCGGTGCGCAAAGGCGAAGTAGAGATCGTCCGTCCAGCCGGTGTGGCCCGTCAGGATGACGGGCCGCAGGCCGCGCGTGCGAAGCTTCTGCTCCAACTCCGCCAGCGACTTGACTGCGAGCTTGTTGCTCTCCGCCAGCGCGGAAATGAAGCTGTAGCCGCCGTCCGCGCCGAACCAGATTGTATCGCCCGTGAAGAGGTACCTGTCGTCAATGAGGTACACCATATGCCCCCACGTGTGGCCAGGGACCAAAAAGCATTCGATCTTAATGCCGTCGATCTCGAAGACCTCTCCGTCGCGCAGCAGCACCTTTTCGTTGTTAATGGTCACCTGCGGCAGCTTGTAGAGGTGGTAGATCACCTTGCGGCGCACCTTGCCGGTGAGATATTTGTTCTCGATCTCGCCGATATAGAGCTTCGCGTCCCGGAAAAGGCCGGGGCTGTCCGCCTCCACCGCGCCGACATGGTCGGTGTCCTGATGGGTGATGAGGATATGACGGATGGACTTCGGGTCGATGTCGAGCCAGCCCATCTTTTCCTCAAGACGGTCATAGTTGTAGCCCGCGTCGACCATGATGGTCGTCTCGCCCTTGCGGTAGAAAAAGATGTTCGCCACCCATTCGCGCACGCAGGCGACATGTTCATCGACCCAGCCGGTGTTCAGCGGCTTGAAGATCTCCTTGCCGCGGTACATCTTGCTCATTTCCTTTTTCTGAAATTCGGTAGCTTGCTTGGACACGGCAGATTTCTCCCTGTTTTGATTTTTAGTTCAACGTCTCTAACTTCAAGTGATAAAAAGCCGCACGCGGCGTTCACGCCCGCGGAAACAGCTCTTCGCACGCGCCGCGCGTCAGCGTTTCGAGCACCTGCGGATACAGCGCGCCGATCTGCTCCTGATGCGACACCGTGAGGATCAGACCGCGGATCGTCGCAGCGGCGAGCGCGATACCGCCGCGCGGGGTCAGGCCGCTCTCTTCCAAAAGGTCGCGGATATGTACCTCGTCGCTGTGGTAGTGCTCGGCTTTCACCTGCGCGGGGATGCGGCGCAGCAGATAGGCCGAGTCCTCCTCGATGAATTTCATCGCACCGAGCTCGGATAAGCGGCTGCAGGCCGTGAGCAGCACGTTCGCGATGCGCTCGTCGGGCGGCAGGTCTTTGCCCTCCTCCAGCGCCTGCTCGGCCACCTGATAGACCTCGCTGTGGATATCCTCCAGCACCTCGAAAAACAGCAGTTCTTTGGACGCAAAGTATTTATAGAACAGTCCCTTCGAGATGCCCGCCGCCTCGGTGAGCTGCTCGACCGAGGTCTTGCGCAGCCCCAGCGTGACGGCGCAGCGGCGCGCCTCTCGCAGCAGCGTTTCGCGGATGGCTGCGTTCTCTTCTGCGGAAAAGGCCATTGGCATTCCCTCCTTTGTTGAAATTTTTGACCAACTTGGTTTATCGGTCATATTGTAGCATATCCATCGCCGTCTGGCAAGAAAAAAAAGGATCCCATTCCTTTATCAATACTGAATAAAACCACAGCTTTTATCAATGCACTGCGTTATATATGTGCAGCACAGCCGCGAGGCCGGTATGGATGCGCACATCTCCAAGCCCTTCGACGTCAAGACGCTCTGCATCTGCCTGCGGCGGCTGAAGGACAAGCAGTAAACGCAAAAAAGAGGACATTCCGATTCTTTTCGGAATGTCCTCTTCCCTTTTCTTGTCACAGCAGGCCGTAGACCTCGTGCAGATCCCTGATCTCGTGGTCGATGCGGTAACCCTCCGGCGCTTTGATTCCCTCGGGATTGTACCAGCAGGTCACGATGCCCGCGTTGTCGCCGCCGCGGATATCGCTCGTGAGCGAATCGCCGACGATCATCGTCTCGCCCTTCTCGACCGGTCCGATGGCGGCGAAGACCTGATCGAAAAACTCCTTTTTCGGCTTCTCCGCGCCAAGCTGCTCGGAGAGGAACACGCCGTCCATCAGCGCACCGAGGCCGGAGCGCGTCAGCTTCTTCGTCTGCGCGACGACCGTACCGTTCGAGACGACGCACTGGCGCACCTTGCCGCGCAGCGACTTGACGATCTCATAGCTGTCGTCGCGGTAGACGATGGTGTCGCCCAGACGCAGCTGGTAGGCATCGTTAAACTGCGGCGCGAGGGAAACGTCGATGCCCTCCTCCGCGAAAAACTCCTCAAAGCGGCCGACGAGCACCTGCGGCTTCGTGATCTCGCCGCGCTCGAGCTTTTCCCAGTATTTCATATTCAAGACGGAATAGCGCGCGACCTGCTCATCTGAGCATTCGCCAAGGCCAAACTCGACAAAAAGGCTCTGGATGGCGGCGCGCTCGGCGGCATCAAAGTCTAAAAGCGTGCGGTCCACGTCCCACAAAATCGTTTTGATCATAAGATATCTCCAAAAACAGTCAAAATTACTCTTTTTCCGCGTGCGCGGCGAGAACATCATACCACAGCAGGACTACGCCCGCAACGCCGATTTTTCGCCGCTTGCGGGAAAGATCATACCGTGGTAGAATAGCGGCAATCATTTTTGACAGAAAGGGACTGTTTCCTATGAATATCACCGTATATCTCGGCGCGAGCAGCGGCAATGATCCGACGCTCGAATCGTCTGTGCGTGAACTGGGCCGTCTCATCGGCAAGAGCGGCAACGCCCTTGTCTACGGCGGGTCGAAAAGCGGCCTGATGGGTGCGCTCGCTGAAAGCGTGCTGCGTGCGGGCGGCGAAGTGACCGGCGTAGAACCGCAGCTTTTCATCGACAAGGGCTACGAATATGACGAGATCACGACGCTCATCGTCACGCGCGACATGACTGAGCGCAAAACGAAGATGATTGAGCTCGGCGACGCGTTCATCGCCTTCCCCGGCGGCACGGGCACGCTCGAGGAGATCAGCGAGATCATGTCAAAGGTGTCGCTCAAGCAGCTCGCCGCGCCGTGCATCCTCTATAATCTGAACGGCTATTACGACCACTTGAAAGCCCTGCTCGCCCACATGACCGACATGGGCCTCTCCACGCCCGAGCGGCAGGAGGGCATCTACTTTGCCGAAACGCTGGACGACATTCGCGCGATCTTGAAGATTTGAGGAAAAGCCGCCGTCGGCGGCTTTTCTTTTTGTGCGGCGCTTGACAGGCCTCCTTCGCTGCGGTATGCTAAAAGAAACTTAAAGTTACTCACTGTGCTGCAACCTAAAGCGCGCTTTCATTTCAGGAGGATTTCATGGTCTACACAGTCGGCGAGATGGCGAAAAAGCTGGACGTCCCCGCTTCCACGCTGCGCTATTACGATAAGGAGGGTCTGCTGCCCTTTGTGGAGCGCTCGTCCGGCGGCATCCGCATGTTTCAGGAATCGGACTTCGAGTGGTTACAGGTCATCGGCTGCATGAAAAAGGCCGGCATGTCCATCAGGGACATCCGCCAGTACATCGAGCTTGCCCTGCGCGGCGACGACACCATCGACACGCGCCTCAAGATGTTCACGCACCAGCGTGACGTGCTGCTCGCGCAGATGGAGGAGATGCGCCACACGCTCGAGACCGTGGAGTACAAATGCTGGTATTATGAAACTGCAAAGGCCGCGGGCACGATCGACGTCCCAAGGGATATGGCGGACGAGGACGTGCCCGAGCGCTTCCGCGCCATCCGGCGCGAACTCAAGACGATTCCGCAGGAGTAAAGGTAAACTACTGTTCTGCCGGCAAGCAGGAAAAGGATAAGAATAGGAAAGTAAACTATGGATCGGATCAAGAAGAATTTTGGCTTTGGCTGCATGCGCCTGCCGATGATCGGCGAAGAGGTGGATATCGAGCAGACCAAGCAGATGGTGGACGCGTTTTTAGACGCGGGCTTCAACTATTTTGACACTGCGCACGGCTACATCCAGGGCAAGAGCGAAAAGGCGCTCAAGACCTGCCTGACAAGCCGCTATCCGCGCGAGAAGTACATCCTGACCGACAAGCTGACGGCGAACTATTTCAAGACTGAGGCAGACATCCGCCCGTTTTTCGAGAGCCAGCTCAAGATCTGCGGCGTCGAGTATTTCGACTTCTATCTGATGCACGCGCAGGGTCTTGTCAACTATGACCACTTCAAGGAGTGCCGCGCGTATGAGACGGCGTTCGCGCTCAAAAAAGAGGGCAAAATTCGCCACGTCGGCATTTCCTTCCACGACCGCGCCGAGGTGCTTGAGCGCATTCTGACCGAATATCCCGAGATCGAAGTTGTCCAGATCCAGTTCAACTACGTCGACTACGACGATCCCGCGGTGCAGAGCCGCAAGTGCTATGAGGTCTGCCGCAAATTCAATAAGCCCGTCATCGTCATGGAGCCCGTCAAGGGCGGCAACCTCGTGAACCTGCCTGAGGACGCAAAGGCCGTGCTTGAAGACCTGCACGGCGGCAGCCCCGTGAGCTACGCCATCCGCTTTGCCGCGGGCTTCCCCGGCATGATGATGGTGCTCTCCGGCATGAGCACCATGGAGCAGATGCAGGACAACATCTCGTTCATGCGGGACTTCAAGCCCCTCGACGAGACCGAGCGCGCCGCGGTGGAAAAGGTGCAGGAGATCTTCCACAGCAAGGACCTCATCCCCTGCACGGCCTGCCGCTACTGCACGGACGGCTGCCCCAAGCACATCTCTATCCCTGACCTCTTCGCCATTATGAACACCAAGCAGATTCACCACGACTGGAACGCGGACTGCTACTATGAAGATGTCCACACCGCGCCGGGCCGCAAGGCGTCCGACTGCTTAAAGTGCGGCAAGTGCGAAAAGGTCTGCCCGCAGCACCTCCCCATCCGCAAACTGCTCGAGCAGGTCGCGGCAGAATTTGAAAAGGCCCCCGCAGCGAATTAAGCTCAAAATGTAAAATGCAGCACCGGCGAGAGAAAGATGGAAAACTCTCGCCGGTGCTGTGTGCTTGCACTGATCCTTGATCTTTATCATAACACCGCGCCGCGGTGGTTTTCTTGGTCTGCCGCTTTGGCCGTTCAGCGAGGTGGACAGTGGACCCCAGAATTTTTTGTTTGTCGCCCTTTGTTTTAGGCTATGGCTGAAGTATAACGCGGATTCTTTAAGCAAGCCTAAATTTGGTGTAAATAAAGTATGAACAATTCTCGTATCGCGCGGGAAAAAAATAGGTAAAAAAGCGGCGCATTTTGCGTAAATTTCCGTTTCTTCCTTGCAATAACTGCTCCTTCGGCGTATAAGAAAGTAAATTTTGTCGATTTCTTAACAAATTTGCGGCGAAATTCATACCTGCGGCTCACCTCGCACGCGATCTTGCCGCGCGCTGCTCCTCCACATTCCGAAAGAGTGCGGCGGCACCATCGGATCAAGGGAGAAAATCATGCAGAAAAAACGAGTGCTCAGCCTGATTTTAGCGTTGAGCTGCACGGCGGCGCTGCTTGGCGGCTGTGCCGGCAGTGACACAAGTGACGACAATGCCGCCTCCGGCGAGCATGAGGTCATCACCATGAACGCGCCTTACCGCAATATGTCCCAGTTCTACGATCTGGTGCATGAAAAGTATCCGGAGATCAATCTCGAGATCATCCCCTACAACGGGGAAAACACCTCTTCCTATATGAAGGATATGCGCCTTTCCGGCGAGCTGCCCGATATTTACAGCACGACCTACTATACGCCGGGCCGCATGGACGATGAAGGCGATTTTCTCGACCTGTCGGGCTATGATTTCATGGACAACTACACCCCGTCGAGACTGCGCGACGTATCCTATAACGGCGGGATCTATATGCTGCCCATGGGCTATGGACCAACGCAACACGCTCATCGCTGCAACCTCCATCTGCCTCGGCGTCGGCGTCACGCAGGCCAACGGCTTTTTCAACGAGCTGCCGAGCTTTATCGGCGACATTTTTCGCGGGCAATATGGTCGCGGGCGTGTTCGTCGTGGGCCTGATCCTCGATCTGTGTCTGCCGCGCGACCCCAGCCACTATACCAGCATGTGACCCAAATTTTTGGCATACAAAAAGGCTCCTGAGGAAATTCCTCAGGAGCCTTTTTTATATACAACTCAGTGCACCGGCGTCAGCACGCCGAAGCGGTCTTTGATGACATGGCGCGGGCAGACCACCGCGCACGCGCCGCAACCGATGCACTTTTCGTCGTCGACCTCAGCACAGCCGAACTCGTTTAAGTGGATGGCGTCGAAGCGGCAGGCGTTGACGCACGCCTCACAGCCAATGCAGCCGTACGCGCACAGGAGCGCGCCGTCCTCATCCTTTTTTGCGCGGCAGCCGCCGCTGCAATAGACCGTCGCCACGCGGGGCGGGAATTTGCGTTTGATTGCCATTGCGTCTCCTCCCCTGTTCCATTCTGATATTGCCGCCCTCCGCGGCACAAAATTCCTCTGCTTACGCCCGATAATCGATCGCCGTTGAGATCTGCGCCGCCGCGGCGCAGGTCAAGTCAATATCGCGCTGGAAATCCGGCGAACGCACACTGTCGAACATGCCGACAACGCCGACGGCGTAGCGCACCGCGCCGGAGCTGTCGCGCACGGGCGCGGAGGGCGAGCACAGGCCGTGGATCGTGCTCTTCGGCCAGCCGGTCTGCTCGCTCAGCGCAGCCAGCGTGAGCGGCTGGTGCGCCTCCATCAGCAGGCCGAGCAGCCGCAGCGCCTTGGCAACGGACTGTACGGGACCGTTTTCATGGAACATCGCCTTCCCTCCTCTCGATTCGTCATTGCCGGATGAGCCGCCGTCATTTTCTTGATGACAGTATCGCGCAGGTTCAAACAAAAGAAAAGGGCAATTTCCGCAAATCGCACAAATTTCATCAGCTAGACTATCGATTTTTCGTCAAAAAAGCCCGCCGTCGCATCTGCGACGGCGGGCCTTGCATTTTCAGTTACTTCTCTTCGCCGTGGATGATATCGCCGAAGTAGGTGCCGCGGACGATCTCCTCCACGTCCTCTCCCTCGTGTCCCCTGAGGATCTCAAGGAGCTTGCTGTGCGCGGCGACGAGCTCGTCGCCTCTGCCGCTCGTGATCATCGTGCTGACGGTCTCGTAGCGGACGGCGTGCGTCAGCGTGCGCACGACGCGGCTGATCTTGTCGGCCAGCGGATTTTTGCCCATCTGCGAGATCAGGTCGTGGAACTCGTTGTCCACGGCGAAGAAGCGGTCGACCTCGTTGTCACCGCTGTGGACGATCTCTTTCATCTGTTCGAGCATCGCCTCGAGCACATGGCCATCCTCCTCGTCATACTTCTGGCTGGCAAGGCGCATGATGCCGGTCTCGACCATCTCACGCAGCTCCATCAGATTGTCGAAGGAATCCTGATTCAGGATGATGCCGTAGATCATCGGATCGATCATGCTCTCCTGGAAGCCGCTGCAAACAAAGGTCCCCTCTGAACGCTTGCTCTCCAGCACGCCGAGGTAGGAGAGGATTTTGATGGCCTCACGTACGGAACTGCGGGCAACGCCCATCGACGCGGCCAGCTCCGGCTCGGGCGGGATGCGGTCGCCGGGCTTGAGCTCTTTATTACGCATGGCGTCTGTCAGGCAGTTGATGACACTCTGCACCACAGACTCTTTTTTCAAATTTTTCACATATCCGGGCGTATCGTTCATAATTTTCTCCTTTTATGCCTGACAATATGATTCCCATGTATAACATAATACAAAGTTGAGGTTTCGTCAATGAAAACCGTCTTTCATAAAAGCGGCGGGCGGCAGATGTACCAGTCCGCCGCCCGCTCATTCAGGAAGGAATCAACGGCAAGCTGCCGTTTTTTGCAGGAATTCATATGGGCGCAGGCTGCGCGAGCCGCTTTGCGTCGTTTGCCGCGGCACAGCGCCGCACGGCTTTTTTTACCGGCCGAGGTAGATGGACTGCTTGGCCAGCACGAGCTGGAGCATCAGGTCGTTGCAGGGCGTGGGAATGCCGTGCTCACGGCCGAGGCGGCAGACAGCGCCGGTGATGATACGGATCTCGGTCTCGCGGTGATGCGTGACGTCCTGCACCATGGAGCTGATGGTCTCATCAGTCATGCGAGAGACCTCATAGGCGTGCTCCAGCTCGGCGTCATGGTCGAGCGTGCAGCCGCAGGCGTTCGCCACGACGATGGCCTCTTCTACCAGCATGCGGGCCGCCTCGTGGGCGTACTGGTTGCCGTTGACAAAGCCGTTCTTGGTCTCGAGCAGGGCGCTCATGCCGTTGATGGCGACGTTCGCCAGCAGCTTGTGCCAGATGGCGTTCATCACGTTCTCGTGGACCTGGACCTCAAGACCGGCGGCGCGCAGGCCCTCGGCCATTTCCTCGACCTTGGCCATGGGGGCCTTCAGCGAGCCAAGGTTCGTCACACCGGTACCGGTGTGCTTAACGTGGCCGGGGCCGACGGGCGTGGAGCCGAACGCCGTGTTGCCGATGATGATCTGCTCTTCGGGCACGACCTTGGCGATCTCATCGTAGTTGCCAAGGCCGTTCTGCAGGCAGAGGACCATGGTGTGCTTGTCGATCATCGGCAGCGCATTGCGCACAGCCGCTTCAAGATACTGATAGTGGACGAACACGATCAGAAGATCCACAACGCCGATCTCCTTGGGGTCGGTCGTCGCCATGGCGGGATGGAAGACGACGGTCTCGCCGGTGCCCGTGCCGGGCACGCACTCGTCTACGAGAATGCCGTTTTTCTTGATGGACTCGATGACCGGAGCATAGGTATCCAGCACACAGACCTCATGCTCGCGGGACAGATAGCTTGCATAGCAGCTGCCGATCGCGCCGCAGCCGACAAATCCGATTTTCATGGTAAATAACCTCCTGTATCAGATAATTCTATGATGAATGTTATTTAACTGGTTTTTCTCAGCCCTTGACGAGCGTCTCGGCGATCTCGGTGATGTTCTCGACCGTCACGCCGTTCATGGCGAGCAGGCGCTCATAGGGTGCGGACTGGCCGAACTGGTCCTGAATGCCGACTCTCTTGACGATGCCCTTGCCCATCTCGGCGGCGACCTCGCACACGGCGGAGCCGAGACCGTTGAGGATGTTGTGGTCCTCGACCGTGATGATCTTGCCGACCTCGTTGATCGCGGCAGTCACAGCCTCCACGTCGAGTGGCTTGATGGTGTGCATGTCGAGCACGCGGGCGGAAATGCCCTTGCCCTCGAGCACCTTGGCGGCCTCGATCGCGAGACGGACGGTATCGCCGTTGGCGATGATAACGACGTCCTTGCCGTCCTGGATCTGGTGGGCCTTGCCGATGGTGAACTCCACATCCTCGTCGTAGATCTGGGGGATGGCGTCACGGGTGAAGCGCAGATACACGGGGCCGTAGACCTCAGCGGCCTGACGGACGAGCTTGCGGGCGGAGTTGTAGTCCGCGGGCATGATGACGGTCATGTTGGGGATGGTGCGCAGAACGCCCATATCCTCAATGGCCTGATGGGAAGCGCCGTCGTTGGCGGGGGTCACGCCGCCGTGGGAGCAGGCGATCTTTACGTTCAGGTTGGGGTAGCAGATCTCCTGGCGGATCATTTCGCACATACGGAGGGAACCAAACACGGCATAGGTGACGACAAAGGGGATCTTGCCGCAGGTGGCAAGGCCCGCGGCAACGCCCGCGCCGTTCTGCTCGGCGATGCCGACGTTGATGTACTGGTCCGGCAGCTCCTTGCGGAATTCGCCGGTCTTGCAGCTCTTGCCGATATCAATATCAACGACCAGAATGTCGGGATTCTCCTTGCCGAGCGCGACGATCTCCTTGCCGAAGCCCTCGCGAGTGGCGATCATTTTTTTCTCACTCATTGCTCTTCCCTCCTCGCTTAATCGATCAGCTGGGCCTTGAGCTCAGCCATGGCCTGCGCGTACTGCTCATCATTCGGGGCAACGCCGTGCCAGCCACACTGGTTTTCCATGAAGGAAACACCCTTGCCCTTGACGGTGTGGGCATACAGGCACTTGGGCTTGCCGTTCTTGGAGGCGTAGCACTTGTCGATGCACGCGACGATCTCTTCCATGCTATGGCCGTCGAGCTCGAGCGTCTCCCAGCCGAAGGCCTTGAACTTTTCGCCCAGGTCACCGTTGGGCATGATCTCGTCGCAGGTGCCGTCGAGCTGCAGGTTGTTGTAGTCGACAAAGACGATCAGGTTGTCGAGGCCGTACTTGTGCGCCGTGTTGGCAGCCTCCCAGATCTCGCCCTCCTGCGCTTCGCCGTCGCCGACGACGCAGAAGACCTTGTAGTCCTTGTGGTCCATCTTGCCCGCCATAGCCATGCCGACCGCGCAGGCGAGGCCCTGACCGAGAGAGCCGGTGGAGATATCAATGCCGGGGCAGCGGTTCATCGAGGGGTGGCCCTGAAGCATCGAGCCCTCCTTGCGCAGGGTGTCGAGCTCAGACTCCGGGAAGAAACCGACGCTTGCCAGGCACGCATACTGAATGGGGCACACATGGCCCTTGGAGAGCACCATGCGATCGCGATCCGGCCAGCGGGGATCCTTCGGGTCGATGTTCATGTACTTAAAATAGCAGGCAGTGACAAAGTCCGCCGCGGAAAGCGAGCCGCCCGGATGACCGGACTGCGCCTTGTAGATCATGTCAATGACCTTCATGCGCATCTGCGTGGCGGTGTTTTTCAGTTCCTTGATGGAAATATCCTTCACAAAAATCACCTCATGAATAAGTTTGGTTCTGTGTTTTCTTTATACTATGTCGGACAAATGACAATTACAGTATAGCGCTTTGTCTGACAAAGTCAAGTCCTTTTTAAAATTTTCTTTTTTATGATTTTTTCTCCCGTTTTTCTGCCGTTTTGTACAAAAAAGCTCCGGACATAGCGGTCCGAAGCTTTTTTGCATAGAGAGGTCAACCCACGAACATCAAAGAGAGACTGGGAATATATGTGACGAGGAGGAGCACCGCAAGTTCTGCAAGCAGGCATGGGATGATGCCCTTTGTGATCTCTTCGATCTTGATATCGCCAATGCCGCACGCGACATACAGGTTGACACCGACAGGCGGGGTGAACAGGCCGATGGCCAGGTTCACGATCATTACGGTGCCGAGGTGGATGGGGTCAATGCCCAGCTGCAGCGCGACCGGCGCAAACAGCGGCGTGAAGATGTAGAGCGCGGAGGTGGAATCGAGGAAGCAGCCCGCGATCAGCAGCACGATGTTGACGATGATGAAGAAAATGACGGTGCTGCCGCCGGTGATGTTCAGCATGAAGTCCTTGATGGCAAGGTCAAGTCTTGCGCGGGTCAGAACATAGCCGAACAGCGTTGCGCCCATGGTGATAAACATGACGGTGGCGGTGGTGGAGCAGGAATCGACAAGGATGTCCTTCATCTTCTTGAAGTCGATCTCATGGTAGATGAACACACCCACGATCAGGCCGTAGAACACGGAGACTGCGGCGGCTTCCGTCGGGGTGAACACGCTGCCGTAGATACCGCCGAGGATAATGACGGGCATCAGAAGGCCCCAGAAGGCATCCTTGAACGCCTGCAGGCGCTCCTTGCCGCTGGCCTTGGGCAGGACCTTAAGGTCCATCTTGCGGCCCATGAGCATGGCGGCCACGATCAGGCCGAGCCCCATCAGAAGGCCGGGTACAACACCGGCGACGAACAGATCCGTGATGGAGGCGTCCGCGATGGAGCCGTACACAACGAAGGTGATGGACGGCGGGATGACGACGCCGATCGCGCCGCCCGCGGCCATCAGCGCGCAGGAAAACGAAGCGGGATAGCCGGCCTTGACGAGCGCCGGGATCATGATGAGGCCCAGAGCCGCGACCGTTGCCGGACCCGAACCGGAAATAGCAGCGAAGAAGCAGGAGACGACCACGCAGACCATCGCCATGCCGCCGCGGATGTGACCGAGGCACTTTTCCGCCAGATTGATGAGGCGGCCGGAGATACCGGCCTTCTCCATCACGTTGCCGGACAGGATGAAAAACGGGATGGCCAGCAGGACAAACTTACTGCTCGCCGAAGAGCACAGACGGGGCAGAACGCTCATGATGGCCTCGAGCGGCTTGCCTGCGCCCTGCACAAGGATCGCGCTCACGCTGGACATACCGAGGCAGACCGCGATAGGTGCGCCGAGCGCCAGCAGCAATACAAAAACACCCAGTAAAACGATACCTACCATTTATTTGTCCTCCTCTGCCTTGAATTCCTTATACATCTGCACCATCGTTTGCAAAAAAGCGATCATGGCAAACGCTGCGCCGACGGGGACAAACGAGCCGTAGATCCACTCGGGCCACTGCATCGTAGCGGTCTCTTGCCCGAGCCGGTATTGGCTGATGACCATCTGAATGCCGAAAATGACGATCAGCAGGCAAAACAGCGCGGAGACCGCATACATCAGCAGCCCGATGATGAGCCGCGCACGAGGGCTGACGTGATCGGTGACAATAGACAGGCCCAGATGCGCCTTGCGGCGGGCGGCAATGGCCGTGCCCATAAAGCTCATCAGAACGAACAGATAGGTGGACATCTCATCCGAGACTGCCATAGAGTGCTTAAACGCAAAACGGGAGACTACATTGACAAAAACCAATATTGCCATAACGGAAACGCAGACGCAGGAAACGAATTTCTCAATTTTCTCAAACATACTCGTCCCTCCTTAGTTGATCCCGAAAGCGGCGCAGGCATCCTCGCCGTAATCAGCCTTTAACTCCGCCGTAAGCTCTGCCACCGCGTCCTTGAATGCCTGAAGCTGTTCCTCGGTCAGAATATCGACCTGCATTCCTTCATCAATAAAGCCCTGGATCAGGGAATCCTCCTCTGCCTCCAGACGGTCACGGCCCCACTCACAGGCTTCCGCAGCACACTCCTGCAGCAGCAGGCGGGTGTTTTCCTCCAGGCTTTCCCATACTCTCGTGTTGGCTACGAAGAGGTCGTTCTCATAGCTATAGTTCCAGATGGTCATGTACTTCTGGATCTCATCCATCTTGGCGGACTTTGTCACGGAGCAGCCATTCTCCTGTCCGTCAATGGTTCTCTGCTGGATCGCGGTAAACACCTCGCTCCAGCTCATGGCGACCGGGCTGGCCCCCAGCGCGTTGAATACACCCATATACACCGCCGAACCGGGAACACGGATCTTGAGATCCTTCAGATCCTCCGGTTTGGTGACCGGATGCTTACTGTTGGTAAGCTGACGGAAGCCATTGTGGAATGAGCCGAGATAAGTGATACCCTTGGCCTCAAGAAGCTCCGCGTAGTATTCGCCGCCGGTTGAGTCGATCACCTCACGGGCCTGCTGATAAGAGGTAAACGACCATGGCAGGGTCGCAACCGACAGCTTCGGTTCCAGATTCGCGAGCACGCACGTTGCGTAAGCACCCAGATCCGAGCCACCCACGGCGATGTACTCAACACCCTTGGTGCTGTTGCCACCCGCCAGTGTATCGT
>ERZ772876.2850-NODE-2850-length-13581-cov-3.434275_pt1 | contig 13581 bp, 9 predicted proteins | sample MGYA00580584_ERZ772876 | MGnify/ENA primary metagenome ERZ772876 (study PRJEB29015, sample SAMEA2737728) | human gut metagenome | biome: human gut; feature: human-associated habitat; material: faeces | place: China | collected 2012 ... | reverse complement strand
AAATGGGTGAATTACAGGAGCGTATTGCAATACGCTCCTGTAATTCACCCATTTCTGTTGCCAGTGTCGGCTGATAACCTACAGCTGATGGCATACGTCCAAGCAGGGCGGAAACTTCAGATCCAGCCTGTGTGAATCGGAAAATGTTATCAATAAAAAGCAACACGTTCTGATGTTCTTTGTCACGGAAATACTCAGCCATTGTAAGTCCTGTCTCAGCGACACGCATACGTGCTCCTGGTGGCTCGTTCATCTGACCAAACACTAGCGCGGTCTTCTCGAGAACGCCGGATTCCTTCATCTCGGACCAGAGATCGTTACCCTCTCTGGATCGCTCTCCTACACCTGTAAAAATAGAGTATCCGCCGTGCTCTGTCGCAATGTTACGGATCAACTCCTGGATCAAAACGGTCTTACCAACTCCGGCACCACCGAACAGACCGATTTTACCACCCTTTGCATATGGGGCAAGCAGATCGATTACTTTAATACCTGTCTCTAATATCTCTACGACAGGGCTCTGGTCTTCAAAGGACGGCGGATCTCTGTGAATCACCCAGTGTTCTTCTGCATCAAGATTCTCTCCACCATCTAACGTATCACCGAGCACATTAAAAAGTCTGCCCAGAGTCTTTGCTCCAACCGGAACTTTAATACCACTGCCCTCAGCGATAACCTCCATATCTTTATGTAAACCTTCACTTGCGGCAAGCATAATGCAGCGGACGGTATTATTTCCAATATGCTGTGCAACTTCCATAACACAGCGTTTTCCGTGATTGTCTACCTCAAGTGCATCTTTTATATATGGAAGGTCGTTATCTTCAAATTCAACATCAACGACAGGCCCCATGACCTGAACAATTTTACCTTTTTTCATAGAAGCTCCTTCCTATTTTTTCTTCTTATTTTTCTGTGCCTTTGCACCACCGATCACCTCTGTGATCTGCTGCGTGATTGCAGCCTGACGTACCCGGTTATACTCAATAGACAGCTGGCTTATCATGGATCTTGCACTGTCAGTCGCTGTCTGCATTGCCATCATCCGGGAGTTATGTTCACTGGCAAAAGACTCCACCAGCGCACCATAAATATATCCGGTTACACAGTTTGGAACCACATGCTCTAAGATTTCTTCCATGGATGATTCCACTTTGATCTCTTCCTGATAAATGTCCGCCGGAGCCGGATGGATAAAATCCTCTTTTGCCAGCGGAAGTAATTTCTGTTTCTCCGCGTTCATGGAAAAAGAATTTTCCATTTTCGTGTAGACCAGATAAACCTCGTCTAACTCACCGTTCACGTATAAGTCCATCACATAATCTGCAATGACACGTGCGCGGTGCAGGGACGGATTCTGCACAGTGTATTTAAACTCTGCGTCTACCTCAAGTCCTTCCTTTGCAAAATACTGACGTCCAAGCTCTCCAACGACAAACAACTTATTGTTTTCCCCCTGGGAAAACAGTTCCTGTGCCATTTTGATGACATTGTGATTGTATGCACCCGCAAGACCTTTGTCGGCGGTGATCACAATGTAACCACGCTTTTTTTCATTGTCGGAAATCTGCTCCCTCTGATCAAAATAGCGGTTTGTCGTATCTGGCATATGTCTTAAAAATCTTGCAATTGCGGACTGGAGCGTATAGAAATACGGTTCTGTCTGCTCTAACTTCTGCTTTGCGCTGCGAAGTTTCGCGGAAGAGATCATATACATAGCACTTGTGATTTTCATGGTATCCCGGATACTTTTCATTCGTTTTTGAATTTCCTTGGTATTTGCCATGCCTTATCACCTGCTTTTATATTCTTTAACCGCCTCAACAATCTGTTCTGTGATCGTATCGTCTAAAACTTTTTTCTCATTCAGTTCATTTACGATCTCCATATGCTCTGTGTGGAAGAAATCAAGCATTCCAAGCTGGAATTCCTTGGTCTTTGCTGTCTCCACATCCAAAAGCAGACGCTTGTTTGCTGCCACCAGTGTGATGACCTGGTCTGCCAGGCTCATCGGGTGACAGAGCGGCTGTTTTAACAGTTCCATCAGACCTTTTCCATACTGAAGCTGCTCTTTTGTCGTATCATCAAGATCCGAGGAGAACTGGGTAAATACTTCCATCTCACGGTACTGTGCAAGGTCGATACGAATGGTACCGGAAGCCTTTTTCATTGCCTTTGTCTGCGCTGCGCCACCGACACGGGATACGGAAAGTCCAACATTTACCGCTGGACGCATACCGGAGAAAAACAGATCACTCTCTAAGAAAATCTGTCCGTCTGTGATGGAAATAACGTTTGTCGGAATGTAGGCAGATACATCGCCTGCCTGCGTCTCAATGATTGGCAGTGCTGTGATTGAGCCTCCGCCTAATGCATCCGACAATTTGCTGGAACGCTCCAGCAGTCTGGAATGTAAATAGAATACATCACCCGGATATGCCTCACGTCCCGGAGAACGCTCCAGCAGCAGGGACAATGCACGATATGCAACTGCATGCTTGGAAAGGTCATCGTACACGATCAGTACATCCTTTCCCTGATACATGAAATATTCTGCCAGTGCTGTTCCCGCATACGGTGCAATATATTGCAGGGAAGCGGATTCGCTTGCCGTTGCATAAAGTACAACCGTATAATCCAATGCATCGTGCTTTGTCAAAGTATTCACAAGTTTCGCAACGGTAGAAGCTTTCTGTCCGATTGCTACGTAAATACAGATCACATCTTTTCCCTTCTGGTTTAAGATGGTATCGACTGCGATGGATGTTTTACCGGTCTGTCTGTCACCGATGATCAGCTCACGCTGTCCGCGTCCAATTGGGAACATCGCATCAATTGCAAGAATACCTGTTTCAAGCGGCTGGTTTACGGACTGTCTGTCTACGATACCCGGTGCTTCCTGCTCAATTGCGCGGTAATCATCTGCCGGGATCTCGCCTTTTCCATCAATCGGTGCGCCAAGCGCATTGACAATTCTTCCGAGATAGGCATTTCCTACCGGAACACCTGCTTTTTTCTTCGTGCGTGTTACTTTTGTGCCCTCTTTGATCTCTGTATCTTTTCCAAGAATGATACAGCCGATCTGGTCACGTCTGATATCCTGAACCATACCACGGATGCCGTTTTCAAATATAACGATCTCACCATACATGGCATGCTCTATTCCATAAATGGTTGCGATCCCATCGCCAACCCAGATGACAGAACCAACTTCCTGTTCACCGGATACCATGTCATAATTTTCGATTTCTGTTTTCAGGATGGAGATAATCTCCTCTGAATTTATGGAACCCACGTCGTCACCTCCATGTTAATTTCTGTTGTAATCTGTCAAGCCGTCCCCTGATACTGAAATCCTCTTCGATGTCTCCCACGCGGAGCACGAATCCTGCGATCAGTTCCGGCTTTTTTTCGAATTCCAGCTCTACCTGTGTCTTTTGATATTTCCCTGCCAGATAGTTTCTGATCTGTGCAAGCTGCGTCTCATCCGGCACCTCTGCACATTGCATTTTTGCACGGAGTATCCCGTTTTTTTCATCATAACAGTTCTGGTATGCCGCAAACACATCTTCGATCACGTCCATATGTTCATGGTCACACAGTTCTTTCAAAAAATGATGTATCTCCTGCGGAAAAAATCTTTCGATCATCCGGTGCTTTTCTTTTCTGGAAACAACCGGGCAGTTCAATACACGCGGCAGCTCACTGGTCAGCTCAAATATTTCTTTTGTCTTTTCCACGATTTCTTTTGTGATGCCAAGTTCAAAAAGAACCGTTCCGTAATTATTTGCTGTCTGTGTCATTGCAACCACCTGTTTTAGCTAAAAATTGCTCATACATGAGCTTATTCTGCTCTGCTGCATCTGCCTTGCCAAGCACTTTTCCGGCTGCCATCATTGCAAGTCCTGCGATCTGCGTCTGAAGATCCTGCACTGTCTTTTCACGCTCAAGATCAATGGTCTTATGTGCATTTGCAATGATTTTTTCTGCTTCCTGATCCGCAGCATTTACTCTGCTCTCATATTCTGCCTGTGCCGTTTTTCTTGCCTTCTCCACAATATGTGCGGACTCGTCATGTGCCTGTTTTAATGCATCCTCATACTGGCTCTTAAGTTCATTCGCCTGCTCCGTAGTCTTTTTCGCATCCGCCATCTGACCTTCGATCATCTGTCTGCGCTGTTCCATGACATTTGTCACCGGCTTGATCAAAAACTTGCGAAGTCCAAAATAAAGAATCAGCAGATTTATGATGGTAAAGAGGACATTCCAGTCAATTCTTAATAACTGCATACTCTACCATAACCTTTCTTTAGCCTAAGAATAAGATAATTAAAATTGCGACTACCATACCGAAAATTGCAGTACCTTCGGCCAATGCACATCCAAGTAATAATGCTTTTGTGATTTTTCCGTCTGCTTCCGGCTGTCTTGCGATTGCGTCCGTTGCTTTTGAGGTTGCAAGTCCGATACCAATACCTGCTCCAATACCTGTTAATGCTGCGATACCTGCTCCAATTGCGATTAATGAATTCATGATGTTTTCTCCTTTACCATTTCTTTTTCAATTTTTCTGTGAGTGTGTTTACTCAATGCTCTCCTTAATGAAGAGTGATGTTAAAAATACAAATACATAAGCCTGTATGAATCCGTCAAACAGATCAAAATAAAGGCTTAACACTGCCGGTACAAAAATCGGCACTACAATTTTGATTAATTCCATAATTACAAATGCGCCTAAAATGTTACCAAACAAACGCATGCACAGGGATAATGGCCGGATGAATACTTCGAGGATATTCATCGGCAGCATGATCGGGATTGGTTCTGCAAAACTTTTCAAAAACCCTTTTGTACCTTTTTTCCGCACTCCTGCAGCCTCAATTAAGATGATGCTCATAAGTGCAAGTGCGCCCGTCACGCCTACGTCCTTCGTTGGTGATTTCAATCCAAACAGACCGATCATATTGGCAAACCCAATATAGACACCGACCGTCATCAGATATGGGATATACTGTTTTCCCTCCTCACCAAGAAGATCATAAAAGAAGTTATATAAACCTCCAACTATCGTTTCCAAAACGAGCTGTTTCTTACCGACGTTTTCAACCTTGAGATTCCGCCCGAGTATTGCCGCTGCGATCAGTAATACTGCCATTATGACCCACGTGACAACAACCGATTCTGCCACAGGTATTCCTCCAAAAAGTGGAATTGTAAATGCCGTATCACAATTCAACTGCGCCATCAGCTCCTTTGATAGCTCTTCCGTATGACCACTTCCTTTCTTATTTTTGATTGCCAAACATATTTTTAATTATTTTTTATAGAAATGTCAATTTTTTTGAGAAGCTATTTTTCCCTCTTGTTTTTTGTGCATTTTGTATAGTTTTTATTTTATTTTTTGTGCATATTTTTGTTTTTCTTGTGAATTGCATTTTCAATAAAAATACATATATCTGATTTTGTCTGTGATTAAATTTACAGATTTTCCAAGAAATGTTAATTTGAACTTGATAATTATGTGATTTTGATACAAAAAAGTCATTGGATTACATTTGTAATAATTGCAATTCAATGACTTATGTTTGTTTGATCAGCCGAGAAGTTCCATGATCTCCTCTTTTGTGAATACTACAGAATCCATTCCCTCGCCCTCCAGCACCTGCTCGGCAAGCTTTTTCTTTTTCTCCTGGATATCAATGATCTTCTCCTCGATCGTACCCTGGGAGACGAGTTTGTAAACTGTCACGACATTCTTCTGCCCGATACGGTGTGCACGGTCGGTTGCCTGATTCTGCACGGCAACGTTCCACCATGGATCGTAATGGATGACGATGTCCGCTGCGGTGAGGTTCAATCCGGTTCCTCCTGCCTTTAAGGAGATGCAGAACACCGGGACATCATCTTTGTTGAAGCTGTCTACCATCTGCATACGTTTTTCCTTATTGACGGAGCCGGTGAGCATGTAGTAATCAATGCCCAGCTTTTTCAGCTGTTCCGCCAGACGGTCTAACATGGTCGTGAACTGGGAGAATAACAGCACCTTGTGTCCACCGTGCACTGCGTTCCCGATCAGATCCATACACATCTGGACTTTTGCGGATTCGCCCTTGTAATCTTCGAATAAAAGTGCCGGATCACAACAGAGCTGACGCAGTTTTGTAAGTTCTGCGAGGATCTGGATTTTGTTGGACTTAAATTCCGCCTCGCTCTTGCCATCTAACATCTGCTTCATCTGCTGCACATGCGCATCATAAAGAGCCAGCTGTTCGCCCTCCATCTTCGCATAAACATTCTCTTCGAGTTTTTCCGGAAGATCTTTTAATACATCACCTTTTAACCGGCGCAGGATAAACGGACGGATCATGCGCTGTAAACGTTCCATCTTGTTCTCATCTTTGTTCACAACGATCGGTGTCTCGATCTCCTCACGGAACTTCTGATATGTATACAAAAATCCCGGCATCAGGTAATCAAAGATACTCCAAAGCTCACTTAAGCGGTTCTCGATCGGTGTACCGGTCAGCGCCAGCTTAAAGGCTGCCGTGATCTTCTTGACGCCTTTTGCCGCCTGCGTTCCAGCATTTTTAATATATTGAGCTTCATCAATGACCTGAACTGCAAACACAATGTTTTTGTAATACTCCACATCACGTTTTAACAGATCATAGGATGTGATGAGGATCTGCCCGTCCGTGGTGTGCCGGATGATATCTTTTCGTTCCGGTGCACTTCCTGTGATCGTCACAGTCTCAAGTTCCGGTGCAAAACGCTCAATCTCTTTCTGCCAGTTATAAACTAAAGATGCCGGACATACAATAAGTGATCTGCGGCGCTCCTTTTCCCCTGCATCATAATCCTGACGCTCTGCCAGAAGAAGGCTTATTACCTGAAGCGTTTTTCCAAGTCCCATATCGTCCGCAAGGATTCCGCCAAAACCGTTCTCCCGCAGCGTTTTCAGCCAGAGGAAACCGTTTTTCTGGTAGTTTCTCATAACATTTTTCAGGGAATCCACCACCTCATAATCGCTGTCCTCGATGGTTTTCATGTTCCGCACCATGCCTTTGAATTCCCTGTTTTTCTCGATAGACAGCAGCTGGTTATTTTTCAGTGCTGCATCCAGATACATAGCGCGGTATTTTGGGATCACGACGGTTCCTTTTTTCAGGCTTGCCTCGGTAAGCTGTAAGTCCTCACTGACTTCTGCAAGCGCACTGATCCCATCCTCTTTGATATCTAAGAAATCCCCGTTTTTCAGACGGATATACTTTTTCTTTCTGTCGTACTTGGAAAGCAGATATGCCAGCTCCTCGGAGGACATTTCATCGGAGTGTACCTTTAATTCCAGAAGGTCACTCTTTAAGGAGACACCCACGGATACGTTCGGCGCATTGACCACTTTCATATTGCGGAACTTGTCCGACGTGTAAATTGCCATAAAATGGCTTAAACGCTGCAATCCCCCCGCCACGAGCTGATAGAGCAGATCTTCGTCTTTTGCAATGACAAAAAATGTCTTCGAATGGTCATACTCATTGAAATACGGCTCCACAAGGCTCTTGATGCGCAGCTCCTCAGACAGATCACGCACCTCGCCCGGTTCTACTTTGGCAAGCACGTTGTATTTATTATCCCCATAGACTGCGACCAGCTTCGCACCAACAACATCCATTGCCTGACGATCCAGATATAACTCAAATTCCGGCTTCGGCGGAACGTAAAGCGCCTCGTCAAATCCTTCCGGGATCACATCGAAGCTTTCCCTCACCATCGGCAGAAGATCCCGGCAGAACATTGCGAGTTCGTCCGCTGCAATATAGCAGTCTCCCCCTACCTGACGGTGTAAAAACTGGAAGAAGTCTGATACTTTTCCTTTTAACAATGGCTCTCCGAGGAAAATCTCCCCATCCTCATAAAAGTAATAATACTTGTCACCCTCGATCATCGGCAGATCTTCCATGCAGAGAAACGCTCCCGCACTTCCACCTTTCAGCGTCAGTTTTGGTTTGCGTTTTGTTCCATTATAGATGTAGCTTTCATTCATATCATAACCGATCGTTGCATGAAAAGGAGTTCCTTTCACCGCTTCCAAAAACCGGTCGATCCCCACACCATCAAGCTCCATGGTACGCTCATAGCCGCCGGTGTAGGCATAATAAGCATGGAACTTACTCTGGCGCTTTTTATCATCATCCTGCTGCTGCATAAACCGGATCAGGCGCTTTGCATCCTCCGAAAAAGCTTCCATGTGATGATAAAAATCAAGTTTTTTGCCGTAATGCACTTTCTCATTGACCTGAACAGAATGTAAAAACGCAGAAATGTTTTTTAACACATACTTTGTTTCCATTCCGATCTTAAATTCTAGTCTTGCATAGCCGTAATCCATCTCAAAGTAAGGTTCTAACTCTACTTTTCCGTAAATGGTTTCCGGTAACATATATTTGGATGTTGCACGCATGGAATACTGGCTCAGCAGATTTTTCAGCGGTGCTGCCGTCTCCATCTTTCCCACCGGACGTTCCCCTGCTTCCGGTGTCTCTGTGCCCTGTCCCCGTTTTAACCTGAGAATCTCCATCGGAGTCCTCTTGTTTACATAATTCAAAAGCATTGCCACACAATGCTTGCACATTCCCTCATAATTATAAAAAGCCTCACATCCGCAGTTGCAGTTCGTCACATCCCCGAACTCCTCGTCGATAGTGGCTGTCACTTCATAATACTCCTGATTGATTCCACGAACTTTTGCCCTGACATCTGCCACTGGCAGCTCATCCACTAAATACAACTCATAGGAAAAATCAAAACCCCCCGCCGTTTCATACAGCTCTTTCCCTCTCCGGTACGCCGCCGGATACACTGTCTCTTTAATGTCTGATACGGAAAACATATAATTACTTACTCTGTCCTTTCATTTTCATTCGTACTGTCGTTATGACTGTCTTTCTATAATAACACAAAAATGGAAAAGACTGCTATAGTTTTTTCTTTGAATTTTAATTTTCACGTTTTTTTGATCTTTTTATATGTTTTTATCACGTTTTTCACAGCTAAATCACATATTTTTTCACGTTTTTATATAAAATAAGCCTCCGATATAAAATCAGAAGCTCATCTTTTCTAATTATTTTAAAAACGTCACCTTAATCTCCGTACCGGCACCCTCCTCACTTTCCAGTGAGATCTGCGCCTCATGCTGTGCCACAATGTGTTTGACAATGGCAAGTCCAAGACCTGTGCCTCCGGTCGATTTCGAACGGCTTTTATCAACACGATAAAAACGTTCAAAGACACGTTCCTGTGCCTCCTTCGGAATACCGATACCAGTGTCTTTGACGATCAGAGTCGGATGTCCGTCCTCCGTGCGTGTAATAATCGTGACTTTTCCGCCTTTTTTGTTGTAACGCACTGCGTTACTGCAAAGATTATAGATTAATTCATCTATTAGATTTCGATTTCCCCGAACCGAGGTGGCTTCTCCCTGTACTTCCACCGTCACCTCGTTCTTTTCCGCCGGGATCTCCATCATTGCCTGACAGTTTAACGCCATCTCATGGAGGTCTAACGTCTCAAACTCGATCTTTGTGTCGTCGCTGTCTAACTCGGAAAGCTTGATGATATCATTGATCAGATATTGCAGACGCTCTGCGCTCTTGTGGATTTCCGTGGCAAAATGAATGGTATCCTCCCCACTTGTCATTCCACTTGCAATGAGTTCTGCATAACCGGAAATCGCAGTGAGCGGTGTCTTTAATTCGTGTGAAACATTTGCAGTAAATTCCTGACGCATCTGGGAATGCTTTAAGATGTCCACATGCTGCTGCTTGATGGTCGCAACAAACGGCTTCATCTCGTCATAAACGTCATTTTCTTCCAGCAGTACAATATTGTCCGCCATCTTTTCGATTGGTGCCACAAGACGTTTGGTAAGCCTGTGTGCAAGGACTGTGCACAGTACAAATACGCAGAATCCCACAGACAACGTGAGATATACCATCTTGATGATCAGACTGTAGATGCTGTTACTGTCTTTTCCAATACGCAGAACTTTTCCGTCATCTGTTCTCATTGCATAATAAAAAGTATGTTTTGCGGACGTAGTCGATTTCCGCATCGCACGCCCCTCTCCGGCTGCCAATGCAGAAGCGATCTCCGGTCGTTCCCTGTGATTTTCCATCTTCGACTCGTCTTCCATGCTGTCATAGATGACGGTTCCATCCTCATTGATCAGCGTGATACGCAGCCCATCTTTATTCAGATTATAGTTGATCTCATCCGGCAGATCCTCCGGGTTCATCATGGAGATCACATGGGCGTTTGCCTTCAGATCGTCAAAAATCTGTTTTTTCAATATATCATAAAAAAGCACCATGGCACAGATTGCCATGACAATAATTGCAATCGCTGAGATCAGCATAAATTTGCTGTTGATTTTCTTTTTCATCCCATCACCGTCTTACGTCTGTCCTGCCTTTTCCCTGCTCCTTAACGGACGTCACTCCACCATGTAACCGACATTGCGCACTGTCTTGATATGGCTTCCCGCCTCTCCAAGTTTCTGTCTCAGCGTCTTGATATGCATATCGACTGTCCGGCTCTCACCCTCATAATCAAAGCCCCACACCTGGTTCATGATCTTATCCCGCGACAGCACGATTCCCTTGTTGATGACAAGGTATTTTAAAAGTTCAAATTCTTTGTAGGTGAGTTCACACAGTTTTCCATCCACGTAAACGGCGTGTTTATCATTATCCACCAGAATATTTTCGTAGGCAATCTGTGATTCTTCCTGCGTATTCATCGTTCTGCGCAATAACGCTTTGACACGGGAGATCAGTTCCATCACACCAAACGGCTTGGAAATGTAATCGTCCGCTCCGAGGTCTAACCCTTTTACTTTGTCAAGCTCGGATGTTTTTGCCGTCACCATAATAATCGGCACTTTTGCTGTGTTTTTATCTGCACGGATTTTGGTCAGAATATCAAGTCCATCCTCATTCGGAAGCATGATATCTAATAAAATCAGGGCCGGAACTTTGCTCTCTAACCTTTTAAAAAGATCTGCACCGCACTCAAATTCTTCTACCTGATATCCGCTGTTTTTTAGCGCATAGCGCTCGATCTCGCGGATATTTACATCATCTTCTACAATATAGATTGTTGCCATAATCATTTCCTCCCACTGTTCGCTCTATAAATAGATTATAATACAGCCTGCTTTGTTTTTTCTATAAGTCTTTCCCTGATTCACAAAAAATTCGCAACACAATAATTGTGCTGCGAATTTCTTCCCGGATTTAATCTATCTCATATTTTTGTTCAAATTCATTTTCCAGTTTCGTAAATTCTGCACTCTCTTTTTCATCCATCTGCTCTGTAAAACTGTGTTCCTCCAGACCGGTATCATTCAACTGCATCATATATACTGCGATATTGGAGCAGTGATCAGCAACACGCTCGTAGTTCATGGCAAGATCCGAGAGTACCAGTCCAAGTCCGATCGTGCATTTTCCCTTGCGCAGACGCTTCATATGATGTTTTTTTACCGTTTTGTTCAGACCGTCAATGACTTCCTCTAACGGTTCCACGGAACGCGCAAGTGGAATATCGGTATTGATAAACGCTCCGGTCGTTCTCTCTAAGATATCCCGCACGGCTTTGGAGTAAATGTTCATCTCCTCCTCCGCCTTCTTAGAAAACTTTGCGTCCTCTTTCTGCATCTGCTGTACACATTCTACCACATTTACCGCATGATCGGAAATTCTCTCAAAATCCGTCAGACAGTGTAAAAGTGAAGTCACCCGCAGACTGTCCGTATACGAAAGATCGCCGCTGTTTAATTTCGTCAGATAGGCGCTGATCTTATCATCATACACATCTACGCGGTTTTCTTTTGCGATCACTTCCGCAAATTTCTGATCCGAAGGTTCTTTGATACATTCCATTGCCTCGATAAAACTGTTTTTTGTGATCTCTGCCATCTGGTTTACTAAAGTTTTACATTGCTCGATCGCAAATGCAGGACTGCTCACAAAACGCTCATCTAAAATGGCAAACACATCTTCTTTGGCAGATTTTTCCTCGTCAGATTCCGGGATCGTAAGATAAGCCAGTTTTTCCAGCCCACGGATAAACGGAAATAATACTACAGTTGTAAAGACATTAAAAATACTGTGGATCAGCGCGATCCCTGCAACTCCTACCGTCTCCCCGACAAATTCAAAACGAAAGATTGCATTTCCAATATAAAATACTGTAAGGAATAATAAGGTTCCGATAATGTTGAAATATAAATGCACGAATGCGGTTCTCTTTGCGCCCCGGTTTGCACCGATTGCTGAGATCATCGCTGTGACACAGGTTCCGATATTCTGTCCTAAGATAATCGGAATAACCGAACCATAAGTAAATGCTCCTGTGACAGACAATGCCTGCAGGATACCAACAGAAGCCGAAGAACTCTGAATGACTGCGGTGAGCAGCGCTCCTGCTAACACGCCAAATACCGGATTGTTGAACATCGTCAGAATATCGGTAAACTCCGGCACATCCGCAAGCGGCTTTACAGCATCGCTCATTGTCTCCATACCAAACATTAAGATTGCAAATCCAAGTAAGATTTCACCGATATCTTTCTTTTTGTCCTTGCCGGACATATACATAATAATACCGATCAGTGCGAGAACCGGTGAAAAAGAGGACGGTTTTAACATGCTGATCAGGAAATTGGAACTCTCGATCCCGGTCAGGCTCAAAAGCCATGAGGTAACTGTCGTTCCAATGTTTGCACCCATGATGATCCCGATCGCCTGCGACAGTTTCATGATGCCTGAATTTACGAAACCGACAACCATGACCGTTGTAGCTGAGGATGACTGGATCACAGCTGTCACGCCGGCTCCGAGCAATACCGCTTTAAACGGATTCGAGGTCAGGCTCTCTAAGATACGCTCCAATTTTCCGCCGGACATTTTTTCAAGACCGCCACCCATAACACTCATTCCGTACAGGAACATTGCCAGACCGCCGAGAAGACTTATGACTGAAAAAATATTCATTACTTATCCTTTCCTGCAAATATACCGCATTTATATCAGCTTAGTTTATTCTCTCTCGCCTGATAGGCTGAAAGTATTCGAATCAGTAATTTTTACGGCAATTATGCTGCCGGCAAGGCCGGGATTTCCTTCAAAGTTTACCAACTTGAATTCATCCGTTCTGCCCTCGCATGTCCCCTCTTTGCTTCTGCTGATCCCATCTACCAGGACCATCTTCGTTTTACCCCTATAGCTGCGGTTTTTCTCCGCCGAAGATTCGTTGACGACCTCCACCAACCTGTTGAATCTCTCATGTTTTATTTCTTCCGGAATCTGGTCTTCGGCTCTGGCTGCCGGCGTTCCCTGTCTTATGGAATACAGAAAAGTGAAAGCCGAATCATAGCCGACGCAGCGCGCCAAATCCAAGGTATCTTCGAAATCCTCCTCGGTCTCTCCCGGAAAGCCCACGATTATGTCTGTGGAAATGGCTATGTCCGGAACTGCCTCCCTGAGCTTTCTCACCAGTTCCAAATACGCCTCCCTG
>ERZ772876.2842-NODE-2842-length-13633-cov-4.991236_pt1 | contig 13633 bp, 14 predicted proteins | sample MGYA00580584_ERZ772876 | MGnify/ENA primary metagenome ERZ772876 (study PRJEB29015, sample SAMEA2737728) | human gut metagenome | biome: human gut; feature: human-associated habitat; material: faeces | place: China | collected 2012 ... | reverse complement strand
GGTGGCTCATTTCCATGACGCACATGCCGCTGCCGCGGTAGTTCATCATCTCGTCACGGATTTCCTCCAGCACGGGCTCCGGCATCATAGCGGGACCGGCAGAGAAGTTGTAGGTGCGATTGTACTTCATTGTTGGTGTCCTCCTGATTGTCTTTTTTGAGCAATAGCAACAGAAATTGCATGATATGACAGCTACAGTATAGTCTATTGTGCGGGGATAATCAATAGAAAAAAGCAAACTTATCATTTATTTAAAAACAACTGTGCCGCGCTTTGAAAAACAAAAAGAAAATGCAGAAATTATTGACAAACGATAATTCTTCTGCTACGCTGACGATAGAAATTATCGCAAAACAATAATTCTGGAGGTGCGATATGAAACGTGACCGGATCAAGACCTTACTTTTGGCAGAGGCGCTCATCTGCGCGCTGCTCGCGCTTGCCCTGTGGCTTTTCGAGGGCGACGCCTTTTCCGTCACCGGATTCCCCGGCAGCGCAGTGGGGCAGGGACTGAGTGCGCTGGCCGCCTCGGGCCGCTTCGGCTTCGCGCTGGCGTTCACGCTGTACGCCGCGGTGATCCTGCTGCCGCTCTATGCGCTCGTGCACATCGCGGCGCGGCGGGAACTGAAGCCCGAGGACGCGCTGCTCGTGCTCATCGCGTTTGCCGCGGCCTGCGCGCTCTTTCCACACGGCTGGACCGCCTATTGGAGCACATCGGCGGAGGCGCTGTTCCCGCGCCTTGCCTGGCAGTGGCTCATTTTCGCGCTGCTCGCGGGCTGGGTCGTGCTGCGGTTGCTGCGCCGGTTTTCCGGCGGCGATACGCAGGAGCTCTTGAAGCTATTCCGCGCGCTGCTTATCCTCGCGGCGGCGTACTTCGTCTTCGAGGTCTGCTTTGCCGAATTTGCGGGCCTGTTTTCTGCCGTCGACGCGCTCAAGGCGGGCAACAGCGCCTTTACAACCGATACGGTACTGCCTGTGGCAACGGACATAACGGGATCGAAGAGCCTTGTGTTCAGCTATGTTGTCCTCGCCCTGCGCTTTGCCGCGGAAAGCCTTCCTACGCTGCTCGCCGCGGCGACGGCGTACTTCGCCATCGGCCTTCTCGACACGATGGAAGACGGCGCGTTTACGCAGGAGAGCGCCGCCTACGCGCCAAAGCTTGCCGAATGGTGTGTCAAGGTGCTCAAGCTCAGCGTGCTGTTCGCCCTCGCGGTCAACGTTTTGCAGGCGTTCTATGCGCCGATGCTCCTGAGCACCAGCATTTCGATCCGTCTGCCGATCTTCGAGCTGTGCTTCGTGCTCGCAGCGCTTCTCGGTGCGCGGCTCATCGCCTCGAACGTCGCCCTTGCGGCGGACAACGACCTCTTTATCTGAGGGTGCGGCCATGGCGATCACGATACATCTCGACGAGCTGCTGAAAGCGCGCGGCATGACAAGCAAGGAGCTTTGCGCCATTGTCGGCATCACGGAGGCGAATCTTTCCATTCTGCGCAGCGGCAAGGCTAAGGGCGTGCGCTTTGCGACGCTCAACCGCATCTGCTGCGCGCTCGAGTGCAATGTGGGCGACATTCTGCAATGCGACGGAGAATTGGAGGCAGAGCATGAAGAGTAAAACGAAAAGGATACTGATTTTTGCTGCGATCCTCGCGGCGGCCTTTCTCATTGCCTTTCTTGACGGCGGCGCGGTGCAGTCCGCCGCGGACGAGGAGGAAGAGGGCACGCTCATCGGGGCTTTCGTCTCGGAAGAGGATCTCGACATCGGCGGTGATCTTGCGGTCTCAGCCGCGGGCAAATTCGTCTGGAAGGCCGGGCGGCTCTATATGGATACGGACGAAGACTGGTGGGCGCTCAAAGACCGCGGCAGCGGCATCTACTGCACGATGGAGCCGGACGCGCGCTATGGTGAGGAGGACGCCAAGTCGCCGAATATCAGGATCTTCGGCGCACTCGGTGCGCCGCTGGGGAAGGCCGGTATCGACGATGACAACGGCGTCCGTACGACGGACATCGACCTCTCGGGCGAGGTCTACGCCTGCGGCGACAGACAAGTGATTTTCAATCTTTATCCCATCTACCAGACGTCGGATGGCCGCATTTACCTGACGCGCGGCAACAGCATGGGCATGTCCGGCGCGGACGGCGCCAGCATGACCCACACGCTCACGAGCGATAAGACCGAGACGATCGGCGGCAAGTCCGAGCGTGTGAAGGTCAGAGTCGCCATCACCGTTGCTGCCCGTCCGACGCCGACAAAGTTCACCGTCGCGCACATGGACGAAAACGACGATCTCTTGAAGCTCGAGGAGTTCGTGCCCGATGCGCTGCCCGAGTCTATCACTGCCGCGGACGGCGCGGCGTATCTCATCGGCACGAGCTATGGACAAGACGGGGACGGAGAGACGGCGGAATACGACATTTGCAGCCGCAGCAATGACAGTGCGCCGTATGCTTACTCAAATCTGGATACTTTCCGCTATCAGGACGGGAAGCTCTGCTCAATCAGCATCAAGGTCAACTGGAAGGAGGGGGCGGCATGAAACGCATCATTGCTTTTGCGCTGGCGCTCGCAGTGGTGTTCGGTGTGAGTTTTGCGCTTTACAAGCCCGAGCGGATCGAAGCCGCGGCGCAGGAGACCATGGACGATGAGTGGGTCGGCTATTTCTTCGCCCTCGAACCCTTTGACGGCAGGCGCTACGCGACGGAGACCGCCGATGATTACGACTTCGGCGTGCCCGGCGTGCCGGTGTTTGTGACCATCACAGCGTTTGAACCCGACGATCCGGATTACGAAGAGGGCTCTGAATTCAACAATTCCGTCGGTGCGGCGGTGTCCGACGAGGTGGTGGGCAGCGGAATGCACATCAAGGTCGACGACAACGGCAGCAGCTACGAGACGGGCGGCGAGATCGTGCTCGACGCGCAGAAGAGGGTGGAGCTGTACGAATGTTATGTCTACCGCACGCCTGCGGGCGACTACTACTCCGAGTGTGTGCTGTACAACGGGATGAAGTCGGCCTACTGCGGGCCGGGCTTTGGCCTGAAGCAGACGCGGACGATCTCGGCCGAGCGGTCGGGCGATTGGAGTGTGAGCGGCAAAACGCAGAGCCACTCGATCAAGGTGAGCGTTTCATTTGTGGAGCGCACGGCGGCGGAGAGACTCGTGTTTGCCTGGCTGAGGGGGGACAAGAGCATTCTTTCGCGCGAGGCATACGGCGCGGACGCGCTTCCCGAGACGCTGACCGCGCCGGACGGCGCGTCGATGCTTGTCGTGACGCAGACGAGTGCGGACGGCACAAGCGCCCGCTCACTCTGCACACAGGACGATCTGTTCGCCAGAGCCTATGTTCCCTCGACGCTTTCCGGCCTTCTGCGTGTCGTCGACGTGTCGCTCGACTGGGGAGAGGACGAGACTTAACCAATTCTTAATAAAGAATTTGCTAAGAAAATGATTGCAATACGCGGGCAAAGCGGGTAAGATGGGGTTAACTCAAAGAAAAGAGGAACTTGCCATGCGTCCCGACGGAACCCGAGTGAAAGAGGCGTCCACCATCGTTTCGGCACTGCCCTATGTCATGCCGCGGCGCTACGACGCACAGAATTTCATCACCGAATACGCCGATATGGAGGTCCTGCGCCGCTACATTCAGGAAAAGCGCCGCGAAGGCGTCCGCATCCCGTATATGACGCTCATTCTGGCGGCATACTTCAAGGCGTATCAGGAAAATCCGAAGATCAACCGCTTTATCATGAACAGCAAGATATATCAGCGCAACCACTTCTGCGTCAGCTTCGTCATCCTGAAAACGCGCGCCGACGGCCGCGCGGATGAGACGTCGATCAAGGTGTTCTTTGAGGACGGGGACGATATCTTCTCCATCAACCGCAAGATCGAGGAGGCGGTCGCGCAGAATCAGGTGGCCGCGCACAACAACAATACGGATAAATTCGCGAATTTTCTGTTCGCCATCCCCATCCTGCCGGGGTTTTTGTTCGGCCTTGTCAAGCTGATGGACCGCTGCGGCGTTTTACCGCGGAAGATCATTGATCTGAGCCCGTTCCACACGAGTCTTTTTATCACGAACCTTGCCTCCATCAACACGAATTCCATCTTCCACCACTGCTACGAGTTCGGCACGACGGGTGTGTTCGTCAGCATGGGCAAGCCTATTGCCAATTATATGAGCGGGGAGTATAATAAAAAAATGATCCCGCTCTCCGTCGTGATGGATGAGCGCATCTGCACGGGACACGAGTACGCGCTGTTCTGGGCGAGCGTGCGCCGCTATCTCAAGCACCCCGAGCTGCTGGAGGGGAAGCCGACGGAGGAAAACGCAGATCTCGCGGAGGAATGCGTTTGATCAGCAGCCACAAGCCGCAAAGCGCGGGATCTGCGCTTTGCGGCGTTTTCTACTTTTATATGTAGAAGAAAGGACAGGGAAGCTTCCTTGATCGAACCAAAGTCTCAGGTAAAGAAATGCAGCGCCCACGCAGAAATTTTGCAGCAGAACGAGGAACGCACCGTCTACCGTCTCAGGGAGACGGACGGCGAGGTGTGCATCACGGCCTATCCCGTTTTCCCCGGCATTGAGCTTGCCTATCACGATGTGCATGCGCCGTCGTACCGTCTGGCAGAGCCGAATGCGGCGGGACTCATCGAGATCCAGCACTGCCGCGAGGGACGCGCGGAATACTGCTGCGGCGGCGAGCATTACTTTTTGGCCCCCGGAGACCTCTCCGTCGTGCGCCGCGCCGCTATCGAGGGGGAGGTGGAGTTCCCCACGGGGCACTACCACGGCATCACCGTCACGCTCGACCCCGCCCTCGCACCTGACTGTTTGTCCTGCATTTTGCAGGATGTCGACGTCCGCCCCAGCGTGCTGGCGGAGAAGTTCTTCGCCGACTCGGAGTGCTTTGTCTCAAGATCGTCGGCGCGCGTGGAGCACATCTTCTCTGAGCTCTACGCCGTGCCCGCCGGCATCCGCCGCGGCTACTTTAAGGTTAAGGTGCTTGAACTTCTGCTCTTTTTGAGTGCGCTCGACGTGGCGCACGAAAAGCACGGCTATACCGCCGCGCAAGTGCGCCTTGCGCGCGCGGCGCGCGACGCGCTGCTTGCAAGCACGGAGGACGACGTTACGATCTCCGCGCTTGCACAGGAACTCGGTGCGTCGCCCTCGCAGCTCGCCGCGAGCTTTCGCGGCGTGTACGGCATGACGCCCGCAGCGTTTTTGCGCGCGCAGAAGATGCACAGTGCCGCGCAGCTCCTGCGCACGAGCGACCGCACGGTGCTCGATATCGCGGGGCAGTTCGGCTATGACAACGCCAGCAAGTTTGCCAAGGCCTTCCGCAGTGTGATCGGTGTGTCGCCGAGCGCGTACCGCGCAGGCGCGGACAGCGACAGCTGCGCGCCGACGGCGGAAAAAGCGGAATAAAATATTTTGGAGCCTCATCCGATCAATTTGGAGCGGATAAGGCTCTTCTTTTCGGGTATCCTAAGACACGTCAAGAGCGAGGACATCGCTCCCCAATAGTTAGATAAATCTAACTTCTGGGGAGCCACCACCGAAACCAAAGGGGAGGGAAACAGGCATGTCTGAAGAGATCCTGGTGCGGCAGGGTGCGCCGACGTTGGCAGGTATCAAAACGGGCAGCCTCTTCCCTTGTCCTTGCGAAGATAAGGAAGCGCTCTTTGCGGACATCCGCCGCCTGAACCGTCTGCTTGTGCCAAAGGGCCTGTGTCTGCTGCCGATCCGTTTTCTGAAAGGACAGGTCCTTTTGTACCTGTACCGCCCCTCTGAGCTGCGGAGAGATTTGGAGAACGAACAGGCGGCCGAGATCCTGCACCACGCGGGCTACAATAGCGGCCACTGCGGACGCTGCATCGCAAACCTCATCCGCCGATTCCGCGAGGGCGGCGAATTCCCCCATGAGGTCGGGCTTTTCCTCTCGTATCCGCCGGAGGACGTCAAGGGCTTCATCGACCACCGCGCCTGCAACTTCAAATGCGCGGGGCTGTGGAAGGTCTACGGCGACGAGAAGAAGGCACGAGAGCTGTTCGCCCGCTTCAAAAAATGCACGGAGATCTACTGCGCACTCTGGGAGGCCGGCTCGGGCATCGAGCAGCTTGCCGTGGCAGTGTGATAGATACTGATTTATGAAAGGAACATACTAATATGAAGAAGACTGCTGTTGTTTATTGGAGCGGCACGGGCAACACCGAGGCCATGGCCAAGGCCGTCGCTGAGGGCATGGAGAGCGCGGGCGCGCAGGTCACGATGTTGACCCCTGACCAGGTCAAGGCCAGCGAGCTGAGCGCTTACGACGCGATCGCCTTCGGCTGCCCCGCCATGGGCAGCGAAGTGCTCGAGGAGATGGAGTTCCAGCCCATGTTTGACGAGGTCAAGCGCAGCCTTGGCGGCAAGAGCGCCGCGCTGTTCGGCTCCTACGGCTGGGGCGACGGCGAGTGGATGCGCGGCTGGGAAAAGGACTGCGATGATTCCGGCATCCGCCTTGTGTGCGAGAGCGTGACCTGCTGCGAAGCGCCTGATGACGCCGCGCTGGACGCCTGCCGCGCGCTGGGCAAGGAGCTTGCAAAGTGAGGATTCCTCTGTGGACGAAAAGCGCGCGATGAGGAAACTCAGGCGGAAAGCACCTGTGCTCGTTGCGCTTGCGGTCATCCTGCTGAGTCTTGCCATCGGCGGATGCCTGCCTTTTTGAAAACACGATGCGATGGAAGGCCGCGTACGGGGAGTGCGCGGCCTTCCGATTTTTATTTGCGCTGCCGAAACGGCAGATTTTTACTGATAAGTATTAGCATAACTTATAGATATGTAGATTATTATCAAAAAACTGATAAATAGGGCGAAGCCTTTCTCTCTTTTGCCGCATGGACGAAAAGAGCCCTCTGTGATACCATATTGCTTGTCAAGTTGAGCTCTTTGTAACTGACGGAAACGTGGGTCACCACAGGGGAGCAGAGAGCGTTTCTTGCTGAAATTCAGCAGCCGACCGTCTGGGCACTTCAACTGCACATCGAGGCAGTGGAGCGCCCATTTTTGCTTTTAAGGAGGCAGAACTATGCGAAAGGTAGCCGTTATTATGGGCAGCACGAGCGACCTGCCCGTCGCCGAGAAGGCGATCCAGACGCTCAAGGAATATGGGATCGAGACCGAGGTCCGCGTGTTATCCGCCCACCGGTGCCCGAACGAGGCAAGAGAATTTGCAGCGTCGGCACGGGAGAGCGGATTTTCTTGTATCATCGCGCTCGCGGGCATGGCCGCGCACTTGGCCGGCGCGATGGCCGCGAATACGACGCTTCCCGTCATCGGCGTGCCGTGCAGCGGCGCGAAGCTCGACGGCATGGACGCGCTGCTCTCGACCGTCCAGATGCCGAGCGGCATCCCCGTTGCCACCGTCGCTATCGACGGGGCGAAAAACGCCGCCATCCTTGCCGTCCAGATCATGGCTGTGAGCGACGAGGGCCTTGCCCACAAGCTCCAGGCCGCACGTGACGAGGGCACCGCCGCTGTCTTGAAGGCGGACGAAGAGCTTCGCGAGCGCTACAAAAACTGAGAAACCATCCATCCATATCAATCAACAAAAATATAAAATAAAAGGAGAACAGTCATCATGGAAAAGAAAGAACAGCTCTACGAAGGCAAGGCCAAGAAGGTTTACGCCACCGAAGATCCCAACCTCGTCATCGTTTCCTACAAGGACGACGCCACCGCCTTTGACGGCGCAAAGAAGGGTACCATCGTCGGCAAGGGCGTCATCAACAACCAGATGACCAACCGTCTGATGGCCAAGATGGAAAAGGCCGGCATCCCGACCCACTTTGTTGAAGAGCTCAGCGAGCGCGACACGCTCGTCAAGAAGGTCTCCATCGTCCCGTTGGAGGTCATCATCCGCAACATCTCCGCCGGTCATTTTGCCTCCCGCTACGGCGTGGAGGAGGGTATCGTCTTCTCCGAGCCCACGATCGAGTTCTCCTACAAGAACGACGATCTGCATGACCCCCTGATGAACGCCTATCACGCCGTTGCCCTCAAGCTCGCGACCTGGGAGGAGATCGAGCTCATCAAGAAGTATGCCTTCGCCGTCAACGACACGCTCAAGGCATTTTGGAGCGAGTGCGGCGTCACGCTCGTCGACTTTAAGCTCGAGTTCGGCAAGACCGTCGACGGCCAGATCGTTCTCGCCGACGAGATCAGCCCTGACACCTGCCGCCTGTGGGACAGCAAGACGAACGAAAAGCTCGACAAGGACCGCTTCCGCCGCGACCTCGGCGGCGTGGAAGACGCCTACGCCGAAGTCATGAAGCGCCTGATGGCTCACGACGCACAGTAAGATCAAATATGACAGAGAATCACAACATCATCCCGGCGCGCCACATTCACGAAGAATGCGGCGTGTTCGGCATCTTTACGCCTCAGGAGGCGGACGTCGCGTCCTATGCCTACTACGCGCTCTACTCCCTCCAGCACCGCGGACAGGAGAGCGCGGGTATCGTCGTCAACGACGACGGCCTGTTCCGCTCGCTGCGCGACACTGGCCTTGTGAGCGAGGTCTTCCCGCCCGAGCAGCTCAAATCGCTCGGCAAGGGTACCATCGCCGTCGGCCATGTGCGCTACGGCACGACCGGCAGCGACAACAAGCGCAACGTCCAGCCCATTTTAGTGAACCACTTCAAGGGCCGTATGGCGCTCGCGCACAACGGCAACCTGACGAACTCCCGCGAGCTGAGGCAGGAGCTTGAAAGTCGCGGCTCCATCTTCCAGACCACGACCGACAGCGAGGTCATCGCCTATATCATCGTGCAGGAGAGACTCAACCGCGGCTCCATCGAAGAGGCTGTCTCCGCTGCGATGGACCGCATCGAGGGCGCGTATTCCCTCGTCCTCTCCTCGCCGACGAAGCTCATTGCCGCGCGCGACCCCCACGGCTTCCGTCCCCTCTGCATGGGGCATCTGAAGGACGGCTCTGTTGTCTTCGCGTCTGAATCCTGCGCGCTCGACGCCATCGGCGCCGAGTTTGAGCGCGACATCCGCCCCGGCGAGATCGTTGTCGTCGACACGGCCGGCGTTCGCTCCGACACGAGCCACTGCGGCAAAGCGCCGAAGAAGCTTTGCGTCTTCGAGTTCATCTACTTCGCCCGCCCTGACTCCGTCATCGACGGCAGCAGCGTCCACGTCGCACGCCAGCGCGCAGGCGCGTTCCTCGCGCTCGAGCATCCCGTGCAGGCGGATGTCGTCATCGGCGTGCCGGATTCCGGCCTTGATGCAGCCCTCGGTTACGCGCGCCAGAGCGGCATCCCCTACGGCATCGGCTTTATCAAAAATAAGTACATCGGCCGCACGTTCATCTCGCCCACGCAGACGATGCGCGAAAACGAGGTCAACATCAAGCTCAACCCCATCCGCTCCGTGGTCGAGGGCAAGCGCGTCGTGCTGATCGACGACTCCATCGTCCGCGGTACGACCTGCCGTCGCACGATCGACCTATTGTGGAAGGCGGGCGCAAAGGAGATCCACATGCGCGTCAGCGCGCCGCCGTTTGTCTCCGAGTGCTACTACGGCACGGACATCGACGACAAGAACAACCTCATCGCCACGCACCACACGGTCGATGAGATCGCGAAGATCATCGGCGTCAACTCGCTCGGCTACTTAAGCATCGAGGACGTCGTCAAGCTCGCCGACAACACCGAAAACGGCTTCTGCACGGCCTGCTTCGGCGGCGGCTATCCCACCTCTATCCCGAAAGACGGCGGCAAGGACCGCTTTGAGTGCAAAATCAGTGAAGGGGAGAAAAAGAAGAATGCGTAGTTTTTCCGAGAGCTACCGTGACGCCGGCGTGAATATCGAGGCCGGCTACGAGGGCGTCAAGCTGATGAAAAAGCACGTCCAGCGCACCATGATCCCGGGCGTTGTGTCCGATATCGGCGGCTTTGGCGGCCTGTTCGCACCCGATCTCACCGGTATGAGCGAGCCCGTGCTCGTCTCGGGCACGGACGGCGTGGGCACGAAGCAGCGCATCGCGCAGCTGATGAACAAGCACGACTCCGTCGGCATCGACTGCGTTGCCATGTGCGTCAACGACATCATCTGCTGCGGCGCAAAGCCCATCTTCTTCCTCGACTACATCGCCATCGGCAAGAACGAGCCGGAGAAGGTCGCGACGCTCGTCTCCGGCGTGGCCGAGGGCTGCGTGCAGTCCGGCTGCGCGCTCATCGGCGGCGAGACCGCCGAGCACCCCGGCACCATGTCTGCCGACGACTACGACCTTGCGGGCTTCGCCGTCGGCATTGTCGACCGCGCGAAGATCATCGACCACGACCGCATGCGTCCGGGCGACGTTGTGATCGCGCTCACCTCAAGCGGTATCCACTCCAACGGCTATTCCCTCGTGCGCAAGGTCTTCAACGTTGAGCACGCGGACCTCGGCGCATATGTCGACGAGCTCGGCTGCACGCTGGGCGAAGAGCTGCTGCGCCCGACGAAGATCTATGTCAAGCCCGTTCTCGCCGCGATGGACGTGGCCGACGTCCACGGCGTCAGCCACATCACAGGCGGCGGCTTCTACGAAAATATCCCCCGCTGCATCCCCGACGGCCTGTGCGCGAAGATCGACAAGTCCTCTCTCCGCACGCCGCCGATCTTCTCAATGCTCCAGCGCATGGGCAGCATCCCCGAGCACGACATGTTCAACACCTACAACATGGGCGTCGGCATGACGATGATCGTCGCCAAAGATGACGCCGACAAGGCGCTTGCCGCCCTCAAGGAAAACGGCCAGGACGCCTACGTGATCGGCGAGGTCGTGAGCGGGGAAGAGAAGGTCGCACTATGCTGAAAAGCGCGCGCATCGCGGTGTTCGTCTCGGGCGGCGGCACGAATTTACAAGCCTTGCTCGACGCGCAGAGAGACGGCGAAATTCCACACGGCGAGATCGCGCTCGTCATTTCCTCTCAGGCATGCGCCTACGCGCTCGAACGCGCGGAAAAGGCGAACGTCCCCGCGCACACCGTGCCGTCGAGCCTCATTCAGCACGACTTTGAGGCGGCCATCGAGCTGCTGCTCGAGCAGTACAAGATCGATGTCATCGTCCTTGCAGGCTTTTTGAGCATCCTGAGCGAGAGCTTCACGAAAAAGTGGCCGCGCCGCATTTTGAATATCCATCCGTCGCTGATCCCATCGTTCTGCGGCAAGGGAATGTACGGCTTAAAGGTGCACGAGGCCGCGCTCGCGCGCGGCGTGAAGGTCACGGGGGCGACGGTGCATTTCGTCAACGAGATCCCCGACGGCGGCGAGATCATCCTGCAAAAAGCGGTCGAGATCGAAGAGGGCGACACGCCCGAGACCTTACAGCGCCGCGTGATGGAGCAGGCCGAATGGAAGCTCCTGCCGCGCGCGACGGAGCTTGTCTGCCGCGCCATCACAGAAGAGGAGAACTGAAATGGTCGACTTTTTGCACTTTCTGAAAAATACGTCTTATCCCGGCCGTGGCATTTTGGTCGGCAAGGACCGCGTTTACTATTTCATCATGGGCCGCAGCGAGAACAGCCGCAACCGCGTCTTTGTCAAGACCGACGACGGCATCCGCACCGAGGCCTTTGACCCCGCCAAGCTCGCCGACCCGAGCCTCATCATCTATCACCCCGTCCGCACGATGGGCAGCGACCTCGTTGTGACGAACGGCGACCAGACCGACACGATCTGCGAGCACGGCGACTTCCGCCGCGGCCTGATGACGCGCGAGTACGAGCCCGACGGCCCGAACTGGACGCCGCGCATCTCCGCCATCGTGCACGAGGACGGCTCTTTCGAGATGTCCATCTTAAAGCACAAGGACGGCCGGTGTCTTCGCGAGTTCTTCTGTTACGAGGGCTGCGACGCGGACAAGGCCTACTTCATCAGCACCTATCAGGGCGACGGCACGCCGCTGCCGACATTTGCGGGCGAGCCGATGGAGGTGAGCGTCCCCAGCCCCGAAGAGGTCTGGGACGCGCTCAACGAGGACAACAAGGTGTCCCTTTACGCGAACGTGAACGGCGAAGTCAAGCTGTTCAACAAGAATTTAGGCGATTGAGGAGAACGATATGAACGAGCTCGAACTCAAATATGGCTGCAACCCCAACCAGAAGCCTGCGCGCGTCTTTATGAAAGACGGCGGCGACCTGCCGTTCACCGTGCTGAACGGCAAGCCAGGCTACATCAATCTGCTCGATGCCTTCAACTCCTTCCAGCTCGTGCGCGAGCTTAAGGAGGCCACGGGCCTGCCCGCTGCGGCGAGCTTCAAGCACGTCTCTCCCGCGGGAGCGGCGCTCGGCCTGCCGCTCGACGAGGTGGACAAGCAGATTTACTTTGTTGAGCCTGACGAGGCCCTTTCGCCCATCGCCTGCGCCTACATCCGCGCCCGCGGCGCGGACCGCCTCTGCTCCTATGGTGACTGGGCGGCGCTCTCCGACGAGTGCGACGCCGCGACGGCGGAATATCTGAAAGGCGAGGTCTCCGACGGCATCATCGCCCCCTCGTTCAGCGAGGAGGCGCTTGCCATCCTGAAGACGAAAAAGGGCGGCAAGTACAACATCGTGCAGATGGACCCCGCCTACATTCCCGCCCCGCAGGAGCAGAAGGACGTCTTCGGCGTCACGTTCGAGCAGGGCCGCAACAACTGCAAGATCGACGAGTCGCTGCTTGCGAACATCGTCACCGAAAATAAGAATCTTCCCGATGACGCGAAGCGCGACATGATCGTTTCGCTCATTACGCTCAAATACACGCAGTCGAACTCCGTCTGCTACGCCAAGGACGGCCAGACCATCGGCGTCGGCGCGGGGCAGCAGAGCCGGATCCACTGCACCCGTCTGGCGGGCAACAAGGCGGACGTCTGGTATCTGCGGCAGCATCCCAAGGTGCTGGCCCTGCCCTTCCGGAGCGATATCCGCCGCCCGGATCGGGACAACACCATCGATGTATATATATCCGACGAATACGAGGACGTGCTGGCCGACGGCGCGTGGCAGCAGTTCTTCACCGCCCGGCCGGAACCCTTGACCCGCGAGGAACGGCGGGCCTGGCTGGACACCCTCACCGGCGTGTCCCTGGGCTCCGACGCCTTCTTCCCCTTCGGGGACAACATCGAGCGGGCGCATAAGTCCGGCGTCAGCTTTATCGCCGAGCCGGGCGGATCCATCCGGGACGATCACGTGATCGAAACCTGCAATAAATACGGCATCGCCATGGCCTTCACCGGCCTGCGGCTGTTCCATCATTGAGGAAAGGCGGGCGGCCTGTGGAAAAAAAGGATATTCTGGTGGTGGGCGGCGGCGGCCGTGAACACGCCATCATACGCAAGCTGAAGGAAAGCCCCCGCTGCGGGAAGCTCTACTGCACCCCCGGCAACGGCGGCATCGCCCGGGACGCCAAATGCTTCGATGTGCCCGCCACCGACGTGGCCGGCGTGGTGGAGCTGGCGACCCGTCTGATGGTGGATCTGGTCTTTGTGGCGCCGGACGATCCGCTGGTGGCCGGCATGGTGGATGCGCTGGAGGAAGCGGGTATCTCCGCCTTCGGCCCCCGCGCCAACGCCGCCATTCTCGAAGGCAGCAAGGTCTTCTCCAAAGACCTTATGA
>ERZ772876.2837-NODE-2837-length-13645-cov-3.006770_pt1 | contig 13645 bp, 8 predicted proteins | sample MGYA00580584_ERZ772876 | MGnify/ENA primary metagenome ERZ772876 (study PRJEB29015, sample SAMEA2737728) | human gut metagenome | biome: human gut; feature: human-associated habitat; material: faeces | place: China | collected 2012 ... | reverse complement strand
GATAAGCCGCTGAGGACTCATCCCTACCTTATTATATATATGATAGAGCGAAAAACAAATGAATTCTTCACTTTTCGTTCTTCACTCTTCACTTTATTAAAGCTTCTGCTCTACCTCGATCTCAGTGAAAGTCTCGATAACGTCGCCTTCCTGAATATCGTTGTAGTTGACGAGGCTCAAACCGCATTCCATACCGGTAACCACCTCCTTGACATCGTCCTTGTAACGCTTCAAGGCATCGATTTCAGCAGTACGTATCACGATACCGTCACGGATGACGCGAGCCTTATCCTTAGCGTGTACCTTACCCTCGGTAACGAGACCACCGGCAATAGTACCCACCTTAGAAATCTTGAAGGTCTGCTTAACCTCAACCTGACCGGTAACGATTTCCTTCTTCACCTTGTCGAGCATACCAACCATCGCACTCTTGATATCGTCGATAGCATCGTAGATGATAGAGTATGTGTTGATTTCAACACCCTCACGGTCGGCAGCCTTACGAGCATCGGCAGATGGACGAACCTGGAAACCAACGATGACTGCATCTGAAGCAGATGCCAGCATCACGTCGTTCTCTGATATCTGACCCACAGCCTTGTTCACCACGTTCACCTGAACCTTCTCGGTAGAAAGCTTGATGAATGAGTCGCTCAAAGCCTCAACAGAACCATCGGTATCACCCTTCACGATGACGTTCAACTCATGGAACTCACCACGTGCGATACGGTGAGAGATATCACCCAGGGTCAAGCGCTTCTGAGTACGCAAGCCCTGCTCACGCTGCAACTGCTCACGCTTGTTGGCGATTTCGCGAGCCTCCTGCTCTGTCTCGATTACGTGGAACTGGTCACCTGCAGTAGGCGCACCGTTCAAACCGAGGATGATAGCTGGCTCAGCAGGAGCTGCTGACTTGATGTTGGCATTACGCTCATTGAACATCGCCTTGACACGACCCCAAGAAGTACCGGCGAGTACGATGTCGCCTACCTTCAAGGTACCGTTGGCAACCAATACGGTAGAAACATATCCACGACCCTTGTCGAGGGAAGACTCGATGATGGTACCTGTAGCACGACGGTTAGGGTTAGCCTTCAAGTCGAGCATGTCAGCCTCGAGGAGCACCTTGTCGAGCAAATCGTGAACACCGATACCCTTCTTGGCACTGATTTCCTGGCACTGATACTTACCACCCCACTCCTCAACGAGCAGGTTCATGTTAGCCAAGTCCTCACGGATACGGTCTGGGTTAGCACCTGGCTTATCAATCTTGTTGATAGCGAATACCATTGGTACACCGGCAGCCTGCGCATGAGCGATAGCCTCCTTGGTAGTAGGCATCACAGAGTCATCGGCTGCGATGATGATGATGGCGATATCGGTAGCCTGGGCACCACGGGCACGCATGGCGGTAAACGCCTCGTGACCTGGAGTATCAAGGAAGGTTACCTTGCGACCGCTTTTCAGGGTCACACTATAGGCACCGATATGCTGGGTAATACCACCCGCCTCGCCGGCAATCACATTGGTATTGCGGATATAGTCGAGCAAAGAGGTCTTACCATGGTCTACGTGACCCATGACGGTTACGATTGGAGCACGTGGAACCAAGTCGTTCTCATCATCCACTTCCTCGCTCACGGCCTCCTGAACCTCGGCACTCACGTATTCGGTCTTGAAACCGAACTCCTCAGCTACCATGTTGATGGTCTCTGCATCCAGGCGCTGGTTGATAGATACCATGATACCTACACCCATCAAGGTAGAGATAACCTGAGTAACGCTGATATCCATCATCGTAGCCAACTCGCTAACGGTAACGAACTCAGTAAGTTTCAGGGTCTTGCTTTCCTTCTGCTCCTGACGAGCCTGATCCTGCAACTTCTCCTGAACAGCCTCACGCTTCTCCTTACGGTACTTAGCACCCTTCTTGTTCTGACTCTTGCTGGTCAAACGTGCAAGAGTCTCCTTAACCTGGCGTGCTACAGCCTCGTCATCAACCTCGATCTGGCGCTGGTTGCCGCGGTTGTTGTTATTGCCGCGATTATTATTGTTATTATTTCTGTTGCGGTTTTTGTTCTTCTTATTATTACCGCCGTTGTTGCCATTACCTCCGCCATTATTCTTAGCTTCGGCATTGATGTCAACACGTTCTTTGTTGATACGAACACGCTTTTTGCGCTCATTGTGCTGTTGAGCCATTTTCTCCTCACGTTCCTTGCGGCGCTCCTCCTTGGTTTTCTTCTTAGGACGAGTGCTCTGGTTGAGAGAAGACAAATCTATCTTGCCCAACACCTTAGGCTCATTAGCAGTAAACTTCTTCTCACTCTTGAGAGTAAACACGCTGTTGTCTGCTGCGCCAGCAGAATGCTGTGCAGTTTCATTCTTAGCATGATGATGCTCTTTCTTTCCCTGAGGAGCATTCTGCTTATTCATCTGAGCGTTTGACTGCTGTGATTTCTGATGATTTTCCTGTTTCATTTGCTGTTTATGCTGAGAAGCCTGTTGTGGCTTCTGTTCCTTCTTTTGCTCAGCCTTAGGAGCGTCTTTCTTCTGCTCAGGACTGACGGCAGCAGTCTCAGGCTTTTCCGCAACAGACTCTGCAGCAGGCTTCTTACCGATATTGTCCAAGTCAATCTTTCCCAGCGGCTTATACTGCTGCTGTCCATTAGACTCCAACAAGCTTTCAGCGCGATTGTCCTTCTGCTCTGGCGCACGCTTCTTATCTTTTGCTTTTTTGGTAAAGAGTTTCTCAGCCTGATCACGAACCTCTCTGTCCTGACTGAAGGCATCATTCAATGCCTTGTATTGCTGGTCGGTGAGTTTGAAGCTCGGTTCTGCCTTGACATCTCCCAGGTCTTTTCTTTTCTCTAGGAATTCAACTGCCGTCTGAAGTCCTATATTTAATTCACGTAGTGCTTTATTTAATCTGATGCTCATAAATTATTTATTCTCCTATTTTTAAAGTTAGATTCCCTGCAAGCACTCGCTGGCAAGGGAATTATTGTTCGAATTCGGCGCGCAACACGCTGAGTACATGATCAACGGTCTCCTCTTCGAGGTCGGCCTTCTCAATCAGCAAGTTGCGAGGTGCATTGAGTACCTGCTTGGCAGTATCAAGACCGATGCCCTTGATAGCATCGATAACCCACTGGTCAATCTCATCAGAGAACTCATCCAAGTAGATATCCTCATCGGCCTCATTCTCGTCTACCTCACGGAATACGTCGATGGTATATTCTGTAAGCATAGAAGCCAGTTTGATGTTCATACCGCCACGGCCGATAGCCAAACTAACTTCCTCAGGCTGCAAGTAAACCTCTGCTTTCTTGTTCTCATCATCAACATTGATTGAAGAAACCTTGGCTGGAGCCAACGCACGCTGAATGAAGAGTTTGGTATTGCTTGAGTAGTTGATGACATCGAGATTCTCGTTGCAAAGTTCGCGAACGATACCGTGAACGCGGCTACCCTTAACACCTACACATGCGCCAACCGGGTCGATACGCTCATCGAATGTTTCAACAGCAATCTTAGCACGCTCTCCCGGAAGACGGGCGATACGGCGGATTGCAATCAGACCGTCTGCAATCTCAGGAACCTCAGCCTCCAACAGGCGCTGCAGGAAGATTGGAGCAGTACGGCTCAAGATAATCTTTGGATTATTGTTCTCGTTGTCTACACGAAGGATGACCGCACGAACAGTCTCACCCTTGCGGTAAGTATCACCAGGAATCTGCTCAGTTTTAGGCAACATGAGTTCGTTGTTCTCATCATCTACAATCAGAACCTCGCGCTTCCAAACCTGATAAACCTCACCAGAGATAACCTGACCTACGCGATCCTTGTATTTGTTGTAGAGTGAATCATGCTCCAACTCAAGAATCTTGGAAGCCAAAGTCTGACGAAGAGTCAAGATGGCACGACGACCAAACTTATTGAAGTCAACCGTCTCACTTACATCCTCACCAACCTCGTAATCCGGCTCAATCTTACGAGCCTCAGAAAGTGTAATTTCCTTATTTTCATCTTCAACTTCGCCATCAGCAACAACTATACGGTTGCGATAAATTTCGAAGTCACCCTTGTCAGGGTTCACGATGACATCAAAGTTTTCGTCACTACCAAAAATCTTGGCAAGTACATTACGGAAGCTCTCCTCCAATACACTTACCAATGTAGTACGGTCGATATTCTTTGTTTCTTTAAACTCGCGGAATGTATCAATCATACTCGCTGTCAATTCTTGCTCTTTTTTAGCCATAACTTAATTGAAACTAATTATGTATTTTGTATATTTTACTTTATCCATCTGGTAAACGTGATCAACCTCCTGCTTAACCGGACGTTTTTTACCTTCAACCTTTACCTTTTCTTCAACGCCAACTGTGAAGTCATTTCCTTCAACAGCTTTCAAGATACCCTTCACCTTCTTGCCGTCGGCATCAAGCACCTCTACCTCCTTGCCAATGAAATTGATATACTGCTGCGGAACTTTGAACGGTTGACCCAAGCCTGCAGAGCCAACTTCGAGCTCATAGTCTTCCTCGTCACGGTTCAAATGATCCTCAATATACTTACTCAAGGCAACACAATCCTCAATCCATACTCCATCGGCATGGTCAATCTCAACAACGATTCTATCGTCGGGACTGATTTCAATGCTTACCAAGAAATATTCCTTATCTTGGAGCCATTCTTCAACTAATTTTTTTACGACGTTTTTATCAATCATATATACCTTATTAAAATAAAATGAGGAACTCTTGTGAGCCCCTCATTCCACTGAACGTTGCAAAATTACAAATATTTTTGTGATTAGCCAAAAAAAATGCAACTTTTTATTCGCAACGTGCACATTTTTAATCGATTGTGCACGTTTTTGTACTTATTTCTTCACAGGATGCAGTATTTTTTCGTATTCTGATGGAGAATTCAGCAATTTTACTGCTTCCTTAATCTGCTTGTCGTAACGCATGGAATTCTGGATGGCACCGCGCTGGAAATAATAGGCAGAAACGATGTCATTTTCCAACAGATGCTTGATGTAATCCTCGTTATAATCCAGATCCTTTGCCACATTATGGCTCAGTTTTTTCTTCAAAGCCTCAAACTCAGCCTTGGCATCATCGTAGTAGCCTTCAAACTTAGCGAGTTTTTCCAAGTCCTTGAGATACTTTTCTGTTTCACGGTCGTACTGGAAGTTAGCCTTCAACACGCGAGTCTTGAATTCATCATAGTCGGCATCGGTCAGTGAGAATTCCTTCGCAGGAGCAATAGCAGGATGCTTGGCGATGTAATCAACCTCATAATTAAGCATCACCTCATTACTGTCGCGGGCACCAGCCAGATAGAAGGCGATGTTTGGCAAAGAATCAGGCTTTACCTCTACATCCGGCTTCACGCCACCTCCATCTCTCACTTCTCTGCCGCCAGCGGTATAGAACACCTTGGTAAGAGAGTCGGGAACATGCTCCACATAACCACCCTTTTCGTGCTTATAGTTGAGTGCCTGAACGCATCGGCCGCTAGGAATGAAATATTTAGCAGTAGTAAGTTTCACCTGTCCGTTATAAGGCAAGTCCATGGTAGTCTGCACCAATCCCTTTCCATACGTGCGCGTACCTAATATTACAGCACGGTCATAATCCTGCAGACTGCCGCTCATGATTTCACTGGCACTGGCAGAATTCTCGTTCACCAATACCACCATCGGCATAACGGAATCTATCGGTTCAACCGTGGTCTTATAAACATGATTAGAACGCTGCAACTTTCCCTTCATCTCCAAGACTGTCTTACCTTTAGGCAAGAACATATTGATGATGCTGACCGCTTCGGTAACAGAACCACCACCATTATTACGCAGATCGAAGACAAGACTCTTGGCTCCTTGCTTTCTCAAATCGATGAAAGCACGACGCACTTCCTTGGCAGACTGCTCGGTAAAGGAATTGAAGTTGATGTAACCGATGTTACCCTCCAACATGCCATAATAAGGCAAGAACGGCAACTGGATGGTACGGCGTGTTACCTTCACCTTCATCGTCTTGCCTGTACTTGGACGCTTAACTTTCAGCATGAAAGAAGAACCCGGTTCACCACGAAGATGATCGCTGACATAGCTCACCTCCTTATTGGTCATATCCTCATCATCAATACTCAGGATGATATCACCCTTCTTCAGTCCCACTTCTGCAGCAGGCATATTCTCGTAAGGCTCGCTGATACAGACGCGCTGCAACTGGAAATTGTAGCGTATCACCGCACCTACACCCGCATACTTGCCGGTGAGCAGGTTCTTGAGTTCCTTCATCTTCTGCTCAGGATAATAGGTAGTATAAGGGTCGAGACTACGCAACATGGCATTGATACCATTTCCGACCACAACTTCAGCATCGAGCGTATCAACATACATCAAATCGAGATTCTTGTAGATGGCATTGAATATTTCCATATTCTTTGCGGCTTTGAAGTCATGATCTTTGTCAACCTGGGCAAAAGTAGGAACTACCAGGAGCACCATAAGCAAGGAGAACAGTATTCTTTTCATTGTTACCTTATTTAATTGTATATGATTCAACTTATTGGTTATTTCCTCCCCCTCTTCACAGCATTCGCCCTCGGGAGAAGATTTCGACCACAAAAGTACTCATTTCTTTGCGAAAAACACCATAAAATAGGCAAAAAATGGCACAAAGATAAGAAAAAATACACTTTTTTAGGGAAAAAGCGAAAAAAGTCAGCAAAAAATTTGGCAGAATGAAGAAAAGTTAGTACTTTTGCACACGCAAATAAGGAACGTCATGTTCTTTACAGAAAAAACGCTTCAATAGCTCAGTTGGTTAGAGCACCTGACTGTTAATCAGGGGGTCGTTGGTTCAAGCCCATCTTGAAGCGCAGAAAAGAGTCACAAGTTTTACTTGTGACTCTTTTTGTTTATCCCTACATGATCCACACTTTACATTCTCCATTCCCATATACAAATACAATATCCGGCAATAATTAGAGAAAGTACTATTTAAAAAAGGCACATTCCTATGCGGAATGTGCCTTTATATATAATAATGTGTCTAATACGCAGATTATTCTACATCATTGTTGTGATCCAAAGAGTCGTTGAACTCCTTAGGAGCCTGCTCATCATTACGATGCTCGTAACGACGTGGCTGACGAGCTGGACGCTCACCACGACCTTCATGACGATCATCACGACGACCGCGACGTTCACCGCGCTCAGGACGTGGACGACGCTCACGCTCTACATAACCCTCTGGCTTCTCCATCAATACACGATGAGAAAGTTTGTACTTGCCAGTCTTAGGATCAATCTCCATCAACTTCACCTTGATTTTGTCGCCTTCCTTGATGCCAGCCTCTTCAACTGTCTCAAGACGCTTCCAATCAATCTCAGAAATGTGGAGCAAACCATCCTTACCAGGGAGAATCTCTACGAAGCAACCGTAAGGCATGATAGAACGGACAGTACCCTCGTAAACCTCACCAACCTCAGGAACAGCTACGATAGCCTTAATCTTAGCCAAAGCTGCATCGATAGAATCCTTGTTAGGAGCAGATACCTGGACGTGACCCTTACCATCAGTCTCCTCGATAGTGATTGTCGCACCAGTATCCTCCTGCATCTGCTGGATAATCTTACCACCAGGGCCGATAACAGCACCGATGAACTCCTTAGGGATATCGAATGCTACGATACGTGGAACCTGTGGCTTCATCTCAGCACGTGGCTCAGAGATTGTCTCCATCATGCAGTTGAGGATGTGCTCACGACCAGCCTTAGCCTGCATCAAAGCCTCCTCAAGAATCTCGAAGCTCAAACCATCACACTTGATATCCATCTGTGTAGCGGTCAAACCATCGCGGGTACCAGTGGTCTTGAAGTCCATATCACCCAAGTGGTCCTCATCACCGAGGATATCACTGAGGATAGCGTACTTGTCCTCACCTGGGTTCTTGATAAGACCCATAGCGATACCAGAAACTGGCTTCTTCATAGGAACACCTGCATCCATCAGGGCGAGAGTACCGGCACAAACAGTAGCCATAGAAGAAGAACCATTAGACTCCAAGATCTGGCTTACCAAACGTACGGTGTAAGGGAAGTCTGTAGGAATCTGACCCTTCAAACCACGCCATGCCAAGTGACCGTGACCAATCTCACGACGGCCTACACCGCGCTGAGCCTTAGCCTCACCTGTAGAGAATGGAGGGAAGTTATAGTGAAGAAGGAAGCGCTGGTAGCTCTTCTCGAGCACACCGTCGATAAGCTTCTCGTCCATCTTGGTACCGAGCGTACATGTAGAGAGAGACATTGTCTCACCACGCTGGAAGATAGCGCTTCCGTGAGGCATTGGGAGTGGAGAAACCTCGCACCAGATAGGGCGGATTTCTGTAGTAGCACGGCCATCAAGGCGCAAGCCCTCGTCGAGGATGCAACGGCGCATAGCATCGCGCATTACGTCATCATAGTAACGGGTAGCCTCAGCGTGCTTCTCCTCCAAGTCTTCCTCAGAAAGATCGGTATGAGCAGCGTCATACTTCTCGAGGAAATCAGCCAAAACCTTGTCGAAAGCATCCTGACGTGCATGCTTCTCCAAAGCCTGATGATTGATATCATAAGCTGGCTTGTAAAGCTCAGACTTGATCTGCTCACGGAGTTCCTCATCGTTGATCTCGTGGTCATACTCACGCTTCACGTCAGTACCCTTCTCCTTAGCCAACTCATACTGGAGTTCGCACATAGGCTTGATAGCCTCGGCAGCCACCTTGAGGGCACCAATGAGATCCTGCTCAGAAACTTCCTTCATCTCACCTTCTACCATCATGATATTGTCCTTGGTAGCACCAACCATGATATCCATGTCTGCCTCTTCCATCTGCTGGAATGTAGGGTTAACAACATACTCACCATTGATACGAGCTACACGAACCTCAGAGATATAGTACTCGAAAGGAATATCTGAACAAGCCATGGCAGCTGAAGCAGCGAAACCTGCGAGGGCATCTGGCTGGTCAACACCATCGGCTGAGAGCAACATTACCTGTACGTAAACTTCTGCATGGTAGTTAGAAGGGAAAAGTGGACGCAAAGCACGGTCCACAAGACGAGAGGTAAGGATTTCCTCATCGCTGGCTTTGCCTTCGCGCTTGGTGAAACCACCAGGGAAACGACCTGCAGCACTGTACTGCTCACGATAATCTACTTGCAAAGGCATAAAATCTGTACCCGGAACTGCATCCTTTGCTGCACAAACAGTTGCGAGAAGCACTGTGTTACCCATGCGGAGAACCGCAGCACCATCAGCCTGTTTTGCAACTTTTCCGGTCTCAATTGTGATGGTTCTTCCATCAGGCAACTGAACACTTTTTGTAATTACGTTCATCTAAATTAAAAAACTTATTGTTTTGTCTAACATCTAAAATATCTAAAACGCTGCAAAGATACCTCTTTAATTATTAATAAACAAATAAATAAGCAATTATTTTCCACTTTTTTAAATAATTTATCTATAGAAGGTGCATTATTCGCAATTTTATTACTATCTTTGCACTCGATAATTTTGCAAAATAATAAAATTCATGAAGATAACTAGACTCTTTTCAGTGGCAGCGATTATGGTAGCTGCACTGGCTTTAACTTCTTGTAACAACAAGAAATTCCACATCAACGGCAATATCACAGAGGCTCAGGACTCTATGCTCTATTTGGAGAACATCAGCCTGAACGGTCCTGTGAAAATCGACTCTGTGAAACTGGGCGAGGATGGTGCCTTTGCCTTCGACGAGGCTGCCATGGACTCTGTTACCCCAGAGTTCTACCGCTTACGCATCGCCAACCAAACCATCAATCTTTCCATCGATTCTACAGAAACCGTCAAGGTAAAGGCGGCTTATCCGCAGATGAGCTTCAAATACGAAGTGGAAGGTTCTGAAAACTGCAACAAGATCAAAGAGTTGTCTCTTAAGCAGATGACTCTCCAGAGCAATATCAACGGGCTCGTGAAAGATCCTAACATCGGCAACGATTCTATCGAATCCATCGTAGGCCGCATGCTCCAGGCTTACAAACAGGACATCAAGACCAACTACATCTTCAAGGAGCCAATGAAGGCATACGCTTACTATGCGCTCTTCCAAACGGTACAGTTGGGCAATGTGAATACACTTATCTTCAACCCTCGCAACAACAAAGACGACGTGAAGGTATTTGCTGCCGTAGCAACCAGTTGGGATACCTACTATCCTGGCGCTGAGCGTGGCAAGAACCTCCACAATATCGCCATCGAGGGAATGAAGGACATCCGCATCATCGAGAACCAGATGGCACAGCAGCAGATTGAGGCCAGCAAGGTGAGCGTAAACGGATGCATCGAACTTGCACTTCAGGACAACAAGGGACAGGTACGCCGTCTCTCCGACCTCAAGGGCAAGGTGGTACTGCTCGACTTCCATCTCTTCGCCAGCAAAGAGAGCACCAAGCGCATCATGATGTTGCGTGAACTCTACAACAAGTATCATGCTGCCGGACTGGAGATTTATCAGGTATCAGTAGACCCTGACGAGCACTTCTGGAAGACCTCTACCGCTGCCATCCCTTGGATTTGCGTACGCGATGAAGATGGCATTCAGGGCAAGAGTCTGGCTCTCTACAATGTCCAGAGCATTCCTACCTTCTTCCTGATCGACCGCACCAACACCCTGCAGGCACGTGATGCACAGATTAAGGACATAGAGGCAGCCATCAAGAACCTTCTTTAAGATAACCATAAGATAACCAGGAGTTAGAAGTTTGGAGAGAACAGTTTCGGTTTTTCATCTTCCAGCTTCTAACTCTTATTCTTTAACGTCAGTTCTGTATCTGCTTTCATGATAACATAGATGGCAATATCTGAATACGAACCATACAAGGAACTTAAGAACAAAAAACGATAAACTTTTAAACCCTAAAAAATGAATAAGAAATTTTTAGCAATGGCAGCCTTGGCACTTATCACAACAGGAGCGCAGGCTAAAGTAAAGTTGCCACACATCTTGGGTGACAACATGATTTTACAGCAAAACACAGAGGCTAGCCTCTGGGGATGGGACAAACCAGGAACCACCGTAGAGGTAACCACCTCATGGTCTGGGCAGAAATATTCTGCCAAGACCGGAAAGGATGGCAAATGGGCTATCAAAGTACAAACCCCGAAGGCGAGCTACACCCCACTCTCCATCACTTTCGATGATGGCGAAAAGACCACTCTCAACAATGTGCTGGCAGGAGAAGTATGGGTTTGTGCAGGTCAGAGCAACATGGAGATGCCTGTAAAAGGATTCGGCAACTGCCCTGTAGAAGGTTACAACAAGGCGGTGCTCGAAGCGAACCAGTACAAAGGCGTACATTACGTAAAGATTCCTAGCGTAATGAGCAGTAAGCCGTTAGATGATACCAACTGCAAATGGAAGGAGGTTAACCCGGAAACCGTAGGCGATGCATCTGCTACAGGATACTTCTTTGCACAGGTAATAAACAAGACTCTTGATATTCCGGTAGGTCTGGTCATGGCAAACAAGGGTGGAAGCCGTGTAGAAAGCTGGCTCGACCGCGACTACCTGAAGAAGAACACCAAGGAAGATCTCGACTCTGTAAAGATGACCAAGAACCCTAAGTTTAAGTGGGATTTCCTCTACCCTCTTCTCTGGGGTAACGGAACTTTCCACCCTATCCTCAACTATAGCGTAAAGGGTATTCTCTTCTATCAGGGATGTTCTAACGTGGGCGACCCGGACGGCCAGTATACCAAACGTCTTGCCGACCTCGTTGCCCAGTGGCGCAGAGACTTCAAGCAGGGCGAACTGCCATTCTATTTCGTACAGATTGCACCTTATCATAATGGCGACGTAAATGGCGATTGGGGACCTAAGCTCCGTGAACAGCAGTTCAATGCAGCCAAGGTGATTCCAAACAGCGGCATCGTCTGTACCGAAGACCTGGTTTACCCATACGAGGTTGAGCAGATTCATCCATGTCAGAAACAGCCTGTAGGCGAACGTCTTGCACTCCAGGCACTCAGCAAGACCTATGGCATGAAGGGACTCTTCAGCGAGAGCATGACCTTCAAGGAGATGAAGATTGTAGGTGATACTGTAAAGGTGCATTTCGACAACACCTACGGAGCCTACAACCGCTTTGAAGGTATCGAAGGTTTCGAAGTTGCAGGCGAAGATAAGGTATTCCATAAGGCTACAGCCAAGCACTTCTGGCAGGAAGGCACCGATCCTTGGAATGAGTGCGTCATCGTAACTAGTCCTGAGGTAAAGAAACCAGTAGCCCTTCGCTACTGTTTCCGCAACTTCCAACTCGGCAATATGGCAAATGCAGGCAACCTGCCTCTCTTCCCATTCCGTACAGATAATTGGTAAATATCAGATAACCAGCGGCCGATCTTTGTTCAGCAGTCAAAGACCGGCCGCTTTTCAATTATAACATGAAGATAAATTCTTTTCCATTAAACATCAATCATTATACATTAATCATAATATGAGTCACGTATTAGATAAGTTTCAGTTTTGCCCGGTTTGCGGCTCTAATCATTTCGAAATCAACAATATCAAGAGCAAGAAGTGTAAGGACTGCGGATTCTCTTATTACCTCAATCCAAGCAGTGCTACGGTAGCTCTCATACTCAACAGCAAGGAAGAACTCCTGGCAGTAAGAAGAAAGAAAGACCCTGCCAAAGGAGCACTCGATTTGCCAGGCGGTTTTGTTGACATGGATGAAACAGGTGAAGAAGGTATGGCAAGAGAGGTAAAAGAGGAAACCGGACTGGATGCAACTGAGGTTAAGTATCAGTTCAGCTACCCAAATCTCTACCTTTACTCAGGTTTCATGGTTCATACCCTCGATATGTTCTATGAAGTGAAGGTGAAAGACGACACTCATATAGAAGCAATGGACGATGCAGAAGAATCATTCTGGATACCATTGAGCAGACTCAATCCTGATGAGTTTGCATTCGATTCCATACGCAAGGGGCTCCATCGTTATTTGGAAACAAAATTGGGGTAAAAAGGGTTCAATACAGCCAAATATGGCTCCCAAACATTAAAAAAACCAAAAAAAACACCATATAATAAGGTATAAGCAAAAAGTTTACTTACTTTTGCCAACCGAAAAAAATTGTGTATAAGCTTATGCAAGAGAATTTAGTAATCGTCGAGAGCCCTGCGAAGGCTAAAAAGATCGAAGAGTTTTTAGGTAAGGACTATAAGGTTATGTCTTCTTACGGTCATATCCGTGACCTGAAGAAGAAGGAACTTAGTATAAACGAGAAAACCATGGAACCTGATTATGAGATTCCAGAGGAAAAGAAAAAACTCGTTACAGAATTGAAAACGAATGCGAAGAAAGCCAAGAAAATCTGGTTAGCATCCGATGAGGACCGCGAGGGAGAAGCCATCAGCTGGCACCTTTGCGAAGTACTGGGATTGGATGAGGAGAAGACAAACCGTATTGTCTTCCACGAGATTACCAAACAGGCTATTCTTGACGCAATCAATAACCCACGCCATCTGGACATGAACCTGGTGAATGCCCAGCAGGCTCGTCGTGTACTCGACCGACTGGTAGGTTTCAAGCTTT
>ERZ772876.2832-NODE-2832-length-13663-cov-4.312537_pt1 | contig 13663 bp, 10 predicted proteins | sample MGYA00580584_ERZ772876 | MGnify/ENA primary metagenome ERZ772876 (study PRJEB29015, sample SAMEA2737728) | human gut metagenome | biome: human gut; feature: human-associated habitat; material: faeces | place: China | collected 2012 ... | reverse complement strand
TGCCCTTGGCATGAAGCACCTGCCCGATGCGCTTCGCAGCCACTTCGGCCTGGGGGAAGCTGATGATGGCGAACGCCCCGGTGACAACGCCCGCAGAGACCAGAGACACATACTGGACGATGGCAAAAATGTCGCCGCCGGTCAGACCGGTGGATGTCTCCATCCGCCAGCCGCCCAGATACACGATCAGCACCGCCGCCACGTTCAGCAGGAAGGTCGCCAGCGGGGAAATGGCACCCATGGCCACATTGCCCCGGATGAAGCTGTCCACCATAATTCGGGTAGCCCCGGACACCCGCTCATGCTCCCGCTTTTCGGAGTTGAACGCCCGGATGACCCGGATGCCCCGCAGACGCTCCCGCATGATCTCATTCTGCCGGTCTACAAACTTGTCGGATACTTCCCAGATGCCGTCGATCTTCTTTCCGATGAAGATAACGATTGTCAGAATCACGGGAACAAAGGCCAGCATGGTCAGCGACAGCGCCACGTCCTTGCGAAGGGACAGCACCACGCCGCCCACGAACAGCACCGGAATGGTCACCACGGTGCCGGACAGCTCCGCCGCGATCCAGCTCACCACCTGCACGTCGTGGGAGCAGCGGGTCACGAGAGCCGCCGTTCCCAGCTCGCCGAATTCCTCAAAGCTCATCTGGTTGACCTTGCGGAACACGGCGGCGCGGACGTCGGCGCAGAAGGACGCCACCACGTCATTGGAAATTTTCGCCCCCAGAATCACTGTTCCCAGTCCCACCAGCGCTACTGCCGCCATGATGGCGCAGCATCTGACGATGTAGGCAAAATCCGCCTGATAGACGCCTTTATTGAGAATTTCACTCATGATTGCCGGCAGCAGCAGGTCGCAGACGGTGGACACCGCCACGGCGACGGTGGCGGCGATCAGCCCCTTCCAATAGGGCTTCAGATATTGCATCATTTCTCTCATTTTTCTACCTCAAGCAATAAAACTTCATGCATGTGCGCTGCACCGTGAAAATGCGCAAATGCTGATGCATGAAGTTTTTGTGCATCATTTCCGGTTGCCCCGCAGGGGCGAGGAAATGGCACATTTCTTATTTTTCTATGCATTTGCATAGAAAAACGGCCCAGGCCGAAGCCTGCGCCGCACAAACAGCCCATGCCGGTATTCCTACCGCACGGTTCCCTCCGGAGCAAGTCTTCTGCCATAAACGTTCCAGCCGTTCTTCAACATATTCACTTCCTCCTTTCTCATAATTGTGAGCATATCATAACACGCCGGTTTTCCTTTGTCAACCAATATTCTCCGTTCCGGCGGTGGATAAGCCCGGATTATTCACACCGTTATACACAGTTTCCACAATTTTATCCACAGGCGATATACATAACACCCGCCAAAATCCGTTATGATCCGAAAAATGTAATGTATTTGTAACCTTTAGTTACAACTTGGTTTGCATCCACCGTATATTCGTCGATATTCATGCAAAAGGGGGAGACTTCCCGTCTCCCCCTCCGTTTTACAGTGCTTCTCCCAGAATGGACTTGGTGGCGTAAGCGTTCAGGCTCATGTCGGCCACATGGCCTGCCTGGTACTCGTAATACGCCTGAGCGCCGATCATGGCGCCGTTGTCCCCGCACAGATGCAGCGGCGGCAGGTACACCTCCGCCCCCAGCTTCTCCGCCGCTGTCAGAATATCGGCGCGAATGCGGGAGTTGGCGGCAACGCCCCCGGCCACGGCAATTTTCCGATAGCCGGTCTGTTCCAGCGCCATTACCGCCCGGGGCACCAGCGTGTCGGACACCGCTGCGGAAAAGGCGGCGCAAAGGCTGGGAATGTCCAGCGTCTCCCCTACCTGCTCGGCGTGGTGAATCAGGTTCAAAGCTGCGGTTTTCAGCCCGGAAAAGCTCATATTGTAGGGATTTTCCCCGGGTTTGCTGCGGGGAAGGACGTATTTTGTCTCGTCCCCCTGCCTTGCGGCCCTGTCCAGCGCCGCGCCGCCGGGATAGGGCATCCCCAGCACCCGCGCGACCTTGTCGAAGGATTCCCCCGCCGCGTCATCCAGCGTCGTGCCGAGTATGTTCATGTCCGTGTAGTCTTTGACCTCCACGATCATCGTGTGGCCGCCGGACACCACCAGACACAGGAACGGCGGCTCCAGCTCAGGATAGGCGATGTAATTGGCGGCGATATGTCCCCGGATGTGGTGTACCGGAATCAGGGGCTTCCCCAGCGCCAGTGCCGCCGCTTTGGCGAAGTTCACGCCCACCAGCACCGCACCGATCAGCCCGGGGGCGTAGGTCACGGCCACGGCGTCGATGTCGCTTCTCAATAGTCCCGTCCGCGCCAGCGCCTGATCTGCCAGACCGTAGATGGCTTCAATGTGCTTCCGGGACGCGATCTCCGGCACCACGCCGCCGTAAATGCGGTGCAGATCGACCTGAGACGCGATGCAGTCCGTCAGAACCTCCCGTCCGTCCCGGACAATGGCCACGGCGGTTTCGTCACAGGAGGACTCCACAGCTAAAATGTTCAAATTTCCCACTCCTTTCTCAGAATGAGAGCGTCTTCTTTGGGATTTTGGTAGTAATTCCGGCGGGTTCCCACATGGGCAAAGCCCAGCGATTCATAAAGGGCGCGGGCAGGGTCATTGGATGCGCGAACCTCCAAGGTCAGGCAGCGGCTTCCCCGTTTCTTCAGTTCCCCGATCAGCGCCAGAATCAGCGCCCGGGCGACGCCCTGCCGCCGGAAGTCCGGGTGGACAGCAATATTCATCATATCCGTCTCGTCCATCACCGTCTGGGAGCCGACGTAGCCTGCCACCGTCTCGCCGTCCAGCGCCACAAGCCAGCAGGAAAGTGGATTTTCCAGCTCGGAAGCGACGCTTTTTTCGCTCCACGGGTCGGAAAAGCAAACTTTTTCCAGTGCCGCGACCTGAGGGACATGCTCCGCCGTCATGTGCGCAATTCTCATTTTGCCTCGTACCAGCTCTTTCCGAATTTTGCTTCCGCCGTCAGCGGCACACTGAGAGACGCCACGTTTTCCATCTCCCGGCTGACCAGCGCCGCGACCTCTTGGGCAATGCCCTCCGGGCATTCCACGATCAGCTCGTCGTGTACCTGCAAAAGCAGCTGTGCGTCGGGGTATTTTTCATTCAGGGCGTTTTCTACCCGAATCATGGCCAGCTTGATCAAATCCGCCGCCGTTCCCTGAATGGGCGTGTTCAGCGCAATGCGCTCCGCACCGCTGCGGACGTTGAAATTGCTGCTTTTCAGCTCCGGAATATACCGGCGGCGGCCGTACAGCGTCTCGGTGTAGCCGATTTCCCGGGCATCCGCCACCACCTTGTGCATGTATTCCTTCACGCCCCGGTAGTTGTTCAGATAATTGTCGATATACGCCCGGGCTTCATAGCGGGAAACCCCGATATCCTCCGCCAGAGAGAACTCGGAAATGCCGTAGACAATGCCGAAATTGACAGCCTTGGCATGGCGGCGCTGCAAGGGCGTGACCTTCTCCACCGGCACGCCGAACACCTGGGCGGCCGTAGCCGTGTGGATGTCCACGTGGTCGCAGAAAGCCTTGCGCATGGCGTCGTCACCGGCAATATGCGCCAGCACCCGCAGCTCGATCTGGCTGTAGTCCGCGTCCACCAGCACGCAGCCGGGCTTGGGAATGAACATTTTCCGTATCTCCGCGCCCAGATCCGTGCGGACTGGGATATTCTGGAGATTGGGTTCCGTAGAGGACAGCCGCCCCGTCGCCGTTACCAGATTCTGGAAGGTGGTGTGAATCCGCCCGTCCTCCCGGATTTCCTTCATCAGGCCGTCGGCGTAGGTGGATTTCAGCTTGGTCAGCATCCGGTAATCCATGATTGCCGGGACGATGGGATGCTTGTTTTTCAGCTTTTCCAGAACCTCCGCATTGGTGGAATAGCCGGTTTTCGTCTTTTTCACCGGGGGAAGCCCCAATTTCTCAAACAGGAGCTCTCCCAGCTGGCGGGTGGAATTGATGTTGAATTCCCCGCCGGAATAGGAGAAAATCAGCGTCTCGCAATCGGAAATCCGCCGGGAAAGCATGTCGCCGAACTGCCGCAGCTGCTCCCGGTCGATGCAGATGCCCCGGTTTTCCATGCGGTAAAGCACCCGGCACAGGGGGAATTCGATCTCCCGGTAAAGTCTGTCCATGCCGTTCTTTTCCAGCTCCCCGGCAAGCACCGGGCGCAGGTGCCACAGAGCTTCGGCACAGGCCGCCGCGTCGGCGTCCTCCACGCTCAGCCCCAGATAGTTGGTCGCGAGCTTGGAGACGGTATAGTCCGAGGACGAGGGATTCAGGTCGTAGGCCGCCAGCGCCGTATCAAAGACGCACTCCCCCGCCTGTATCCACAGCTCGTCCAGCCGGTGCATGGCCGCTTTGCTGTCGTGGAAAATCAGCTTTTTCCCAGCAAGAGACAGCTGCCCCATCTGGGCTTCCATAGGCGTCAGGGCGCAGACGCCCTCCGCCCAGGCAAGACCCACACTGCCGTCCCCCGCAAGGTACACGGCGCAGCTTTCCACATCGCCGGGCATATTTTCCCTTCTGGGAAGGGGCTGCACCTTCTGCTCCGGTTTGGGGGCGTCCGCCGCCGCACCCCGCAGGCCGTATTTGTCGATCAGCCGCACAAATTCCAGTTTCTGGAACAGCCGGTACAGCTCCGACCGGTTATAGGGCTGAACAATGGCGTCCTTCGGCGCAAAATCGATGGGGGCTTCCGGCCGGATGGTGGCCAGGTCGAAGGAAAGATAGGCGTTCTCCTTCCCCGCTTCCAGCTTCTCCCGAAGCTTGGGGCGGATGGAGGGGTCATCCAGATGGGCATAAACCCCGTCCAGGCTGCCAAATTTTTCCAGTAGCTCCTTGGCGGTCTTGGGGCCGACGCCCGCCACCCCCGGAATATTGTCGGAGGAATCCCCCATAAGGGCTTTCAGGTCGATGAGCTTTTTCGGCTCGAAACCGTATTCCTCCCGGAATTTTTCTTCGTCAAACAGCGTCGTTGTGGTCTGCCCCGGCTTGGAGATCACCAGCTTGACGTGGACATTTCCGTCGATCAGCTGCAAAGAATCCCGGTCGCCGGTGACGATGACGCACTCCCAGTCCTGCTGAGAGCAGATCTTGCCCACGGTGCCGATGACGTCATCGGCCTCCCAGCCCTGACACTCATAGATGGGAATGTTCATCGCCCGCAGAACGTCCTTCATAATGGGCATCTGCTGCGCCAATTCCTCGGGCATGGCATGACGGGTGGCCTTGTAGCCGTCGTATTTTAAGTGCCGGAAGGTGGGGCCGTGGAGGTCGAAAGCCACGCACACCGCCTCGGGCTGCTCCTCCTTCTCCATCCGTTCCAGAATGTTGAGGAATCCGTAAATGGCGTGGGTATACAGCCCGTCCCGTGTGGTCAGGGGCTTGACGCCGAAATAGGCGCGGTTAATGACACTGTTGCCGTCCAGAATCAGCAGCTTCATACTTTTCTCCACTTCGCGCCCTGAGGCGTGTCGATGATCTCAATGCCCTTCGCTTTCAGCTCGTCCCGGATGCGGTCCGCCTCAGCGAAGTTCTTCGCTTTCTTCGCTTCGGTTCTGGCGGCGACCAGCGCGTCGATCTCCGGATCGGCGGATGCCTGCTCCTCCTGCGTCTGCTTCTCCCGCAGCGTCTTGGCGGCGGGCAGCAGATTCAGGGACAGCACCTGATCGAAGTCGGCAATGGCCGCCAGCTTGGTGGCGTCATTGCATTTGGCCTTCAGCACATCGTACAGGGCGGTGACGGCTACGGAGGTGTTCAGGTCGCCGTTCAGCGCGCCCACAAAGCGTTCCTTCAGCTTGTTGAACACGTCGGCATCCACCTCGCCGTCATCCTTGAGGGCGGCGATCTTGGCGATCAGCTTGTCATAGGCCGCGACGGCGTTATCCAGATTTTCCCAGCTGAATACCAGATTCCGGCGATAGTGGCTCTGCAGGCAGAACAGCCGGTAGGCCATGGGGTCGTAGCCCTTCTGCTCCAGCAGGCTCACAGTGAGGAATTCGCCTTTTGATTTGCTCATTTTACCGTTGTTCGTATTCAGATGGTGGACATGGAACCAGTAATTGCACCACTTGTGACCCAGATAGCTTTCAGACTGGGCGATCTCATTGGTGTGGTGAGGGAAGGCGTTGTCGATGCCGCCGGCATGGATGTCCAGATACTCCCCCAGATGCTTGATGGAGATGCAGGAGCATTCGATGTGCCAGCCGGGATAGCCCACGCCCCAGGGAGAGTCCCATTTCAGCGCCTGATCCTCGAACTTGCTCTTGGTGAACCAGAGAACGAAGTCGTTCTTGTTTTTCTTATTGGTGTCCTCTTCCACGCCCTCCCGGACGCCTACCGCGAGATCTTCCTCGTCATGGTCATTGAAGACGTAATACTGCTTCAAAGTGGAGGTGTCAAAGTACACGTTGCCCCCGGCGAGATAGGCACAGCCTTTGTCCAGCAAGGTCTGCACCATGTGGATATACTCGCTGATGCAGTTGGTCGCAGGCTCCACCACGTCGGGACGCTTGATGTTCAGCTTGTCGCAGTCGGCAAAAAAGGCGTCGGTGTAGTATTTCGCGATCTCCATGACGGTCTTGTGCTCCCGCCGGGCGCCCTTGAGCATCTTGTCCTCGCCGGTATCGGCGTCGGAGGCCAGATGGCCGACGTCAGTGATGTTCATGACCCGCTTGACGTTATAGCCCAGATACCGCAGGGACTTTTCCAGCACATCTTCCATAATGTAGGTGCGCAGGTTGCCGATGTGGGCGTAATGGTACACCGTGGGGCCGCAGGTGTACATTTTCACCAGATCAGGGTCGTTGGGAACGAACAGCTCCTTTTTATGGGTCAGGGAATTGTACAGATACATGTTTCTTTCCTCCATTTATTATAATGTAGCGCATACTGATTTGTTTTATACCGTTGCAAAAAGAAAACGCCCCTTGTAACTGCATACAAGAGGCGGGCCAAGCTCGCGGTTCCACTCTCATTTATCACTTTTTTGCTGACGCTTTCGCTCCCGGACGCACTTTCCCGCAAACGGCACCGCCCGGGCTTTCAGCCGCCGACCCGGACTCTCTTTGGGTGCGAAGCACGGTACTCTTTCCGTTCATCGCGATATTGAATTCTCATGTATTTTACCATTGAACAGGCACGATTGTCAAGCCTTGGCAGGAAAATTGCCGCTTTCATTTTCCCCGCCAAACAGCCAAAAACCGTGGAAACCACTGGAAATTACATTAAGAAATTCTTATCCTATTGACACTTCCCCCCTTTCCCGCTATAATATGTTAGAGAAATGAGACGAAAGTGAGGTTACGCCATGAATTTCTCCAACGCTTGCAGGCTTAAAAAAGGTTTGAGCCTGATTCTGATCGTACTTATGGTAGTCGGTATGTTCTCCGGCTGTAAGAAAAACAACTCCGAGACCGAGCCGAACACGACTCCCTCCCTCAATCTGGATATGTCGGACACCTCCGCTCCCACCCAGGAGACGGTTCCTCCCACCACCACGGAGCCTATCGTGTATAACGAGAATATGGGTACCGTCACCAACCAGATCAGTGTCCGCGTCATCCCCAGCAAGGACGCCAACGTCACCGGCACACTGGACGCCGGCACCGTGGTGGAGATCCTGCGTCAGGAAACCATCGCCGACATCACATGGGGCATGATCAGCACCCCTGTCAGCGGCTGGATCTGCATGGATTACGTGAAGATGTATTCTTCTCAGAACGGCTCCGCCAGCAGCGAGACCGATCCCAATGCTTCTCAGCCCACCACCCCCGCACCATCCGACAATACGGGCAATACCACCAACAATAGCGGTACTCACAACACCAAGGGCGTCATCAGTGCCCGCAGTCTGAACGTCCGTGACGAGGCCAGCGCCTCCGGCAAGATCGTCGGCTCCTACTTCAAGGGCGACGTTGTAACTATCCTCGAGACTAAAGACGGCTGGGGTCGCACCGACAAGGGCTGGATCAAGATGGAGTACGTCAACACCACCGGCACTTCCACCGGCGGCACCACGACGAACACCACCACCGGCAACAATAACAACACTGCCGGCAACGGCAGCACCACCACCGTGGCCAAGGGCATCGTCAACACCCAGGAGCTGAATATCCGCAGCTCTGCCGGTACCGACGGCGACCGGGTCGGCAGCCTGAAATACGGCGATCGGGTGGAGATTCTGGAAAAGAGCGGCGATTGGGGCCGCATCTCCAAGGGCTGGATCTCCCTGAACTACGTCTATCAGGACGGCACCGCCGGCGCCAAGTCCGCCAAGGGCATCGTCACCACCGACGGTCTGCGCATCCGCAGCGGCCCCGGCACCACCTATGAATCCGTCGGCTCCTACAACAGCGGCGACCGGGTCAAGGTTCTGGAGCAGTTCACCTACGGCGACACCACCTGGGGCTGCACCGACAAGGGCTGGATCTCCATGGGCTATGTCTATCAGGACGGCACCGATGTGGGCAAGACCGTGGAAGGCATCGTCACCACCGACGAGCTGAACGTCCGCAGCGGCCCCGGCACGGGCTACGATTCCGTGGGCAAGCTGTACACGGACGAGGTCATCAAGATCTTCTATCAGGTCACTGTAGGCGAAACCACCTGGGGCTGCACCAAGGACGGCTGGGTCTCTTTGAAGTACGTCAGTCTGGAAGGCTAAAAATTGATATAATACCGGGACTTTCAACAGAAAGTCCCGGTATTTTTTCCGCAGAATATCCCACATGACCGGTATTTGCTTGGTGCGCACGTTCAACTTGCTCAATTTTTCCGGATTGTAACTATTTTTTTATTGCAAAATCACGGAACATGTGCTACAATTCGTCCTATGAGGAGGGCGTCCGCGCGGAATGCGCTGACCCCGCTGAAATACATTTAACTGGAGGAACAATGATGAAAAAGGTTTTTGCACTGCTTTTGGTTCTGAGCATGGTCTTCGCCCTGTGCGCCTGTGGCACGAGCACCACCCCCGCCGTGACCACCGCCGACGTTTCCAAGACCGAGACCGAAGCCGCCCCGGCAACCGAGGCCGCTCCCGCCGAGAAGGCTCCCGAGGACTACACCGGCAAGCTGGTCGTCTACTCTCCCCATGATGCCGATCCTCTGAACGCGGGCGTTGCCCAGTTCGAGGCCAAGTACCCCAACATCGATGTGGAAGTCATCGCTGCCGGTACCGGTGAGCTGTGCCAGCGTATTGTCGCTGAGGCCGCCAATCCCCAGGGCGACGTGCTGTGGGGCGGCGGAGCCGACACTCTGGCTGCTTACAACGACTACTTCCAGCCCTATGTCTGCGCCAATGACGAGTTCATCGGCGATGCCTACAAGGATGCCGACGGCTACTGGATCGGTGAGTCCCCCCTGCCCATGGTCTTTATCTACAACAAGACCATGCTGGACGAGGCCGACGTCCCCACCACCTGGGAAGGCCTGTGCAACGAGAACCTGAAGGGCAAGATCGCTTACTGCTCTCCCTCCAAGTCCGGCTCCGCCTACACCCAGCTTTGCACCATGCTGTTCAGCCAGCCCACCATCGAGGAAGGCTGGGATCTGGTTGGTAAGTTCATCGCCAACCTGGACGGCAAGCTGCAGGACTCCTCCGGCAACTGCCACAAGCTGGTTGCTTCCGGTGAGTACGCTCTGGGCGTGACCATCGAGAAGTCCGCCGTTCTGTACGCCGACAATCCCGACATCGGCTTTGTGTATCCTGAGCAGAACTCCGCCGTTCCCGACGGTGTTGCCCTGATTAAGGACTGCCCCAATGAAGAGAACGCCAAGCTGTTCATCGACTTCGTCACCAGCGCCGAGTGTCAGACCGCTCAGAACGCCGACTGGGCCCGCCGCCCCGTCCGTTCCGACATCGCCCCCAAGGGTCTGTGCTCCCTGGACGACTGCCATGTGGGCAACTATGACTTCAGCTACGCTGCCTCCAACCGTGACGCCATCAAGGAGCAGTTCAACGATCTGGTCGCAGGTTAATTTTCCCTTATCCTTTACTGCGGGAGGCACCCTCCAGGGTGCCTCCTTGCGGTGTATCGCCTGCGGCTGAAAACTGTGCCGGATGCTCCGGCATACTTTTGAACCGCGCGCAACATATCTACACATACGGGAGGACACCACATGAGCAATCGAGTCATTATTCAGAACGCCGTAAAGCGCTACGGCGATTTCACCGCGCTGAACGGCGTTTCACTGGACATTCAGGAGGGCGAATTCTTTACCCTTCTCGGCCCCTCCGGCTGCGGCAAAACCACGCTTCTGCGGATGATCGCCGGCTTCAACTCCATCGAAGGCGGCGACTTCTACTTTGGCGAAAAACGGATCAACGACGTTCCCGCCCACAAGCGCGACATCGGCATGGTTTTCCAGAACTACGCCATCTTCCCCCATCTGACCGTCCGGGAAAACGTGGCCTACGGCCTCAAGGCACGGAAAATGCCCGCCAAGGAGATCAAGCCCAAGGTGGACGAGGCGCTGGAGCTGGTGCAGATCTCCCATCTGGCAGACCGGAAGCCCAACGAGCTGTCCGGCGGTCAGCAGCAGCGCGTTGCTCTGGCCAGAGCCTTCGTCATCGAGCCCAGCGTTCTGCTGATGGACGAACCCCTGAGTAATCTGGACGCCAAGCTGAGAGTGCAGATGCGCTCCGTCATCAAGAAGCTGCAGCGGCGTCTGGGCATCACCACCATCTACGTCACCCACGATCAGGAGGAAGCCCTCGCCATTTCCGACCGGATCGCCGTCATGAAGGACGGCCACATCATGCAGATCGGCACCCCTCGTGACATCTACGCCAAGCCCCAGAATCCCTTTGTCGCGGGCTTCATCGGCGTGAGCAACTTCCTGGACTGCGAAGTGAACGCCCCCCAGGCGGGCAACGCCGCCGTGAGCATCAAGGGTGAGCTGGACATCACCGTCCCCGTCTCCCGCGCCTACACAGGAAGCGGCAAAATTTCCGCCCGTCCCGAGCAGCTTTTCTTCTCCGAGAGCGGTATGCCCGGCACCATCCTGTTCTCCACCTTCCTTGGCGATTTCATCGAGTACGAGGTGCAGCTGAACGACGGCCAGAACCTGATCGTCAACGAGTACACCAAGGACACCACCGAAATTCACAGCGACGGCGAGCAGGTTCACCTGAGCTTTGACCCCATGCGCATCAGTCTGTACGACAAAAGCGAGGAGGTGCTCAGCCTGTGAACAAACGGCTTAATTCCCGCTGGAAACCGGATTTCTGGTTCTTCACAAAGCTGTTCGTGATTCTGGCAATGTGCCTGTTCATTGTCTACCCCTTCTACACCATCATCACGAAGAGCGTGTTTTCCAGCAAGGTAGAGGGCATCACGCTGTACAACTTCAAGCGTTTCTTCACCAAGCCCTACTATTATCAGACGCTGCTTCGCTCCATGGTCGTGTGCTTCTCCACGGTACTTACCACGACACTGGTGGGCGTTCCCGTCGCTTATCTGATCACCCGCTACAACATTCCGGGCAAGAAGATCCTTCACATCTTCATCATCATGAGCCTGATGAGCCCTCCCTTCATCGGCGCTTATTCCTGGATCATCCTGCTGGGCCGTAACGGTCTGGTAGCACGGGCGCTGGCGAAGATCGGCATGACCGCGCCCACGATCTACGGTCGCGGCGGTATCATCTTCGTGTTTACCCTGCACCTGTTCCCCTACATTTATCTGTACACCTCCGGCGCCATGAACAGCATCGACAGTTCCTTGGAGGAAGCCTCCGAGAATCTGGGCATGAACAAAATCCGGCGCATCTGGACGGTGACGCTGCCCGTTATTCTGCCCTCCATTCTGGCAGGCTGCATCATGGTGTTCATGACGTGTCTGGCCGACTTTGGCACCCCCATGCTGCTTGGCGAGGGCTACACCGTTCTGCCGGTTCTCGTGTATAACGAATACATGTCCGAAAGCGCCACCGACCCCTATATGGCTTCGGCGCTGTCCGTCATCATCGTGTTCTGCTCGCTGGTCATGCTGAGCTTCCAGAAGCTGGTGGTGGACAAGCGGAATTACACCATGAGTTCTCTGCGTCCCCCTCAGGAGACCAAGCTCCACGGGTTCAAGCGCTTCCTCGCTTCCCTGCCCATCTACATTGTGGTGTGTCTTGCATTCCTGCCTCAGATCGTTGTGGTGTGCCAGTCCTTCATCGAGCGGAGCTTCTCCGGCGTCATCAAGGGCGTCAACCTGAACAACTACCGCACCATCATGTCCCGCCTTGGCCGGAACATCCGCAATACCTATGTGTTCTCCATCGTGGCCATCGTGTTCATCATCTTCATTGGCATTCTGGTGTCCTATGTTCTCGTCCGGAAGAAGGGCAAGATCGCCAGCCTGATCGACACGCTGATCATGTTCCCCTACGTCATCCCCGGTTCCGTTCTGGGTATCGGCCTGATCGTGGCGTTCAACCGCAAGCCTGTCGTCCTGGTCGGCACCGCCGCCATTATGATCATCTCCTACGTCATCCGCAAGCTCCCCTATACCGTCCGGTCGGGCAGCGCGTTCCTGTATCAGATGGATCCGTTCATTGAGGAAGCGTCCATCAACCTGGGCGTGTCGCCTATGAAGACCTTCTTCACGGTCACGGCGCGGATGATGCTGCCCGGCATTATGTCCGGCGCGGTCCTCAGCTGGATCACCTGCATCAACGAGCTGAGCAGTTCCATTATGCTCTATTCCGGCAAGACATCCACCATCGCCGTTGCCATTTATCAGGAAGTCGTCCGCATGAGCGACGGCACCGCCGCAGCCCTGGCCACCATTCTGACCCTGACGACGATTGTTTCGCTGGTCATCGTGTTCCGGGCTACCAAGGGCAAGGTTAAGATCGTCTGATGATCAAAAACGTTATTTTCGACATGGGCAACGTTCTGCTGCGCTTTGACCGGGACTATTTTCTGGATGCCGTGGGCGTTCAGGGCGCGGACAGAAAGCTGCTGCTGAACAACGTCTACCTCTCGCTGGAATGGGCGAAGATGGATCGCGGCTCCATGACCGAGGCCGAAGCAGCCGAGAGCATGTGCCGCCGTCTTCCCCAGCGGCTTCACGAGAAGGCGCACCTGCTGGTTGACCGGTGGGATCGTCCCATCCTCCCTATCGCCGGTATGGAGCAGCTGGTAAGCGACCTGAAAAAGGCGGGATACGGCGTATATCTGCTGTCCAACGCCAGCTACCGCCAGCATGAATACTGGCCGCGGGTTCCCGGAAGTCAGTATTTTGACGGGACGCTTATTTCCGCCGATGTCAAGCTGGTCAAGCCCTGTGCAGAAATCTACGATCTTCTGTACGAAACATTCCATCTTGTTCCTCAGGAATGTCTGTTTATCGACGATTCCGCCCAGAACATCGAAGGCGCGGAACGCACCGGCATGCCGGGCATCGTCTTCCACGGCGACGCGGACGAGCTTCGCCGGGAGATGCAGGCTTTCGGCGTGCAGATTCCGTGAATATGAAAGAACGGCTCCGGGAGATTTCCCGGAGCCGTTTCCGTTCCAGCATGCTATGTAACAGGATACGCCCCTTGGCTCTCCCTCTGGGAGAGCTGTCACCGAAGGTGTAAACTGTACCCATAAAAATGGACACGGAGGGTGAGGGGTATCCCTGAAAAGTG
>ERZ772876.2828-NODE-2828-length-13691-cov-26.989513_pt1 | contig 13691 bp, 14 predicted proteins | sample MGYA00580584_ERZ772876 | MGnify/ENA primary metagenome ERZ772876 (study PRJEB29015, sample SAMEA2737728) | human gut metagenome | biome: human gut; feature: human-associated habitat; material: faeces | place: China | collected 2012 ... | reverse complement strand
TCTGCATAGTCTGGCAGTCTGCAAAATTGTCATTGAGCTTATCCAGCTTCGCATATCAGCCTTTCAGCCTGTTCGGTTTTGGTGGCGTTGTTGCCGCCCGCGCCGGACAGCAGCTCGTCGGCGGTGATGTCGTATTCGCCTATCCATTCAAAGCCCGTTTCCGGGTCAAGGCAAAAGGCTACGGGCTTCCCCTCCGGCGCAAGGGAAGATTTGTCGTGAATGACTACGCGCACATTCGGCTCGCGCTTCACGCGCCCAATGAGTAAGACGCTCCGCGCCGCCGCCCGGAAGTCGATAGAACCTAAACCGCGATAGGCTGATTGACCGCCCGCCGCTTTGTTCAAATGCCCGATAAGGATAACGGCGCACCCGGTACGCTCGGCAACTTCGGCAAGGCGGCGAAAGATAGGGCGCACTTCATTGGCGCGGTTCATATCCGCTTTTTCTCCCATGTACGCCTGTATGGGGTCAAGGATAATCAGCCGCGCCCCGGTCTGCCGGATAGCTCGCTCTATGCGCTCGTCGGATAGGGATAGTTCCTGCTTCGCTTCGTCAATCACAAGTACCCGGTCAAGGTCTGCGGCGGCTTCCATTAGCCGGGGCTTGACCGTATCGCCCAAACCGTCCTCCGCTGTCTGATAAATCACATTGAAAGGCGGTAGGGGCTTCATGTTCGGCAGCGTCCTCCCGGTGGTGCAGGCGGCGGCAAGGCGCAAGGCAAAGGTGGTCTTGCCCTCGCCGGGGTTGCCCTGTACGATTGTAACCTTGCCGAATGGAATATACGGCTCCCATATAGTTGCAGTCCTGACTCAGCTTATAGAAGTAGTCGGTCGCCGCTTTCGGACTTTCCGCGTAGAGCGACCAGAATTTCCGCACAACCTCCGACGGCCGCGGCGTGACACAACCCATCAGGCGCGTGTCAAACAGGTCGCGCTCCGCAATGGTGTCGTGGATCTGTCCCTGTTCTGCCGCATAATCACACAGAACATTCAGACATTCCGGAAACTCATAGTGCTCTTTCTGCTTTTCATAGCTTTCCAGTTTCAGTTTCGCAAGCAGACTGTTTCGCGCGAATGTCTCGTCCAGCGGGTGCAGGAGTTCACAATTTTTCGCGTAATCGAGCAGCGAATCGAGCGCCGCCCAGACTGTTTCAATCTTCATACCGTTCCTCCGGGATTGGAAATGTGACCGTCAGTGTTCCAAGCTCCGGCTGGTGGCGATTCTTCAGCGTTGCTTCAAACAAGTTTTTCACCTCGATTTTCGATTTTCTGCATATCCGTAAATGTGCATTCACCGTTTCCGCGCCAGCAGACCAGCACCAACCGCAGATACGGACACTGACCTTCGTGCGGATACCAGCTGCACTGGATGACAGGCGGCGGGTCCGGGTGCGACCGCAGCGGCGGTGCGTGAAAGCGCGGTTTCCAGTAGTCTTTTGTACGTTCCAATTTGAATCCCTCCTAAACGCAAAAAAGCCGGGACTCTCTAAAAGTCCCGGCTTCCTGCAAAATATTACATTGTCTGTTCCATCGTGGGCTGCTGCTCCTGCTCAGGCTCTGGAAGAAGCTGCCCGATCTGCTCCTGCACATTGTGGAGCTGCTTTTCCTCGGCATACGAGAGTGTCGCGTCGTCCTCCAGCGCAAACTCGCAGGCATTTTTAATCACAGCAATCTGCTCATCCGAAAAGAGGCGCTGCTCGTTTACCAAACCGGCGCGGACGGCGAAATCCTGCTTTGCCGCTTCGTAGTTTTCCATGAAGTAATGCCCGGTGTGAACGCCTTGCCGGTCAAAGTCCCATTCCCACGTCACGAACCGAGCGCCCTTTTTGCCGAGCTGCCCAGCCAGCACCGCATCACCGAAATCTGCAAGCACCTTGTAGGTATCATCCAGACCGACGACCTTCAGCGTGGGCGCTCGTTCAAAGATCCGCATATACTCTTTGACATGCCCGGCAGTCTGTATCACCGTTCGAAGCTGTCGGTCTACTTCCGGTCCTGTGATATCTGCCGGTCTGAAGCGGACGATACCGTCTCTGTCGACCGAGCAGAGCGGCTGCTCGTTCCATCTGACGTGGATCAGACCGTCCTCCAGCAGCGTTGCGTCCAGATCTCTGCGCAGGAGCTTCTGTTCTACCTCTCGCAGAAATCGTTCTTTCTGTGGTGTGAGTTCTTCGTTCATATCATACCTCCAATCTCAGTGCCCTTTTTGAGCGCAAAAAGGGCGCTGGTCATTGGTTCGTGAAAACCAACAATCCAGCGCCCATAACTTTGTGAAAGATTTTTCTTCGTTATTTCCGGAATCTTGCCGCCGCAGCCCTCTGAAAAAGGGCGCTGACAGCAAAAATCCCTTGAATATGGAAAACCAGAGGTTCAAAACCCCTGCCATCCGTGATTTCATCTATGGAGTTACCAAAGAATTTTGAGAATAAAAAATTGCCGAACACGTTGAGATGACTGGCTTTTTTGCCATTTCATCTATAGTGTTCGGCAATCATGGTGACCCGTACGGGAATCGAACCCATATTACCGCCGTGAAAGGGCGGTGTCTTAACCTTTTGACCAACGGGCCTGGTAGCGGCAATCTGACTCGAACAGATGACACTCCGGGTATGAACCGAATGCTCTACCAACTGAGCTATGCCGCCATATTTACTTGCGCCGCATCTCACGGGCACGATGTATTATAAGGGATTCAGATCGATTTGTCAACCGGAATCTTTCACTTTTTTAGAAATTTTTCTGTGTATTTGCTCCATACTAACGCCGGGGTGATAAAATGACGCTTCGATATTTCTGCCTGATCGTGCTTGCGGGCGGGACGGTCTATGTCTGCATAGAGCTTCTCTGGCGCGGCCGCTCCCATTGGAGTATGTTTCTGGACAGCGGCCTGTGCGCGGCGCTCATCGGTATGCTCAACGAATGGGCGCCGGGGCTGCCGCTGAGTGCGCAGGCGCTTCTCGGCGCCTGCGTCATAACGGGTTCGGAGCTGGTGTTCGGTTCCCTGTTCAACCGCTCGTATGCCGTCTGGGACTACCGCGGTCTGCCGCACAATGTTCGCGGGCAGATCTGCCCGCAGTATTTCTGCGCGTGGCTGTTCATTGCGCTGCTGGCAGTGCTTCTGGACGATGGACTTCGGCTTCTGGCTCTCGGCGAGCCGCTGCCGCAGTACCGCTTATTCTAATTCCCCGAACACCCCGTCCCGGCAGAGGTCCGTCACGCGCACGGCGCGCAGCTCGTTATGCAGCTGCGCCGCCTGTACATAGACCTTAACGTAATTCATGGCATGACCGGCGTACAGGCCGTTTTCCTCCTGCTCGAACAGCACCTGCTGCGTCGTGCCGAGCATGGACGCGTGGTACGCGGCCTCCAGCTCTGCCGCGGCGGATGCGGCCTCGGCCGCGCGGCGCTCCTTGACGGCGTTCGGGATCTGGTCAGGCATATCTGCCGCAGGCGTTCCCTTGCGGCGGGAGTATGGGAAGATGTGAAACATGGAAAGCCCGCAGGTCTTCAGGAATTCCAGCGATTCCGCGAATTCCTCCTCCGTCTCGCCGGGGAAGCCGACGATCAGGTCGGTCGTGACGGCGCAGCCGGGGAAATACTTCCGCAGCAGCCGGACGCTTTCGAGGTACCGGGCCGTATCGTATTTGCGGTGCATCCGCTTCAGGACGGTATCCGAGCCGGATTGCAGGCTCAGGTGGAACTGCGGGCAGAGATTCGCATATCCGGAAAGCGTCTTGCAGAACGCCTCGTCGATCGTGCGCGGCTCCAGAGAGCCGAGCCGGATGCGCACGCCCGGCACAGCCTCGCACAGCGCGGCCAGCAGCTGCCGCAGGCAGCTGCCGTTCTTCCACTCCCAGCCCCAGGACGAGATCTCAATGCCGTTGATGACGATCTCGCGGTAGCCCTCGGCGGCAAGTCCCCTCGCCTGCTCCACAGCCGCGTTCAGCGGCATGGAGCGCACGCGGCCCCGCGCGTAGGGGATGATGCAGTAGGTACAGAAATTGTTGCAGCCGTCCTCGACCTTCAAAAGCGCTCTTGTGCGCGCGGCAAGTCCGCCTGCAGGCAGGATCTCAAAGGTACGCGAGCCGCCCGCGTCGTCCACGCAGTCCCATTTCTGCCGCGTCTGCGCAGCGCCGATCATATGCCTGACAAAGGCCTCCCGCCCGTCCGTGCCGATCAGCACGTCCACGTCGAGCTTGCGGATCTCGTCCGGGCTGCTCTGCGCATAGCAGCCGCACACGCCGACCACGGCGTTGGGGTTCAGCTTGCGCACGCGCCGGATGGCGTTGCGGGACTTTTTATCGGACACGGCTGTGACGGTACAGGTGTTGATAATGTAGCCGTCGCAGATCTCGTCAAAGCTGCCGAGCGTATGGCCGCTCTGCATGAGCAGCTGCTCCATGGCCTGCGTTTCATATTGGTTGACCTTACAGCCGAGCGTATAACAAGCAAATTTCATAAAACCACCAAAATCAGAGATTATGCACAAAAAAGGTTTGTATTTTTTGTGGATAGTATAAAATACCGTTTTCGATTATACTGGATAAAAGAGAATCCAATCCCAGCATTTCTTCTTTTTTCAGTATGATTATACTGGATTTCGAGCCGATTGTACAGTCCATTGCAGGAGGATTTTCCGTGAGAGAGTTTACCATCATGTTCCATTCCGTGAACGAGATCGCGCAGTTTGCCACGATTGCGAACCGCCAGCCTTTCCCGGTTCATTTCAATTACAAGGATTCCCGGCTCGACGCAAAATCGATTCTGAGTCTCTGTGCGCTCCCGCTGCAGACACCCGTTACGGTCGAGTTGCCGGATCGCGCGGCGGACGGCTCCTTCCTTTCGGACATTGCGCAGTTCCTCTGTGACCCGGACGCATAAACAAAGTGATATCGCACCCTTTCGTTTCATATGCTTGTACAAATGAAACGGAAGGGTGTTTTTCTATGAAAAAGAAGCTGCTCTGCATCGCGCTTGCGTTTGCTTTCACAGTGGGACTGGGCCTGACGGCGCAGGCGGAGGATCTGGCGCTGCCCGCGCCGTCGTGCATCCTGATGGAGAAGGACACAGGGCAGATCCTCTATGAAGAAAACGCGCACGAAAAGCTCCGCCCGGCCAGCGTCACGAAGATCATGACGCTGCTGCTGGTTCTGGAGGCGCTGGACAACGGCTCTATCGGCTGGGACGACACCGTCACGACCTCCGCCGCGGCAGCCGCCAAGGGCGGCAGCCAGATCTATCTTGAGGAAAACGAGCAGCTGCCGCTCCGGGAGATGCTCAAATCCGTCGTCGTCTCGTCGGCGAACGACTGCGCCTGCGCACTGGCCGAGCACGTGGCGGGCAGCGAGGCCGCCTTCGTTTCGCGCATGAACGACCGCGCAGCCGAGCTTGGCATGACGGACACGCATTTTGTCAACTGCACCGGGCTGGACGATGGGCCGGACGCGGACACGCATCTGACGACGGCCTATGATATCGCCCTCATGTCCTGTGAGCTTTTGAAGCATGACGAGATCAAGGAGTATACGACCATCTGGATGGACACCGTGCGAAACGGCCAGTTTGGCCTGTCCAATACCAACAAGCTTGTCCGCTTCTACGACGGCACGACCGGCCTCAAGACCGGCTATACCTCCGCCGCCGGATACTGCCTGTCGGCCTCCGCCGAGCGCGGGGGCATGGAGCTGGTCGCGGTCGTGCTGCACTGCAAAACGTCGGTCGACCGGTTCGAATCGGCCAAAGCGCTGCTCAACTACGGCTTTTCCGGCTACGCCCTCGTCACGCCGCAGCCGGAGGGCGGCATTCCGCCCGTCCCGGTCGTGCTGGGACGGCAGGATTCCATCACGCCCGTACCGGCGCGCAGCGAGCCGCTTCTGCTCGAAAAGGCGCTGGCCTCGCAGGTGCAGACTGCGGTTACGGTCGACGAGTCCGTGCAGGCCCCTGTCGAAGCCGGGCAGCGGCTCGGCACAATGACCGCCACGGCGGGAGAGCGGCTGCTTGCCGAAATTCCGCTCGTCGCGCCGGAGGCCGTCCCCGCCCGCACGTTTCCGGAGCTCTGGGCGGAGTTTTTGAAAAGCATTTGCCTGTCCGCCTGATTCATTTTTTGTCGGGATCCAGCTCGGCCTTGTATTTCCGGCCCACGCGCCGGGACGCGTCCGTGACGCTGCCGCGTGAGATCGCTGTGACGCCGAATTTGCCGCGCAGCTGATCGACGGTCTGGTCAAGCTTGCGGGCGCGTTCCTTTTTCTCGTCGCGGAACAGGGACAGCTGTACGGCGTCGTCCCCGCACAGATCATTCAGCGTCACGCCGAGCAGACGCAGCGGTGTCACGCCGTCCCAAAGCTCGGAAAACAGCGTCCGGGACATGGCGTACAGCTCCGCCGTCACATCCGTCGGCTCCGGCAGGCGGCGCTGGTGCGACCGGTTCCGAAAGTCGTTTCCGCGGATCGTCACGGTCACGCAGGCGCAGCGCCTGGAGTCTGCGCGCATACGGGACGCAACGCTGTCGCACAGGGCAAGCAGGATCTGGTTGGCCTGCGCCGGAGTCGTCACGTCCTGCTCGAGCGTGACAGAATTGCCATAGCCCTTGACGGCCTCCGGCTCGGAAAGGACCGGAGCATCGTCGATGCCGTTGGCATAGTCATGAATGAGCTTTCCCAGCTTGACGCCGGTCAGCCGCTGGATATACGCAAGGTCCGCCTGCGCCAGATCGCCGATCGTGCGGATGCGCGCAGCGGTCAGCTTTTCCGCCGTGGACCGCCCGACGGAAAACAGCGAACCGACTGGCAGCGGCCAGAGTTTTTGCGGGATTTCGTGTGCAAAAAGCGTGTGCACCTTATCCGGCTTTTCAAAGTCGCTGGCCATTTTCGCCAACAGCTTATTGGGCGCGATGCCGACGTTGACCGTGAAGCCCAGCTCGGAGAAGATCGTATCTTTGATGATGTGCGCGATGGCGACCGGGTCCGGATAGAGCAGCCCCGTGCCGGTCATGTCGAGGAAGCATTCGTCGATGGAAACCTGCTCCACAACGGGCGCGTAGCGGCGGCAGACGGCGATGAACGCTTTGGAGTTTTTCGAATACAGCCGGAAATCCGGCGGAGCCAGCACCAGCTGCGGGCATTTGCGCAGCGCCATGCCGACCGGCTCGCCGGTCGTAACGCCGAAGGCCTTTGCGGGGATGGATTTTGCCAGAATAATGCCGGTGCGCTTGTCCCGGTCGCCGCCGATGGCGGACGGGATGAGCCGCAGATCGGCCTCCCCCGCCGCAGCGCGCCGCGCCGCTTCCCACGACAAAAACGCGCTGTTGACATCCACATGAAAAATCAGCCGCTGCATCCGCTCGCCTCCTTCTGCTCCCAGTATAGCATATCTATCCGAAATTTGCGAACAAAAAATCGAAAATTAGCTAATTTTTATTCCGTGCATACCAAGCGAAACGCGTATGCAGCCGGTAGGCGCGAAGTCTGCTCCGTCCCTGACAGCTCCATTCGATTTTCTGCCGTTCTCTGCACGAACCAGATGCGTTTCGGGCTTCATTTGAGGACAATCCCCGCCGGGAAAGCCGGCGGCGCGTAAAAATCTGCCTCTCCCTGTCATGCAGTGCTATGACAAGGGGAGGCGAATTTTTGTGTCGTCAGTCCAGCGCGTCCAGAATCACTGACCAGGCCTGCGTGAGGCGCTCAATGCTCCAGGCGGCGTTGGCGGGGCTGGTGGAGGGAAGCTTGACGGCCTCCCGGCCGGTCAGCTTTTGCTGATGGCGGCAGTAGAGCTGATAGGAGGTCGCGCCGTTGCAGAAGATCTGCCGGATGGGCGCGGTCTTTAAAATCGGCGTGAGGTCGGTCGGAACAGCCTCACGGATGGAGCTGTCGCTTGAGCCGGTTATTTCACAGCTTGCAATGGCATCCCAGAGCGCGATGTGGTGCGCGCGCAGCATCTGCCGCTTTTCCTCAATTGTGCGCGGGCAATCGCAGCCCAGCACGGTTGAAACGACGCGCCAGAAGCGGTTCTGCGGGTGGCCATAGAAAAACATGGCCTCGCGCGATTTGACCGACGGGAACGAGCCTAAGATCAAGATCCGCGACTCCGCGTCATAGAGCGGCGGAAACGGATGGGAAAGCCTGTCCATCACAGCGCTGCGATCAGTGCGTCGACCGCTTCGGGCTTTGTCGCCCAGGAGCAGACGAATCGCGCGGCCTCGTGGTCTTCATCCACGCGCCCGTTCAGCTCGAACGCGAAGTTCTGCTTCAGCCGCTCGATCTGCGCGTGAGAGAGGACAAGAAAGACCTGATTCGTGGGCGAGACGGCGTAGAGGGAATAGCCCTTTTCTGCCGCTGCTTTCTGAATGCGCTGCGCCTGCGTGACGGCATGGCGCGCCATGGTCAGCCAGAGATCGTCCTCAAAATACGCCTTGAACTGCGTTCCGAACAGAAAGCCCTTGGCGAACATCCCGCCGCGCTGCTTGATCATATTCCGGAAATGCGGCTTGAGGCTGTCATTCGTGATGACAAGCGCCTCGCCGAACAGCAGGCCGTTTTTCGTGCCGCCGATGTAGAAAACATCGCAGTACTTTGCAAAATCCGCCGGAGCCAGATCGTTTCCCTCCGCGACCAGCGCGGCGGGCAGGCGTGCGCCGTCCAGGAACAGATACAGCCCATACTCCCGGCAGACGTCGTGCAGCGCGGAAAGCTCTGATTTCGTGTAGATCGTGCCAAGCTCCGTCGCGTCGGAGATATAGACCATGCGCGGCAGGACCATATGCTCGTCCTGCCCGTCGCAGTGGCGGCGCAGAAGCTCGCGCACGAGCGCCGGCGTCAGCTTGCCGCCGGGGGCCTCGATGGCGCAGACCTTGTGGCCGGAGGCTTCAATTGCGCCCGTTTCATGGACGTTGATATGGCCGGTATCGGCGGCGATCACACCCTCCCACGGGCGCAGCGCAGCGGCAATGACCGTCGTGTTGGCGATCGTGCCGCCGACCATAAAGTGCACGTCCGCCTGCGGGCAGGAAAAGCGCGCACGGACGATGCCGCGCGCCTCGGCGCAGAAATCGTCCATGCTGTAGCCGCAGGTCGTGACAAGGTTATTTTTCTCAAGTGCGGCGAGCACCTGCGGGTGCGCGCCCTCGGAATAATCGTTGCGGAAAGAGATCATGGAAAAGCCCGTCCTTATTTCAGATTCTGCTCTGATTGTAGGACTTTTTGGTGAAAAAGTCAACGAACCGCCTGCGTTTTTTCGCTGCGTTCCGGCAGATACAGCAGCCCCCGCAAACTCGGCGGCAGACAGCGCTCCGCCGTTCCGCTGAGACACGCAGCCAGAATAAACACACCGGAAAAGACCGCCGCGCGGAGCAGCAGCCCCGCCGGATCGCTTTCCAGCTCCGGCAGCAGCTGCGCCGCAAGCGCGCCGGCTCCGGTGCAGGCCCCGACGCCCAATACCGCGCCCAGTCGAAGCGGACAGCCGGTGACGATCAGCAGCCGCCGCAGGCTCAGCGTGAAGTTCAGAAGATGCGTCGCGGCGAACGCGAAAATATAGCCGCCCAGCCCCCAGCGCGGCAAGAGCAGCACGAGCAGTACCGCGTCCAGCGCCGAGGTAAGCGTGTTATAGCGCACATTTGCGACCTGCTCGGAAAGACCCTTCAGCATCCCATCCGTCAACGCGTCCAGATATAAAACCAGCGCCAGCGGCGCGAACACACGCAGAAGCCGCCCGGCCTGTTCGCTCTGATACAAAATTGCCGTAAGCGGCTCTGCCAGCGCATACAGCAGACCCGCCGTAAAGCCAGCGAACAGCAGCCCCGCCCGCAGACACTGCCCGGTCACGGAGGCAAGCCGCTCCCGGCGGCCCTGTGCGCGGCAGGCGGCAAGCTCCGGGATCAGAAGATCGACCAGCGCGTACAAAAACGCCGACGGCAGCATAAGCGCAGGAAACACCATGCCCATGACCGTCCCGTATGCCGCCATCGCGCCCAGCCGCGTCGCACCGGCCCGCGTCAGACCCCACGGGATGAGGAACTGCTCCAGCGCCCGGAGCGCTGCGCGCAGCAGATCGTTCAGCGCCAGCGGCGCTGCCAGAGCGCCTACGCGCCGGGCCATCCCGGGCGCGTCCGTCTGCCGGACACCGCGCCAGCTCTGCCGGTAAAGCGCGTAAAGCGCCGCGTCCGCCGCGCAGGAGGACAGCAGCTCCCCACCCAGCAGCGCAAAGCAGGCCCCGGACACAGTCTGCGGCGCAAAACGCAGCAGGATCAGGCTCAATCCAAGCCCCAGAACACGCTCGCCCGCGTCAATGGCGGTCAGCTGCCAAACCTTTCCCACAGCGGTCAGGTATCCGCCCAGCACTAACCCCGCACACCCGGCCGGGAGCAGCCCCGCAAGCAGCCGCAGGCTGCCCACCGCCGCAGGCTCGTGCAGCACGCGCCCGGCCAGAACCGGCGCGGCCCAATAAAGCCCGGCCGCCGCAAGCGTGCTGGTCACGAGCACGAAGCCGAGGCAGTGCGCGGCGGCCAGCTGCACCTGCGCAGGCTCCCGCCTGCCGTGCGCCTGCGCGCACAGACATGAGGCCGCTACGCGCATCCCGGCCAGTCCCAGTGTCGTCGCGAACGCGGACACGGACAGCAGCAGCTGCACCGCGCCCAGTCCTTCCGCACCGATACGCCCGGCCAGATGCGCCTGAAACAGCATGGACGCAAACCGAAGCAGCAGTGCCGCGGCGGTCAGCAGCAGCGTATTCTTAAGGATCTGACGGCCAGAAAACAAAAAATCACCCTCCGCTCCATGTTTACGGAGCAGAGGGTGTGTCTATGACGGATTTTATTTCAGCTGGAAGGTATAGTACACCGCGCCGATCAGCTCAACAGCGATGGCCGCGAACATGGCGTAGAACGCGAAGCCGGAGCCGAAGATCAGGCAGGCGGCCAGCACGACAGCCCAGAGCACGCAGATGAAATAGAACAGCAGCGGATTGAACCCGTCCGGGAACAGCCGCAGCATCCGGCTGCCAAGGTTGAGCTTGCCGTGGTTTTTCGCGCACAGGAACGCGGTGAGCGCCGTGCCGATCAGGATCAGCGCAAGCAGCGCGCTGCCCGCGATGCGGTTGGCCATATAGGAGGTGCGGGCGATGAGATAGAATACAACGCCTGCAGAGGCCGTGACCAGCGAGAAGGTGAAGAACTCGGAATGGTAGAGCTGCCAGACCATGTACAGGCAGTAGACCAGCGCGTGCAGCAGATAGATCACGATCATGTTGCCCGTCCAGAAGATGGACAGGATCAGGCTCGAGACGAACAGCAGCGCAAACGCCGCCAGCCAGTAGCGGCAGATCGTCCGCGCAAGCCCGTTTTTCAGCAGAACGCACAGCACAAGCTCAGCGGCGGTCAGCGCCAGAAACACATACCGCTGAACGCAGAACATCGGATAAAGCGCCGTAAAGCCCTCTACGGTGCTGTAATAGCCGCCAAGCTTCCAAAACGCGTAAATTACAACGATCATCAGCACGAATGCGGCGGGGACTTTATAGACAACGGACTGATCCTCCGTCTTTTTTGCAGCAGTTTTGTTCTTTGTCATCATTCTGTTCTGTCCTTTGATTCAAAAATATACATTATAATATTAATATATCTATCGCGTCAGTCCAGCGCGCCGGCGGCGAACAGGACGGCGCTGAGCGCGCACAACGGCGCAGTCTCGCAGCGGAGAATGCGCGGACCGAGCGTACAGATCTGAAGTCCGGCGCGCTGCGCAAGCAGGACCTCTTCGTCGGAAAAGCCGCCCTCCGGCCCGGTCATGATCGAGACGGTCTTCGCCTGTGCGCTGCCAATGGCGCGGCGCAGAGAAAGCGCGTGCTCGTTTTCATACGGAAGCAGCGCCAGCTCGCATCCGGCCGCACGCCGCACCGCGTCCTCAAACGACGGCATCACGAGCACCTGCGGGATCCGGCCCCTGCCCGACTGTGCAGCGGCGGACGCGGCGATCTTCTGCCAGCGCTCGCGCTTCTTCTCCGCCGAGGCTGCATCAAGCTTCAGCACGCAGCGGGAGGATGGGAAGGCCGCGATCTCGTATGCGCCAAGCTCCGTTGCCTTCTGGATCACGTGCTCGAGCTTGTCGGCCTTTGCGTAGGCCATATAGACGCTGCAGGCGACCGGAGGCTCCGCAGTGGACTCCTCCGTGCTGGTTACGACCAGACACACCTGCTGCGGGGAGCAATCGGAGACGGTGCATCGGTAATCCGTCCCGCAGCCGTCGCAGACGAGAACGCTGTCGCCGCGCCTGAGCCGTAGGACCTTCGCGTGCGCCGCGTTTTCCCCGTCAAGCGTCAGGAAGCGCCCGCGCACGGCGTCCGGCGAAACAAAAAACTTCGGCAACCCCTTCGCCCGCCTTCCTTGTGTACATTCAACCGGTATTATACCAGATATCGGGACGAAGCGCAAGTAAAAAAGTGATGGAACATCCGGCCAAAAAGAAATAAAACACTTGACAAACGCGCGAAGTGTGATTATAATAACCGAGCAATCGAAAATTGAATGCGAGAGTGCTGGAATAGGTAGACAGGCACGTTTGAGGGGCGTGTGGCAACAGTCGTGTGAGTTCAAGTCTCATCTCTCGCACCATGATTGCCGAACACTATAGATGAAATGGCAAAAAAGCCAGTCATCTCAAGGGGTTCGGCAATTTTTTATTCTCAAAATTCTTAGGTAACTCCATAGATGAAATCGCAGCTTGCAGAGGTTCAAACAGGATTTGAACCTCTGTTTTTCCATATTCAAGCGGATTTTCAGTGGCAGCGCCCTTTTTCAGAGGGCTGCGGCGGCTGGATTTCAGAAAAGTCGAAGAAAAATCTTTCACAAATTTATGGGCGCTGGATTGTTGGTTTTGACGAAACAATGACCAGCGCTTTTTTGCGCTCAAAAAGGGCGCTAGGATTGGAGGTATTGGATGAACGAAGAACTTACACCGCAGAAGGAAAGATTTCTGCAAGAGGTAGAACAGAAGCTCCTGCGCAAGGAGCTGGATGCAAGGCTACTGGAGGACGGTCTGATCCGCGTCAAATGGAATGGACAGCCGCTCTGCTCGGTTGACAGAGACGGTATCGTCCGGTTTAGACCGGCAGATATCACAGGACCGGAAGTAGACCGACAGCTTCGAACGGTGATACAGACTGCCGGGCATGTCAAAGAGTATATGCGGATTTTTGATCGCGCACCCGCGCTGAAGGCTGTCGGTCTGGATGATACCTACAAGGTGCTTGCGGATTTCGGTGATGCAGTGCTGGCCGGGCGTTCCTGCAAAACGGGCGCTAAATTTGTGACGTGGGAATGGGACTTCGACCGACAGGGTGTTCATGCCGGGCATTACTTCATGGAAAACTACGAAGCCGCGAAGTTGGATTTTGCTGTCCGGGCTGGCTTGATAAACGAACAGCGCCTTTTTTCGGATGAGCAGCTTGCCGTGATCCGGGATGCCTGTGAGTTTGCGCTGGAGGATGACGCGACGCTCTCGTATGCAGAAGAAAAGCAGCTTCACGGCGTACAGGAGCAGATCGAGCTGCTTTTGCCGCAGGAGGAACAGGAGCAGCGCCCCACAATGGAACAGACAATGTAATATTCGCAGAGAGCCGGGATTTTAGAAGTCCCGGCTTTTTTGCGTTCTTGGAGGTGAACGATCATTGTAGATAAATCAAAGCACTGGAATCTGCACATCAGCC
>ERZ772876.2815-NODE-2815-length-13757-cov-10.914976_pt1 | contig 13757 bp, 8 predicted proteins | sample MGYA00580584_ERZ772876 | MGnify/ENA primary metagenome ERZ772876 (study PRJEB29015, sample SAMEA2737728) | human gut metagenome | biome: human gut; feature: human-associated habitat; material: faeces | place: China | collected 2012 ... | reverse complement strand
GTAAACAGATCGAGGTTAAACTCTTGCAACACAACGATGACTTTAAAGGGGTTGATATCGCTTTCACTTCCGCAGGCGCTGGTACCTCTAAAGAGTATGCCGAGACCATCACCAAACATGGTGCCGTGATGATCGATAACTCCAGTGCTTTCCGTATGGATAATGACATACCTTTGGTAGTTCCCGAAGTAAATGCTGCCGACGCAAAAGATCGTCCACGCGGCATCATCGCCAACCCTAACTGTACCACTATACAGATGGTAGTGGCACTGAAAGCCATCGAACAGCTTTCTCACATAAAGACTGTACACGTTTCTACGTATCAGGCCGCCAGCGGTGCAGGTGCTGCCGCTATGGATGAATTGTACACACAATACCGCCAGGTGTTAGCAGGTGAATCTGTTACTGTTGAAAAGTTTGCATACCAGTTGGCATTCAACCTCATTCCTCAGATTGATGTATTCACTGATAATGGATACACCAAAGAAGAAATGAAGATGTTCCACGAAACCCGCAAGATTATGCATTCTGACATAAAAGTAAGCGCAACTTGCGTACGCGTTCCTGCTCTTCGTTCTCACTCTGAAAGTATTTGGGTAGAAACAGAACGTCCTATTTCAGTGGAAGAAGCTCGTGAAGCTTTTGCAAAAGGCGACGGTTTGGTATTGCAGGATAACCCTGCCGAAAAGGAATATCCAATGCCTTTGTTCCTTGCAGGTAAAGACCCCGTTTATGTAGGTCGTATCCGTAAGGATCTGGCTAATGAAAACGGCCTGACTTTCTGGATTGTGGGTGACCAGATCAAGAAAGGTGCTGCACTGAACGCAGTACAGATTGCAGAATATTTGGTAAAAGAGAATGCTCTCTAAGCATTACTGATAAAAATAGAACCATTGGAGAAATGGTTGTAAACAAAAAAGAGGGCCTGCGCCTGCCCGGAGGCCGATGTGCAGTTCATCTCCGGCGGCACCCAGAGCAACGCCATCGTCATCGCGTCCATGCTGCAGCGGTGGCAGGGCGTAGTAGCTGCTGCCACCGGCCATGTAGCCGGGCACGAGGCAGGTGCCATTGAGTACACCGGCCACAAGGTCATCACCCTGCCCCAGCACAACGGCAAGCTGGACGCTGCCGAGCTGCGGGCACTGGTGGCCACCTTCTACGCCGACGACAACCACGACCACATGGTGTTCCCCGGCATGGTATACATCTCCCACCCCACCGAGTACGGCACCCTGTACACCAAGGCGGAGCTGGAAGCCCTGCACGCTGTGTGTCAGGAGTACAAGATGCCGCTGTTCCTCGATGGTGCACGGCTGGGCTATGGTCTGGCTGCCGAGGGCACGGACGTGACGCTGGCCGACCTTGCCCGGCTGACCGATGTGTTCTACATCGGCGGCACCAAGGTGGGTGCGCTGTGCGGCGAGGCTGTGGTGTTCCCCCACGGCGCACCGGCGCATTTTATGACCATGGTCAAGCAGCAGGGCGCACTGCTGGCAAAGGGGCGGCTGCTGGGCATCCAGTTTGACGTGCTGTTCACGGATGGCCTGTATTTCTCCATCAGCAAAAACGCCATTGTCACCGCCAACCGCCTGAAGGCCGGTTTTGCGGCAAAGGGCTATCGCTTCTTTATGGACTCCCCCACCAACCAGATCTTCCTTGTACTGGAAAACACCCAGCTGGCTGCGCTGGAAGGCAAGGCAAAGTTCGGCTTCTGGGAGAAGTTCGACGACACCCACACCGTGGTGCGCATCGCCACCAGCTGGGCCACCCGCATGGACGAGGTGGAAGCACTGATCGACCTGATGTGATCCTGCGCCCCTTTCGGGGGGGGGGTATAACGTTTTGAATGCCCTCCGCGTTGCTTTGGGCATTTTTAGCGGAAAAACATTTATAATTTTGGGACAGCGGAGCGTCTGCGGACGCTCCGCTGTCCCGTTTTCACGGAAAGGACTGCTACGGAGAACTGGCTGGTTGCCGTCACGGCTCCAATCGTGAAAAGAGGCTCAGAAGCGCCGACAGGTGCTTCTGAGCCTTTTTTATCGTTCTTCTGTGTTCCACGGCTGCGGAGTGCTTTCCACCGACTGACCGGGGACGGCAAGGGCGCGCTCCATCAGCAGGGCAAGGTAGGCGTCCTGCAAGGCGTCTGCCAGCGGGTACACCTCTGCCCCGCCGGCAAGATAGCCCTGCATCCTGTCCAGAAAACAGGCGATGGCGGTCTCGTCCTCGTTCAGCCCTGCCTGCGCGGCGGTTGCTGCCAGCGGGTCGGGCAGCGGGGTCAGTTGACGGCACACCGGCTCCCCGGCGGCATCCAGACAGCGCAGGGTGTCGTCGAACACTTCGCCCCGCTCTCCCTGCACACTGGTGTGGGTGCTGCGCAGATAGGAGTGGTACTGCACACCGTTAAAATCCAGAAACGCCGTGCCGCCGCCCGCAAATTCCAGCGTGTGCTGCTGCAAGGTCTTTTCCACCAGTGCGCCGTTATGCACCGCACCCCAGCGGGAATCCGTTTCGATGATTCTTTCCGTCCAGCTGCGTCCGGTCACCCGCACCGGCTGCTGCCCGGCATTCAGGAACTGCCGCGCCAAGCTGACCGCGTGGTAGCCGTGCGCCACCGACAGCCGGGCAAACTGCGGCGTGCCCAGTGCGCCGCTGCGCACTGCTGCCAGCCGTTTTGCCAGCGTGGGGTACAGCCAGTACTGTTCTGCAACCTGCAGCTTTGCGCCCTGCTGGTGCAGCTGCCAGAGGGCGCGCAATGCGTCCTCCTCCAGCGCCGCCGGGGTCTCGCACAGCACGGCAAAGCCCCGGGCAAGCCATTCGGTGCTGACGGCGGCGATGGACGCTTTATTCACTGCCACCACCACGAAATCCGAGTGCAGGGCAATGCACTGCTCCGCCGAGGTGCTTACCGGCACGCCGTACTCCCGGTGCATTTTTTCGGCCTTTTCCTCGGTGCGGCAAAGCATGGCGCACAGCTCGAACCGTTCCGGCAGCGCCTGCGCGATGCGCCAGTAAAACAGCGACCGCCAGCCGGAGCCTACTACAATAAACCGCAGTTTAGCCATTTGCCTGTTCCTCCTGAATATGCTTTTGCAGCTCCTGTTCAAACCGGTCTGCGTCCAGCGGCAGGGTGATCTTCTCCCCCAGCCATGCGGACAGGTAAGCCGCGTCGGTCAGTTCCAGCGCCCGCACGCCCTCCACGCCGGGGGCGGTCAGGGGCGTGCCGTGCAAAATGGCATCCGCAAAGTTTGCCAGCATCTCCGGGTAAGGCTCTGCCTGCGGCGCGAACTGCTCGGTAACGGTGGTCTCGGTAAGCTGCTGGCGCTCGGTGCAGTCTGCGGTACGGCGGTAGGTCTCGGTGTCTGGCGTGTAGGTGTGCAGGGTGAGGGTGTCCTTTTCCAGCAGGGCGGTGCCCTTGGTGCCCACGATCTCCAGCCGCTCGGTGTAGCTGCCCTCGCCGGTGGAAAGAATAAAGGTTGCCGTGCGCTGCTGCGGGTACTCCATCAGCAGGGTAGCTTCGTCGTCCACCATGAAATCGTTATACTTCCCGTATGGGATCACGGCATAAATACTGGTTGGCATCCCGAACAGCCACTGCCAGATGTCCAGAATGTGCTGGCCCTGATTGAGCAGTGCGCCGCCGCCCTCCCCTGCCCAGCTGGAACGCCAGCTGCCGGAGCGGTGGTACATCCATGTGCGGAAGTAGCGGCTGTTTTCCAGCTGCACCCGCTTGATCTCGCCCAATGCCCCATCATCCAGTAATTTTTTAAGCCGCATATACTTTTTGTAGCGGCGCTGATGGAACATCATGGCGAAAACAAGGCCGCTTTTTTCGGCGGCGCGGTTCATTTCCAGTGCCGGTGCCAGCGCGTTTGCGCTGGGCTTGTCGCACAAGACGTGCTTGCCGTGGGCAAAAGCCTGCATCACCAGCGCCGGGTGGGTCTTGTGCGGAGTGACCACCAGCACGGCGTCAAACTCCTCCGCGTGGGCGTACAGCGCCTCGGCGCTGGGGCACACCCGCACCGTATCCGGCAGGGTATCCTTTGCCCACTGCTGCGCCCCGGCGCTGCGGCAGACCACGGCGGTCAGACGCAATGCCCCCGCCTTTCCCTCTGCGATCATCTGGGCATACTTGCGCCCCATGACCCCGGTGCCAATAACGGCTGCGCGTACTTCCTGCATGATGCTCCCTCCTGTTTTTCCACAATGCGTTTTGTTATAGGGGAAAACTGCCTTTCACCCCTTCAGGTTTGCTTCAATGGCGGCTTTATCCAGTGCCTCGCCGATGACGATGACTACCTCCTGCCCCTGCGGGATGGGCGCAAGGGTGCAGCCGGCGGCGGTGGCGTTCAGCTCCAGCCAGCCGCCTGCCGGGGCGGGCGCAAAACCCTTGACCCGCAGCACCCGCCCGCATTCCGGTGCGTTGAACAGCCGCTGTGCGGCGGCCTGCAGCTGCTGTGGGGTGAGGTGCAGTTCCAGAAAGCAAAGGGAGGTAAAGGCCGCGTGCTGGTCAAAATGCAGCTTTTCGCAGCTGGCCTGCCGGTAGCCGCAGGCGGCAAGGGCAGCAAGGTCGGCATCGGTCAGGGCAGCCCAGTCCTTGGCAAGGATCTCCCCTGGCGCAAAGCGGCGGGAAGATTTTGCGGCTTCCAGTGCACGCTCCAAGTGGGCAGCGGCGGCGGCACACTGGGCGGGCGCTGCCAGCTGGGCGCGGCTCAGCAGCACGCAGCCCGCGTTCATGGTCTCGGACGCCAGCAGGTACTCTGCCTGCGGCGAAAGCGTTTCCGGCAGAAGGGCGTCCACAACGGCAATGACGCTGCCCAGCTGATACCACCGGTCCAGCGGGTCGTCCCGCAGGATATCGAAAAACTCGTCCACATCAAAGATGCCGCTGGGCTCCACCACCACCCGGTCAAAACCGCGCATGGCCATGGCGATGAGCTTGGTGCGCATCCGGCGCTGGTGGGTGTCGCAGTCGCAGCCGCCGCTGATGGTCTCCACATCGCAGCCGGGGCCCAGCACCTCCTGCACCAGCATGGCGTCCACGTTCACCGCGCCGAAGTCGTTTTCCAGAATGCACACCTTATGCCCCTGCTGTACAAGGTACCGCACATAGCGGCGCAGAAAGGTGGTCTTGCCTGCGCCCAAAAAGCCGGTGATGAGATCCACCTGTACCATATTTTTCTACCTCCGTTGCAAAAGCCCTCCCTGCGCCGCAGCGCCCGGGAGGGCTTGTTTTTTTAATCTTTTGCCCGGCGCTGTAACTCCTGGATGATCGCCACTGCCTCCGGCGCGATCGCTCCCGGCACAATGGCCGGGCGTGCCAGAAAATAGCCCTGCAAAAGGTCTGCACCCAGCTCGATGACCGTGCGCAGCTCGGCGGCGGTCTCCACACCCTCGGCAACGATCTTCATGCTGCGGGGGTGGGCATAGGCCACCACATTGCGCAGGATCTGCTGCTTGTCCGGCGAGGTGTCGATGCCCCGGATGATGGTAATATCCACCTTGACGAACCGGGGCGCAAGCTGCAATAGCGTATTCTCGTTGGAATAGCCGCTGCCGTAATCGTCCAGTGCAAACATCCCGGAAAAGCCCGGTGCATTGCGCTTTCTCTCCAGTGCTTCGTAGTCGATTTCTTCCTCTTCGGTGATCTCGACGACCATGCGGTGGCACAGCTCGTGCCAATGGCTGTTTATATATTTGCCGTCCTCATGCGACAGGCAGGTGTTGGCGATGGAGTTGACAAAGAGCATGGCATCCCCGGACACACTGCCCGCCCGGCACAGGCTGTCGAAGGTCTCCAGCGCCTTGGTAAAGGTGATGCGCTCGATCTCGTACAGTGCCCCCTGCTCCCGCGCCAGCTTCATGATGGTGGCCGGGGAGCGCAGGGTGGGCAGGTCGGAGCGCATCAGCGCCTCGTAGGCGACTACCCTGCCGCTGCGCGCCGAGAAGATGGGCTGGAAGCAGTAGAACACCTGCGCATTGCTGAGCAGCTGCCGGAACTCCCTGCGGGTGCGCTCGGCGTAGGCTTCGCGGTTGTACACCCCGATGTCGAACTCCTCCACCCGGCCCTTCTCCGAATGCTTGACCTGATACATGGCAAAGTCGGCGTATTTTTTCAAAGTCTCCCAGTCCTGCCCGTCGTCCGGGTACCACGCAATGCCGCCGGAAAGGCTGATGTGCAAAGCGTTGCCGCTGGGCAGCAGCGCCACGCTCTGCCGCATGGCATTGGTCAGGCAGTCGATCTTTTCCCGCACTGCGTCCCGGCTGCGGTAGCCGTGGAACAGCACAAGGAACTCATCGCCGGAAAGGCGGGCGCACACCGTCCCGGCGGGGGTATTGTCCCGCAGGCACTGACCGGTGCGGCGGATGTACTGGTCGCCCCAGTCGTGGCCGTAGGTATCGTTGATGTGCTTGAGGTTATCCAAGTCCATCATCATCAGCGCCGCCACGCCCATGCGCTCCGGCGCGGCGAACAGCTCGGTGCACACCCGGTTGAAGGCCTGCCGGTTGTACAGCCCGGTCAGGATATCGTGATCGCGCTCGTGCTCGATGCGCTTCCGTTCCAGCACAGCGGCGGTCACGTCCTCGGCAAGGCCGATCTTGGCGTGCCCCTCGATGGTGCTGCGCAGCATGATGTACCGCACGCCGTCCGGCTGCTGGATGGTCAAAAGCTCGTCGCCCTCGGCGGTGTGGTCACAGGGATTCTTTTCCCGGATGCCCTTGAGCACCTCCTCGAACCGGCGCACGCTCAGCGGCTCGCCCTGCATCTCAGGCTTGCCCAGCAGGGAGAAGAAATTATCGGTCACAAACACGCTGCCGGTGTCGGTGCGCAGCTCGTAGCCGCCGATCTCCACACTGGCCATATCCATGATGCGCAAAAACTTGGTGGAGTTGGTCACCAGCTCCTTGTTCAGCTCGGTAATGGTCTCGGCAAAGCGGTCCACCTCCCGGATGGCGGTGCGGGACAGGCGGGGGAAGGTCTTTTTCTCCTGCGCGTCTATCACCTCGCGGTACAAACGGTTGATGGGTCTGGCCAGCCGTGCCGAGACCAGCAGGCTGCCCAAAACGCTCAGCACCAGCGTGATCGCTATGGTGGTCAGCAGCACCTCGCGCACCCGGCTGGAAAAAGCCAGCAGCACCGACTGTTCCATGGTACCGGCCAGAAACCACTTTTCGGCGGCAAAGGGCGCGTTGCGGTTATACACCTGCAGCGGCTCCAGCACCATATAATAGCGCTTATCGTTCAGCTCCACCCAGTTGCCGCCGTTGCCGTCACTGCGGCAGTTCAAAACGCCCAGCGGTGCATCTGCCGTTACCAGATCCTCGCCGGAGGTCACGGTCTTGCGCAGGGAGAGCACGCCGTCCGTCAGCGCATCATCGGTAGTGGTCACGATAAAATAGGTGCCTGCCTTGTCCTCGTCCAGCTCGGTGAAGGGCAGCTTTGTCTGCAGATAGTCCGTGAGCAGTTCCACGCCCACCACGCCGTATACCGTGCCGTCCGGCAGGATCAGCGGCATCGAGTAGGCAATGGCGTGCCGGTCGTCCCCTGCCAGACAGTAGGAGTTGGTGGTCCAGCGGCCATAGCTTTCCGCCGAAAGGCCGGCACCGCTCTTATACGCGGTTTGAAACACCGTGCGCAGGATGCCACCCTTGGTATCTCCCTGATAGGGGAAAGCGGGCTGCCAGCCCTTATCCGTGCCGATGGCCAGCTCTTTTACCACTGTGGCGCTGGCGCGTTCCAGCAAAAGGTCGCTGTTGCGCTCCGAAGGGCGGGCGTCCGGGTCCATATCCCGCAGGTAGATGCCGGGCATTTTTTTGCCCACCTCGCAGGTGTCCAGATCATGGGTGTTCAGGATGAGAAAGATGCCGGTCACCTGCTTTGTGCGCAGGGTGTCCAGAAGCTGCGGGGCAAGCGCTACCAGCAGGGCATCGCTCTGTTCGCTGCCGTTATCCATCGTGTCCAGCGAGATATCGCCGCTTTTCAGCAGCTGCTGGGTGGTGGCGGTGATCTGCTCGCTCAGCTGCTCCAGATCCTCCGCGTTCCGCAGGATCTCCTGCACATAGCTGGCGCGGTTGCGCACCCGCATGGTAAGCAGATCCTTGGCGTTTTCGTCCAGCTGCTCGGTCACGTTGATGGCAGGGATGCTGGCGACCGCCATCAGCAGCTCCACCGCCAGCACCAGCATCATGGTGGCAAAAATATTGTAGAACACGGTTCTTTCCGGTCTGTTTTCCAAGCGCTGCCGCTGGCGCTGTTTCCATGCGTCAAACATCGCCCTGCCTCCTTTCCGTCTTTTTTGCGGGCGGTCAGCCCTCGTACTGCTGTAACTGCGCAAGGGTGGCCTGATACCACGCCTCAAAATAGTCGTCGGTCAAAAACTCTGCCGTGGCTGCCTCCGCGCTCTGGCCTGCGGCGATGCGTTCCAGCACCGTGTCCCGGTCGGCACTGGCCTGATCGCCCATGCTGTATTCCAGTATCCTGCGGGCTGCATTGCCGTCTGCAAAGGCCGTAGGGGTGTACAGCTCGTTTTCGCGCACCGTTTTTACCGCGCCGGAAAGGGTCTGCTCCATATTGTCGGTCAGCTCCAGCCCGCTTGCGCGGATGGCGTCCATGTCGTTGGCGGCGGTGGTCACCGGCAGATAGCCCGACTCCACCGCGAAAGCGATGTTATTCTGCGGCTCGGTGAACCACTTTAAAAAGGTGACTGCGCCGTTGATCTCGTCCTCGGTGCCGGTGGTGACCACCATGCCGGCACCCTGCTGCACCGCCACCTTTTCGCTCCCGGCAAACCGGGGCGCAGGCAGTACCTTCATCTCGATATCGTGGACCTGATCATCCCCCGGCATCACCTGCTTCGGGAAGAAGGTGGCGCTGGCACAGGAGCCTACACAGCCCAGCAGTGCACCGGTTTTCACGTCGTCGCTGCGGAAGCGGCCATTCGCAGCAAAATACCCCTTGACGAGGGGCACATAGTAGTTATCCCACAGCTTGCGCACCACATCATGGTCGAAGTGCAGGGTCATTTTGCCGTTGTGCACTTCAAAAATTTCGCAGCCCAGCTGCTTTGCGCCCACAAGCATATAGTTTGCCAGCGCGTCCCGGCCAAACAGCGCCTTGCCGCCGGACCAGTTGTAGTACTGCTCGGCCACTGCGGTCACACCCTCCATGGTGGAAAGGGCACCGTAACGCACAAAGGTTTCCTTTGCGAACCGCTGCCAGTCGGTATCGTTAAAGAACATCAGCTCGGTGGATTTTGCCACCGGAAAAATTTTTATGCTGCCGCTGCCGTCAAAATCGCCCTCGGTGATATAGCCGGGCACAAAGGCGGCCTTTTCATCCTCGGTCAGATAGTCCTTCAGGTCCACCACCATGCCCATCTGGTCCAGCTTATAAGCGGTATCCGCGTAGGCGGCAAAAATGGTGGGCATCTCCGCAGAGCCCACCTTGCCCTCGGCAGCGTCCATCACGTTGGCCTCCAGATCGTTCACCGTGCCCTGACTGGAACCGGACACCCGGATGCCCTTTGCCTTGCCGATGGTCTCGTTGAAGGTGCTCACAAGGCGGTTGAAGCTTTCCAGCTGGTCGCCGTTATAGTAGTTCCACACCGTGATGTCGGTCACTGCTTTTTTGCTCGTTTTTGCATCGCAGCCGGTCACTGCCAGTGCTGCCGCCGAGACCGCAGCCGCCGCCAGAAAGCTGCGGCGCGAGATCTTGTTCTTCATCCCATACCCTCCCGGAGTACACAGGCACATTTTACCCCATACCATACTATTTTATATAATACCACCGTTTCCGGCATAGTGTAAACTCTTTCTTGAAAAATCTGGTAAAAAAGTGCAGATGACGAATTTTCGTCTTATTTTTTGGTGGTTTTGTCAAGGTGTGTGTCCCCCGTAAAACAAAAAGCCGGACAGCCCGCAGACTGCCCGACTTTGTATTTTTTATGGGCGGGGCGCAACTGCCGTTTTCGGTTACGTCCCTGCCCTGTGAAAATGGGATAGCGGAGCGTCCGCAGACGCTCCGCTATCCCGAAGTAAAAATAATTATTCCTCTAAAGATGGCCAAAGCACAAGCGGCGGCCATTTTTGATCGTCCCGCGTTACATCCGTATCCGCTGCGCGGCGCGGGCGATGGAGGCCAGCAGGGTCACAAGGCGCTTTTCGTCCATCTGGCCGCAGTAGGTGGTAAAGGTGTAGTAGCACCCCTGCACGCAGAAGGAAAGCACCACCTTGCGCACTACGTCCGTCTCAAAGGTGGGGTCGGTCTGGGCGATGCACTGGCACATGGCCTGTTCCACCCGGTTGATGAACAGCCCCTGCCGGGAGCCGGAGAACAGCACGCTGATCTCGGCCTGATGCGCGGTGAAGGCGCGGAACATCTCCCGCGCAAGCCACTCGGTGCGCTCGCTCACATCGCTGGCGGTCAGGCGGGGCAGGCTTTCCACCACCGCGTGCACCATCTCGTCCTCCATGGCGTTGGCCAGCGCATAGATATCCTGATAATGGGCGTAGAATGTGGATTTATTGATGCAGGCGCGGTCGCACAGCTCCTTGACACGGATCTTTTCCACCGGCTTTTCGCGGCGCAGCTCCATAAAGGCCTGCTTGATGGCGCGCTCGGTCTTTTCAATGCGGATATCCAGAAAACCCACCTCTTTTGCATTTTTGTTGATTTTCCAACATTTTTCCGGTTTTGCGGATAGACAAGCCCCGCTGCCCTTTTTATACTGGGTATAAGCGGAGCGGCGTTACTCCTTGCAGTACAAAAGCCCCTGCTGCTCCAAAGCCGTGCGGATGCGGGCAAAGGTGTCCTTGTCCGGGCAGCGCAGGGTGTGCAGGTGCACACCGCCGGTCATGCGGCTCAAAAGGCTCTCGGGTGCATCGGCTGCCTGACGGATAAAGTTGTCCACATCGTACCGGTTGCACAGGTTCAGGGTGGCACGGATCTCGCCGTACAGGCTGTTTTCCACTGCCACATCCACCACCGTGCCGCCCTGATCCACCACGGTGTACAACTCCCGGCGCATCTCCTCCTGCGTGCGGTGCACACAGGCCAGAATGCCGGTATAGCCCTTCTCCGCCGGGTGCAGCTGGTAGCCCCGGGGGGTGGCATCGATCTGTGCCCCGCCGGCGCGCAGCAGCGCCACATCCCCTACCACGATCTGCCGCGACACCCCCAGCTCTGCTGCCAGCGTGCTGGCGCTTAAGGGGGCACCGGCGCTGTTCAGCCGGGTCAGGATGCGTTCTCTGCGCTGTGCTGCATTCATAGGGGGGTCAGGCTTCCTTTCCGTAAAACGACTTTTCTCTCCTTATTGTAGCAAAACGCGGCAAAATGTGCAAGGTTATTCCAATCTCAGCAAGGTGGCGTAATTGGAGGGCAGCTGCACCTTCATGCGGTTCCACTCGGTGGAGACCAGCACCTCCTGTGCGCCCACGGTGTCCGCCAGCAGGTCGGTGACCTTGGCGGTTTCCACCGGCAACTGGAACTCCAGCTGTGCGGGGGTATCGCCGTTGTTCAGCACTGCTACCACGGCCTTGCCGTCCAATACCCGGGCAAAGGCGTAGCACTGGGTGGTGAGCTGCAATTCCTTTACCTCGCCGTAGGTCATTTCCGGCAATTCAGCCTTGCATTTCCCCAGCGCTTTGTATACACTGGTAACAGGATTTGTACGTTCTGCATCAGCGTAGTCACTGAGCGCCAGACAGGGACGCAGCGGCCAGTCGCTGCCCCACTCCTTTTTGCCCTCGATGCCGAACTCTGAGCCGTAGTAGATGGACGGGATGCCCCACAGGCTGTACACCAGAATGGCGATATGCCGGATGTGCTCTTTGTTGCGCAGCTTGTTGGGCAGGCGCTCCACATCGTGGTTATCCGAGAAGAGATACAGCCGGGTGTCGTGGCACAGTCCCTGCAGCCGGCGCATGGTGTGGGCAATTTCAAAATAGTTGTGGTCGTTGTGGCCGCTCCACAGGCCCTTGTGCAGCTCGTAGTTGGTCACGGAGTGCAGCATTTCCGGGTTTGCCCAGCGGCTGTAATCGCCGTGGATGACCTCGCCCATCAGCCAGAACTCCGGCTTTACCTCGTTTGCCAGACGGCGCAGCCCGCGCATAAAGTCGAAATCCAGCACGTCGGCTGCGTCCAGACGGATGCCGTCGATGTCGAACTGCTCCACCCAGAAGCGGACGGTATCATAATGGTACTGCTGCACCTCCGGGTTGCGCTGGTTCAGCTTGACCAGCAGGTTGTAGCCGCCCCAGTTGCCGTAGGAAAAGCCATCGTTATACTCGTTGTTGCCCCAGAAGTTCACATCGCAGAACCAGTCCTTATACCGGGCGTTCTCACGGTTTGCTTTCAGGTCCCGGAACGCGAAGAAATCGCGGCCCACATGGTTGAACACGCCGTCCACGATGACCCGCTGCCCGCGGGCGTGGCAGGCCGCCACAAAAGCCTTGAACTCCTCGTTGGTGCCAAGGCGGCGGTCCACCAGACGGTAGTCGATGGTATCGTAGCCGTGGGAGCCGCTCTCGAACAGCGGGCCGATGTAGATGGCTGTACAGCCCAGCTTTGCCGCGTGGGCTGCCCATGCTTCCAGCTTTGCAAAAGCGCCCGGGGTGGGCTGGCCGTCGTTTTCGTGCGCACAGCCGCACAGCCCCAGCGGATAGATGTGATAAAATACTGCTTCGTCATACCAAGCCATGATCATTCGCTCCCATTCTGTTGCTCTAAAAAGTTGCACCGCCCGCAAGGCGGTAGCAACAGTATACCACACCCTCTGGCAAATATGTGTATTTTTGCCGATTTTTGTCAAGATTCGCTAAGATTATCGGCTACTGTGCCGGTAAAAAGCATTTTTCTTGGATAGTTTGCCCAAACAGCCTTGTATCAACCGGCGCACACCGTCGGTCAACATAGAGAAGTAAGGAGATCTTTGCATGAATTACCCTGTGATCCCCCGCACGTTTTTCAGTGGCGACTGCTTCGATGCCTACCGCATTCTGGGTGCGCACCCCTGCACCGACTCAAACGGCGCCGAGGGCTGGCGTTTTGCCGTGTGGGCACCCGGTGCCACCGCCGTGGAGGTGTGCGGCGGCTTTGACGGCTGGGAGCGCGGCGTGCCCATGGAAAAAGCCGATACCGGCGTGTGGAGCGCTTTTATCCCCGGCCTTGCGGAAGGAGATCTGTACAAATACCGCGTGCATGGCGCGGACGGCAGCACCGTGATGCGCAGCGACCCCTACGCCTTTGCCACCGAGCTGCGCCCCGGCACCGCCAGCAAACTGACAAAGCTGGATTTCACCTTTGACGACACCGCGTGGATGGAGCGGCGGGACAAATGCCGCAACCGCCCGCTGAACATCTACGAGCTGCACGCCGGCAGCTGGAAGCACAAGCCCGGCGCCACCCGGCCGGACGGCTCGGACGGGTGGTACAACTACGAGGAGCTGGCGCGGGAGCTGATCCCGTGGCTGCTGGAGCACCACTTTACCCATGTGGAGCTGCTGCCGCTGGCCGAGCACCCCTTTGACGGCAGCTGGGGCTACCAGACCACCGGCTACTTCTCGGTGACCAGCCGCTACGGCACCCCCGCCCAGTTTGCGGGCTTTGTCAACGCCTGCCACCGCATGGGCATCGGCGTCATCATGGACTTTGTGCCGGTGCACTTTGCCGCCAACGCCGACGCACTGGCAAAGTTTGACGGCACCTACCTGTACGAGTACGACAGCGACGTGGGACAGAGCGAGTGGGGCACCTGCAACTT
>ERZ772876.2795-NODE-2795-length-13812-cov-8.272589_pt1 | contig 13812 bp, 10 predicted proteins | sample MGYA00580584_ERZ772876 | MGnify/ENA primary metagenome ERZ772876 (study PRJEB29015, sample SAMEA2737728) | human gut metagenome | biome: human gut; feature: human-associated habitat; material: faeces | place: China | collected 2012 ... | reverse complement strand
GCAGCGCTCCCTTTATTTTATTCTGCGAACCGAGATTACTTGTCGTACATCTCAATGAGCTTCAGCAGATGCTCATAGCGGTTCTTGGCCTCCTCCTCGTTCCGGGCAAACAGTGCCTCGGCACGATCGGGGAACTCACGGGTCAGACGGCTGTAACGGGCCTCGTTCATCAGGAACTCCTGATAGCCGCCGGCGGGCGCCTTGGAATCCATGGAGAAGCGCTGGCCTGCCGGAGCAGCAGGATTGAAGCGGAACAGGTTCCAATAGCCGCAGTCCACGGCACGCTTCATTTCCTTCTGGCAGTTCATCATGCCGCCCTTGATGCTGTGCATCTCGCAGGGGCTGTAGCCGATGATCAGGGACGGGCCGTGATAGGCCTCGGCCTCGGTGATGGCCTTGATGGTCTGAGCGGGATTGGCGCCCATAGCCACCTGAGCCACGTACACGTAGCCGTACTGCATGGCGATCTCGGCAAGGCTCTTCTTCTTGACCTCCTTACCGGCAGCGGCGAACTGGGCCACCTGACCGATGTTGGAGGCCTTGGAGGCCTGTCCGCCGGTGTTGGAGTACACCTCGGTATCGAACACGAAGATGTTCACATCCTGCTTGGAGGCGATGACGTGGTCCAGACCGCCGTAGCCGATGTCGTAGGCCCAGCCGTCGCCGCCGAAGATCCACATGGACTTCTTGGCCAGATACTCCTTCTTGCTCAGCAGGTCAGCGGCGATGGTGCAGGCCTCGCAGTCGCAGAACAGAGCGCCCTTAGCCTTCAGCTCGGCAGCGTGCTCAGCGAACTGAGGCACGGCAGCCAGCTCATCCACGGTGCAGATGCTGTCCTCCAGAGCCTTGACGAAGGCCTTGGCGGGCTCTGCATTGGCCTCGCCGTCCTCCATGGTGTCCAGCCATGCCTGAGCGGCGGCCTTCAGCTCGGGACGAGCCCACTCCACGGCGATCAGCTGGCGGGTCTCCTCGGCCAGATCCTGACGGATCTTGTTCTGGCCGATGTACATACCCAGACCGTGCTCGGCGTTATCCTCAAACAGGGAGTTGCACCATGCGGGGCCGTGGCCCTCCTTGTTGGCGCAGTAGGGAGAGGTAGCCGCAGGACCGCCCCAGATGGAGGAGCAGCCGGTGGCGTTGGAGATATACATATGGTCACCGAACAGCTGGGTGACGAGACGGGCATAGCTGGTCTCGGCGCAGCCGGCGCAGGAGCCGGAGAACTCCAGCATGGGCTGCTTGAACTGGCTGCCCTTGACGGTGTTGTCCTGCATATCCTTCTTCTCGGACACCTCGGCCACGCAGTAGTTGAACACATCCTGCTGCGCAAGCTCACCCTCCTGAGGAACCATAGACAGGGCGTTCACCGGGCAGACGCCGATGCAGACGCCGCAGCCCATGCAGTCCAGAGGACTGATGGCCATGGTGAACTGATAGGTGCCCTTGCCCTTGCCGGCCTTCACGTCCACGATCTTGGCGGCCTCCGGGGCGTTCTTGGCCTCCTCGGCGGTCAGAGCGAAGGGACGGATGGTGGCATGGGGGCAGACGTAGGCGCACTGGTTGCACTGGATGCACTTGTTGGCGTCCCAGGTGGGGACGGACACGGCCACACCACGCTTCTCGTAAGCGGAGGCGCCCAGCTCGAACTGACCGTCCACGTGCTCGGCGAAGGCGGAGACGGGCAGGCTGTCGCCGTCCATCTTGCCCACAGGCTCCAGGATCTCCTTGACCATCTTCACCAGCTCCGGCTTACCCTTCAGCTCACGGGTATCCGGCTCGTCCACGGCGTCGGCCCACTCGGCGGGCACGTCGATCTTCTTGTAGGCGGTGGCGCCCAGGTCGATGGCCTTGTAGTTCATATCCACCACGTCCTGACCCTTCTTCAGGTAGGAGGCCTTGGCCTTCTCCTTCATGAAGCGGATGGCGTCCTCCTCCGGCAGCACCTTGGCCAGAGAGAAGAAAGCGGACTGCAGGATGGTGTTGTTGCGCTTGCCCATACCGATCTCGATGGCCAGATCAATGGCGTTGATGGTATACAGCTGGATGTTATTGCGGGCGATGTAGCGCTTGGCGTCGGCCTTCAGGTGGTGGTTCAGCTCCTCGAAATCCCACTGGCAGTTGATCATGAACACGCCGCCGGGCTTGACGTCGTTGACCATCTTATAGCCCTTGGTGATGTAGGAGGGGTTGTGGCAGGCCACGAAGTCGGCCTTGTTGATATAGTACGGAGAGCGGATGGGGTGATCGCCGAAGCGCAGATGGCTGATGGTCACGCCGCCGGTCTTTTTGGAGTCATACTGGAAGTAGGCCTGCACGTACTTGTCGGTGTGGTCGCCGATGATCTTGATGGAGTTCTTGTTGGCGCCCACGGTACCGTCACCGCCCAGACCCCAGAACTTGCACTCGATGGTGCCGGGGGCGGCGGTGTTGGGACAGTTCTTGTCCTCCGGCAGGGACAGGTTGGTCACGTCGTCCACGATGCCGATGGTGAACTGGCGCTTCATCTCGTCACGCTTCAGCTCCTCATACACGGCGAACACGGAGGCGGGAGGCGTATCCTTGCTGCCCAGACCGTAGCGGCCGCCGATGACCTGCACGTCGTTCTTGCCGGCGTTGGCCAGAGCGGTGACTACATCCTGATACAGGGGCTCGCCCATAGCGCCGGGCTCCTTGGTGCGGTCCAGAACGGCCACACGCTTGGCGGTGGCGGGAATGGCAGCCACCAGCTTTTCCGGGGCGAAGGGACGGAACAGACGGACCTTCACCAGACCCACCTTCTCGCCGTGGGCGTTCAGGTAGTCAATGACCTCCTCCGCCACGTCGCAGATGGAGCCCATGGCCACGATGACCCGGTCGGCGTCGGGTGCGCCGTAGTAGTTGAACAGCTGGTAGTCGGTACCCAGCTTGGCATTGATCTTGTCCATGTACTTCTCCACCACGGTGGGCAGAGCGGCATAGTACTTGTTGCAGGCCTCACGGTGCTGGAAGAAGATATCTCCGTTCTCGTGGCTGCCCCGCATATGGGGATGCTCCGGGTTCAGGGCGTGAGCACGGAACTCCTTCACGGCGTCCATGTCGCACATATCCTTCAGATCCTCGTAATCCCACACGGCGATCTTCTGGATCTCGTGGCTGGTGCGGAAGCCGTCGAAGAAGTTGATGAAGGGGACCTTGCCCTCCAGAGCGGCCAGATGGGCCACGGGAGACAGGTCCATGACCTCCTGCACGTTGCCCTCGCACAGCATGGCAAAGCCGGTCTGGCGGCAGGCCATGACGTCGGAGTGGTCACCGAAGATGTTCAGTGCCTGGGTGGACACAGTACGGGCGGAGACGTGGAACACGGCGGGCAGCTGCTCGGCTGCGATCTTGTACATATTGGGGATCATCAGCAGCAGACCCTGAGAGGCGGTGTAGGTGGTGGTCAGCGCACCTGCGCCCAGAGAGCCGTGAACTGCACCGGCGGCACCGGCTTCAGACTGCATCTCCACCACCTTGACCTTCGTGCCGAAGATGTTCTTCAGGCCGTTGGCGGACCACTGGTCCACGAAGTCCGCCATGGGGGACGACGGGGTGATGGGATAGATGGCCGCAACCTCAGAGAACGCATAGGAAACGTGCGCCGCTGCGTTGTTGCCATCCATGGATTTCATTTTTCTTTCCATAAATGAACCTCCTTTTTTTGTCAACGTGTTACCGTTTTTTAAGAGAGACCAAACATACCATACATTGTGATTGTAGCACAGTCTTTCCGGGATGTAAATGTCAAAAATGAAAAATTTCCTCGAAATAACACTTTTTTTTCATGGTGCGTGAAAATTATCACGGTGGTTCAGACATTTTTCCGGAAATCTTGCCGCCGGGGAGCGATAAAGGGTTTCCTGCCGGAGAAAACTGTGATAAAATAAAGAGAAAACTGCGGAACTTCCGGGAAAGGGTGACGGAGCAATGGTGGTGTCGGTGCGCTCGTTGGGGCTGTCGGGCATCAGTGGATATGAGGTAACGGTGGAGTGCTTCCTGTCGGGAGGGCTCCCGGCCTTCGATGTGGTGGGTCTGCCGGATGCCGCCGTGCGGGAATCCCGTGAGCGGGTCCGGGCGGCGGTCAAGACCTGCGGCGCCCGGTTCCCTGTCAGCCGCATCACGGTGAATCTGGCCCCGGCGGGCCAGCGGAAGGAGGGGACGGTCTACGACCTGCCCATCTTGCTGGGGCTGCTGACGGCCTCGGAGGAGCTGCCGCCCCTGCCGGAGGACGCCGCCTTTCTGGGGGAACTGAGCCTCACCGGCGCCCTGCGCCCGGTGGCGGGGGGGCTGCCCATGGCCCTGTGCGCCGCCCGGTGCGGCATCCGCAAGCTCTATGTCCCGGCCCGGAACGCCGCCGAGGCCACGCTGGCCGACGGTGTCACCGTGTACCCGGTGGAAACCGTCGCCCAGCTGCTGGAGCACCTCCGGGGCGAGACGCCTATCCCGCCGGCGGAGCGGTGGCAGCCCACCGGCGAGACGCTGCCTATGCCGGACTTCTCCGAGGTCATGGGACAGGAGAACGTGAAGCGTGCGCTGGAGATCGCTGCCGCCGGCGGACACAATGTGCTGCTGGTGGGCTCCCCCGGCTCCGGCAAGTCCATGCTGGCCCGGCGGCTGCCCTCCATCCTGCCGGATATGACCCGGCAGGAGTCCCTCCAGACCACGGAGATCTACTCCGTGGCGGGGCTGACGGAGCCCAGCCACCCGCTGGTGACCCATCGTCCCTTCCGCAGCCCCCATCATACCGCCTCCCCGGTGTCCCTGTCCGGCGGCGGCACGGTACCCCGGCCGGGGGAGATCTCTCTGGCCCACAACGGGATCCTGTTTCTGGACGAGCTGCCGGAGTTTGACAAGGCGGCGCTGGAGACCCTGCGCCAGCCGCTGGAGGACGGTGTGGTGACTATCACCCGTGCCTCCGGTTCCCTGACCCTGCCCAGCCGGTTCATGCTGGTGTGCGCCATGAATCCCTGCCGGTGCGGCTGGTTCGGCCATCCCTCCGGCCGCTGCACCTGCACGGACAGTCAGGTGCAAAGCTACCTGCGCCGCATCTCCGGCCCCCTGCTGGACCGCATCGATATGCACGTAGAGGTGCCGTCGGTGGAGTACGAGGCCATGCGCCGCAAGGAGCAGCCGGAGAGCTCTCAGCAGGTCCGCAGCCGGGTCAACGCCGCCCGACAGGCGCAGCAGCGGCGCTACGAGGGTACCGGCGTCACCTGCAACGCCTATATGACCCCCGCCATGATCGGGCAGTATTGTCAGCTGGATACCGCCGGGGAGAAGCTGATGCAGGGGGCCTTCGACCGGCTGGGCCTGACGGGCCGCAGCCACGACCGCATCCTCCGCATGGCCCGCACCATCGCCGATCTGGAGGGCGAGGAGCAGATCCTCCCGGCCCATCTGGCGGAGGCCATCCAGTACCGCAGCAGCGCCATGCTGAAGTGATACCGTTTACCTGTTATGGATAACCTGAAGATACAAGGAGAAACACCTATGAATGAGATCATTCTGTGTAAGCTGGGCGAGGTGGTCCTGAAGGGCCTGAACCGCCGCAGCTTTGAGATGAAGCTTATGAGCAACATCCGCCGCCGTACCGCCCGCTTCGGCAAGTTCCGCATCTACTCCAAGCAGAGTACCATCTATGTGGAGCCGGCGGAGGAGACCTGCGATCTGTCCGGGGCCTATGCCGCCTGCAAGCAGGTGTTCGGCATCATCGCCATTGCACGGGCCGTTCCCTGCCCCAAGGAGAAGGAGGCCATTCTGGCCACCGCCAAGACGTATCTGGGGGAGGCCCTGACGGCGGCCCGCAGCTTCAAGGTGGAGAGCAAGCGTGCCGACAAGTCCTTCCCCATGAGCTCTATTCAGCTGAGCCAGTGGGTGGGCGGCGAGCTTCACGAGGCCTATCCCCACCTGAAGGTGGATGTACACCATCCGGAGTTGACGGTGTATGTGGAGGTGCGGGAGGATGCCGCCTACGTCCACGCCCCCGCCGAGCCCGCTGCCGGCGGCCTGCCCATCGGCATGGGGGGCCGGGCGGTGAGCCTGCTCTCCGGCGGCATCGACTCCCCGGTGGCCAGCTACATGATGGCCAAGCGTGGTGTTCAGCTGGAGATGATCCACTTCGCCTCTCCTCCCTATACCAGCGAGCAGGCACGGGAAAAGGTGCTGCAGCTGGCCCGTGAGCTGGTGCCGTGGTGCGGCCGCCTGACGGTCCATGTGGTACCCTTTGCGGAGATCCAGGAGGAGATCCGCCGCAGCTGCCCGGAGGATCACTTCACCCTCATCATGCGCCGGTTCATGATGCGTCTGGCGGATGCGCTGGCCCACGAGCTGGGCTGCGGCGCACTGGTCACCGGCGAGTGTCTGGGGCAGGTGGCCAGCCAGACCATGGCGGCGCTGGCCGTCAGTGAGGACGCTGCCACCCTCCCGGTGCTGCGTCCCCTCATCGGCATGGATAAGGAGGAGATCGTCCGCATCGCCCGCCATATTGGCACCTTCGATACCTCCATCCTGCCCTATGAGGACTGCTGCACGGTGTTCACCCCTCGCCATCCCAAGACGAAGCCCCATGTGGAGGAGGTCCGGGAGATGGAGCAGGCGCTGGACGTGGCGGGTCTGGTCCAGCGGGCCATGGAGAACCGGGACATCGTGAAGATCAAGTGAGAAAGAGAACCTGCTGACAAAAAGTATGCCGCCGGAGGCACGTTCCTTCGGAGACACCTCCTAAAAGCAAATCATCAAAGGAAGTGAGCCTATGACCTATCACGCAGAGATCATCGCCGTGGGTACCGAGCTGCTGCTGGGCAACATCGCCAACACCGATGCACAGGAGCTGTCGCAGGCGCTGGCCTCCGTAGGTGTGGACGTGCTGTACCATACCGTGGTGGGCGACAACCCCCAACGGCTGGAGGAGGCGATCGCCATCGCCCGGAAGCGGGCGGACCTGCTGATCTTCACCGGCGGCCTTGGCCCCACCTATGATGACCTCACCAAGGAGACGGTCTGCCGGGTACTGGATGTTCCCCTGACCTTCCACCCGGAGGCGGCGGCAGACATCCGCCGCAACTTCGACATCATCTTCCACCGAGAGATGCCGCCCGGCACCCTGCATCAGGCGGAGCTGCCGGAGGGCTGTGAGGTGTTCTGCAATCGGGTCGGCACCGCACCGGGCTGCGTGTTCTGCGCCGGTGACGTGACGGCGGTGCTGCTGCCCGGCGTGCCGTCGGAGTGCCGCTACCTGACGGAGACGGCGCTGCTGCCGTGGCTGCGCCGCCAGAGCAGCGGGACCATCCTCTCCCACGACCTGAGGATCTTCGGCCTGTCGGAGCCGCAGGTGCAGGAGCTGCTGGGGGATCTGATGGATCAGGCGGTGAACCCGTCGCTGGCCCCCTATGCCAAGACCGGCGAGGTGATGCTGCGGCTCACCGCCAAGGGCGACAGTCCTGCCGCCTGCGAGGAGCGTATGGCGCCGCTGCTGGAGCAGGTGCGTGGACGGCTGGGCGCCTACCTCTACGGCATCGATGTCTCCGGATTGGAGGAGACAGTGCTGCACCTGCTGCACCAGCACGGCAAGACCTTCTCGGCGGCGGAGAGCTGCACCGGCGGCCTTATCGCAAAACGCATCACCGATCTGCCGGGTGCCTCTTGCGTGTTCCGGGGAGGTGTGGTATCCTATACCAATGAGGTGAAGGCCTCTGTGCTGGGCGTGCCGCAGGAGACGCTGGACCGCTATGGCGCCGTGTCCGAGCCGGTGGCAAGAGCCATGGCGGAGGGCGTGCGGCGCATCACCGGCAGCGACCTGTCCGTGGCCACCACGGGGCTGGCCGGCCCCGACGGCGACGACCGGGGAAACCCTGTGGGCACGGTGTTCGTGGCCCTGAGCACCCCGGAGCGCACGGCGGTGCGGCACATGAACTGCGGCAGCGGACGGGACCGGGTGCGGATGCTGGCATCCCACTGTGCCTTTGACCTGCTCCGCAGAGAGCTGGAACATTTACCGATCGAAGGAGAATGAACATGGCGAAGAAAGAACCCTATGATATGACCAACAACTACGCCCGTATGGAGCGGGACAAGCGCAAGGCCATCGGCAACCCCAACAAGAACATCCACCACAAGAAGAACGGCTCCAACTACCAGAAGGATACCGGCTCTATGGTCCGCAGCACCTCCGCCCGGCAGGAGCCGGAGAAGATGTCCACCACCATGAAGGTGCTCATCGGCGTGGTATTCGTGGTGCTGGTGGCGGCGCTGGTGCTGCGCAGCACCGTATGGAAGGATAACGTGGTGGCCGGTGCATGGATGATGGTGCTGGTGGGGGCCGTGTGCGGCCTCATGTACTACGTCCGCAAGCGCTATCCCGGCAAGCGCAAGGTGGGCGGCACCATGGATACCGTGATCTCCGCCCTGCTGATCCTGTTCTGCGTGGTGTATGTGGGCATGGGCGCCATGGCGCTGGTGGCCATGAATAAGTAAACTTTTCCCGTTGACAAACCCCGCAAAAGTGGGTATAGTAAAGGGAGAATATGCATATCTGCGAGGATGGGGACAGTAGCCCGTCCCTCCGATGCCAAGAGAGCCGCCGTATGGTGCAAGGCGGACACGGAGGACAGCGGTGAAGATCACCCCGGAGCATCCGGCTGAACCGGCAGTAAGCCCGGACGGCAGAGGGCCGTTATCTTCCCTTCCCCCCACGGCTCGTGGGGCAGAGCGGCCGCACCCGGTGCGGCAACAAGAGTGGTACCGCAGAGGTTTCTTAGTGGCCTTTGTCTCTTACGGAGACAAGGGCCATTTTTTTGTTTTCAAATATATTTTCATACACGGAGGTAACACATGGAGTACAAAAAGACGCTGAACATGACCAAGAGCGGCTTTCCCATGCGGGCGGGCCTGCCCAAGCGGGAGCCGGAGATGCTCAAGCACTGGGAGGAGCTGGACCTGTATCACGAGCTGCTGAAGAAGAACGAGGGCAAGCCCCGCTTCGCCCTGCACGACGGCCCTCCCTTCTCCAACGGCGCTCTGCACATGGGCCACGCCCTGAACAAGTCCATCAAGGACTTCATTACCCGCAGCTATGCCATGCGGGGCTACTACACCCCCTATATCCCCGGCTGGGACAATCACGGTATGCCCATCGAGAGCGCCATCATCAAGCAGAACAAGCTCAATCGCAAGGCCATGGGCGTGGCGGAGTTCCGCTCCGCCTGCCATGAGTTTGCCGACCACTATATCGACGTCCAGCGTCAGGGCTTCAAGCGCATGGGCGTGGTGGGCGATTGGGATCACCCCTATAAGACCATGGACCCCGCCTTCGAGGCGCAGGAGGTTCGTGTGTTTGGCAAGATGTATGAAAAGGGCTACATCTACAAGGGCCTCAAGCCCGTGTACTGGTGCCCCCACGACGAGACGGCGCTGGCCGAGGCGGAGATCGAGTATCAGGACGACCCCTGCACCACGGTGTATGTGAAGTTCCCCATGTACGACGATCTGGGCAAGCTCTCCCATCTGGATAAGAGCAAGCTGAACTTCGTCATCTGGACCACCACCATCTGGACCCTGCCCGGCAACCTGGCCATTGCCCTGCACCCGCAGGAGGAGTACGCCGTGGTCCGTGCCGACGGCGGCGAGATGTATATCATGGCCCGGCCGCTGGTGGAAAAGGTCATGAAGATCGGCGGCGTGGAACACTACGAGATCGTGGAGACCCACCCCGGCGCCTTCTTCGAGAATATGCTGGCCAGCCACCCCTTCCTGCCTAAGACCAGCCGTCTGGTGCTGGCGGATTACGTCACCATGGACTCCGGTACCGGCTGCGTCCACACCGCCCCCGGCTTCGGTGCCGACGACTATCAGACCTGCCTGCGCTACGGTATGGATATGGTGGTGCCGGTGGACGATCAGGGCCGCCACACCGACTATGCCGGCAAGTACGCCGGGATGAAGACCGAGGAGTCTAACCCCGTCATTCTGGCGGATATGAAGGAGAGCGGCGCTCTCTTTGCCAGCGAGGAGATCGTCCACAGCTATCCCCACTGCTGGCGCTGCAAGAAGCCCATCATCTTCCGGGCCACTCCCCAGTGGTTCTGCTCCGTGGAGTCCTTCAAGGACGAGGCCTGCGCTGCCTGTGAGGACGTGCGCTGGGTGCCCACCTGGGGCAAGGACCGGATGCGCTCCATGATCCTGGAGCGCACCGACTGGTGCATCAGCCGCCAGCGCCGCTGGGGTCTGCCCATTCCCGTGTTCTACTGCAAGGACTGCGGCAAGCCCATCTGCACGCCGGAGACCATCGACGCCGTCTCCCGCCTGTTCGAGGAGAAGGGCTCCAACGCATGGTTCGAGATGACGGCGGAGGAGATTTTGCCGGAGGGCTTCACCTGCCCCCACTGCGGCAAGTCCGCCGGCTTTGAGCAGGAGAGCGACACGCTGGACGGCTGGTTCGACTCCGGCTCCACCCACTTCGCCTCCATGGAGCGCACGCAGGGCTTCTGGCCCGCCACCATGTATCTGGAGGGCCTTGACCAGTACCGTGGTTGGTTCCAGTCCTCCCTGCTGACCGCCGTGGGCGCTCTGGGCCGTGGCGCTCCCTTCAAGGAGTGCGTCACCCATGGCTGGACCGTGGACGGTCAGGGCCGTGCCATGCACAAGTCCCTCGGCAACGGCGTGGACCCGGCAGAGGTGTTCAACAAGTACGGCGCCGATCTGCTGCGCCTGTGGGCCGGCTCCTCCGACTACCATGTGGATGTCCGCTGCTCCGACGAGATCTTTAAGCAGCTGTCCCAGAACTATCTGAAGTTCCGCAACACCGCCAAGTTCTGCCTGGATAACCTGACGGACTTTGACCCCAACACGCTGGTGGCCCCGGCGGATATGCTGGAGCTGGACAAGTGGGCCATGACCCGTCTCAACGCCCTCATCGCCAAGGTGTTCACCGCCTATGACAACTATGAGTTCCATGTGGTGTCCCACGCCGTCAACGACTTCTGCGTGGTGGAGCTCAGTTCCTTCTATTTCGACATCATCAAGGATCGCCTGTACTGCGACGGGGCCGAGAGCCTCAGCCGCCGCAGCGCCCAGACGGCCCTGTACCTGATCCTGGATGCCATGACCCGGATGTTCGCCCCCATTCTGGCCTTCACCTGCGACGAGATCTGGCTGGCCATGCCCCACCGTACCGGCGACGATGAGCGCAATGTGCTCCTCAATGAGATGGTGCAGCCCTACACCCAGTACGCTCTCTCCCCGGAGGAGATGGCCCGCTGGGACCGCATCGCCGCCGTCCGCACCGCCGTCAACGGCGCACTGGAGCAGGCCCGTGCCGACAAGACCATCGGCAAGAGTCTGGAGGCCGAGGTGGACCTCACCGTTCCCGCCGAGGATGCCTTCCTGGGCCAGATGGAGGAGGGTGCTCTGGCGGACCTGCTGATCGTGTCTCAGGTCCGTGTGGAGACTGGCGACAGCCTGTCCGTTACCGTTCGTCCTGCCGCCGGAACCAAGTGCCAGCGCTGCTGGAAGATGCTCACCAGCGTGGGTACCGTGGCCGGTCACGAGGACCTCTGCCCCCGCTGCGCCGCCGTGGTGAAGAGTCTCCCCGTGGTGGAGTGAGCCGACAGGGAACGCCGCCTGTGGAAAAATAACCGAAAACCAGGGAGGGCCGGAGCGTATGCTCCGGCCCTCCCTGTTTACTTGTGGGAAAGCACACCTATCATCTCATCCGGTGTCCTCGGCGTATAGTCCATATCATAGAGCATCTGCTTCTGCATCTTTTCTTTCTCGGTCATCATAGCGCCGCCATACTGAGTTGATCTCATCGCTCTGCACATTCTGTCCTGTCAAAGCGGCATCGGCGTCCGGGCGATCAGAATGACCGCCAGAATCGCACCCACAAATGCCGCTGCTCCTATGGCGGCCAACACCTTTTTGCTGAGTTTCTTCTTCGCTGCCTTGCAGATCAGTGCGGCGCAAGCTATGCAGACAGCCGCAGCCGCAAGCGCAATGCCCAGCGTTTCCCACAACCAAGATAATTCAGATAGGATTCTCATACGATCATCTCCTAACTAACTGTTTTGATATTTCTCAATGATTCACCTTGGAAAACGGACAGCGCTTGCCGATGCACTGGTTGTTTTGCGCGGAGTAATGGCATACGATCTCCGGCTTTTCCATCTCAACGCCGAAATGCTCCCTTACAAAGTCAATGGCAGCAAGGATGGAGAGGAAGGAATCCCGCTTGCAGCAGCGTGGACCTCCGATCTCGCCGATCGCTTGAAGCGATTTTGCCGTCATTTTGTGGGACAGTGCAAACGGCTCATTGGTCAGGGGCGTAGACTGCGAAATGATGGACACAAACATCCCTGTGCTGATTCCCGCACCGCAAGCACCCCAAAAGCCGCAAGCGCCGCCGGGAACGCTCCGTCCTCGATTCATCATCTCCGTCAATGCGCTGCGAAGATCAAGGTCTCCGCCTGCGTTGTGGTACGCCGTCAGCAGCGCCGCTCCGACCATCACGTGATGCTCCGGACCGTGCATATGACAGGTGGGCAGCGCCATCATCTGTTCAATGATGGCGATAGGATCTCTCGATGCGCTCGCCATGCACAACGAAATTATGCGATCAAGCCCTCGGGTATGGCATTCGCTGCATACATAGTGTCCGTTCACGCAGCGCGTCTTGCTGTTTTCTTTCTTATGGCAAATCTCACATTCCATCAGAATATCGGCTTCGAGATAGGTAAGTGGGGCTTTGCAGATCAAGCATTCTTCATTCATAATTTCCTCCGCACGATCCCGTTTTTTCTTTTCTACAAACTGGAATTTGTTATTATCTTATATATCTTTTATTTACATTTAAAATTAGTATTGATACTATTATTGTTACAATTAAAGTTATACAACAACTTAACAAACTATAATTAAATACAAATATTGCAGATAAGCCATTTATTAAACAGTGAGTTAATATACAAGGAAATACACCTTTCGATACCTTTCTTATTGTTGCCAAAGCATAGCATAAGGTTAAACACATTATTCCAAAAAGAAAATAGTTCATATTTGCATTTGCTGTTCCTATTATGAAAAATATTGGTAAATGCCATAACCACCAAATAATAGAAGTAAAGATTGTTGCTATATGAAATCCAAATTTCTTTTCCAATTCAGGTTGTAAAATCATTCTCCATCCAACTTCTTCATTTCCACCACCAAATAACATCATTGGTAAAATTACTATAAGCATAAATATAGGAGCACCAAATTCAAATCCATTTATTGCACACCCCAAAACATAATAAATCAATACAAATAAAATTACTAAAACATAAGTCCAAATATTATGTTTTATATCAAATATCTTTTTTAACCATTCTTTTAAATTCTTAACTTTGTTATTTCTCTTTAGTGATATATAAGAGGCAATAGTTGGAGAAAATCCCCCAATAATGTGCATAATCCGTAAAAATATATTATTTATTGTCAAGTTAAATATTTGACTAATTAAAGCACAACCACCCCAAAATATTAGCATTATAACAAATGTTATTATTAAAAATTCTTTCACTAATTTTTTATTCATAAATACTCCTATCATCTCTACAAATTGGAAGTTGTCACCCCCATTATATCACACGCTCGGCGTATTTTCCAACTTGCAAATCACAGCGGCAACGCAGATGTCCCGCATTGCCGCTGTGATTTGCCTTCTTATGAGATTTGGATCGCTTGATCCACCAAAACACAGGAAGCGTGTCCTGTGCTTTGGTGGTCGCATTTAACTCGATCTCATCCCCCAAATGCGTAAAA